>Ga0114978_10000954_pt1 | contig 24227 bp, 26 predicted proteins | sample S_140212_EF_Meta_FD_87027 | JGI IMG/M metagenome (GOLD analysis project Ga0114978, IMG submission 87027) | Freshwater microbial communities from Lake Simoncouche, Canada to study carbon cycling - S_140212_EF_MetaG | ecosystem: Environmental > Aquatic > Freshwater > Lake | place: Lake...
AGAAGTGGATGCAAATGGACAACCAATGACATATAATGACTTGCTTCGTGGAGTTCACGACACAATTGCTCATTCTATGTTTTCAGATCAATTCGGACAAATTGGAGAAGAGGGTGCTTGGCAAGTTCATATTAGGACAATATCTGATGCGGATGCTAGAAGAGCTTTAACCGCAGAGACAAGGAGTCAAAATTCTTTTGTAAATTTTGGTTCTGGTATGCAAGGTCCAGATGGAGCGATTTTGAAAAAAGGAGATGCTGGTTGGTTGCCTCCAACCGAAAGACCTTTTGGACCTCAAAAGGTCTTCCTTCCAAAATTAGAGAATTGCCTTACTGGAGACAAGGAGGTAGACGCTCCCGTGCTTGATGCTATTGCAGAAAGAGACGCTCGCTATATGCCAGCACCCGCAGATGTTAGGGAGCGGGGAACTAAGCAGCACCTTGAATTTTGGGACAGATTTGTAGAAAATAGCGGAATGCAATCGAAGCCAAGAACGCTTGAGGCTTTGAATGAATTTATTAAAAATTACGCAATTGACAAATACTCCAAAGTTTCTCCATCTTTGTTTGACAAAATTAATAGAGAAAAAATACGCGATTATTACAAAAGGTTAACTTTAGAGGCGACTGACGAGCAGGTTGACAATATGCCAGCAATCCAACAAGAGATGAGGGATTGGACCGCTGAACAATTTGATAAATATTTTACTCAATCAACAGTAGACAAAATTAACGAAGAAAGAACGAGGGAGCTTCAAGAATCTGCCAACCATCTTCTTGAAGAAATGAGGGCAAAAAATTACCCAGTAGAGGTTGTGGCTACAATTTTACATTATCAGTCTGAATTTAGGGTAGACATAGAAAAAGATGAATTTGGAACTCTTGTAACAAAAGTTACATCAATTAATGGAACGAACGAAAGAATGCCTAACGACATTTCTGGAGAAACGGCATCAATAATTGCTGGCTACATTAAAGATAAAATTCCATCTAAGGAGGCATTTGTTAAAGGAATTACAGATACAATTGAAAAGCGAATTAAACAAAGAGGTTTTCGCACAGAATGGAAAAAATACAATCAATCTGAAAAAATCGAAGATTACGAAAGGTTAAATGCTGATGCGGCTGGGTCTGGGTGGTGTACTGGGGCAAGCAAAGAAACAGCTAGGGGTCATTTGAGCGGAGGAGATTTTTATATTTATTTTGAAAATGGAGACCCTAAAATAGCAATTAAAACTACAGATGGAAATATTGATGAAATTAGAGGAAGAGGACATCTCCAAAGCATACCCACTCCAAAACTTGATCAAATTGCCGAAGATTTTATTGTGTCTGGAAATGGACCAATAGCGGGTAAAGATTACATATATTTTAGAAATATCAAATCTGCCGTTCGCTCAATTAAAACGACTAGAGTTGTTCCAAAATCTTTATATAAATATTGTGACATATTTGGAAAGACTCCAAATGATATTAGGTATAAAGGTCATACACTTAGCAAAGATTTAATTAAAATTTTACAAGATAGCTCGTTGCCCAGAATAGATCCATTTGATGAAAATGGAAATATTTTGACATCTCTTATGCTAGATGATCTTCAGTTTAAATTTTCAGAGAATTTGCCTCAAAAAACGCAAGAACTTTTTAATAGGCTTAGAAATAATCCGCCTAAAAAAATAGCGGGACAATTTACAGTTATTAAAAATCTCGAATTTTTAGTAGAAATTTTAACAGAAGTTGGAGCAATTCGTAACGACAGTGCTACTATACTTGATTTTAAAAATCTTGAAACAGTTGGAACTTGTGACATTGGAAAGGCTGATGAAGTGCATTTTAGAATTGCCACAAAAATTGGAAATATTCAAGGCAATTATGGAAGCTTTAAAATATTGTCTGCCCCCAAAGCAAAAAGCGTAGGAATAATTAAAGGCAATTCTAAAATTTTAAATTTTCCATTAGCAGAAAATGTTTCAAAAATTGTAAGTACCGAAGCTGTTGAATTAAATTTTCAATCACTTAAAAAAACCATAGAAATTATTGCTAACAAAGCTAAAATATTAAATTTTCCATTGTTGGATGAAGTAGAAAATATTTATGCAAATAGTTGCGAGGTTGTTAATTTTCCAAAATTGACCACAATTCAAAATGGCGGATATTTTATAGAAGCTAAAACTATAAATTTACCATTATTAATTAAAGCTACTAATTATTTTCACGCGGACGCTGTTGTATCTTTGGATTTGCCATCTCTTAAAAAGTGTGGTCAACTTACTGCTGATAATGCTAAATCAATAAATATTCCAATTGCAAATAGAATCGAAGTAATTCATGCATCACGATGTGAATTTTTAAATGCTCCATTGTTAAGCAATCTTGAGAATTTAAATTTTGCTTATAAGTATGCAAAAATTGTAAATGTTCCAGATAGCTTTAAATTCAATCTTGATTATTACCAAGATTTTTATGGTGCAAAAATTATTCGCGACCCTTCAATTACAACCATAGAGCAACTCAAGGCTGCGGCAGAAGGCAAAGCCAGCTCTGCGGCAGAACGCAAAGCCAGCTATATGCCAGAGGATGGCAGCAATCTGACTGACGAAGACTTTACCCTTGGCGGCAAAGGCGTATCATATATGCCAATTGACAAGATAACGGGCAAATGGAAAAGGGGAAAGGGTTCTTTGATGAGATATCAAGGAGAAGCTGAAGAAATTGCCGAAGTCCTTAAAAAAAGATTTGAAGCTGGGATTGGAGATCCATCTACTTTAGGTCCATTACGAAGGTTAATTCAAGATTATCCAGAGTATTTAAATGGTCCGTTAAATCACATTATGGAAACGGCAGTAAGGCTGCAATTGGGAGAAATCACTCATAGGGAGTTAGCAAAAGCGTACATAATGACCATTGTGTCTCAAGGTGCTGGAGCCATAAGTCTCGACGCATTGCAAGATTCTCTTGCTAGATACAATAAAAAAATGGATGCAGAGAAAGGGCAAAAAATTGATTTTAAAATAAATCCAAGCGAGATGTTTTTGCACAAACGAGCGGATAACAAAATGGACATAAGACCAGAAGAACTCGCGGCGTATTGGATAACAACTGAAGACGGAAAGAAAGCGTTAGACAATCTAGATTATTACGCAAAAGGATTAACTGAAGAGGGCTTGGAACCAGTAGACGGGGCTACAGATGAAAAACTTATGCCAGCAAAGTACAGACCAGAAGATTTTGCATTCATAAAACTTTTAAGATCATTTTATGGTGATGATAGAGTTGCATCATCTGGAATGACCCTTGGACACGAATGGATAAAAGACGCTAAGGGAAAGGATATAAATAGGATGTCCCGCCCAAAATGGGCAACAAAAGGAAAGGGTTCAAAAGTAACCCGAAAAGACGACTACGGATTTCCAATTCAAGCAAAAGATAAAGCGGGAAATTTATTGGTAAAATGGTCTAAAAAAGAAAAGAATGAGGTGTCTCTTTCTAATTTAAGTGATGCTCTTACGCAAATTAATATTAATAGGGGAAGAGATCCCCAAGGAATGATTAATATTTTCTTAAAATTTAAAGGAATTGATGCGGCAAAAGCTCCATTTATTGGTCATTTTATTGGGTTTGGAGAGCAAGTTACATTGGATGCGGTAGAAAAGAATTATGAAATTGGAGAAAATGCTGACAGCACAAATTTTGGAAAAAATGCAAAAGATCGTATTGCCGCCAGAATAAAAGCTGGAGAATTTAAAAAAGCTCCCACAGAGGCAAAATTAAAACTTATTGAAAGAAAGCAGCTTGAGGTTTTAAGCAAAAACAAAAAAATTCAAAAATTGGCTAGAGAATTTATTGAAAATAAAATCGATCAAATAAGAGCAGAGAGGCTTGCCGAAGATCCAAACGATCCAATTGGAAAAATCCCAAATTATGCGTTCTTCCACATTATGCATCATTGGATTTGGGATGCCGCTAAGGGTCTAGAAACAACGCACGAAGGCTTGTACGAAGCGATGAAGCCTAGTTATATGCCTTCAGAGGAAGGCTCCAGATATCTAGAGTTAGCCAAAGACCCAAAAGCTAACAGAAAGGAATTGCAGGGCATTGTGGACGAAGCTGCCGCAAGGGCTGGGATGCCAATCAATGGCGTGAATATCAAAGACAAAGAAACAAACTTTACTGGGAAAATTCTTTCTGGGGAAAAGACAATTGAAACTAGAGATTCAAAAAATAATGGACTTAATCCATATATTGGAAAAAGAGTTGGACTTGTTAGTACTGGAAAAGGAAAAGCAATGGTAGTTGGATACGCAACGGTTGGAGAACCAGTTGAATATAACACAAAAGAAGAATTTGATGCCGATTTTGATAAGCATCGAGTTAATGAAGGAGAATTTGGATTTAAGGGATACAAAATTGGATATCCAATGCTCGATGTTGAGTCCATTGATCCATACCCCGCCCCTTATGCAACAGGAGTGCAAAAATTTAGACCAATAATTGATCCAGTAACCTATGATGCCAACGGCAAGGTCATACCCATAGAAGAAAGGTTTAATTTAAAGAGTGACAAGATTTCTTATATGCCCTTTGCAGGGGAGGGAGCTACAGGTTACGCTGAAGCGGAGAAGGAAGGCAGGGTGTTTGTTAATCCAAATGATTTTATGAAGAGGTTTGAGATCTCTGATGATAAGATGGAAAGCAAGGATGCGTGGCAAAAATTAATGGACTCTAAAGCGTCTAGCCAAATTACTATTGGCGACTTGTACGATCACGAAGAGTTGTTTAAGAACTACCCTTGGTTAAGGGATGTTTCTGTAGTAAAAAATTTATTTCAAAGAGGTGCGGCTTCCGCACGAGAAGACAATCGCATTAGCGTAGCTTTTGATTTTTTAAAACAGACTACGGAATATTATCTTAAAAAAACAATAATCCACGAAATTCAGCACCTTATTCAATTTAGAGAAAAATTTCCCAGAGGTGCGGGAACTTCAGAACAATATCTTCTTGAAAAACTTAATGATATTGAAAAATCAAAAATAAGGCAAATAAACCGAGCGGAACAAGAATTTGACGCAATTCCCATTGACAAAATAAATACATTAAAAGCAAAAAAAATAAACAGAGATTTAATAAAATTAAAAAAAGATTTGTTGAAATGGCAAAAATATTATTTTAATAATTTTGGCTATGAAAATGGAATATTTTCTAGTTTTTTAACAAATCAAAAATTATTTGATCTTTATTTTTCTTCAATTGGGGAAGGGGAAGCACGAATGGCTGAAGATAGATCGGAATTTTCTGATGATTATCGAAAGCAAAATCCACCAATTTACAAAAAACAAGCACATCCATTTTTAAATTTTCATAGAAATATTTTATATCCACAATTTGATTCTTTTAGCGATGCTAAGGTTGCAGCCGTAAACGCACAAAGGCTCGGAGTTAATCGTTATATGCCGCTAGATGAACTAGCAGATGAGATGGAGATTTCAAAAACTCTTCCTCTTAGTTATGCTGGCAAGCAAATTAACTCCATAATGGCAGATCATATGGAAGCGTACAATTTTAGAGAAAGGGCAATGGCTAGGCTTCTGGGTCAACCTGTGTCTTCTGGAGGGCAAGGATACGCCATAAAAAATCACGGAACTGGGGTTGTCTGGGCATCTGAAGAAGTTCTAGTTACTGGAATGCTTGGAAATTTAGATAGAAGAGGAGGAAAATTTCAAGAAAAAGGAAAACAAGGAAAAAATGACGATTGGTTTGTTTTGGTTGCTCCGTTCACAATGAAAAAGGACGCGTTAGCCAGCAACAATGAATTTGCAAAACACAGAGTAAATCAACTAAGGGAATGGGCTTCTTTAAATCCAGATAAATATGAAGACTTTAAAAAAGATATAATAGCGTGGGCAAATACCTTGGAAAGACCGAATGCAAAAGTGGGAGACAAAAAATACGGATTAATTAATTACCCATTTTATAAAGATTTTGATTTAAATAATTTTAATTTTGCAACAAATTCTAAAGGAGGCAGCACATTTACTCAAAGAAAGGATTTAATTCAAGAAATAAAAAGACTTGAAGATAAATATGGAATGCCTTCTACGGAAGAAATGGTTCATCATTCTGGAGATCCATTCCTTTATGGTGTGGCACAAAGAACAATGCTACAAGCGGAACAGGCAATGTTCCATTCTGTTGTGTTCAAAATAAATTTGTCTGCAAATGAAAGGGCTTGGGCAATTCAAAAATACAGATTTAAACAAGGACCAAAAGAAATTAAAGAAGTAAAAAGGGCGTTTAAAGATGAGAATTTTGATTTTTCAAAAATAAACATAAATGATCCATTTGATCCACAAGCACAGTACAAGGGAACAAATGCAGAAGAATACGGGGTAGATGCTCACGAATCGTATGGACGAGTGGTTCTTGGAGAAATGGTGGCTATGTTAAGGAATCCAGTTAGATTTGATTTAGTTTTTCCAGATTTGCTTAAACGATTTAAAAGATTTCACGGTTTTATATCAGAATATAGAAAATTAAATAATTTAAATGAGGCTCATTTAAATATTTCTGGTTGGATGGGAATGAACCCAATGGGAAATACCGTGGATGAGGCTAGTCCAAAATTTCGTATAGAAAATGATGATGGAGTATTGAAAGCAAAATCAATAATTGATGACACGCTGCCATTGTCAATAAGCGGACAAGTTTTAAGTAAAAAGTTAATTGACAGAATCAACGCGGAGCAATCAGATGAAAAAGTTTTAATCCATAAAGAAGCATCTAAAACTTATGATGAATCTAAGTTAAAAAGTTTTCAAGAACACAATGCTACAATTTCTCCGAATTCAGTTATTTCAGATATTAAAAAATTAAAATTAGAGGCTGCGTCTTTAGACGAAAAGAAAGCAAAAAAAGTAAACGAAGATCATCTTGAGGCATCAAGAAAATTAGCAGTTCCAAATTTTATCAAGGAGAGGGCTCAACGACGAATTGATGAAGCAATAAAAAAAGCTGCTGATAAGGCAAAAAGGGATGCAAAAAAAGCGGCTGAAAAAACTACAGTCGTGGTTCCTTAGAAGCCGATATCTTGGGATCAACGACTGAGCTAGGACGCTTCGCCCTTGCCTCCCAGACCCGCCCAGCAGCCTTCCAATCGACCATTTTGGTGCTACCTACCTTCCAGTCCTTCGCGGCGTAGTAATCGACGAACTGACACGCCTTCTTCTCCGATTCCAGCTTGAACGCTTCCCCCTTCAAGAAGAACTCCGCAACTTCGTCAATGGTAGGGGCAACGAACGACTCGTTCTTCTTCCGCAACGCTTTCATCCTCCGAATCTCCAACAGGCACTCCTCAAGCAAATTGCTTAAGACATTGGATTTGTTGAAGTTAAGTAGCAGTTCGATCTCAATAATTCGTTCGTAAGTCATCTGTTAATTATTTCACCAATTGAAGAAAAGTCAACAATTAATTCCAAGAAAATTTCGATCAAGTTTGACGGAGTAGACTTCGCCAACCCTGCCAGAACCACAACTCGTTGGGCGTTTTTCGATCTTGTCCTTGATACCGCAGTCTAGGTCTTTGCATCGACCACAGATCCTGTACGGACCCATTCGATAATGAGCCACATTACCGCAATCACACTCCCCTAGTGATTGCAGGAGGCTAGGAGAGTCCATCCAAGATGATTGGGTTAGCTTCTCCGCCAAAGTCAAAGTTGTACATAAGGTACTCAATGGCATCCTCGTCATTGATCCCGTCATTGTTTAACTGTTTGAGCATTGCCTTGAAATCGTAGATGAACTTTGCCGTGAACACATCTACCCCAATGATGCATCCGTCAAATCCATCATATGTGATGATTTCCTCGTTGAGTTCCTTGTGCTGTTGAATTTGTGCTATTTCCATAATAATTCTTGATCTAGGTTTATTGTTGCAAATTTTACCGCTTCGTTGAATGACCAACAGATTGCTGTTGGTATTCCTGCCCTGTTTAAGGCTTCGATGCATTCCATCTGGTGTTTGCTGACGACTCCCTTGTTTACCTTAAGCTCGATGCAACAAACCTTCCCTTGGTACATCACAGTCAAGTCTGGATGCCCTTTGCGGATGGTCGATGCCTTATCCGTCCTACTGACAAGGACATAGTACCCCCTTCGACGAAGGTCCGTACATACGAGGGCATTGAGTTCAGCCTCTTTTCCCTCCTTGTATTTTTCTGTGCTTTTTGGGACTTCGACAACCTTGTCCAAAGCACACTTTAGGTTGTTCTTTTTCTGGTGGTCTCTGACCTGCTGTTCTGTCATTCTCATATGTAAATTTTACATTTCGTGAATCTTTAATTGGATTTTATATGTCTCTCCAAAAGAAGTGGAGTCTCCAGCTATCGCACGATACCCGCCCTTTTCAATATCGTGACATCTCTGGCAGACTGGGTCTGATCTACTAGAGACCGCTGATGTGGTGGTTGCTGGTTCCCCGCATTCACAAAATTTTCCCTCTAAGGTGTAGACTTTTTGTGGGCATCTGTTGTTGTGTCCCAAAGTTCCCCACAATCCGCCACAAGTTTTACAAACTACCTTTGGCTTGCTCATACCCATTGCACCCAAAAGTTGCTTCTGTGACAAAAGACTCAAGGAACGGAATGTGGCTTTCAATTTCGCTATCAAAAGCAGTAAGTTTTTTGAAGATTTCTTTACACTTCCCCATTGAAGTGTAAACAAATTTTGGTTTCTTTTCTGCGTTGTTACTCCAATGCTTGCAAGTTTGGCAGGTCTTGGTGACACCCTGCTCTTTTTTGTAGTATCGAGTTGCGGCTAAAAGTTCTGCGTTATTCATTGTTTATTTGTCGGTAGCCATTAGGAGGGACTGGCAATATGGTTCTAGCAATCGTGCAGAACTGGCAGGGTTCTCCCTCACATTCGTTGTAGTCTGAACTGCGGTCATCCCTATGAGACCACTCTATTTCTTGAAGAAGTGGGAGTGCTATCGTTAACTTACGAAGCGTTTCTTTTTGGTCGTCAGTCGGTTCTTCCCGTGAGCTTGTTCGGAATGGTTCTGGCAATCCGTCAACCAACTGGTCAAACGGAGTGTCCAAAAACAAGCTGTCGCCCCAGAGTAAAGCATACTCGCGAGGGTTGAGCTTGCGGACTTTTTCGTAGCGAGTTGCGGCTAGGAGGATTTCTGGTGTAGTCATTGTTCAGTTTTTGCTTGCCCATCAATAAGCGGGAACTCCGCGTTTTAGGAAGTCCACAAAGGGCAGGTGGAGGAAGGTCTAATAAATCCAACGCCTCCTCCATCTTGGTCATATAATTTAACCTTCTTTGAAGATGCTACGCAGCTTGGAGTTGAACTAAGTCCAACGAGTCGAAGAAATTGACACACCTCACCAGTAGGAAAGTGAGACGCACAAGTGGGATTTCCTTCTTTGTCCCGATACACTGGGACAACAATTATTTTGGTTTCGTTGGGCATATTAGACGATTTTGTAGAACGCTTGAGTTGCGTCGAGTCCACTCAGTTTTTTGCGGAGCGGGATTTGTCTGGGGAATTGCGGATGTTCACGAAACAGATTTCGTGAACATATTGGCAGGGTTTGGAAGAGGTCTTTGCGTGTCATTGTGGTTGGGTTGGGGTTGACGGTAATTTATTCTCAGTTAGTTGCAAGTCCGCTTGCTTGAGCCAATCCTCGTATAACAAGGATTTCTCTGCAAATGACTGAATCTTCTCTGTCTCTCCGTCGAAGGGTTTGCCCCAAATCAACTCTGCCGCCTCTTCTGGAAAGATTTCCACCGAGTAGCATTGGTGTAGGATTTCGTCTAATTCGTTGCGTGTCATCGACGCACCTCCTCAGTCCGTTGCGAGCCAGCTTGCTCCTCCCAGTATTGTGCCAACTTCTGATTTTGATCAACCCCTGTGCCTGTGCGATAAGCATTTGCAAGATTTACCTGTGCTTCGTAATTGCCCTGCTCCGCCGCTTTTTTCCACCACTCAACAGCAGCTTCATAATTTTGTGGCATATTATCTCCGTAGTAGCACATATTTCCCATTTTATTTTGTTGCCGAGCATCGCCAGCCTGTGCGTATGCCAGAATGTTGCCAGTTAAATTTGCAGCCTGTGCGTATTCAAGCGTGTTTCCAGTTAAATTTGGTGACGAAACAGATTTCGTGACCAAAGGTGCGGAGTTTGCTTCGTTGATTCTTCGATTAATCTCGCGGCTAAGGTAAGCTACGGCTTTTTGCAAATCTTCGATTGCGTGTCCCTTGTGGTCGCAACGCCAAATATATTTGATCGCATTTCCAAGATTATAGGAGAATCCTTCCGCAATTGTCGCACATTCTATTCCAGAAGGATGCCAATTATAATGTGGGGGGTGATTGATTGGGTCGTCGTAGGTGGTGTTCATATATTATATTGATGTGAATTTTGATAGGGTGTTGGATTTGATGTCCCCATCGTTTAGGGTCTCGATGTTGTTGATTTTTGCTGTGATTGATGCGGCGATTTCCTCTTCGATTGTCTTGGATGCGTAAATGATTCGTTGGGTTGCCTTTGACTTACTCCCAGCCCTCCAGATTCTTCCTACTGCTTGCACTAGGTCGATGGCGGAGTATGACGGACTGATCAGCGATTGCCTTGGGGCGATTCCCCGATCATCGTGCAAAGAAATTCCAGCTCCGCCAGCAGACAGGGAGACTAGGATTACTTTGTTCTTTCCGCTCATAAATTGGTCGATGATTGATTGTCTCAACTCTGGCGATTGAGCCGATCCGTTGATGTCAGTTAATTTAGATTTTCCCGTAACATTGTCAACAATTAATTCTCTTCCTAGCCATTTTGTTCCCCAAATCGGGTCGATGGTCATCCCTAACCCGTCCCGCATCATTGCCAGATGTTCCCTAAAGTTCAGAAACACAACGACTTGGAAGCCTTCTCTGACCATTTCTTTAGTCTCTTCGATCATCCATTCGATCTTGCCGTGTTCTGACACTCTTCTTGCCTTGGTGATCTCCGCTAACCCCATAGCCTTAGCGTCCACAACGGTCATATTACCAGCGGCAAGGTCTTCTTCGATCTTGTCCAACGCACCCACAAGAGTGGCGTACCCTTCCACGATCTCGTCGCTTTCGATCAGATGTGCGGACACCATATTCTCTGGATAGTTAGGAACATCAGACGATCTGATCCGTGTACCTTTTTTGGGGAAGATGGACTTATGAATCTTTGCCATACAATCCGCTGCCCTCCTCGCGTTGCTGGTGAAGATCAACTTCGCCCCGTTATAGCACCCGTTGTCCGTACACCATTTCCTGTATGAATCCCCGCCTTCGTGTAAACCTAACGCTAGACCTAACCCTAGCATTTCTGTGGGGTCTTTGGCTGCCGTTGCTGACAAGCACAAAATCTTAGCCCCGTTCCTTGAGCAATCTTGGAGCATCTTGCCTTGTAGAGATGTTGGGGACTTGCACTTCTGAACCTCGTCAAAAATGAGGATAGGCTTGAAATTTTTTGCGGAGTCACCCTTTCCGAATAACTGATCGCTAGGTATTACTGGAGCGAAGTCGTACCCAGCCTTGTCCTTCAAGATGAACTTGCAGGAACCTCCCCTAGCTTTCTCGTAGTTGCAGACATCACCCAGTACCACCCCAATTGCGTTTGCTGCCCTCCTCCACGCTTCCAACACCGCAAGTGGGGCTAACACATATGGAGTGAGTCCAAGCTCCGCACAGGCAGCTAGGGCAACCCAAGTCTTCCCAGCACCAGTTTGGGACGCATCCATCGCGTTCCCGTTGATCAACGCAGACACAACTCGTTGACACGAAGGCTTTTGCCAGTCGAACAATTTTTCTGACGGAGCGGAGGTTAGAGGTCTAGCGTCCTTTGCCACCCAGTCAATCTTTTGTGCCTCCTTTGCCGTTTCCTCGTCAACCGCACTCTGCCCGATCAATTTAATAAGCTCATCAACATCGAACGAGAAGCTGTTATCCACTCCCTCCCAATGAGTTAGCTCCCAACCCGTACCGTTGAATTGCTTGCCGAGACTGAAGTGCAACGCCTTGACCTTTTCCTTGTCGTTCCTCCACGCAGTCCACGCAGGATGGTTGCCGAACATAGTCGAAGATCGGATTGTTTTCTGTCCGTTCTTCGTCATCACCACCTTTGAACTTCCCCAGTTAATTTGTGCTTGCATTGAGGTAATTTACTTAATTTACTTAAGTAGTCAATTAATTTGTTTGAATTTCTTTTGACATCGTTCGATGCCTGTGCTTTTCTGGCTACCTGCTTCAGACCAGACTAGCTTTTAACCTTGTCCCCTTGTGCCTACTTTGTAGGGTCTGAACACAAGGGGACACTTACTCTATGTCAAAGCTCCTAATCTCAGAACCTCCCCTACAAGTCCTTCCCTGCCTAGCAATTGCAGTTGGACTGAACGAAGCAATCGTCCTCCAGCAACTCCACTACCTCCTACAGAACCCAACGAACGGGGCAGAGGTCAACGGGGAGCGTTGGATATTCAACACCATCGAAGAGTGGATCAATGCCTACTTCCCGTTCTGGTGTCCACGGACGCTACGGACGATCTTCGACAACCTCCAGAAGAAGAATCTGATCATCACCTGCCAACCAGAGGGAAGGAAGAGCAGGAGGAAGTACTACCGCATCAACGAGTGGCAATTGGAGGCGATTTCTGAAGAGGCAAAAATCGTCACATCGAAGAGGCAAAATTCGTCACTTCCTGTTACAAAGACTACTACAAAGATGCCTAAAGAGACGCATTCCCCAAAGCGGGAACGCGAAAAATTTAAAGTTCCGAGATTCACACGGGAAGAGTTCGACGAAGTGGTTTCTAAGCTAGACCATCTGGCTATGGGCAAGAGACCGAATCTCTACGAGGAACTTTCAAGGACAAGCTGGACGCAATCAACAAGGACTGGACCCAAACCGATCAAAGACCTTTACGCCTACCTTTTCGCCCTCAACAAAGTGATCGACGATGCCTCCAACGGGAAAAAGAAACCACTCCAAAAATAGTACTTGTCCTTATGGACACACTCTGATACATTTTCACAAAACTTAACCCAAAAATTATATGCCACTAGGAAATTCTGAACTCGCTGGAATCGCTTACTACTCTGGAAACCCATCTTCCGCACCCGTTACTGGATTTGATGTCGCCAAGGGGACTCTGGTCATTGACCAAACCAACGGAGAAGTCTACCAAAAAATCGCCGCACAGGGAACCAATACTGGCGGATATGTGACCATTGGCAGCCAGATGGAAAAAGTAACGACTGCTGGATCGTACATTTCTAACACTACGCTGGCGGCGGTAATCGGACTTACTGGATTTGCACTTGAAGCCGCAACGACATACAAAATTAACGGATCGCTTCCAGTTAACTCAAGTGCTGCGGGAGGAATAAAAATTAGTTTAAATTTTATTTCTGCTGCAACGGTTGGTTCTTATGCAATTGCAACGAATGACATTACGGCAGCACACGCTGGACTTCTCCCAGCATCAACATTGAATGCAGAAATGTTTGGTAAGGCTGGGGCTTTTCGATATGTTTCATTTGAAGCGATTGTTATTACTGCGTTGGCAACAACTATGCAGGTTCAAGCCGCTCAACACACAAGTAGTGCCAATGAATGCACCCTAGCATTAGGCGGAACCGTCACAGTCACTAAAGTACTATGAGCTACCCAGTAGGAAACACGGGCGTTTCATACGCCCAGAAAACGATCACTACTACTCCAGTAATCGGAACGGCAAACGGAACTGTGTTCACCTTAGCCGCTGGACAGATCGGAATCCTTCAGAACCAAGACGATGCCGCATTATATGTGAGATATGGTGGAGTTGCATCAGCATCAGCGTACCACTATGTCCTTCCTGCGTGTACTGCCCTTGAGGACGGCACATCTCCAGCTTTGGTGATCGATTCGTGGATTGGAATTGTCTCTGTGTATTCCGCCACTACTCCGAGTTACACGGCAAATGTGATCTCGTAACATATGAGAAAACTCTGGAACGCAAAAAACCAGAGGATTATTTGAATTGAGGGATGAAATTTCTGTGGAATAACGCGAGCAGGAGATCCAGACAATCTTTTCTGTGGAGAAGACCGTCTGGCGGGATTGTTTACCCATTCCTAATATGGGAGGGTTCAGATCTTTCTGTTCCCACATTTGTCACCAGTCCAACTTGGGATACCGCAACAACAGGTTCAACATATAGTTACATTAACCTGCTTTCAGCTCCAGCGGGAAACACGCTTGATGGATTATCCAGCATTGGAGCAACGGAACCTGATTATCAAGGAATTGTAACGCTTCCTCCGCTTCCTTCTAGTCTTGCATACACATTAAATTTTGCCATAAGCTATAGTGTAACCCGTATTTCCTCCCCAACTGTACGGGCAATGAATTTGGGTTATCCAAATTATGATGCCAATCAATTAGTTTATATGGATTTTCCAAAATGGGAAGTTGGAAGTTTTTCGTTAAATAATTTCAATAGCGTAAGTCCTACTACCACTAGATTTTCTTTTCCCGAATATCGGGGAAATGGAGTTGGTTCACCGCAAGCTGCAAATTTATTGTTAAATGACGGCATATATAACTTTGATTTTCCAAAACTGGTTGCACTTACTGGTTTAAACTTGGAAAATTCTGACCCAAACACTTACCCGTTTACTTGCACATTCCCAGTTTTAGCCACAGTCGAAAGCCTTTACATTACGCAATGCACCACAACAGGAAATGGAAAAGTTATAAATTTACCTTCATTAACCGCAATTGGTTCCGCTGCTCTTTGCTATGTACTCGCAGACTCTTTTTACGCTCCTCTGCTTGCAACAGTAGGGGCAGGAACAAGTCCTCAGTTCGGTACATCGGGAGCCAGATTAAAAAATCTAAATATAGCATTAACCGAATTTAATGGTAATAGCATTACGGTTTATTTCGATGCGTTGAGCAATGCGGTTACTTGTAAATTGCTAGGTCAAAGCGTGTTTAATTCGCACGGAAATATTGCTGTGTATGTTTCTGGATACACATATGATGCAGCGGATGCGTTATGGAATTCTTTTTCTGATTCATTGTTAGCTGGGTATACGGCTGCTACTATAACTGGTCCATTGCCTACTGATGGTTATTTAAATCCCTATGTAGCAATTTTACTATTAAGAGGATACACTTGTATTTTTGCTTAATGAATCTTATCCACAACAATAAAAAAGTCATCGCTTTACTTGCTGATGACGCACAATTTGCAACTTTGCAGGTTGTATTCAACGGAACTCAAGCTGAATGCGATGCAGAGATTGAAAGGTTACAGCTAACTCCACTACCTCCGCCACCTCCGCCACCTACTCGACCAAAACCGCCAAAACACAATGCTCTTGAACAACCTACTTAAAACTGAAATTTTTGGCGACCTGTGGCGAGGAGCTACGGGCATAGCTGGAAGCGGACTAGCCGTACTCAGCACGATGCACGAAGAACTCGACGGATGGTTACGAACCGCAGGGTTTGCCTTGGGTGTGTTAGTTGCACTAGCCTCGTTTATCTCCATATGTCAACGCATTTGGGATAACTACAAAAAAAGCAAGTGGGAAGGCATCATATTTAAATCAGATAAAGATGAACACTAAATCACTAGCTGGGTACGGAGCGATTGTAATGAGTTTGCTAACCGCACTCGCCGCTGCTCCTTACACCTTGGGAGAAGTTGCAACAATCATCCCTCCCGATTGGAAGGCTAAAGTCTTTGCAGTTTCTGCAATTGCAACCGTGATTCTGCGAATTATTCGCGACAATGTGGCAGTTGTAAAGGATTCCTTGACTACTGAAAAAACAGTCGAATCCACCTGCTACCAAAAAAAGCCATAAATGGCATCCATAACCGAAAAACTTAAATCGGAAGCATACAACCAACCGAAGCGTACTCCCGATCACCCCACAAAAAGCCATATGGTTATGGCAAAGTCTGGCGGGAAGACTAAGTTGATTCGATTTGGCGAGCAGGGAGCCGAGACTGCTGGCAAGCCCAAGGCGGGAGAGTCTGATCGTATGAAGAAAAAACGAGCGTCTTTTAAAGCTAGACACGGAGCCAACATTGCCAAAGGTCCAATGTCCGCAGCTTATTGGGCGGACAAGGTAAAGTGGTAAGATGAACGCAAAGCTCTCATATAAGGAGGGCGGAAAGGAGCAACTATGACAGAAAAAACTTCACCGCCCGACGAATTGGGAGCAGCGTCTTGTTCGGCTTCTTTGGAGGCTGTCCAATACGCCGACTACATCCTAAACCACTACTCGCGGGATAGTCACTCTGACAAGCTGTGCCTCGCCCGTGACTTGGAGCGGCACGGGTGGCAGAGATCGCCATATGCAAGACTTCCGTGGTGGCAAAAGGACGCTTTGGGATGGCAAATTGAAACTTTCAAGGGTAAGCCTGTGAAGTCAGCAATCCGCATCATCTGCCAGAATATCCGCAAGGTGATTTTTAAGCCGAACAGAAAAACTGTTCATAAGTATGCTCGCGAGCATAAACCATCATAAACCATCATAAACCATCATAACTTTAGTATATATGACCACAAAAACACTCCTATTATCCGCAACACTAGTCTTTGGGGGATGCTCGACCACCGATTGGTTGTCCTCCAACACCAGCAAAGCCGTACTGGCAGAAATTGGCAACCTAGTGTTCACCACCGCACTCCAGTCATTCAGCAACAGCAACAAAGCGGATTTTGGGCATTCGATGGCACAGGGGCTATGGACAAACTCTGCGTCCGCATTGTCTTCTGGTTCGGTTTCCCGTATCGCTGGTGCGTGGAGTGCTGATCGTCTCCCAAAACTCGCTACAACCACCTCTACGGCTTATCTGATCGCTGACCCAAAGTCCCCGAAACAAAAGAAGCAGGTAATCGACACTATCGCGTCAGCAATCGACAAAGCCGCCACATATAACGGATATGTAGCCTTGCCAAAATGATCCCTGTCCCAAAGCAAAACAAAAACGGGAGCTACACATTCGTCGCGGGAATGGCGATTGATGCTGACGGAGCAAACGGACACGATGGAAGCGGACGGGCAGCATATGGTCCGAAAGGAACCAATCCGCTAGACTATCTGGCAAACGCTGGAAAAGAAGGAAACTGGTGGGGAATCGTCACAAAAAACGGAATCCCAGTAATCCAAAAAAGAAGAGACCCAGCAGAGGGATATTATATATCAACCACAAGCTACCAACGGAAACCATTTTGTGATACTGACCCAGACCGATACCTCGATTCTGCCACAGAAAACTTCATTGTCGTCCCGTCACATTGGAGATCAGAAATTAAAGGAGTCGTTCTGGGATGCAAGGCAGAAGTAAAGAACACCAAGACTGGCAAGGTAGTGGTTGGGATCGTAGGAGATTTCGGACCAAAGACTAAGCTAGGAGAGGCAAGTATGGCAATCGCCAAGGCGTTAGGAGTCAACCCAGACCCCAAGACGGGCGGAGACGAGAACAAGATTTACCAGTACACGATCTACCCAGACATCTCCATTGATGGGTACGAACTACAACCAGCCTAATGCACAAGGACAGCACATTTTTGGCATTAATTTGGCTGATCGGTATGTTTCTGTTTGCTTGGATTCTCAAAAGGAGTTTGGATGTATGAGTGAAACGCACGCCTCTTAAAAAACTTGGGAAAAAAGGAAATGCTTGGGCTAAGGCTAGGGCGGAACTGAAGAAGGAATTTATGGCAATGGGCGTAACCCGTTGCGAATTAATGAGGGAGGGGTGTACTGGAGACTACGGGATGGGATTCGCTCACACCCGTAAAAGACGCAATGTTATAGACCTTAAACGAGTGGTTTTGGCTTGCAACTCCTGTCACGACAAAGTGGAAATTCTCCCAGAACTCGTTATGGAAGAGCAACTTGAGGTGATCATAAAAAATCGAAATAAATAAGTTGACGCAACAGAAGCCTTAAGATTAGTTCGATGAATGATTACACCAAACGACAAAGAGCAAGCAACTGACGCACAACTAACTAGCACCATCTCCAAGACGATGATGGTTGTGGAGCAGGGGATTATGGTCTCGATGGGAGTCGAGCAAATCTCGCATCAGTTTAGCGAACGGAGAGACAACTTAATTGCCACCACAGAGTCCCTGTTGACAATTAGTGACGAAGCGGAAAAAGATCACGCCGAGGAGGCATATAAAGCTCTGCGACAACTACTTAAGGGACTCACGGAGCAAGGGGCAAACCTCAAGAAACCCCTCAACGATGCCAAGAACAAAATTGGCGACATTGTTACGGACAACGGTCTTCCAATCGAAAGAGAAATGTTCCGATTGAAGAGTATGATTGGGAAGTTTTCCGAGGAGAAAATTCGTGAGCGTCAGCGGATTGTTGACGAGATCGAAAAAGAGCAAAAACGCGTTGATATGGAGCGTAATGCGTTGATTGAGGAGATGAACAGACTGTCAAAAGCTGGAGACACGAAGGGCGTTGATTCCGTTCTAGACGATCTAGCGTTCGTCCAAACCCCTCTGCCGATTGAGGTTCCATCCGTCTCCTCCGTGTCTGGAAAAATTGTCCGAGATTTCAAGGTGATTAACGAAGGAAACAAGTGGAAGGAACACAAGGATATGCTTGCGTTTGTGGCATTTGCGTTTGCTAACCCCGAAATTCCCTTGCTGGGAATGCTCAAGATTGAGATCAAACGCCAAGACTTTCTGGAGGCACTCAAGGACAAAAATTTTCTTCCAAACGGGGCAGACGGCATCGAAATCTTTGAGAGAATCTCAACCACAATTCGTTGATACTGAGTCACTTACATCAATCAAAATTAATTGTTGACATCGTCCAGAAACTATTTAAATTAGCTAAATGAAAAGACAAGAAGTCGAATCCAGTCAGATCAAATCAATCGGTCACAATGGAGCATCAACCCTTGAGGTTGAGTTCCACGGAAAGGGAGACAAGACCAGCGTCTACCAGTACAAGGAGGTTCCTGCCTCCGTGTTCAACCAGATCCTGTCTGCCGATAGTATCGGCAAGGCATTCATTGCATTAGTAAAAAAAAACCCAGAGTACAACCACCACAAACTGTAAATATGGCATACGAAATCAGAGAGAATAGCGGAAGCGTCTTCAAAAACAATCGCAAACGCGAAGGCAAGAAAGATGCAGACTACACGGGAACGATCAATGTCGAGGGCGTTGAGTATTGGATCAATGGATGGCTCAAGAAGTCAGATGACAAGCCTAGTTGGTTGTCCCTAAGCGTCTCCCCAAAAGAACAGAAACCACAAAGTTCACAGAAGTCAAAATCTGACGATTTTGACGACCTTGACTCTGAAAACGACGACGACATTCCTTTTTAATATGAAAATCTACGAATCAATGGCAGCGATTATGAGTGACGCTGGGGCGATCACTAAAAGTAAAAAGAACCAGATGCAGGGCTTTATGTTCCGAGGCATTGACGATGTGTACAACAACTTGCATAGCCTGTTCGCCAAACACCAAGTGTTGTGTGTGCCAGTAGTCGAGGAGTACAAGCACACGGACGCTGGGACGACTAAGAACGGCACTATGCAGACCCGTGCCATCGTCAAGATGGGCTACAAGTTCATTGCGTCAGACGGTTCTGAGGTAGTCGCGTCAATCTTGGGCGAAGGCATTGATAGCGGGGATAAGAGTACTGCGAAGGCTATGTCCGTAGCCCACAAGTACCTCCTACTTCAGACCTTCCTTATTCCTACGGAAGACTTGGTCGATGGTGACGCTGAGAGTCCCGTAGTCCACGCTCCCGCCCCAAAGGCTAAGGTGGTTGCCTCTGAGCCGAAAGCAGACCCATCACCAGTTGTCGAAGTTCCGCTTGACTGGAAGCAGTTTTCCTTCGCAGGAAAAAACCTTCGCTCAGAGAGTCCGTTGTTCGGGAAGACATTGGGAGACCTGTTCGTCAACACGGAGAAGGAGTACGCCAACGATGTGTACGACTACATCCGCTCAAAGTTTATGAGGCGTTTTGAAGATCTGCTCTGCCGATCAACGGCAGAAAATATCCTCTACCCCGAAAGCGATATGCACCTGTACAACGCTTGCATTATGGCTAGGAAGCACCTCGACCAAGTCCATCCCTTATGAAGTCCGTCGAATCAGAACAGGGGTTGCTGAGTAGCTTACTGCAAGCTCCGAGGGAGGTGTTGGATTATTGTGTGTCCAAGGGCATCACGGACGAGTCGTTCAGCGAGTCCGCTTGTTCCATAGTATATTCTGCGGTATGCGAGATGTCAGCAAAAAATATGGCAATCGACGCGATTACCGTCACCGATTACCTGCGGGACATTGGTAAGCTGGATAAGTTATCCATAAACATTCGGGGAGACTTCTGGCAGGGGTTAGCTGCCGTGACGAGTCTGTACTGCTTTACCTGCACCACCCACAACCACAAGCAATATGCGGACACCGTATTCTTGAAATATGTCCTACGGGAGACCGTGAAGACCCAGAAGGCGAACATTGCGTTCGCCGAGGACAACAAGGACGACATCCCTGCCGTAGTCGATAAGTGCCAGTCTTCGATGCTGAAGATTTCGGAGATGCTACAGGGCAAGCGTTCGTCAAAGACCATCCAAGAAATGGTTTTTGACGCGATGATGGAGATGGAGAAAGCGTATGAGAAAAAGACGGGGCTACGAGGGATGTCTACTGGGTTCCCTGCCTTGGATAAGGTGACTGGCGGGATGGGAGAGTCTGAGTACATCGTCATCCAAGCCGCCCGTTCTGACGGCAAGACGGCACTAGCTATGACCATTGCCTCCCACCTAGCCGTAGAGAAGAAGGTTCCAGTAGGGGTAATCAGTTTAGAGATGTGCGGGAAGGACTTGGTGAAGCGTATGATCAGCACATTCACGAAGATCAACACGGAGCAAATATTCTCTGGCACTTGGGGTTCCGCTTACGACCTAGACAAGATCACCAAGGCATCTATCGAGATCGCCAACTCCCCGATATATATCGAGGACACGCCCAATCAAATGATGTCCGAGATTGCCTCCCGTGCGAGGAACCTAAAGATCAAGCACGGCATCAAATTATTGGTCATTGACTACATCCAGTTGGTCAAGGAGGATATGAAGGCTGGCGACAAGCGTCACGATAGAATCGCTGCCATCAGCAAGGACATAAAGAACATTGCCAGAGAGTTGAAGATTCCCGTGATTGCCCTGTCCCAAGTGAACTCAGAGGGCGAGGTTGCTGGGTCAAAGGAGATCATCAACGACTGCGATCAGTTGTGGGGGATCAGCAATCGGGAGGAGAAGTTCTTCATCCTCATCAACAAGAACCGAAACGGGGCAAGGAACCAAGAGGTCAGAATAAACTTCGACAAGCCAACCTGCACCTTCCGAGAAATCGGAGAATTCGATGCCGTATACTCCCCAAAACCAACAACATCAACATATAAACGACCAAGGTCATTTGAACGATAAAATATGCAATTAGCAACACTAGAACAAACAGAACAACCTTCCACTTGCCTTTCGGTTGGGGAATTCCCTTATTGGTCAACATCCCTTACGGGTATCACAATCGACCCAAACATTCCAAAGGAAAAATGGGCGGAACTTAGCAGTCAAGTGGCTTTTATGTTTGAGGCAACGGGCATCAAACATAGTCAAGCCGCTATGATGTTGGGAGACCTGCTCAACTTTGGCGAAGACAAATTCGGTGAGGAGTACGCAAGCATCATCGACGGGACGAGGAAATATATGCAAGCCTCTGAGTCGAGCATCAAAAACTGGCGTTGGATCAGTAAGAAGATTGAGCCAGCACGGAGGAACATCAACTTGTTCTTGGGGCATCACGAAGCGGTAGCAAGCCTACCCCCAAAGCTACAGGACGAAATGCTACACATTGCGGAAGCAGAAAATATGTCGATCATCGACCTCCGCAAGCATATGGTCAAAGAAGGAATCAAGGAAATCAAAAAAGTTTTTGGTGACATTGAAGAAGATCAGCCAAAAATCCTTGACCATATCGACAAGGTTGTGAAATATTTAAATGAAGATTCAGAAAAGCCAGACGATATCTTAGTTAAACTCAACAAGCTGAGTGACTTGATTATCGAAAAGGCAACACAACTATAATGAAACCAAAACGACCAGACGAGTCATCGATGATATTGCAGGAGGTGGTGACCGCAATGTCAGAGGCGTATGGTCACGGGGGGCTGACTTGGGCGGCTGGGAAGCTGGGGATGTCGGTGTCAGCGTGGAGGAGGAGGGTCCGTAGCGTGGACGGGGCGTTTGACCCCGTCACGCTTAGGGCATCGTTGCTGGTCATCAACGGCAAGGACAAGAATTTCAAATCAGAAACACCCCCGTTCAAATCCGTCCAGACAGGGAGGATTATTGTAGACCTGTACAAAGTAAATGACGAAATAATACCAATATGGAGAACACAGAAGTAGACTACTCGCAACCATTAAAATCCTCAAAGAGGGAGAGATTCTGTCTGGAAATTGTCAAGGGTTTGACGGCAAACAAAGCATATGAAAAAGTGTACAAATGTTCTCCAACAAATGCTCTAGCAAACGCCACCTTGGTAAGGAATGCGGTAGAGGTGAGTGGAAGGATCAAATATATGCAAGACAAGATTTCCACCGAGGTAATGATGACTATGCGGGAGAGGCGTGAATGGTTGGCTAGGGTAGTTAGGGCGAATGTGGACAACCTTGACCTAGAGAAGGACGGGGACATCGTTGACGAGATTATCGTTGACGCAAACGGGAACAAGAGGTTCAAGCTACCTAGCAAAAGGGCGTGCATTATGGATGACGCAAAGCTCGCGGGAGAGATCATTGATCGTAGCGACATTACGAGTGGGGGCGGGTCGATTGTTCCCAATATCATTTTAAATTTGCCAGAGAGTTTCAATACTCCGAAAGAAAAACTGGTATTCAGCACCCCTAAAGAATTGGAATGAGCCGAGCAATATCTAAAACCAACGCAGAAATTAATTTGGAGAGGGACATTGCAAATTATTTTGCAAAAAAGTTTAAAGCAGACTTTGTAAAACTTCCAGAATCATATAAGATAAGTTTCGCTGCGTTACGAGAAAACTCGTTGGTTGCTTGGGTGGAAATGGGTATTAGCCTTAATGTCATATGGGCAGGGAAGACATTCCAACTAGACTACGACAAATACCTAAAGGGGGGTGAATTGTCTAACAATTCTGGAGAAAAATTTATCCTTGCTGTGAAGTGGAAGGATTGCTACGGGTACATCGAATTGGGACAGGGTGAATATGATCCAACTTTCGGAGAAAATATGGATCAATATGAATTTCCGAACGAGCGTGGACCATACATAGACATACCGAACTCTTGGTTTACTATATTTAAATGAAGGGTCGTCGCCCAACGGGTCACGAAATGCGGTGGAAATGCGGGAGGAAAGTGGTTCCGATTGACATATTGGATTGGTTCAAGATTTGGTTGGCGTGTTCAAAATGGTTGGTGAATAGGGGAAGTCTCTCGCAAAAAGAATTTGAAGAAATAAAAAAAGATTGGGATAAATATGACGACACTTAAATATGGGGAACACGGACCGAGCATCAAACAATTCCTCAAGGACGGACACTTCATTCGGTGCTTGATCGGCGGACGGGGAAGCGGTAAGACACGGGCGTTGGCGGAGGACATTACTGGTCACATATGGAAAAACGCTGGGGCTAAGGCAATCGTTGCCCGTCAGACCGAGTCTTCCCAATCCGATAGTTCCATCGATACATTCATTCAGTTCTTTGAGGGGCTAGGAGAGTTATATTCGACGAACAACGAGGTGGGCTTGTTCAAGAGTTGGAACAACGGGAGGACATTCCGCATCCCATCCAAACTTGCCGTCGAGCGTATGCAGGAGGACTGCAAGAATATGAAAACAAAATCCGAGGTGGCGAACTGGATATCGTCTGTCGGTGATTCGTTGTGTGGGTACTTAGAGTTCCGTGGATTGCCAGATGCCGAGAAGGGAAAGTTTCGGGGAATGGAATGCTCGTACCTAGCGATGGTCGAGGCGGATCAAATCGTCAAAAGACAGTTCGACCTGTCCCTAGCTTGCTTGCGGTGGAAAGGCACAGACCCCCTGTCCTGCGACGAGAAGGGGTTCATTCGTGATCGGTGTGTCGTATTGGATAGTAACCCTCCCTCGCCCCA
>Ga0114978_10000955_pt1 | contig 24210 bp, 18 predicted proteins | sample S_140212_EF_Meta_FD_87027 | JGI IMG/M metagenome (GOLD analysis project Ga0114978, IMG submission 87027) | Freshwater microbial communities from Lake Simoncouche, Canada to study carbon cycling - S_140212_EF_MetaG | ecosystem: Environmental > Aquatic > Freshwater > Lake | place: Lake...
GACAACGCCGAGCTGAACGTCGAGCTGATCACCCCGATCGCCATGGACCAAGGCCTGCGCTTCGCCATCCGCGAAGGCGGCCGTACCGTCGGCGCCGGTGTCGTGGCCAAGATCCTCGAGTAGGGTTTTTTCCACACCCATGATTGAAAAGGCCCCGGAGCGATCCGGGGCCTTTTTATTTGGCGGTGCGATCTGCGCAAAGGGTCGAAAGCAGCGGCCAGCCTCGCAACGAAAAGCCCGGATCGTTCCGGGCTTTTTGTAGTCTACGGCCATCGCGGATAATCGGCGTTCGCCGCGTCATCCGAACGGCAAAGCAGCAAAGCCGAAATCGAGCGGCCGGCGGCTGCGCTGTGGTTGGGATGACGGCCTTAGAGGGCGCTACTCCGCCGCCTTGGCCAGCACCGGCACGACCGATTTTGGGTCTTCCTTGGGCGTTATGAAGCGGGCGAACTTGGGTTTCACCCAGGCCTCAAAGGCGTCGACGATCTCATAGACCACCGGCACAATAACCAGGGACAGTACGGTCGAGCTGATCAGCCCGCCGATCACCGCTACGGCCATGGGTTGGCGGAATTCCGAACCACTGCCCAGGCCAAGCGCCGTGGGGGCCATGCCAGCCATCATGGCCAGGGTGGTCATAACAATCGGACGGGCCCGTTCGCGGCAGGCTTCCAGGATAGCGTCGCGGCGGGTCATGCCTTCGCGCTCGCGCTCGATCGCGTATTCGACCAATAGAATCGAGTTCTTCGCCGCCAGCCCCATCAGCATCAGGAAACCGATCAGCGACGGCAGGCTGAGCGACTGACGCGTGATCAGCAGGGCCAGCATGGCACCACCGATGGCCAGGGGAAGTGCCGACAGAATGGTGATCGGCTTGAAGAAGCTCTGGAACAGTAGGACCAGCACCCCGTAGACCAGGAAGATCGCCGCGCCGAGCGCCACGCCAAAGCCGGTGAACAATTCGACAAAGGCTTGCTGATCGCCAGCCGCCGCAGGGGTGACGCCAGCGGGCAGATTCTTCATAGTCGGAAGCTCGCTGATCCCCTTCATGGCGGTACCCAATTGGGCACCGCGGTTGAGATCAGCCTCGATGGTCAGCTGACGCTTGCGTGCGAAGCGGTCGATCTTGGCCGGACCGGCCGCGAAGGTGATATCAGCCACGCTGTCGAGACGGGTGCTCCCGCCATGGGCGGTCGGCACGCGCATGGCGCGCAGGGAATCCAGGTCGCGGGTCTCCGCCCCCGCCAGTCGGACACGGATCGGCACCCGGCGTTCGCCTTGGGTGAGCTTGGCCACATTGGCGTCGATGTCGCCGACCGTCGCCACGCGGGCAATGGCCGCGATGTCGCTCGAGCTTACGCCAAGGCGCGCAGCCTCGTCTGGCTTGGGCCGGATCACGATTTCAGGTCCCGTCGGGGGGGAAGCGGGACGGGGATCGGCAACGACCTTAAGGCCCGTCATTTCTGACTGCAGTTTCTGGGCTGCGGCATCTAGCGCATCGCCGTTGTCGGCGGTCAGGATCTGCTGCACATCGGAAGAACCCCAGTCGCCCAGTAGATTGACCCGCGCGTCCGGAATGTCGTGCAGGCTGCTACGAACCGCCTGCTTGATCTGGGTGACGGTCAGGGCCCGCTTGGGCTTGAGTACGATCGTAACCGTAGCGTCGGTCACGCCGGCGTTGCCGTTGTTGCCAGCGAAACCCGAGCCGATGTTCGAGCCTACCTGGGCGAAGACATGTTCGGTTTCCGGACGCTGCTGGAACAGGGTGGTGATGCTCTGAACCGTGCGGTCCATGTCCTCGGTGGTCGCGCCCGGAGGGCCCTGGACCTTGAGGTAGAAGTAGTTGTTGTTGCCCGGCGGCTGGAAGGTGGTCGGGATCAGGGGGGTAAGCCCGATCGAGACGATGAAAATCAGACCGCCGATGATGCAGCTGACGATACGGTGGTTGAGCGACCATTCCAACACGTTGCGATAGCGGCCTTTGAACGCCGGGCGTGGTGAGGGATGGGCGTTGGCCTTGAGGAAATAGGCCGCCAGCAGCGGGGTGAGCAGGCGGGCGACCACCAGGGAGAACAGGACGGCAACAGCGACCGTCAGTCCGAATTCCTTGAAGAATTGGCCAACTGTGCCGGGCATAAAGCTGACCGGAAAGAACACCGCCACGATGGTGAAGGTCGTGGCGACCACGGCCAGACCGATCTGGTCGGCACCGTCTAGCGCGGCGTAATAGGGCCGGATTCCGGTCTTGACCCGCTTTTCGATGTTTTCGATTTCGACGATGGCGTCATCAACCAGGATGCCGATGACCAGGGTCAGGGCCAGCAGGGTCACGACGTTTAGGGAGAAGCCCATCACCGCCATAAAGGCGAAGGTGGGGATCAGCGACACGGGCATGGCGATGGCCGTGACCAGGGTTGCACGCCATTCACGCAGGAACAGGAACACCACCAGAGAGGCCAATAACATGCCTTCAAGCAGGGTATGTTTGGTGGCTTCGAAGCTGGCGCGGGTGTCGTCAACGGTCGAGAATACCTTGACGAAAGTGACGCCTGTATTGGCCGCCTTCAGCCGCTCGATTGCCGCCTTGACCTTATCCTCTACTGCAACGTCGCTGCTCTCCTTGGTCTTCATGACCTGGAAGGCAACGACGGGCCGGGTATCTAGCCTCGCGAAACCGCGTTCCTCGCCGGCACCGTCGCCGACATCCGCCACATCGGCCAGGCGCACGAAGGATCCGCTCGCGGTCGGGATGGTCAGGTTACGTAGGTCGTCCAGAGTCTGAGCCGCGCCCAGCACGCGCAGGGTCTGCTCGCGACCGCCAATGCGAGCACGGCCCCCAGGGGCATCTACATCGAAACGGCTAAGCGCCGCGTTCAGGGCGGTGGCGGTTAGGCCATGGCTGGCCAGACGGTCGCTGTCGACCGTTACGTTGATCTCGCGATTGACGCCGCCCACGCGGGCGACCTGAGCCACGCCCTTTTCACCTTGCAGGGTGCGGCTGACGGTATCGTCGATGAACCAGGCCAGATCGGTCTGCGACATGGTAGGTGCCGAAACCGCATAGGTCATGATTGGGGCGGAATCGATTTCCAGCCTTTGCACCGTCGGTTCATCGATCTCGCGCGGCAGCTGCGCGCGCGCCTGATCGACCTTGGACCGCACCGCGTCAGTGGCTTTCTGCAGGTCTTCGCCGAGTTCAAACTCGATGGTGGTGGTGGAGGCACCCTGCACCACCGACGATCGGATGGTCTTGACGTTGGAGATGCTGGCCAGGGCATCCTCGATCGGACGCGTGATCTGAGTCTCCATCTCGCCAGGCGCGGCCCCGCTTTGCGTCACCGACACCGACACCGCCGGAAACGAGACATTGGGGAACTGCTTAACCGGGAGGAACAGGTAGCTAACCAGGCCCAGGATCACCAAGGCGATGAACAGCAGGGCGACGGGCGTCGGGTTCTTGATCGCCCATGCCGAAATGCGGATTTGCGACGCGGCCATCAGTTGGCTCCGGTCGCGGGGGCTGCCACGGGCCGAACCAGGTTGCCTTCAAGCGCAAAGGCCGCCCCACCCAGTAGAACGCGCGTCCCCTCTGCGGGGCCCTGAACCAGTTCGACCCAACCGCCGCTGCGTGCGCCAGTGCGGACGGGGATCAGGTGAGTCGTATTCTTGGCATCGACGGCCACAACGCTGGCACCGGCGGTATCGTAGCGTACGGCCGATTCTGGCACCGCCAGGGTCGCCGCGCCGGTGGGGTTGAAGGTGGCCCTGGCAAAGCCGCCCGGACGCAGGTCGTTGCGCACGGGCAGACGGACGCGGACGCTAGCCAGTTTTGTCGCCGGATCGATGCGCGGGCTGATCAGGCGAACCTGGCCGTTGACGACCGAGCCGCTGGGCAGGGTGACCTGCACCGACTGGCCAAGACGGACCTTGGACACATCGATCTCATTCATCTGGGCTTCCAGTTCGACCAGACCGTCGCGCGCGATACGGAACCAAACGCCGTTGCCGCCCGCCACTTCACCGGGGCGCACCGTGCGTTCCAAAATGCGGCCGCTGACCGGGGCCGTGATGGTCATACGGGCGTCGCGTGTCTTCATCTCGGCCAGGGCGGCCTTGGCAGCCTGGGCCTGGAAGCGGCGGGTCTCGATCTGTTCCTGGCTCAGTACGCCCGCATTATCGAGGCCGGAAACGCGGTTTGCCTGAGCCTCGGCCTGGGCGGTTTGGGCCGCCTGTTGGTCGATCTGGGCCCGCAGCAAGGTGTCGTCGAGCTGCGCCAGCGGCTGGCCAGCCTTGACCCAGTCGCCCTCGTCCGCACGCACATAGGCGACGCGATAGCCGGCGAGTTCGGAGCCAACCGCGGCTTCCTCGCGTGGCAGCAGTGATCCAGACGCAGAAACCCCGCCGGCAAGCGCGCGCTTTTGGATCGTGGTCACGGAGACCGTCGGGGCCGAGGTGACCGGATTTTCGGCAACCTCCGTCTTGCCGCAGCTGGCCATAGCGGTGGCGGAAAGCAGCAGGGCCAGGGCTTTTGGGGCGTATCGGGTCATGAATGGGTTTCCGTCCGCGCGGCTTGGGCGCTGGTCTGGGGCGTCTGCGTCGAAGTCCAGCCCCCACCGAGGGCTTTGAAGGCTTGCACGGCGCGCTGTTGCGCATCCGCCTGCGCGCTGGTCAGGGCACTGCGGGTGGCGCGCCAGCTTTGCTCGGCGGAAAGGGCCTGGGTTAGGTCGTCTACCCCATCGGCATAGCGCCGGTTGGCGGCATCATAGGCGCGACGGGCGCGGACCTCTCCATCGGTCAGCAGGGCCACGCGACGGCGGTCTGCATCGAGTTGTGTCAAGGCGTTCTCGGCCTCGCCATAGGCGGTCTGCACGGCCTTCTCGTAGGCCAGGGCCGCCTGGTCGACCCGCGCGCCCTGCGCGTCGATCTCGGTCTTAAGCCTCGGCAGGTTCATAACCGGTACACTGACGCCCACGCCAAGGGTCCAGGATTTGGTGGTGGTGGTAAATCCAGGGAGTTCCGACTTGGAATAACCAAGGCCGGGATTGAGATTGAAGGTCGGAAACAGCGCCTTCTCGTCCAGTTTGAGCCTGCCGGCGGCAGACGCTAGGCGAGCGAAGGCCTCACGCACATCCGGCCGGCGTGTCAGTAGATCGCCAGGCGTGGTCGCGAGGGGTGCTGGAATGACGACCACAGCGGGCGGCAAGGGCAGGCTCTGTACCGGGTCAGTGCCGCGACCGATCAGGATCAGCAGACTGCGGCGGGCGGCCTGCTGCTGGGCTTCCAGGGCAGTGATCTGGGCCTTGGCCTGCGCCAGGTCTCCGGCGACGCGATCAGCATCTGCGCCGGTGCCGATCCCGACCTTGGCCTTCCGCGTGGCGAGGTCGGCCAGAGCGCCCTGCACGCGCCCGGTCTCCCGGGCGTTGTCGAGTTGCACGTCGAGGGCGCGGAGCTGGAAGTACAACTGCGCGACATTAGCGGCGAGGCTGGCCTTGGCGGCCTCGGAATTGAACCGCACCGCGGCCAGATCTGAATTGGCGGTGCGGATGGCATCGCCCCGGCGGTTAAGGTAGTCGAGTTCCCAACTGATGTTGAAATTGGCGCTAGCGTTGCGGGTGTCACCGCTCTGGGAAAAGCCGGGGAAGGTGAAGCCGGAAACCTCACTGTTCCCCTTTGCGGTCGAGCCGTTGACCTGTCCGCTGGGCAGGATCGCGGTATCGACCAGGCCTCTGCGCGTGGCGATGGCTTCCTGAAGGCGCAGGGTCGCGGTCCGTGCTTCGGGACTGGCCTTAAGCGCCGTTTCCACCAAGGCGGTCAGGGCCGGGTCACTGAAGTTGGCCCACCACGCGTCGAGCGGGGCCGGCGCCATGCCGGCGGGTGCTGCCGGGGCCTGGAAGGCGGCAGGTAGGGCGAGGTTCGGCGTGATTCGCGCGCTGGACGCACACCCGGCCGTCAGGGCCGAGGTCGCCAGCACGGCCAGAATCGTTGCGCGATAAGACATGGTCTACCAGCCCTTGTGGACCAGCGGCTTGGCCGCTGCGAGGTAAATAGGCACGATTGCGGATTGCGCCATGGTTCGGAGATCACTGTTCACTGAAACTTCACCGTGGCCTTCTGTTTTGTCTCATCTAAGGCCGCGGCGCCGCCGGAGAGGGCATGCAGAGCCGGAATAGCCTGTGCAATAGCGTCGCGGTCTGCGGCGGAAAGTTCGGCTAAGCGGCCAGCCAGCCAATCGGTATCTTGCCGCTTGAGGGAGTCGATGATCGCAGTAGCGGCGGGTGCCAGGATTAATCTGACGCGGCGGCGGTCACTGTCGGGGCCTGGCTCGCGCAGGATCAGGCCTGCGGCCTCTAGGCGCTTGACCTGTCCGCTCATGGTCGGCCCCCTGACCCCTGCCTCGGCGGCAAGGTCGGATACCCCGATCCCGGGCGACCTGCGCAGGTAGAATAGGATCATTAGATCGGGATACCCCATGCTTGCAGCCTGCGCGTTTTCCCGACGGATACGGCGCATCGTGAGAAATAAGGCGTGCAGCAGGCCGTCAGCCAGGGCATTCAGGCTCGGGGCGTGGTCGCTCATGCGAGAGTCCAAAAGGATAGTTCGAAAAGCTAACTACCTTAACCCCCTGACCGAGGTCAAGCGGTGGCGTCATGTTCACCCGGCTCAAAACCATCACCTCAGATTGGCGCGGATCTAAGACCTGGTGCGAGCGAAGGACCGCTGGGCAAACTTGCGGGCGACGGCACTGCGTCGCTGGAATGCGTCATGCCGTCAGGCTCCGGGTTGGGGGCGGAACATCCAGCCGAGACTTGGAGATTTACGGTTAATGCCCTGTGAAGGGGCAAGCGTTGAAGGCCGCGACGTAGCCGTCTATGGCGGCCAGGTGCCGCGCCTGTTCCGAGGGGCTGAGGAATGAGCCGGTGAAGCTGGTCTTGGCCAGGTGGACCAGGTCGTCTTGGCTAAGGTCTAGGGCGCGCGCCACGGCGAGGTAGTTGTCTGCCAGGTAGCCACCAAAATAGGCCGGATCATCGGAATTGACGGTCGGCTTTAGCCCGTGTTCGAGCATCGTCTTCAACGGGTGTTTGGTCATGTCCGTCACCACGCACAGCTTCAGGTTCGACAGCGGGCAGACGGTCAGGGTCATGCCTGCCGCGGCGAGGCGTTTTACCAAGCGGTCGTCTTCCAGCGCGCGATTGCCGTGGTCGATACGGTCAACGTTTAGAACGTCGATCGCCTCCCAGACGTAGGCCGGCGGGCCCTCCTCGCCGGCATGGGCCACGCGCTTTAGGTCAGCGCGGGCGGCGGCCTTGAAAACCCGTGCGAACTTCGATGGGGGATGACCAAGCTCTGAGCTGTCTAGTCCAACCCCGGTGATGCGATCCAGATAAGGCTGCGCCTGCTCCAGCGTGGCAAAGGCGGCGTCTTCATCGAGGTGGCGCAGGAAACAGAGGATGAGTTTGGATGTGATGGCGAGCGTGGCCTCCGCCTCGTCCATGGCTGAGAGCAGTCCCTCTATGGCGATGCTGAAGGGCAGGCCGCGTTCGGTGTGGGTCTGAGGGTCGAAGAAAATTTCGGCGTGGCGCCCGCCGTCGGTGGCCAGGCGCTTGAAATAGGCCATCCCGAGGTCGTGGAAGTCTGCCTTGGTCAGAAGCACCTGCGCGCCCTGATAGTAGATGTCCAGGAAGTCCTGCAGCCGGCTGAAGGCATAGGCCCGACGCAGGGCCTCGACATCTGCATAGGGCAGGGTAATGCCGTTTCGTTCCGCCAGGGCGAACATCAGCTCCGGCTCAAGGCTGCCCTCGATGTGAATGTGAAGCTCGGCCTTGGGCAGGCCTAGGATGAAGTGCTCAAGCGTGTCCATGCATCGATCCTCAGGCGTCGGCGTGCGCCATGCGGGCCTTGAACCCTAACATTAGACGCCGCCGCACGGGTTCGTCATAGACCTTCAGCGCTAGCCAGGCGGCACCGATGATGATGGTGCCAGCGAAGGTGCCGCTCAGCGGTGCGGGCAGGTGTATCCCGGCCCCTTGGAACAGCAGTCCGCCGATCAGCACATAGAGGGGATAGTGCAGCACATAGAGGGGGTAGGATAGGTCGCCGGCTAGGCGGCAGAAGCGTGCGGCGGGGCCCTGCGCCGGTGTTGCGGCGGCTGCGGCGGTCACCAGAATGGGGAACACCACCAGCAAACAGACCAGATCGAAATAGGGATTCCAAGGATAGTGGCTCGGCGTCGCCAGGAGGGCGACCAGGGCGATGGCCGTGGTGACGAATGGCGCTGGCAGGGCCGGCATTGCCCAGCCGCGTCGGCGGCTGGCAGCCAGCAGGCGGAACAGCAGCACCCCGCCGAAGAACCCCAGCGCTGTTCGCGGGAAGCCACCCAAGAGGTAGGCCGGCCGACCCCCGATATCCACCCCACCGTGAAAGGCGCAATAGGTCATAAGCAGGGCGCTCGTCCCGACGATGCCGATCAGGGGCTTCCATGTCAGGCGGGCCCCGATCAGGGCGAAGCCTAGGTTGGCGAGAAGTTCGAAGAACAGTGACCAGGTCGGCCCGTCCAGCGGGAAGATGCTGTCGCCGGCCGAGGGGGCCCAGTTATCAGGAATCAGCAGCAGGCCGCGAACCAGGTCGTAGGCAATCTCTAGTGGCCCAAGCGCGCCAGGTTCGCCGAACGCCATCCGCACCACAGGCCAAATCACCCCCAGAAGGGTCCCGAGGAAGATCAGCGGATATAGCCGGATTAGACGCAGGCCCATGAAACGCCAGGGGCTCATGCCCGCAGCGATACGATCATCATAAGCGAAGGCGATCACAAAGCCGCTGAGCAGGAAAAAGAAGTCCACCGCCAGATAGCCGTGACCCAGGAAACCGCCCGGCGCGTAGAACCAGCGGCCTCTGTGCATCACCAGAACGACCACGGCGGCGACGCCGCGCAGGCCGTCGAGGGCTAGGAAATGTTGCTTGCCGCTGAGAGGGGGGGCCATGTGGATTGCGATAAGGCACCGGCAAGGATCGTCAAGCCGGAAACCCGCTACGCTGCAATGCGGCAACTAATCGTCGTTCAGTAAAAGACAGGGTGGCGAAAACGATTTGGCTACCTTATCTGCGGAGGCCATGGTCGAGAACTATAGATGATCGAAATATCCCAGAAAGCCTGCGCAATGGCCGCCGCCGGACTGGTTCTGCTGCTCGCCCCGGCGGCGAAGGCCCAGACGGTCGATGCCGTGGTCGTTAAAGCCCGCGATCAGGCGGGCCTGTTGGAACGCCTGCCCAGCGATACCGTGCTGGGTATCGCCAAGCCCCTGATCGATACCGCACGGTCAGCCAGCTTCGTCAGCGACCAGACCCTGTCACGCTATGGCGTGCAGAGTGTCGATGGCCTGGGGGCGGTGACGCCGGGTGCCTACACCGCCAGCTTCTTCGGCGTGCCGGGTGCGCTCAATGTTCGCGGCACCCTTGCGGAGACCTATTTCCGCGGCTTCAAGCGAATTGAAAACCGCGGCACCTATTCCACCCCGATTGGTGATGCCGCACGGATCGATATCCTACGCGGCCCTCCGACCCCGATCTTCGGCCCCGGCAAGGTGGGCGGCCAGCTCAATTTCACCCCAATATCAGCGCGCGACCAGGGCAAGATCGGCACCTCGACTGTAGGAGACGCCGAGGCCAGCTTGGGTGCTTACGGCCAGTATGCTCTGGGCGGCCAGATCAGCCTGCCGGTGCGCGCCGGCGGCATGAACGGCGGCGTCCATGCCTATGCCGAGACTGAGCGTGGCGGAGAATTCTATCGCGGTTTGGCACCGCGCCGGGGCACCCTGCAGCTATCGGCCGACGCCGATCTGTCGGCGGCCTGGAGCGTCGCTGCCGGGGCGATGCTTTATCGCTCGCGTGGCGATGTTCAGAATCCCGGTTGGAACCGTATGACCCAGGATCTGATCGATCATCAGATCTATATTACCGGCCGCGACCTGTCGGTGGTGGACCGCGACGGCAATGGCAAGCTGACCCCCAATGAGATCAGCCCTAATGCCCCGTACCCCTACAACAACCCGCTCTACATCGGTTACTACGGCTTTGGCTCGGCCGGCAGCGACCCGGCCCACAGACTGGATACCGGCGTGGGAACCACCAAGCTTGACCGTCGAACGGTCTATGTCAGCCGCGAAGACTTTTCAGAAACCGACACGCGCACCGGCTACGCCGATCTGGTCCGGTCTGGAGGCGACGGCGGCGTTCTGAAACTGCAGCTATTCTACGACAGCCTGAACAACAGGCGGTTCGTGTCCTACGGTTTCCCCGCCTGGTACCAGGCCAATGTCGGCGAGGCGCGCCTGAGCTATGCGGGCGAAGTTTCCGCCGGCGGGATCAAGGCGCAGGCCGTGGGAGGGCTGTCGGCGCGCGCCTACCGCGGTCGCCGACGCGAGAGCTTCAACAGCGGCCTGATTGCCTATGACCGACGCGACATCTCAGCTGGGTCATTTGCCAACGATAGGATCGACAGCCCGTTCGACGAGGACCCTGGCCTAGTCGGCTTAGGCTGGGAAAACGACATACACAGCCGCTGGAGCCAGACCGGTGCCTTCGTCACCGCGAACGTGGCCCTGCCCGGCCATATTAATGCCGTGCTGGGCGGGCGGCTTGACCACTACAGCGCGCGCTCCACCGACACCGGCGTGCTGGCCTATGCTCCGTCGGCGGCCTCGGATTCCAGGACCAACGGGAGCTGGACCGCGTCGCTTTCTTGGAACAGTGGCGGCCTCCTGATGCCGTATATTGCCTTGGCCAATACCTCCGCCCTGGAGATGGGGCAGGCGGGCGACCTGCCGACGGGCTTGATCGCCTCTAATTCCTGGCTTTCCAGTGGCGACCTCGCTGAAGAGGGGGTGAAGTGGCAACTGCTGCGCGGTACCTTGACCGGTTCGCTGGCGGTCTATCGCCAGGGCCGCACCCAACTGCTGAGTGGTCCGCCGCAGGCGGTTCAGGGGACGCGCTCTAAGGGTCTAGAGCTGGAAATGCGCTATCTGGCCAGCCCGCGCTGGAGCTTCACCCTGAGCGCCGCCACCCAGCACACGCGCGTGATGGGGCCTGATAAGTCCTTTGCCTACATTCCCGCCTATGTGGCCCAGGTCGCTCCGGCCGAGGCCTATGGCGGGGCCTATGTGGTCTACGCCTTCAACGGCCTGCCGGGCCGCTCAGGCGACTATGAATACACGCTGATCCCGCATGCGGTGGGCAGCCTGTACGCCAGCTATACCGGTGCCGCGCATGGCTACGGCCGTGCGGGCGTGACCGCCGGCGTCAGCTACGCGAGCCGAACCGCCGGTACCGTGCAGAACGCGGTGCGCTATCCGGCCTATGCCTTGATGAATCTGTCGGCTTTTCTCGACCGAGGCGATTGGACTGCCCAGGCCAACATCGACAACCTGTTCGACGCCCTCTACTTCACGCCTGACGCTGACGTTTACGCGAACCTAGGGGCTGTGCCTGGCCGAGGTCGCGCGTGGCGGCTTTCGCTGAAGCGGCGTTTCTGACCCTACGCCGAGAAAGGTATGCCCACGTGATCCAGTCTGCGCGATGGAGACCGTGGCTGGTCCATGGAGCCTTGAGCCTGATCCTGTTTCTGATCACGGCGGCGACCTATTCCTCATTGGGCGTCATGCTGCCGGCAATGGTGCGAGACCTGCACTGGACCTGGGGCGAGGCGGGGTTGGGGTTCACCCTGATGGGTGCGGCGACGGGCGCCTCGTCTTGGTTTCCTGCGGCGATGATCCGGCGTTTCGGCCTGCGGACCACCTTGCTTGCAGGGTCTGGCGTGATGGTGCTGGGCCTACTGGGTTTTGCCTATGCTGAAAGCCTTCCGGTGTACTTGCTTGGGGCCGCGTTATGCGGTGCCGGGTTCCAGATGATGGCTCTGATCCCCGGCACGCATGCGATCGGCCAGCTTTTCACCCGTAAGGCGATGGCCTTTGGAGTCTATTTCACCCTCGGTGCCCTTGGCGGCGTTGCGGGGCCGCTGATGGCCCAACACTGGGCTGGGTCAGACGGGGCCAATTGGCGCGACTATTGGGTGCTACAGGCGGTGCTGGCGGCCGTGGTCGGAATCGCCGCCGTGCTGTTGATCGGCCGGGTCGAGGCACCGGCACCGGTGGAACGACTTGAGGTCGACACGACCCCAGCCAAAGATTTCAGCGTCGCCCAGGCTCTGCAGACGCCGCAGTTCTATGTCTTGCTGGCGGCCTACTTCAGCCACCTGCTGGCTGGATCGGTGGCCGCCGGCCTTTCGGTGGCGCACCTCACCGAGCGGGGCGTCACGCCCGCCGCCGCCGGTCTGGCGCTGAGCCTTGAGGGTGGGCTTGCCATGATCGCCCGCCTTGCCGCCGGTGCCCTCGCCGAACGGATTGATCCGCGTCGCCTGCTTGTTCTGGGTCAAGTCTTACTCGCCGCCGGTTCAATGGCTTTGGGGTACGGACAAGGCGAGGCGGCCATTCTAGTCTATGCGGCCGGGATCGGCCTTGGTTTTGGCCTGACGGTCTTGGCGGTCACGGTTCTCCTGCTGGAGTTTTATGGACCGCGCCACAATCTGGAGATCTTCGCCCTCACGTGCTTGATCGGTGCGGTCTCAGCGATCGGTCCGGTGTTGGTGGGTGTGCTGCGCGATGCGACCGGGGGGTTCACGCTGGGGCTTTACGCTATGGGCGCAATGATTGCGATGATCGCCCTCGCATCCGCCTTTATGCGGCGACCGCGCCCTCACTGAGGAATTCGGTACCTTAGAATTTTGACGATCCACCGGAATGTCATCCCTTTCCGCGAAGGAACGGGACATGCGTATGATATCCGCAATCTGCATCGCCGCGAGCCTCGGGTTCGCGGGCATCGTGCATGTGGCCGTCCTTAAAGTCACACTGCGGGACAAAGTCGGAAGGCCCGTGAAGAACGCTGTCATCATCGTCGAGGCCGCTCGCGCCGATCGGCAGCGCTTGGGCCAGGCACCCAGCCAAGACCAGACAGTGCTGTCGTCGTCGCTTATGCTTTCGTTCTAGCCTACAGCCGCCCGCTGCAGGGCGAACAGTTCCTGCGTGCCGGCGCGGGCCAGACCGAACAGGGCATCGAACTCTTCGACAGAAAAACCGCGCTTCTCGCCCGTGGCCTGGATCTCGACAATGCGGCCGTCGTTGGTCAGCACGAAGTTGCTGTCGGCTTCGGCATCGCTGTCTTCGTCATAGTCGAGGTCGAGCACCGGCGTATCCTTGAAGATTCCACAAGACACCGCCGCCACCTGGCCCACCAGCGGGTCCACGGTCAGGGCACCCGATTTCAACAGGCCGCTCAGCGCCAGCCGCAGGGCAACCCAGGCCCCGGTGATGGCGGCTGTGCGGGTGCCGCCGTCGGCCTGGACCACGTCGCAGTCGATCAACACCTGGCGCTCGCCCAGGGCCTCCATGTCCACGACTGCCCGCAGGGATCGCCCGATCAGCCGCTGGATTTCCTGAGTTCGGCCGCTCTGCTTGCCGGCCGCGGCCTCACGCCGCGCCCGAGTGTGGGTGGCGCGCGGTAGCATGCCGTATTCGGCGGTAACCCAGCCCCGGCGCTTGCCCCGCAGCCAGCTTGGCAGACCTTCCTCAATACTGGCGGTGACCAGTACCTTGGTGTGGCCGAAGCTGATCAGGCATGATCCCTCCGCATAACGGTTCACACCGGTCTCGAAAATCACCTGGCGGAGTTGGTTGGGCACGCGTTTTGATGGTCGCATCGGAAAGCCTGTAGGTTTGGGGACGGACGGCGCTTATCCTAGTTAAGCTATTCCCGTCCACTGAACCTAGACCCATGAGCCTGCTTTTCACGCCCGCACTGCCTCTGCCGGAGCTGGACGGCCGCGCCCGCGATATTTTCCGGCGCATCGTCGAATCCTATTTGGAAACGGGCGACCCGGTGGGATCAGCCACCTTGTCGCAGGCCATGACCCTGAGCGGGTTCAAGCTCAGTTCGGCCTCGATCCGTAATACCATGCACGATCTGGCACAGCTGGGCCTGCTGGGGGCACCGCATTCCAGCGCCGGGCGGGCACCCACCCACGCGGGCCTGCGCCTATTTATCGACGGTTTGTTAGAGGTCGGCGATCTTGGCGAGGCGGAGCAGCGGGCCATCGAGGCGCGTCTCTATGCCAAGAGCCGCTCGCTCGATGAGGCCTTGACCGAGGCCAGTTCGATCCTTTCGGGCCTGGCGTCAGGCGCAGGGGTCGTCACCGCCCCGGCGCGCGATGGTGGGGTCAAGCATGTGGAGTTTGTAGCCCTGAGCCCCGACCAGACCCTTGCGGTGATGGTGTTTGAGGATGGCTCGGTCGAAAATCGCCTTATGCCCCATCCGCCTGGTTTGACGCCCTCGGCCCTGACGGAAGCGTCTAACTTTATGAATTTACGCCTACGCGGTCGCACGCTCGGCGAGGCGGGGCTGGAAGCGCGGGGCGAGCTTGACGTGGCACGGCGCGAGTTGGACCAGACCGCTGCCCGCCTTGTCGAACAGGGGCTGGCGGCCTGGGGCGGCGGTGGCGAGGCAGAGCGGGCCCTGATCGTGCGCGGCCATGCCAACCTGCTTGCAGATTCGGCGGTGGCCGACCTCGACCGCGTGCGCATGCTCTTCGACGATCTAGAACAGAAGGAGCAGCTTATCGGCCTGCTCGACAACGTGGCGGATGCGCAGGGCGTGCGCATTTTTATTGGCGCAGAATCACGGTTGTTTTCGCTTTCGGGTTCCGCCGTGATCGCGGCGCCCTATATGTCGGGCAAGCAGAAGGTGCTGGGGGCGATCGGCGTGATCGGTCCGGCGCGTTTGAACTATGCCCGGGTGATCCCGTTGGTGGACTATACCGCCAAGGTTCTGGGCCGACTGATCGACGGATGAGGGCTTTATGACTGACGAGACTGATTTTCCAGAAGCCGAGGACGCCCTGACCGAAGACGAGGCGCAGGATGCGCAGTCGGATGGCGTGCTGATTTCCGCCCTGGAAGCCGAGGTGGCGGGCCTGAAGGAACAGGTGCTGCGTTTCGCCGCCGACGCCGAGAACACCAAACGTCGCGCCGAGCGTGAGGCCAACGACGCCCGAGCGTTTGCGATTCAGAAGTTTGCGCGCGACCTGCTGGGCGTGGCCGACAATCTGTCGCGCGCCCTGACGTCTGCGACCGCCGATGAGACTAATCCGGCGTTGAAGGCCTTGCTGACCGGTATCGAGATGACCGATAAGGAATTGGCTGCCGCGTTTGAGCGCAATGGGCTCAAAAAGGTCGACCCCTCCGCCGGTGCCAAGTTCGACCCACACCAGCATCAGGCTGTGATGGAGCAGCCCAGCGATACGGTGGCCGCCGGCGCGGTGTTACAGACTTTGCAGGCTGGCTATGAACTGTTTGGGCGCATTGTTCGCCCGGCCATGGTGGCGGTCGCGGCAAAGGGGTCTACGGGCGCGGCTCAGGCTGAACCGGTGACTTCCAACCCCTATAGCCCGTCACCCGGTGGGAAAGGCGATCACGCTGTGGATACAAAGGCCTAAACGCTTTCGCTGTCGGGCAATATCGTTAAACTTATAAGTCTTTCACACTAAGCGTTGACGGCTGGGCGATTCGCACGGCCGGGGCGCTGGACTGGGCTTTACGGGATGAACCTGACCATCGAACGGGCGGCGCTGCTGAAGGCCTTGGGCCATGTGCAGAGCGTGGTTGAACGACGCAACACCATCCCGATCCTGTCGAACGTCCTGTTGTCGGCCAGCCGCGAGTCTGTGGCCTTCTCGGCAACCGACCTAGACATGGAAATTGTCGACGACGGCATGGCGCAGGTTGATGTTCCGGGCCAGATCACCGCACCCGCCCACACCCTTTACGAAATCGTCCGTAAACTGCCGGAAGGCAGTGATGTGCAGCTGAGCTACAATGGCGATGACCCTCGCCTGCAGATCAAGGCTGGCCGCTCGCGGTTCAACCTGCCTGTGCTGCCGGCGGGCGACTTCCCGGTGATGAGTTCGGAAGGCATGGCCGACCGAATGACCCTCGACGCCGGCGACCTGATCCGGCTGATTGACAAGACGCGCTTCGCCATCTCCACTGAGGAGACGCGCTACTATCTGAACGGCCTCTACCTGCACACGGTAGTCGAGAATGGGGTTGCCCTGCTGCGCGCCGTGGCCACCGATGGCCATCGTCTGGCCCTGGCCGAGATGCCGGCCCCAGGGGGCGCGGTTGGCGCGCCGGGCGTGATCGTACCGCGTAAGACCGTGCAGGAGGCCCGCCGCCTGCTGGAAGACGCTGGCGAGAGCATCGAGTTGCAGATCAGCCCACAGAAGGTGCGGTTCGAATTTGGTCGTGCCGGCGCCTTGACCAGCAAGGTGATCGACGGCGCCTTCCCGGACTATGCCCGGGTGATCCCGCGTGAGAACGCTCGCATCATGACGCTGGACAACGGTCTGTTCGCCCAGGCGGTTGACCGGGTGGCCACCATCTCGGCGGAGAAGTCGCGGTCTGTGAAGATGGCCGTGGAAAGTGGCCGCATCATCCTGACCGTGCGCAACATGGAAGCCGGCCAGGGCGTAGAGGAACTGGAAGTCGATTACGACGGCGAGCCGTTCGAGATCGGCTTTAACGCCCGCTACTTGCTGGATGTCGCCGGCCAGATCACGGGCGATACAGCGGAATTCCGCTTTGCTGATCCGGCGTCGCCGACCCTGGTCATCGACCCGGCAGATGCTGGGGTAAAATACGTGCTGATGCCGCTGCGGGTTTGATCCCAATCCCAATCATGGAGGGGTAGTGTCCGCCCTCCTGTCTCTGACCCTGACCGATTTCCGCTCCTATGAGCGCGCACCCCTGGCCTTGGCTGGGCGTAGCGTGGTGCTTTTTGGACCAAACGGGGCGGGTAAAACCAACCTGCTGGAGGCGATCAGCCTTTTGTCGCCGGGGCGTGGCTTGCGCGGCGCGGCGATTGCCGATCTCGGCCGCCGCCTGCCCGGGGAAGCCGTCGGGCGGGCCTGGGCCATATCGGCGGTCCTTGAAGGTGGCGAAGGTGGCCCGATCCAGCTGGGTACGGGCATAGAGGCCGGTGGCGCTTCGCGGCGGACGGTCCGGGTTGACGGGGTTAGCGCCCCTCCGGCGCGGTTAGCGGAGCACGTCCGCCCAATGTGGCTGACCCCGGCGCAGGACCGGCTATTCTTGGAGAGCGCGGGAGAGCGGCGTCGCTTTTTCGATCGGTTGGTCTTCGCTGCCGAACCCGATCATGCCGCCCATGTCGGCGCTTACGACACGGCCATGCGCGAGCGCACCCGCCTGTTGGCCGAGGAAGATCCCGACCCGGCCTGGCTATCGGCCCTGGAGGCGCGGATGGGCGAGGCAGGGGCCCTGATGGTGGTGGCCCGTACCCGCACCGTCCATGCTCTTCGGGCAGAGATTGAAGCGCGGACCGGTAGCGCCTTCCCCAAGGCGCAGGTTGCCTTAGCGGGCGAATTTGGTGCCACCGACCGGGAGGCCCTGACGGCCAATCTGGCTGCCGCCCGAGCCCGTGATGCCGCTGCGGGCAGGGCTCTGGCCGGTCCGCATCGCGGGGATATCGACGTGATCCATGCTACCCACGGCCGCCCCGCCGCCGAATGCTCCACCGGCGAGCAGAAAGCTTTGATTCTCAATCTGGTTTTGGCCCAGGCGACGCGATTATCGCGTGCAAAAGACACCCCGAATCCTGTAGTCTTACTAGACGAGGTGGCGGCCCATCTCGACGCCCGTCGCCGGGAGGCGCTGGCGGACGAAATCGCGGCGCTCGGCCTGCAGTCTTTCATGACCGGCACGGACCAGGCGCTGTTCGACCATCTTAAGGGCCGGGCGCTTATGGTGCGCGTTGATGCCGCCGGCCCGACAATTCTGGAAGACTGAATGAGCGACGAAATTCCTGAGTCCGACCGCCCGAGCGACGCCCCGAGCGACTACGACGCGGATTCGATTAAGGTGCTGAAGGGCCTGGACGCCGTGCGCAAGCGGCCGGGCATGTACATCGGCGACACCGACGACGGCAGCGGCCTGCACCACATGGTCTATGAGGTGGTCGATAATGCTATCGATGAAGCCCTGGCCGGCCACGCCACCAAGGTTGAGGTGATCCTCAACGCCGACGGCAGCGCCACAATCACCGATGATGGGCGCGGTATCCCGGTCGACATGCACGAAGGCGAGGGCGTTTCCGCCGCCGAGGTCATCATGACCCAGCTGCACGCCGGCGGTAAGTTCGACCAGAACAGCTACAAGGTCAGCGGCGGTCTGCACGGGGTCGGCGTCAGTGTCGTCAATGCTCTGAGCGATTTCCTCGAACTGAAGATCTATCGCAACGGCAAGGCCCATCAGATGCGCTTTGAGCGCGGCGATGCGGTTACCTCGCTGAAGGTCACAGGCGATGCGCCCCTGCGCGAGAACGGCGCATTCCTGACCGGCACCGAAGTCACCTTTATGCCGTCCCTGCGCGTGGGCCCTGACGACGGCACCTTCAGCCACATCGATTTTGATCGCAAAACTCTGGATCACAGGCTGCGCGAGCTGGCCTTCCTCAATAGTGGGGTGGTGATCTATTTCCGCGATTTCCGCGACGCCGAGCCGTTCGAAGAGATATTGACCTACGAGGGTGGAGTAGAGGCCTTCGTGCGCCATCTGGATCGCGCCAAGACCGCGATTATCCGCGACCCGATCACTGTGCGCGGCCGCCGCGACAAGGTCGAGGTCGATATGAGCCTGGAGTGGAACGACGGTTACCATGAGACTATGCTCTGCTTCACCAATAACATCCCGCAGAGGGATGGCGGCACCCACCTGGCGGCGTTTCGCGCCGCCCTGACGCGGGTAATCGGTGCCTATGCTGATAGCGCTGCCGGTCGCAAGGAGAAGGTGGCCTTCACCGGAGAGGACGCGCGCGAGGGCCTGACCTGCGTGTTGTCGATCAAGGTCCCGGACCCCAAGTTCTCCAGCCAGACCAAGGATAAGCTGGTCAGTTCTGAAGTGCGCCCAGCGGTGGAGAACCTCGTCGCCGAGGCCCTGTCGACCTGGCTTGAGGAACACCCCGTCGAGGCCAAGCTGATCATCGCCAAGATCGGCGAGGCAGCTCAGGCCCGCGAGGCCGCCCGTAAGGCGCGCGACCTGACCCGGCGCAAGAGTGCGCTGGATATCAGCTCACTGCCGGGCAAGCTGGCCGACTGCCAGGAAAAAGATCCGGCGCTTTCCGAGTTGTTCATCGTCGAGGGCGACAGCGCCGGCGGCAGCGCCAAACAGGCGCGTAACCGCGAGAACCAAGCTATTCTGCCCCTGCACGGCAAGATACTGAATGTCGAACGGGCCCGCTTTGATAAGATGCTGGGCTCCGAGCAGGTTGGGACCTTGATCATGGCCCTGGGCGCGGGCATCGGCCGTGACGAGTTCAATGCCGACAAGGTGCGCTACCACAAGATCGTGCTGATGACCGACGCCGACGTCGACGGCGCCCACATCCGCACCCTGTTGCTGACCTTCTTCTACCGGCAAATGCCCGAGCTGATTGAGCGCGGCTACATCTACATTGCCCAGCCGCCGCTCTACAAAGCGACCAAGGGTAAGTCTTCGCGCTATCTCAAGGACGATTCTGAGATGGAAGCCTTCCTGGTCGAGGAGGGCGTTGATGGCGCTGAGCTTGACCTTTCCACCGGCGAGCGGCTGACCGGTGCGGACCTCGCCGCCATGGTGCAACAGGCCCGCACGGCGAAGGCCCATATCGACCGTCTTGCCACCCGCGCCCCGGCCTTTGCTATCGAACAGGCGGCCTTGGCCGGACTGTTCGGCGACAAGCCCAATGTCGAGGCTGCAGCGGCTCGCATGGACCTCTACGCTCAGGAATCTGAAGGCCGCTGGAGCGGTCAGCGTGTCGGAACGGGCTACGACTTCAGCCGCGTAAAGCGCGGGGTGACCGAGCGCCTGGTGCTGGACGACCAGACCCTGCACGCTGCAGATGCGCGTCGCCTGGCGGAGCGATCTGTGGAACTGGCCAAGATTTTCGCCCGACCGGCGCTCTATCGCCGCAAGGATAAGACCGACACCATTCGTGGTCCGCTCGACTTAGCCGCCGCGGTACTGGCGGCTGGCCGCAAGGGCCTAGCCATCCAGCGCTATAAGGGCCTGGGTGAGATGAATGCCGACCAGCTGTGGGAAACCACCCTGGATGCCGACGCCCGTACCCTGCTGCAGGTGCGGGTCAACCACGCCGACGACGCCGACGGCATGTTCTCGCGGTTGATGGGCGAACTGGTCGAACCCCGCCGAGAATTCATCCAGGCTAACGCGCTAGATGCAGCGGTGGACGTCTAGGCTCCTCAAAAACTGCGTTGCGAAGGCTAGACGCCGCTTTCGCGGCGCACCTCGCTTACGTCCTGCACTTGGCCAGCATCGAGCATGGGCGCCAGCTTCGCGCGGGCGTGCGCGACGCGGTTTTCAACCGCCTTGACGTTTGTATGCAGGATTTCTGCGGCTTCCTTTTGGCTCATCCCTTGCAGCGCGGTCAGTACCAGGGGCTCGCGCAGGTTGGCAGGTAGTCGGGCTATGGCGGCCTGGAGTTTGCCCAGGGACTCGGCGGCAATCATCGCGGTGTCAGCGGCAGGTGCCAAGGCGGGCACGCGCTCCTCTGCGTCGGCGAAAGGGTGGGTGATCATGAATACGGTGCGGCGCAGGGTCTGTTTTCGACCAAGGTCGCGGCACTTGTTGAGCGCTATGCGGCGTAGCCAGATGTCAAACGGACGCTCGAGATCGTAGCGCGGCAAGGCGCGCCACGCCGAGGCGAAGGTTTCTTGGACGATTTCTTCGGCGTCTTCGATCGTGGCGGTGTGACGACGGATGAACCGGTACAGCCAGCCCTTGTGGTGAGCCATAAGTTGGCCATAGGCGCTCCGGTCCCCGTGCAGCACCCGTTCGACGAGCGCGCAGTCCTCATTCATCAGGCGGGGCTCATCAAGGCGCGTCCCGCATCAAGGCCCGGATGATCCGCTCGTCATAGAGTTGGCGTTGCTCCGGGGTCAGAATATTGCGGATGTCGATGATGTAAGTGATCGTCGCTGTCTGCATCAGACCGACGTTTTCCTCGATCTGGCGAATATAGACCTGGGTCATGGTGTTCAGCGTCATGTCGTCTGACAGCGCACCGGCCAATTCTGCATTGGTGATCTTCAACTGAGACAACACCCGGTTGTTCTGGCGGGTGTATTCGGCGTCAATAGCGGCAACCTTGGATTTCTGATCGGCCGTCAGGTCGAAATCGCGCATCAACATCGCGTCGACCGTCTGGCGCAGCGTGACCTGGGCTGACATGGCAGCGTGCTGCTGCTGGCTGCGGATCGCCCCCAGGCGTGCGCCTGAAAAGCCGGACACAGCGGCCACGATCACTGTGATGATAAGGTTACGCCAGAATGGCGTCATAGACCGTTCGACAGTCGTGCGAGAGGCCCGTACTGGGCATAGTCGTCGCTCAGGATCGAGCTTAAGGTAGGGTGGTCTGTTGTCGTGGCCGACCAGCCGACAGAAAGGCCGATGACCAGAGTGGTCAGGGCAACCGCGATATGGATGCCCAGTGAGGGGCTGGCACGACGAGCCAGGTCTTCGGCTTCGATCCGTGACCAGACGCCGGTTTCTAGGTTGGCCGACGGCGCTCCAGGGTCCGAAATAGACAGGGCACCAAGCAGATCATCCAGTGACTTTTGCATGATTCGAAACCCTCCGGTCCGAGATTGATCAGATCGTTCGGGCGATAATACGCCCAAATTCGCTATGCCCCTAGATATTGGGGCATATTTTCAGCACGCGCCGCCAAGGCAAGGCTGATCGCGTGTGGCGTCAACATCGGCCAAACCACAAAGGGCCTTTTTCTCGTCACCTTATACTGGGCATTGAAAAGTCGGCCGATGCGTCGCGGCCGTTGCACCAGTCCGCATCTCACCAGTGCTTTGAGCCTTGTTCGCGAGTTTCCCGCTGGCGTGGTCGCCCGCCCCGCTAGAACATCATCCGGCCGGCCAGTCGCAGATTATAGCGCTTGGTTTTCTTGGCCGCTGCCACGCCACCCTCGAGGGCGACATAAGACATTGGGGTGCCCGCCCGCAAAGCCATGTCGAGGGTAATCGCCCCGTCCTTGGTGTCTGCGGAGGCTAGGGTGAAGGGTGTGCCGGTGGAGAAATGTGCCACTGTTGAACCGATCGTGCCGGCGACTTGCTCGCGATAGCCAAGGCGGATTTCAGGACGCCACCACAGGTCTCGTCCAAAACTGGCACCGAAGGCCACGGCGGCCTGGGCATTCAGCGCGCTGCTGGCGCGGGATGCCGTGGTCACGTCAAAGGCCGTGCCGCCGCCACTCTCCTTGCGCTCGCCCTCGCTCAAATGAAGGTAGTCGAACCGCGCCTCTGGCCGGAGGTAGAAACGGCCCATCGTCGCTTCATAGGCCAGGCTGCCGAAGGCATGCCCCTCAATCCCATTCCAGCGCGCAATGTTGTTGCGCTGTAAGTCATTGAGCCCATCGCCGTTGAGGTCGCCGGAGAAGAAGGCGCGTTGGCCTTTCATCCAGGCATAGCCGCCGCCGCCGCCCAGGCTCATCCGCCAGCCACCGGTTGAGCGGCGCCAGTAGACATCGCCCTGCAGCGCCGAGGTGCCGGTCTGTTCACCAACCTGAGCGGCGTTATCGCGCTCCTGCAAGTTCAGATAGGACACGGCTACGCCCAGGGCACCGCCGTATTCCCCCATGGCTTCGTAGCCACCGGCGAATCCGAAGACCTGGGTATCAGATCCCATGGTGGTGCCAGTTTCGGTCCGCACCAGACCATTGACTTCCTGTCCCCAGAAGCTGTCGGGGCCGTACCGATCATAGAGGTCAGGGCGGTGGGCAATGCCTTCCGCGAGCTGTTGATTGGCGTAGGTCAGGGCATCGAATGTGCCGTGGCCAAGGTCGGGCAGCAGCTGGTCATACAACTGCACCAAGCCGTTGCGGCTCGCCTGGACCAACAGGGGGGCGGCCAGGGTGCTGTCGGTCTTCAGCGCCTGGATGACGGCGTTGTAGGCACCGGCCTGGGTCTGGTTGAATCCAAACTCCGCTGCTGTGCGCGGCCGCACGTCGATATAGAGCTGGCCGAGAGAATTATTGGCAGACGCCGAGGCGATGTAGAGATAGGGCGCACCCGTCAGGCTGGACGTGAACGTCGTGCTGGAGAGCGTATTGGCCTGGATCACCGTGTAGCGCGTCGGGGTGTCGAGGATCGACGTCAAGGTCATGCCAAGCTGGGTATTGGCGGCAAGACTGGCCGAACCCAGCACCAGTTTGGTCGCCGAATTCACGGTCGGATCAGCCGAGAACAGCAGGACTGAATCTGACGAAGTGACATTCAGGCTTGTGGCGTTAATCGTCTGGGCGTTCTGGAACGCCAGAGTGCCCTTGCCCAGGGTGATGCTCAGCTTACCGTCGCTATCGGTCACCGAGCCGATCAAGGCCCCGCCACCGCTGATGGCGAGGGTGTCGGCACCTGCGCCGAACGAGACAGCGCCTGACAGCGTACCGTTAGCCAGTTCGAGGCGGTCATTGCCCGAGCCGAACTTCACATCGCCGTAGATCTGGGGTTCTTCGGAATCGTTGATCCCATCACCATCAGTATCCGTGAAGAGGGTGGTGCTGCGCACGCCTTCCTGGTGGAGGGTTACGCCTGACGAATTGGCGCTGACGTCGATCGCGGTTTGCTTACCCGTCGTGGGGGTGCTGGTGTTGACGATGCCAGCGGAGATCTGGCCGGTGTTGTCGATCCGGTTCACGCCGCCGTTCAGGTCTTCAAAAGCGACGACGTTGGTCTTGGTACCGGTGGCCGACACGATAATCTGACCGCGGTTGGTCAGGCTGTTGACCGTCGCACCCTTTTGGATGCTCAGGCCGCGGACTGTGTTGGTCAGGTCAGATGTCACGCTGACCGAGATCGATCCGGTGTTGAGTATTGTCGGCACAACCGCACCGGACAGAAGGCTCAGGCCGGTCGCATTCGCCTGATAGGCGTTGGCGGCAATTGCGCCGCTGTTGCTGAAGCCCTGGGCGATATTGACAGCCTGGCCCGAACTTGTGCCGATCTGGATCGCGGCTGGTGCAAAGCCGTCATAGACACCGTCGGCCTGGATTGAGCTGCGATTGTAGAGACCAAACGCATAGTCGCCGGTC
>Ga0114978_10000956_pt1 | contig 24201 bp, 46 predicted proteins | sample S_140212_EF_Meta_FD_87027 | JGI IMG/M metagenome (GOLD analysis project Ga0114978, IMG submission 87027) | Freshwater microbial communities from Lake Simoncouche, Canada to study carbon cycling - S_140212_EF_MetaG | ecosystem: Environmental > Aquatic > Freshwater > Lake | place: Lake...
CACCGACATCTCGCCTGCTGGTACTGATGCTGTTCTGGTGCGCTCGCTTGAGGTGACCCCGATCGAGGCAGACACGGTCAGCCGTGAGTTGATCACGCCATACCTCGGCAATAGCCAACAACTGCTGGCCAATGCCCACGTCAGCGTCACGTTCGCGGTTGAGCTGGTGGGTTCCGGCACAGCAGCAACCGCACCGCGCTTCAGCAGCCTGCTCAAGGCGTGCGGCATGGCCGAGACCATCACCTCATCAGCCGTCACCGGCACTGCTCAAGCAGGCTCAGCAGGAAGCATCACGCTGGCATCTGGCGCAAGCGCAACCGATGGCTTCTATGTCGGGATGATCGTTTCAATCACTAGCGGCACGGGCTCCGGCAGCAGTGGAGTGATCAGCGCTTACAACGGCACCACCAAAGTGGCCACGGTCAAAGCAATCACGGCAGCATTTACGCCGGGTGTGTCAAGTGCCTACAGCATTGCAGCAAATGTAGGCTATCGGCCAGTCAGCTCCAGCTTCAGCAGCGCAACGATTTACTACAACAACGACGGCATACTGCACAAGATCACAGGCGCTCGCGGTACTTTCACCATCACCGGGACGGTTGGTGAGATCCCGGTGATTGAGTTCACAATGGTCGGCATTTACAACGCACCAACCGACACTGCTGCACCAACCGCCACCTACACCAACCAAGCATCACCCTTGATCTTCAAGGCTGACAATACCTCCGCTTTCGCTGTCTACGGATATTCGGGCTGCCTGATGGAGTTCAGCTTTGACATTGCCAACGAGACTCTTTACCGGGAGTTGGTTGGCTGCACCAAAGAAGTGATCATCACCACTCGCGCCGCTGAAGGTGAACTGAAGATCGAGGCGCCGACGATCGCGCAGTATGACTTCTTCTCCGCAGCGTTGGCGTCTACAACTGGATCCGTTACCCTGATGCACGGCACGACCGCTGGCAACCGGGTTACAGTCGTGCTGCCTACTATCTCCCTGGCAAATCCTGCCTATGAAGATCAGGATGGCATTCAAATGCTAGGCTTGCCTTACGTTGCTGTTCCTACCACGATCGGCAATGATGAAATCTCCCTCACCTTTGCCTGATTATCGTGGCTTTTGTACTTAAGCAATCCAGCAGTTACGTCTGGCCTGTTACCGTCAAACTGCCAATTAGTGGCGGTAAGTTCGAGAAGCAGACATTTGATGCTGAGTTCAAGCGGCTGCCGCAAGCAAGGATCAATAAGATCCAGATTGAAGTGCAGGCCCGCATAAAATCATCCGAACGCAATGAAGCATCAGACGATAGCATCAGCGATCAAAGCATTGCCGACGAGCTTTTGATTGGCTGGTCTGGTGTGCTTGATGAAGATGGCGACGAGGTGCCATTTAGTGAGGCAATGAAGCAGCAACTGCTTGACATCCCCACCTTGGCGTCGGCAATCATTGTTGCCTACTTCGACAGCTTGACTGGGGTGAAAACAAAAAACTTCTAGACGCCGCACGATACTGGATGCGTGGCGGCGTCATTGATAACACAGCCAAGGATGCTGCGGTGTTTGGCCTTGAGATCCCCGAGCCATCAGAGCCCGATCGCTTTGAGGTTGAACCTGAGGCATGGCCAGCGGTGGTGGCGTTCCTGCGCTGCCAGACCCAATGGCGCAGCGGCAGCAATGGCTTGATCGGGTTGGATTACGCCGCGCTTGACTGGACCTTTAGACTGCACGCAGTTGCAGATCCAGCAGCCATGCTGGCCGACATCCAAATCATCGAAGCCGAGATCCTATCGGCTGTTCACGAAAAGGGAGGCTAACCGATGGCGCTGGACATCAAGGCAGCAGTCAAGATCCAGGCCAGCGTTGACGGCACGGCCTCAATCAATGGCCTTGAGAAAAGCCTGACCAGCCTTGACAGGAAGGCCGATGGCTTGAATGGCACCTTCGGCAAGATGAAGGGAGCGGCAGCCGGCATGAGCGGCGCGCTGGGCGCCCTTGTGCCTGCTGTTGCGATCGGCGGCCTGGCGACACTGGCAAAGGGATCCATTGACGCAGCGGACAACCTCAATGATTTGAGCCAGCGGACCGGCGTTGCAGTTGAAAGCCTGAGCAGATTTGGCGCCGCAGCAGATGATTCTGGCAGCAGCGTTGATGAAGTTGCCAAGGCAATGGGCAAGCTATCAAAAGGGATTGTTGATCCTGCATCAAAAGCAAATGAAGCATTAAAATCCATTGGCATCAGCGCGACTGATGCAAGTGGCAAGATCCGCCCGATGGATGATGTCATGCTTGATATTGCAGACAGGTTTGCGAATATGTCAGATGGCGCGCAAAAAACTGCGCTAGCGCAGGAACTATTCGGCAAGTCAGGCATGAACCTGATTCCAATGCTGAATCAAGGGCGCGATGCACTAAGCCAATATAACGCAACAATCACAACTGAAGGCGCACAAGCAGCTGATAAGTTCAACGATTCACTAAATGAGATTGCCCGAGTTGTTGCGGGTCCATTCAATCAAGCGATTACGGCATTGCTGCCGTTGATTACTCAAATCGCGCAGGGGATAGCAGGAGCGATCACTGCATTCACACAGCTGCCTCAACCCGTGCAGGATGCCGTCCTGGTGGTCGGTGGGCTAGCTGCTGCCTTTATCGCATTGGCGCCAGCCATTGCAGCAATCATCACGATCTTCACAGGCCCCGTGGGCATCGCTGCTTTGGTCATCGCCGCCGGTGTTGCCATCTATGCCTTCCGCGATCAGATCGGCGCTGCCTTTGGCGCCATTGGCGAATACTTCAAGCAACTGCCTGCGGGCTTCAAGTCATTCTTTATTGATCCGCTGGTTGAAGGTTTTAAGTTGTTGATTGGATTGATCAACTCGACTTTCATTCAACCCGTGCAGAAAGCATTTACTACATTGATTAATTCAATTAAAACCATCTTCAGCAGTGTGGTCAACATTATCACCAGCCCATTCAAAGCAGCATTTGAAACGGTGCGCGGTATCGTCAATCAGATCCTAAACAGTATTGGCAGCGCAATTGGTAGCGTAGTCAATGCAATCAATGGCGTTATCCGTGGTGCTAATGGCGCCCTAGTGAGGCTAAAATTACCTGGAATCCCGCTACTGCCCCAGCCCAACATCCCGCAATTCGCCGAGGGTGGCGTGGTGTCAGGCCCTACCCTTGCGATGGTAGGCGAAGGTGGTGAGCCTGAGTACATCGTGCCTCAGTCAAAGGCGACCAAGTTTGCCAATAACTGGCTGTCTGGTGTGCGCGGTGCAGCCGCTATCCCGAAGTTCGCTGAGGGCGGCATGGTAGTGCCGGGCAACGCTCAGGTAAGCATCCAGACCGGGCCTGTAACGCAGATGGATGGGACCAACTTTGTGACGACCCAGGACCTAAGTCGCGCTGTTGCAGCTGGAGTCAATCAGACCCTTAGCCTATTGCGCAATGACATGAACACAAGGCGCACGGTGGGGTTAGCATGAACAACTACGACATCATGTGCTTTTTAGAATACTATGCAGACCGGACCAGCGTACGCGATCCGATAACAGGCAAGCGATCACCTACAGCAAGGTGGCAGAACTTTTACCAAAACCCTCAGGCGTTAAGTATTGACACCGACATCACCGGCACCTACCCATATCTAGCATTTAATGCAAGCGGATTTGGATCATCAACTGCCGCATCAATCAACAACTTTCAAGTCAATGCCGCCGCTATCGCCTACATGGTTGATATTACAGAGCAAGCAGTTGGCGGCACGTCATTGATTATTGCGTCGCTTGTCATCCAAGACGTAGGGCAAGATGCAATTGATCCGGCCAGCGCAGAAGTCATCAGCCGATACATTGGCAGCGTTGAATCCGCATCTATCAATGACACAGCTGTAGACTGGACGGTCAACCCAGCGATTGATAAGCAGAAGGGACAAGTACCCAGCCGGAAGATTTCATCCAATCTTATTGGGAGGTTCATAGGGCAATGACGATTAACATTTTTGAAGGGCTTCAAACCACTGGGACCATTGCAGGCGATCGCGCGCAGCAAGCTGCTTTCATAAATGAACAGCGATCTCGCTATGGTTTAACCATGGCCGGTACCTTGAGATACGCAAATGATTTCATAAAATACCAATCACAAAAAAACGCATTTAATGCGCAAGCGCAAGTCAAAAGCGCACCAGCCCGCACAGCAAAAAAACTCGATGATTCATTGCTGACTGGCAAAAAACCATCATCAGACATTGATAAGAGGCAACAACTCGCAACACCAGGTGAAACAATCCCGATCGTATTTGGCAAGCGTGTTGACGACATCGGTGGCGTTTGGGTGCAGCCGTCACTGGTAAAAGCTGGCACCAAGCTCTATGTGGGAAGTTTTCTGTATGCGATCAGCCAAGGCGAAATTGTCAGCTCACCGGTAAAGTATCGCACTTGGATTGGCCCGCAGTCACTGGCATTCATTGCCGATCAATCAATTACGCTTGAGCACGATTACGCAACCGCTGCGGATCTTGCGGCCGCGCCAGACACCTGTCCGATCGGTGGTGGAACATTGTTCTGTGGTGTTGAGACATACTCCTATCTGTCGCAGCTTGCCAAGGCAAGCCCTGGGGCCGTCTATACATACTCCTATGATCCTTACAGCTACTACACCACTCGGCTTATTACCAGAGGGTTAGGTGATACCAGCAACACTGTTCTTGTTACATCGGCTTTTTATGTCCATGCTTATGATTCAAATGACGGCACTGATATTACAGCAGCATATTGGGCATATCGCGGTTGGATCGCTTCAACACCGCTAGTGCTTAATTTTAATTCAGCAACTGGCGGGGGGAATACGGTTGGAACAATCCAAGAGTTTGGCACTCTTACACCAGAAAGCCCAGGATTCCTAGGCATACCATCCGGCGCACGACTGGTCATACAATTCACAATCGTGGTAGTAAATACACAATACAATCCATCATTGCCCGCCAGCACGGGCACATTGTACGGTGTGCAACAAGAAAACATTGAAAGCCCCTATGAGTTCTTAACAGGCACCTATTCACAGTCTGGAACGACCGTAACAGTTACAGCAACAGCGCACGGTCTTGCGATTGGCAATACTGTCTACGTTGAGATCACAAGCGGCAATGGCGTTGAAGGCACCTACATTGTTGCGACCGTACCCAATGCAAATAGTTTCACCTACACGGCTGGCACATCACTTACCACCAGCGGCAATCTTTACCTGCCAGTGACACCAGGCGCCGATAACTCAGCCTATGCAGACATCACATTTTTGCGGATTGAAGGCGACATTTATGACCCACCGTCCGAGGGATCGTACCCTACAACAACCAAGCAACTGTTTATCTTCTATGACGAAGGAGTTGAGGTTGATCTTTACAGCGGCGGCTTGGTTGCTGGTGTTTACCCACGCGGCGCCAGTAATCAATTCGTTGATCTGGCGATGTACCTGTTCACAATATACAAGCGGGCTGATGGCGCCGATACGTCAGACATTGCCTCACCAATCTACACTGACAACTTGACAAGCATCGCGGCATTTGCCGATTTATATGGGTTCTTTTACAACGGTGTGCTTGAAAACGCCGTAAACATTATTGAGCTTTTATCTAGCCTTGCGCCATATTTCTTCCTTTCGTTTTTGTCAGTTGGTGGGCAGTATCGCTTCGAGCCAGTGCTGCCACTGGATGGCAGCCAATTAGATGAAGGCGTAATAACGCCAGCGGCAATCTTTACTGAAAATGAAATACTACCAGGCAGCTTTAGCAAATCATTTTATCCTATTTCAGATCGCCAAGATTTTATTGCGGTCATGCTTTACCGCGAAGCCAATCCCAGCAGTATCAGCATCCAGCGCACTCTGCAGGTATCTTATGCAACCACTGCATTGGATGCACCGGTTGAGCAATTTGATATGACTGATTTTTGCACATACGATAACCACGCTATTTCTTATGCACTTTATGAGTTAGCAAAGCGCAGGTTATCGACGCATTCGATCAGCCTTCAGACTTCATTAATTGTCACTGGCCTCAAGCCAACGGACATCATTAAGATTGACCGCCAACGCATCACATCAACTGGTGACAACCGCGCCGAGGTTGAATGGTATCAAATCACTAGCATCAGCTACGATCCTGAAGGACGCAGTACAATAGAGGCTGAGCACTTCCCGGTTACCACTGGGGATGTTTCTGCCATCATTGATTCAATGATCAACGATTCTTTCCGCATAGTCTGATGGCCAACTTTCCCTCTATTGAGCCAGCATCCAGGGCGCTGACTTTTGGCGATTATCCGCAGTTGACCTATGCAAGCATCAGCGGCGGTGACGTTAGATTTCTGCAAGGCACGAAGCGCATTGCCCAGGTGTTATCGCTTGGCTATCAATACCTGAGCGAAGCGAATGCACAGCTGATCCTGGATCATTATGCAGGGCAGGAGGGTACATTGATTGGATTTGATCTGCCCGCTATCATATGGCTGGGTTACAGCACCCCACCTGTGAGCGCAGTTGATTATCAATGGCGATATGCTGGCCCGTTCGATGTTGCAATCGCAGCGCCGATACAATACAGCATGACGATTGAACTTATAGCAACACCAATCCCATGACCTTTCCCGCCCTGGTCCCATCAGTCAGAACATACATCCCTGGCAACGTGCCAAGCACGTCTCAGGTTTCATTGTCCGGCATGACAACAGGGTTCAGGCGCGGCAATCGACGCATCGCGCAAAGCCTTGGCTTATCTTTCCAGCGGTTAATTGAAGCAGAGATAGGATTGATCACAACCCATTACATCGACCGCCAAGGCAGCTTTGACATTTTCTTTTTGTCGCCTGAGGTTTGGACTGGCTACACCACACCACCGGTTTCATTGCTCAGCGATATTGCATGGCGCTACGTCAGCCCGCCTGCGATCACTGACAGCTCCTGCGGCAGGTGGAATGTTGAGCTCGAGCTGCAATCAATCCCGATCAATACCGGCGATTTGGTATTTAACGCTGGTGCAGCAGCGGCATCACCATCTAGGATGTACCTATTAGATGCAGGCGCAGCAGCGGCAACGCCTGCGCGTGATTACACCATCAGCCCCTCAGGAGCATCATGAGCATCAACCTATCGGCACTGATGAAGCAGCGGTACGACACCGCTGCAAACTGGACAGCTCAGAACCCAACGCTACTGTCGGGCGAGATCGGCATTGAGTCGGACACTAAGAAGTGGAAGGTCGGCACCGGGTCCACCGCCTGGACCAGCCTGACGTACGCGATCGGCGGCACCTACCCGATCGTCAATGCAGACATTGCAGCGGGTGCTGCGATCGCCTACAGCAAGCTGGCCACGCTTAGCAGCGGGAACATCGTCCTTGGCAGCGCCGCTAACGTAGCGACCAGCACGGCAGTTACAGGTGATGTAACCATCAGTAGCACGGGTGTAACTGCGATTGCATCTGGTGTGATCGTCAATGCAGACATCAACGCATCTGCTGCTATCGTTGACACCAAACTAGCCACTATTGCCACGGCAGGTAAGGTCAGCAATAGTGCAACTACTGCAACCAATGCTAACACTGCGTCGGCAATAGTTGCCAGGGATGCAAGTGGTAACTTCAGTGCTGGAACGATTACGGCAGCACTAACAGGCACAGCATCCGGCAACCTAGTGAGCGGTGGAGCACTCGGCACACCATCTAGTGGCACGCTAACTAACTGTACATTCCCAACACTTAACCAAAACACTACTGGCAACGCAGCCACCGTTACCACCAACGCCAACCTAACCGGTGATGTTACCAGCGTTGGCAATGCTACCGCTATTGCTGCTGGGGTAATTGTTGATGCAGACGTGAATGCAAGTGCGGCAATTGTTGACACCAAGCTGGCCACCATCGCAACAGCAGGTAAGGTCAGCAACTCAGCCACCACAGCCGCCAGCGCCAACACGGCAAGCGCGATCGTAGCGCGTGATGCGTCTGGTAACTTCACCGCAGGCACCATCACCGCAGCACTGACTGGAGCGGCATCTGCTAACGTGCTGAAGGCTGGCGACACCATGACCGGCGTCCTAGCCGTCACAGCAGGCACCGCAGCACTGCCGGGCATTGCCGTATCAGGTGACCTCAACACCGGCATCTACAGCCCTGGCGCTGACCAGATTGGGATTAGCACTGGCGGCACCTCACGCATCGTCGTTGATGCAAGCGGTAATGTCAACATCGACAGTGGCACGTTCTACGTTGATGGCGCAATTATTTTCACTGCTTCAAGTGGGTCCGTAACGCTAAGCAATACCGATACAGCCTTGCTTCCCGATGGCGGTTTTGGTCAATATCTTCGGATGGGCAATACTTATGGAAGCGGCAAAACTTATATTACATTCACATACAACGGAACCCAAATTGGACTTATTAGCGCAAACTCAACTTCATCAGTCTCTTACTCGACATCTTCCGACTACCGACTCAAGGAGAATGTAAGGCCAATCACCGGAGCCGCTGCTCGGATCCTGCAACTAAAGCCCAGCCGCTTCAACTTTATTCCCGATCCTGACCAGACAGTTGACGGCTTCCTCGCCCACGAAGTTCAAGCCGTTGTCCCCGAGGCTATCCACGGCGAAAAGGATGCCGTTGATGCTGACGGGAATCCCGTCATGCAAGGCATCGACCAATCCAAGCTGGTGCCACTGCTGACGGCTGCGTTGCAGGAAGCCATCGCCAAGATCGAAGCCTTGGAGACTCGGCTATCCGCCCTGGAAGCAGCGTAGTCAACGCCACTACTGTTTTTGTGCAATACAGGTTTGGCAGACATATTTTTTGTCAGTCAAACTTGTTTTTGAGCAGTTAGAATTGCCAATATTACTACCACACCACCATGACCACCTACACCTGGGCTATCGCCAACCTCGAACGCCACACGGCTGACGGCATCGTCTACACCGTTCACTGGACCCTTGCCGCCGAAGATGGCACCTATGCCAGTTCTGCCTATGGCTCCATCGGCCTAGAGCAGCCTGAGGGCGACGTGATCCCATACGCTGACCTGACACCAGAGATCGTCATTGGCTGGGTGCAGGACAGGCTAGACGTGCTTGCGATTGAAACTGCACTACAAGCGCAACTGGATGAACAGGCGGCTCCTACTAAGGCGGCTGGTGTGCCGTGGGCGTAGAGCAGCTAAACTGAGCTGACGCCACTGCGGACCATGATCGAAGTCATTGCCGCACTGGTCGGCTCAGCGTTCACCGCCTTAGTCATGGCCACGGGTGGCGCCATCCGTGGCAATACCACCAACCGGGAGGTTGTCACCCGGCTCACGGTTGCCGTCGAAAACGTGGCCAGCAGGCTCGAGGAGCTTCACGTTGACATCCGCGCCGATCGCAAGGAGACCTTTGGCCGCCTCAACTCAGTCGAGCAGCGGGTGTCCAAGGTTGAAGCAAAGATGGCAGACTGAAGCGCAGCCATTGCAACGCCATGACCGATCGGATCGCTGAGTACGTCGCCGTTGTCATCGCCGTTCATGGCGCCGCGGTGGCGATCGTCAACCTCACCCCCACTCCCAAGGACGACGAAGCCCTGGGCCGTTACAGCCGGATGGCTGTCAAGCTCTACCGGGCCGTCGAGATCCTGGCTGGTGTCATCACCCCGCTGGTGAAACGCTGAGATACCAGCCGCCGGTTCCACCGGGCATCCACCTGGGGTTCCAGTTCTTGCGGCTGTAGATCACCCCAGCCCCTTTCGTGTTGGCCGTGTAGCCACCACCGGTCAGGTTGGCCTCCCCGTTGGGGTCGTTCTGGATCCAGGCCGCGGCCGTGTAGCCGATCACAACGGACCAGTGGCCACCGCCCGATGGGCCAGACACGGGTCCGTGATGCAGCCAGCCCACAGCCACAGGCCGGCCAGCATTGATCTCGGCCTCTAGCTTGGCAGGGCTGCCATCGGTGTGGAAGTTGGCCTTGAGGCCCAAGCTGCGCAGCGCCAGCAGCTGCGCCTGCGCGTCGGTGCTGTCGCCGTACTGATTGCGGATCGCGTTGTAGGCGTCATCATTCGCAACCTTGTTCCAGTGCATCGCGAGCATGGCGCAGCTCGAGCTGAAGCACTCCCGGTAGCCGGTGCCGGATTTGTTGTCGAGCTGGCTCTGCCACCGCACCGAGAGCGGGTTGCTGGTGGGTGATGGCTTGACCGTAGGGGCCGCGCGATACAGCGCCGCGAAGTCTTCCATCTCCTTGGTGGTCAGTACCTGCTGCAGCGCGTTCCAAGCCGCCAGCTGATGCGGTTGCTCTTTGTAGTGCTTGGCGGCATCAGCCAGGCGAATGGTGGCCATCAGAGGGTCCTGTGATCTGAGCGACCACCTAACTTTATCGGTGGTTCACTGATCAGCTTGTGCCGCTTCCCGACTACGAGATCCATCACCTGTGCAGCAAGCACGCGATGGTGGTGCCATTTGATCCTGATCTGGTCAACCCGGCCAGCATCGACGTGCTGCTTGGTGATCGGCTGATGGTCGAGGTGGAGTACCGCCACGAGCTGGAGATCCTCGGTATCGCCCACTACACCCAGGCCGATCCCTACTGGCTGGCGCCGGGTGAGTTCTGCCTGGCGGAAACCCGCGAGATCTTCAACCTGCCGGATTTTCTGGTGGGGGTGTTTTTCCTGAAGAGCAGCAGAGCTAGGGAAGGGCTCGAGCACAGCCACGCAGGCCTGGCTGATCCAGGGTGGTATGGCAGTCGGTTGACCATGGAGCTCACCAACGCTCGGCGCTATCACTCGATCGCGATGTGGCCTGGCATGAAGATCGGCCAGATGGTCTTCCAGAAGATGGATGGCATCCCGGCCCGCACCTATGCGGTAACAGGTCGCTACAACATGGATGAGGCCGTCACGGCAAGCAAGGGCTAACCAGTCCGGTTTGGCGGTAGCGAATGACCTTGGCAGGCGCTTCGGCTGGATCATCCAACGGGATCATCCGGTAATTCTCAACGCCGTGGCTTTCAGCCCAATGCTGCGCGGCGATGTGGGTCGGGAACGGGCCGACGTGCCATAGGCCAAGGTCAAGAATGTAGGTCATTTCATGGATGGGTTGCGTTCGGCAGCCGTCATGCTCGGGTGGTCGCGGTCGTCGTCGTCTTCATCATCCTCGTCCTCGGGGATGTGGTCGTATTCGGGATTGACGGTGCCAGAATTAAAATCAAACATGGTGCGATTCAAAGTCCAAAATGAACGATTCAACGCGCTCGTTCATGGCCTCAAAGTCGGAGGGTAGTTGGTTGCCATTGTGATCGTATTCACTCCAGCTCAAATGGAGCATTGCTTTGAGTTCTCCCTTGGCTCTTTCCCATGCCATGAGCTGCATGGATTTTGCCAAGTCTCGATTTCGGATGTCTGCCATGTCAATCAAAGGCATTGGGGCGATGAGATAAATGAAATAAAGCCCCGCCGAAACGGGGCTGGCGCAATCAGCGGATGTGGTAGTTGCCGTTGGCCCAGCTGATCAGCTCCTGCTCGGTCATGGCCCGCTGAGGAGCGCCGGTTCCAAAAGCAAAAAACTGGCGGCCTTGAGCGTCGGCGGGAACGGTGGCGACGTTCTTGCGGAGCTGGACTTGAGCGAGGGTGGTGAAGGTCATGTTTTGGTGTGAGTGGTGAGCCTCTCGGCCCGATGAAAGAACTATACACCACCGGCAGCGCATGATTGGGCACCGGGTCGGCCAGTTAACGGTCTGTAACAATCGGCGGGTTGCAAGGGCCGCCGAAGCGGCCCGGTGAGGGTCAGGCGGCGACCCAGCCCTGCTTTAGCAGTTTGCGGTAGTTGAAGTAACGTGCTTCATGTGGCGGAGGATCAGACGGCAGCCAGTTAGCTTGCGTGTCGGACCACTCGCGCCAGCAACCGGCGGCCCATGCCCAGCAACGGAAGTCGAGTTCAGCGTAATCAAGATGTGGACGTGTCACGGATGCGCTGGTCATGGCTCTCGGTGTGGGGTGGATTGCCAGATTGGGTGCGGCTCTGGCGGCCCGGTGATTTGCTTGGTGAGGGTGAAGGTAATCATCGGTCGGTGGCGGTTGATGTGTAAATCCTACACCACCGGCAGCGCACCCCCCCTTCCCCGTTCACAATCCGTAACACTCCAGCCGATCAGGTCGCGTCCGTTACCCTTGGCCTAGCGGCGGTCATCCCATGCAGGCTTTCCTGATCGAGATCACCGCAAAAGTGATCTACCGCTCCGATACCGAACCAGACGAGCTGCCGGCTGATCTTTACAGCCGCATCACAGAGCACATCGGCAACGACGACGACATCCTCGAGCTTTCAGTCGAGGCCTTGCCCCTGCCGCTCGATCTCGGTGGAAAAAGCACACATTGACGGCACCCGCCTGGTCACCCGGCGATCAGCCCGTGATCAGATCCACCTCGCCTGGAACTACGAGTGTGCCTACTGCGGCGATCCGCTCGGTCGCAGCCCCACCCTCGATCACGTCGTGCCCAAGGTGTTCGGCGGCCTCACCGTCCGCGAAAACCTAGTCAGTTGCTGCCTCATGTGCAACAGCCAGAAAGGTCACAAGCCATGGGTTGACTGGTATCGCGCGCAGCCGTTCTGGTCATCCCTTGGCGAGTGGGCAATCGTGCGCTGGATGGCAGGTGAGTCCTAGCGGTCGGCCACGAACAGCTCACAGCGTGCCGCAAACCGGCCGCCGCTTTGCCGCGCTTCGGGGAAATCAAAACCGCATCCCTTGCGCGTTGCCTCCCATTGAATGCAGTCCCAGCACATGCGCGGCGCATCGTCAGGCCGGATCTTGGCACGTGCCATCTGGTAGATCGACTGCGCGCGCAGCATCGCATCCTGCAGCCGGATGGCGCCTGTGTCGGCCTCGACCTGGTGCTCAGGCTTCGGGCCAAGTACCACCCGGGCGCGCCAGGTACGGTCGGCCCGATCGCAGAAGAGAAGCAACCGGCCGCCGTACAGGCTGATCATTCCGCCTCACCGAAACTTGGCGCGTGATAGATCCGCTCCAGGACCATGCAAGCCGGATCGGGGTTCTGAAGACCCGAGACGACATAGCTCGCCACTGGGTCCGTTCTATCGGCTGAAACGAACACGATCGAGGTGTCACGTTCCTTCACCACCAGCAGGCTGGTCCGCGGGCTGCGCACCAGCAGCGCAACCGTCAGCCGTTCCCAGAAGGTCAAGGTGGCCAGATGCGAGGCTTTCATGGCTCCAGTTTGCCGAGCAACCGGGCGAGATACCACTGCCCCTTAGCCAGTGAGTCCTCGCCCTTGTGCCGCTCGCGCCAGATGTACTTGATCGCGTTCCCCTTGCAGTAGCCGCGGAACTCCTCTGGCGTCAGTGCGGCCTCGATCGCGTCGATGCACTCGATCTCGCCTTGGCGGTAGTGCGGCGGCTGGTTGACCAAATCCATGTCAGATAACAGTGCGGGTCTGGTAGTTGGGATCCTCAGGATCAGGGCCGAAGCCGCTGGCATCAGTTGCAGGCGCTGCTGGCACCGGCTCGGCAGGTTTGACCTCCAGCCAGGCGCGCAAGGCGTCTCCGGTTGGGGTCTTCTTGGGCCAAGCAATGAAGCGCAGCAGCTCCTTGGTGTCGGTGAACAGCATGGAGACATGGGGGCGCCAGGCCATGTAGCTGACGCCGTTCCAGCGATCGTGGCGGCGTTCAATGCGCAGGCCGCTGGCGGTAAACGTGTCAGCGATGGCCCCACCTCTCAAGGGCGGCGCGGATAGAAGCACAGAACTCTTCTTTTGTGAAGCAGCGCTGCCAGCCATGAATATCAGGGTCCATTGCCTCCAATGGCACTTCCGTGGCAGCCTCCGCCCATTCTTCAATCTCCTCATCCGTCGGCGGCTCCGGCGGTGGGGTGGCTAGGGCGGCAGCAGTTGCAGCCATAGCGTCCATGAGTTTTCCCGTTATCTCAACGGATGACATCTTGCTAGCGGCTGGGTGCCTCAGCCCTGTGTAAAGCTGAATTGCCACCAGCAGCTCCCTGCACAAAGCGCGAAAGTCCGGGGTGGTGATCATGGTTGGTTCTCCAGTTCGGTGGCGATGGCATAAATCTCTTGGTGAAGCTCCCACATTTCAACGCTCCACTGAACGTTAATCGTTTGATCGGCAATAGCGTAAAGGGCGGCGGCTAGTGCTTCACGTTCCGGGTCGTGGGTCAGGCACGTCACCATTGGATCTAGCTTGGCGTCCCAAGCATCTAACACCGCCTGAGCAGCGGGTGATAGTTCAGTCATTGGGCAAAGCCTCCAGGGCGAGGCGGATAGTGTCGTCAGAGCTGTGTCCACATGCTTCAGCTAGCTTCTCCAACGCCTTGAGTCGCTTTAGCGCCTCCTCCTTCAAGCTCGGCAGCTTGGGGCGGCGAGAGTATTGAAGATCTTTTGCCAATGAAGGCATGTCAGCAGCGCAAGGATCTTTCAACCACTCACAACACGCCTCCAGCTCCTGGTCGGCACCCCATTGGGCGGCGCGATCAATCATCCAATCCTCTCGTTGAACGCTAATAACAAAAAAGGGACATTCTGATTGCCACTGGCGCCTTAACTCTTCAGGCGGTGGTGTGATCGGGAAAGATTGGTCAGTCATTAAGTCTCCATGTTGTGTTTTTTAGCGTGTTGCTTGCAGTACATCCCATCAGGGCCGTGGCCGCGCTTGCGGCTGCATTGATGTGGAATCCGACCGTCAGATGGCCAAACTTCTTCAATACAGCGGGTCGGATCTTCAGCCTGGCCCATATAGCAACCGCTCCAAACGCCATAACGACGCTCGCCGTTGATAATGCGTGTCATCGCCCTGCCTCCTGCTCAAGTATGTCGGGGGCGTCAACCCAGTGCCGTTCACGCAGCCACCTCGCCACCTCCCGGCTGCCGGCCTGGCCGTGTGCTACGCCGAGGTCGTAGATGGCGCGGCGGGAAACCCACGGCCTGCAGCCCTTCTCAGAGTTCCAAATCTCACGCAGCTCCTCATCCGTCGCCACCGGGGGCGGGAGCATTTTCGTGGCGCCAGGAGAATGGTCGGCCTGGGCCTCCAGTGCCTCAACGCGGGCGCGGAGTTCAAGGATGCAGCGAAATGCGGAATCCCCGGTCATTGCCTCGCTGCTAGCCTTGCTCCAGTCGTACCTGTCAGCAGACCACTGCTCAGGTGTTGCCTCGTACTTGTTCATGGTTTTTGTTAGTGGTTAATTTGAACTTGTGCGGTGCCATCAAGCGGCACACCAAGGCGATAGGCGGCACCGGCTGATAGGTCGATGCTGTTGCAGTCGCACCGGTCACGGATCGGCACCACCAGCGATCGGCTGCCGTGGGTGACGCGGACCCTGGCGCCACAGGGCAGCCATGGATGCGCGGCGCTGATGCCCCAGTGCTGATAGGGACGGCCAGTGCAATAGTCAGGGCGGCCTGCATACCACGGGTCATAGACCGTGGCAGTCACGGTGCGTGCCTGGGCTGGCGCGGCGAGCATGGCAAGCAGCAATAGAAGCATCCTCATGCCCACTTCCCTAGCAGGTGGCGGCGGCAGGTGGCGATCGCCTGATGCGCTTGCTTAGGCGTCATCACTGAACCGGTGTCATCCATCGCCTGGCACACGTCAGCGTGCAACTGCTGGTAGTCGGCATCCCTGAAGTTCGGGCCGATGTCAGAGCAGAACTCCTGCCACAACCCCGTGTAGGTCGAGCGCAGCGGGTGCCCCTGTGACAGGGCAGCGCGGCCGCTGCGGGCATAAAGCGCGTCCATCATCGTGGCGCGTTGAAGGTCAAGTTGATGGGGTTTCATGAGTGATCTTGTAGTGCTTGGCGAATGTGGAGCAGTTCTTCACGGCGGGCTGCGACGTGCGCATTGCCAGGCAGCTGGCGCAGGTCTTCCAGTCGGATGTCGATCAGCCGGCAAAGCCGCAACCGCTCGTCCTGCTGTCCAGCATGGAACATGCCGGAATCGCTGATCAGCGCCTCCAGCTTGGCGCGGATGTCGTCAGCCATCACACCACCTTCACTTCAGCGCCGGGCCAGCGGGCTTGCGCATAGCCGATCGCGTGCCGCTTTGATTCCGCCCGGGTGATCCAGGTCATTGGCTGGGCGCCGGGCTTGAAGACCAGCAAGCGAAACTCCCGGGTTTGATTGCCGGATCGTGGTCGGCTCACACCTTCACCGTGCTGGCTGGTGGGCAGTTCTTCGCTCCACTGCCAAGGCAGCATTGCTCCTGTCGTCTTAGTCATGGATTGCTGGATCGGTAACGGTTTCAGGGTTGAGCCATTCCATCTCGGAGAACCACGGCAACCAGCCAGACTGCTCGGCGATCAGCTTGGCCTCAGCCAGCGTGTGAGCCATGATGTACTCAATCACGCTGGCCGAACGGATCTGGAAGAAGAATTGGCGGGGGGTGGTCATGGCTTCAACTCCTGATGAGCAGCCGGGTGATTGTGATGTGCTTGTGCAGCTTGCTGGTTGGCGTTGTCGTAGGCGAGGGCATAGACGGCAACCAGCAAAAACAAGGCGGCGGCGCGGTTCATCCAGATGTTGGTGATCATGATGCGAGCGCCTTGCAGACGCGGTAACGGGTGAGGTTGAGGCGAGCAGCAATCTGACGCTGGCTGAGGCCGGTGCGGCGCAGGATGCGGACGCGGCGATCGTCGGAAGCGGTAAGCCAGTCGATCACGGCGATCATGACCAGCAGAGGCAGGAACAGCTTCCAGACCAGCAGGGCGGTAAAGGTGAGCATGGGGGGAGTGGGTAAGGGAAAAGCCCCGAAGGGCTCAGGCGATTTGCATGTCCCAGCCGTTGTCCTTGACTGAATCTGAAGAGATGTACCAGCGGTGGAAGTTGGCGGATTCGGAGCCATCGTGCCAAGCCTTGGCCTTAGCGCGCTTGGTCGGGTAGTGCTCGGGCCTTGTGGCGTGCTCGAACCAGACAGACTTCTCGGTGCGCTTGATGCAAGTGACGGGGAAAGATGAGTGAGCGCAGCTGAGGGAGCCGTAATAGGTCTGTCCGACTTGGAAAGGAGCGCGGGTCATGGTTGGCGGTGTGGGTGGGAGGCCTCGTCGGCCGTCCCCTAATTATCCCCCACCACCTGTGGCGCATCAATCAGGCTGTTACAGATCGTAATGTGGCAGCGGTGGCCGGCCCTGCGGGAGCTGTGGCACAAAGTCAAGCTCCAGCGTCACCGGCACACGCAGCACCGGCTTGTTCTGGTGTTCCGAGGACCACCCGATCGAGTACCGGCTCACCTCCGCCTCCACCGTGAACCACATGTGCCCGCACGCTTCACAGACCCGCTTCCGCACCACCTGATCTGGGACCCGGTTGTTGACGATCACCACTCGATGGCGGCTGTGGCTGCACTTCGGGCACTGCATCAGAACAGATCGTCATAAGACACGTCAACCACCTGCACCGGAGCAGCAGCAGGTGGCACCGCCGCCAGCAGGGCCTCCTCAATCGCCTTCAGCGTCTTGAAGTCCGCCTCGATCGAAAGCCCCAGATATTTCACCCCACCCTGGCTGGTGTTGTTGTATCCGTTCACCCGCAGCGGCACCTCGCCATTGTCGTTTGGCGCTGCGTTCATGATGTAGCTGGCAAACGCCATCCGGTCCTCCTCCTTGATTCCGAACACCCCGTCAACATCGGGATACTTCTTGCTGGCGTCGTACCGGTCACCCAGCCGCTGCTGCAGCTTCTCAGGGGTGTTCTTGAAGATGGCGCCTTTTATTTTGAAAGTCATGGTTGGTCGTGGGTGATGGTGTTGGCCTTTTCGTATTGCCCCACCTCGGCCAGGGGATAGAGCACGCGCCCTTCAATGCGCACATAAGCTGGCCCGGTTGATTGCCGTCGCCAGCGAATCAAGGTCTGGCGATGAACCTGCCAACGCGCTGCCAGTTGCGCGTCGGTCAGAAACTCAGAAGATGTCGTCATCAGGTTCAGCAGTCACCACTGGTTGGGTGATCTTGGCATTCAGATCATCCAGGCTGGGCACCTCAGTCTTGACGGTCACCGGTTGGATGTCGATCACCTCCTCTTGGGTCTGGAGGCCCAGCAGCAGATCACTGGCATAGAGCCGACCCCAGAAAGCAGCAGCCCGATAGCGGATCATCAGCTCGGGCATCGTCTGCCACTTGCTGCCAGGTTTGGTGGACCACCCTTCCTTCTTGGCCATCGCCATCGTGATCGTCGGTCCCTTCAGCTCCTGCTCACTGGCAAGGTCAGTCGCCCGGGCATAGCAAGCCAGGCTGTCGCCTTCGCCGGTGATCTCAAATCGCAGCGGGCTGAACCGGCCGCAGCCATTCACCATCGCGATGATGAAGCTACTGCTCCAGCTCGGGCGGCCATGGATCACATGCAGATGCTGCATCGCAAGGAACGGGCTGATGCGCATCCGGTTAGCGATCTCCAAGGCAACTAGGCAGTTGGCAAAGCCCTGCTGCCCCTGGAACGCCGGCGGGATGAGCGTGCTGCTGGCCAGGGCCTTGGCGATCCGTTGCGCCTCCTCGAACGCCTGGATGCCGCTGAACACCGAGCCGCTGGACTGGGTGGTGATGGCAGTGGATTGGGTCATTAGTAGAGCTCGATCTCGGTGGGTGGTTGTTGCTGGGTGCTGCCGGGCGTCATCCAAGCCGGCAGGCTGATCGGTTCGATCTGATCGCTGTAGCCGGGCCATGCGTCAGCCGCCTTGCAAGTGGCAAGCACCTCGAGGTCACGCGCTGCGGCCTTGACACCGGCGGCGATCATCTCGGCATCGGCGGCATAGACGGCGCACGCGAACGGCGCCTTTTTTTCCACGCAGATAAAGATGAACTGCTCAGGCCGGGTGCCGGTGGCCTGCTCGATGCCGTCGAGATACCACGCTGCTTGGACGTGGTAGCGCCATTGCGCGATCGAGCGGGCAAATCCCCGCGGGCTGGCATCCTCGGTGGTTTTGACGTCAACCATCAGCAGGCCGTCATCGGTCAGCCAATCAGGTCGGCACTTGCACTGGAGGCCCGTAGCAGCATCGGTCCACATGTGCGTGGTTTCAGCCTTCCCGGGCAAGCCAAGCAGCATCGCAGCTGCAGGATGGCCGAAGACCGAGCGGCCCATGCGCATCACCAGATCGGCATCAGCCTTGGTGAGCACCGTGCGGCCCGTGGAGGCGGTGGTAAACACCTCCCATTCGGCCTTCCCGATCTTGGTGCGGCGGTCAATGCCCTCGGGTGCCGTGACATAGCGAGCATCCCATTGGTCAAGCTCCAGCACATGAGTGTGCAAGGCGGTGCCGATCGCCATGGCCGGCGTGACCTCCCGGGGCAGCCGGGCCGGGTCGAGGTAGGCGGCCCAGTAGTGCAGCGGGCTGCGGGCCACCTGGTCAAGGTGGCTCTTGCTGATCGCTGGGTGGGCGTGATAGGCGGTGTTTTCCATGGCGGGTGGTAGCAGCTAGCATCGTACCGCATCGGCGCCCATCATGCAACTACGCCCCTACCAGCAGCAGGCCATCGCCGATCTGCGGCAAGCCTTTCGATCCGGCGTCCGGGCGCCCCTGCTCGTTGCCCCAACCGGCATGGGCAAGACCGTCATCTTCAGCGCCATCACTCAGGCCGCAGCCGCCCGCGGCCGGCGCGTGCTGATCCTCGTCCATCGCCGTGAGCTGATCCGTCAAGCCAGCGCCAAGCTCAGCCAGGCCGGCGTTACCCACGGCATCATCGCCGCCGGTTTCGAGTCATCGGATCACCCCGTCCAAGTGGCCTCAGTCCAGAGCCTCGCCCGGCGCCTCGAGCGGCAAAACTGGCAGCCTGATCTGATCGTCATTGACGAGGCCCATCACGCCATCGCCGGCACCTGGGCCAAGGTGATCAGCCACTGGCCGGACAGCTTCATCCTCGGCGTTACCGCCACTCCGATCAGGCAAGACGGCCGCGGCCTCGGTGCCATGTTCACCAAGCTGGTGCTCGGGCCATCCACGGCTGATCTAATGGCCGCCGGCTACCTGACCCCGGTCAAGATCTACGCACCTCCCCAGGTAGCAGACCTGACCGGCATCCGCACCCGGGCTGGCGACTACGCCAACGACCAGGCCGCGGCCGCCATGATCAGGCCAACCGTCACCGGTGACGCGATCACCCACTACCAACGCATCGGAGCAGGCCAGCCCGCGATCGCCTTCTGCTGCAACGTCAACCACGCCACCACCGTCTGCGATGCCTTCAACGAAGCAGGTATCAGCGCAGCCACCCTCCTTGGCAATACCAACGACCGCGATGCCCTAGTCGCACGCTTCGCTGCAGGTGCGCTCCAGGTGCTCGTCACCGTTGACGTAGTGTCCGAGGGCTTCGACTGCCCGGGTGCTGCCGTTGCCATCCTCCTGCGCCCTACCCAGTCCGAAAGCCTCTACCTCCAGCAGGTTGGCCGTGTCCTCAGGCCAGCCCCGGGCAAAGCCGCGGCCATCGTGCTGGATCACGTCGGCAACGTTCACCGACATGGCTTCCCGGACGATGTACGGCCATGGACCCTTGACGACGCCAGGCAACGCACCGGCAAGGGCGGCCCGCCAGCGCCGTGCGTTCGCACCTGCGAGGCCTGCTTTGCAGCGTTCAAGCCGGCGCCACAGTGCCCCGTCTGCGGCACACCAAGCAAGCTCAGCACCCGTGAGCTCAAGCAGCAGGCAGGCGAGCTCCAAGAATTGGCCCGCGATGCCGTTGCCCGTGCGCGTGCCCGCGATCGGCGTCAGCAGGCCCAGGCTCGTACCCTGCAGGAGCTCATCCACATCGGTCAAGCGCGAGGCTTGAAGAACCCCGTCGCATGGGCCAAGCATGTTCACTTCGCCCGCCAAGGCAAGCATGGCTAACGCCGAGACCATCCTCCAGCAGCAGATCCGCCTGGCGGTCGGCACCAACCCCGATGTGCGGGCGTTCAGGAACCAGGTCGGCAGCTTGCCCGATCCACGCACCGGTCGGCTCGTCACCTTTGGCCTCGCCCGTGGGTCCGCTGACCTGATCGGCTGGCGCACCGTCACCATTACCCAGGCCATGGTCGGCACCAGGTTGGCCGTCTTTACCAGCATCGAGGTCAAGACCCCCACAGGCCGGGTCAGGCCCGAGCAGCAGGCATGGCTCCAAGCCGTCCAGCAGGCCGGCGGCATCGCCATCATCGCCCGCTCTGTGCCAGATGCGGAACTGGCACTTTCTCCAACCTGCCGACCTAACCGGTAAGATCCCGAGGCCCACAAGGCCCCACCCATGACCACCCACCCGCTCATCACCGAGCTGGACAGACTTCCTGCTGCCTGGGCGCTAGTCGCCGTTGGCAATGACAAGCGCCCATACCAGCCCGAATGGCAGAAGAACCCACTCACCCGGGACCAGCTCAAGACCGAGATCCTCGCCGGCCGTGCCGTAGCCATCGGCGTCATCGCAGGCCCGCAGTCCGGCGGCCTCCTATTCGTTGATCACGATGGTCTCGGCGCCTCCGAAGTCCTCGAGCAGATCGGCGCACCACTTCGCGAGCTCCCAAAGTCCTGGGCTGTCACATCAGGTCGTGATGGTCGCCTCCAGATCATCTACCAAGTCCCTGAGCCGTTCTGGCCCACCATCAAGACCACTAAGCTCAGGAGCTCAATCAAAGGCGAGCAGCTCGAACTTCGATGGGCTGGTTGCCAATCCGTTGTCGCAGGCGCTCACCCCATCACCGGCGCCTATCGCTGGATGAAAGGCCGATCACCAGCCGACCTGCCCGCAGCGATCGCACCATCCCCCCTGCTGCAGCAGATGCAGCGCAAGCAACCAGATCCAGCTCCCCTACTCCGCATCCCCGAAACCGACAGCACCCGCGCGCGCGACTTCCTTGATCGCATCCCCGCAGCAGATGCTGACGACTACGACACCTGGGTCAAGGTCGGCATGGCCCTTCACAGCGCCGGCGATGACTCCCTCCTCCAAGACTGGATCCGCTGGTCCGCCACCTCAGGCAAGTTCGAGCCCGGCATCTGCCAAGCCAAGTGGAAGTCCTTCAACAGCACAGCAGGCGGCGTCAGCGTCGGCACCCTCGCGCACCTAGCCGGCCATGAAAAAAGCCGCCCGGTCATCACCTCCGAGCGGCCTTCAAAAGCTTCCCACCCACGGGAGCAAGAGCAGCTTACACCACGATCAGACAAGCTCCTCAAGCTTGAATCCAATGAGCTCCTTTCCCTCCTCCGCCAGCAACTAGCAGATCAACTTCGCTGGAACATCTTTACCCAGACCATTGAGCTCGATCAGAAGCCCATCAAGCACATTGAGCACTTCTATCTGCAGCTGGCACAACAAGGCGTCAAGGTCACCAAGGAGCTGGCCGCTGATGCCGTCCACGTCGTCGCACTAGAAAACCCCCACGATCCCGTCCGCGAATACCTCGAGCACGTCGCCGACAACGTACCACCCGTACCCATCGACACCCTCGCAACCGCCTACCTCCGCCCAACCGATCAGCCCGGCAGCCTCTATGACGCGATGCTCAAGGCGACCCTGATCGCAGCAGTGCGCCGCATCTTTGAACCCGGCTGCAAGCACGACTCAGCCTGTGTCCTCATGGGACCACAGGGCTGCGGCAAGTCCACCTTCTGGCGAAACCTCGGCGGCCTTTGGTTCAGCGATGCACTCCGCGACATCGGCAGCAAAGACGATCTCATGGTGCTCCACCGCTCATGGCTCATGGAGTGGGCCGAGCTCGATCACATCACCGGCCGCAAGCACGCGGGACAGGTCAAGGCCTTCCTCACCCAGCAGACCGACCTCTTCCGTGCGCCTTACCAGCGCACCACCGAGTCCTATCCCAGGCGATCCATCATCGTCGGCAGCACCAACCGCGACACCGGCTTTCTGGTAGACGACACCGGCAACCGCCGCTTCTGGGTCATCCCCGTCACCGCAGCGCCGCACATCCCTGTCGATGGCCTCCTCCTCGAGCGTGATGCCATCTGGTCCGCAGCCGTCGCTGCCTACCGCGCCGGCGAACCAAACCACCTCACCCGCGACCATGCCGAGCTGGTCGATCGCGAGAACGAAACCTACCTAGTGGACAGCCCATGGAAGTCCGCCATCCAGGAATGGATCACCCGCAACCTCGGCCGACCCATCACCAGTGAGCTGATCTTGACCGAGGCGATCGGCAAACCCGTAGAGCGTCAAGGTAGGTCGGACCAGATGCAGGTCGCCTCGATCCTCAGGGACCTGGGCTACCAAAAGAAGCGCGCATGGTTGGAAGGTAGGAATAAATGGGTGTTTGTCCTACCTCTGACATGAGGTTGGCAGGGGCAGATCCCTTGCCCCGCAGTCCTTTTACTATCCTTACTAACCTACTAACCTTTTTAATAGAGTATAAGAGGAGGAGAGGGTACAGGGGAAATACCGTCTATGTCCTGCCATGGGGGAGGTAGGGAGGTTGACAGGTGACGGCCCGGGCGTGCGCCCTACCCTTGGCACATGGCCTTCCTCAACCTCGGCGTCAAATCAGACCTGGCCGCCGCCACCCGGTGGACTGAAACCATGGCCAAGCAGCTGGCCTTCGCCACCTCGCAGGCGCTGAACTCTGTCGCCTTCGATGCCCGCTCATCCATCAACAGCAGCACCAGGCAATACTTCCAGAACCCGACCAACTTCACCCAGAAGGCTTTCTTCGTTGAGCGATCAACCAAGCGCACCCTTGAGGCGATCGTCTTCGCTGAAGCTGGCGCCGGCCGTGATCGTGCCCGTTACCTGCGCTATGGCATCCAAGGCGGCACACGACCACAGAAAGGATTCGAGGCTAAGTTCCTAGCCGAGGTGGTCGGCACCCGCTCGATCCCCTCTGGCGCGCAGCTGGTGTCCACTTCACTGGTCAAGCTCAACGCATCAGGCAACGTCGCATTGGCCACGATCAAGCGGATACAGAAGGGCCTCAGCACCAAGGGCAACGGCACCTTCTTCGTTGGCACCCCGAAGGGTGGTGACCGCCCGCCTGGCATCTATCGCAGGAGCAAGGGCCAGCTGTTCCCCTACTTCATCGCAACGGATCGTCAAGCCAAGTACCGCGAGCGCTTCCCCATCGGTGACATCGCTGGTAAGGTCGTTGATCGACGCTTCAGTGGGTATCTGACATCAAGCCTGGAGAAGGCGCTGGCATCGGCTCGTTAGGCACTGCCTGCCCCCCCCCCGGGCTTTTGGGTCCTTCCTGCGCCCCCCAACAAGGGTAATTCACACG
>Ga0114978_10000957_pt1 | contig 24200 bp, 25 predicted proteins | sample S_140212_EF_Meta_FD_87027 | JGI IMG/M metagenome (GOLD analysis project Ga0114978, IMG submission 87027) | Freshwater microbial communities from Lake Simoncouche, Canada to study carbon cycling - S_140212_EF_MetaG | ecosystem: Environmental > Aquatic > Freshwater > Lake | place: Lake...
CACCATTTATACGGTGCTTACGAGGCGTATTTGGATTTAAAAGTACAAATCCACGATGCACAACAAATGCGTGTCGATCAATTAGAAGAGGCCTTGTCTCAAATTCCCGAACCCGCTTTTGAGCAAGTTGATCAAGGCAAGGGCAAGAAAGAGCAAAAGGATCATTCGATTGGTAAGAAAAAAGCGCTCCCCACCGTTGAAGACCATGAGTTAAAAGTGCAACGCGATTTGGATCTTTTGGGTCAAAAGATACAGGCCTTGGTTCAACTCTTGACGCAAAATCACACCACATCGCCCACCATGTTGGGTGAGTTTGAGAACTTAAGGACCTTCAAGGTTTTAAGTGGTGAGGGGTTTGCATTGAACTCGGTTTTGCCACTCAAGCCGAAACGCTAAATTTGGCTTTTTGACATTACGAGGGTCTTTCTGTGTTTTAGTGGGACTATCCCGATTGACTTGACCTTGGACTCGGTCCAAAGTTCAGTCAATCTATTTCCAAGGGAGAGTTTGCGCATGATTTTTAAAATATTTAAAACCATCCTTATTTTGATTTCTGCATGGCCAGGGATCAGTTTTGCTCAAACCGACTACCCCAACAAGCCCATCAAAGTCATCATCGCTTGGCCGCCATCGAGTGCAATAGATACTGTCATGAGGCGCATCACAGATGCTTTAAAAGATGAGCTCGGGCAGCCCATTGTGGTTGAAAACAAAGCGGGTGCCGCCGGGGCTTTGGGCTCGGCGTTTGTGGCCAATGCGCCAGCCGACGGCTACACACTGCTGTTCAATTCTGCAGCGATGAACATGCTGGCTGCCATGGGCACGCAAACCCCTTACAAGATGCCTGAGGCATTTACACCCATCGTCCACGTCTTTAGCTCGCCCATGGTCTTGGTCTCTAATCCCGCACTGGATGTCAAAACGCTTCAAGATTTGGTCGCCCTGGCCACAGCTAGACAAGGCAATATGTTCTACTCATCTACGGGTCATGGAGGTCCTTCGCATTTTGCTGCAGAGCTCTTTAGAGCGCGAACCGGAATCAAAGCCACACAGGTGCCCACAAAAGGTTCACCAGAGGCCATGCTTGAGCTGATCGCGGGCAGAGTCGACTTTTACTTCGCTGTGGCCTCTACAGCGCTGCCGCCCGCGCGGGACGGTCGGGTGAAAGCCCTGGCGGTGGCCAGCAAAGAGCGTCTCGCAATTGCACCAGACATACCGACCATGGAGGAGATGGGCTACCCCAACTTCAATGCAAGTTACTGGAATGGTATTTTTGCGCCTAAAGGCTTGCCCCAGCCCATCACAGACCGCTTGGCGCTGGCTTTTAACAAGGTCTTGGCAAAACCCGAGGTGCAAGAGAAGTTGTTGAATACGGCCAATGTTCTGGACGGCAGCAGCAATCCTCAAAAGTTCATGCGTCTGATTCGAGATGACTTGCAGGTGTGGTCGGACGTGGCCAAGTTTGCCAAAATCAAACCTGAGTAACTCTGGCACCCGTGCCCAAGGCCTCTAGGCCCTGGCTTGCCAGCCTCCATCCATTGGCAGGGGTGTGCCCGTCATGTTTCTTTCCCCCCGTTAAAGTACAGAAAAAGCGCCAGTGCAGCCACACTTGAAGCTTCATACAAAGCGTTTGCTGGGGTTGGCGAGCGTTCAGAAATTCTTTGGCGCAGCTCCTCTAGAGGCTTGCGTCGTCTCTTTGATTGACAGGGGGTTCCCCTATTTGAATTTAAGCGTTGGACCTTATCATATTGAAGTTAACTTTGTACACAGGAGCAGTTGGCGATGAAAAATACAAAAGACCGAGAATTCAAGGTTTATAAAGAGCAAGAGTACCCAGCAGAAAAAAAAGCAAGCGACTACCCTGATTGGCCTGAGCAAGCCTTTCATGTCAGTCATTTAGAGAAAGACTCGTTCAAGACCGATGGCTTTAGGCCTTGGGCTTTGTCCCGTGACATGGGCATGATCGAGGCCACAGGTGGGATGGTGGATGTGCATGTCAATAAAAGAGCCAAGCCTTATGATGCAAAGGAAATTGCGCATCGACACTTTCACAATGTTCATTACCAAATGGTCTATGTGCTCAAAGGTTGGGTGAGAAGTGAATTCGAAGGCAAGGGAGAGTTTTTAATGAAAGAGGGCAGTTGTTGGCTGCAGCCTCCCAAAATCAAACACACCGTGCTCGGGTTTTCAGATGATTTGGAAATTTTAGAGGTGATCATTCCAGCCAATTACGATACGATCAATTTAAACGAGCCCCCTGTTGGTATTCCAGACTAAGGAGTCTCTTTCATGCAAACCCATCCAAATTTAAAGGGCCAATGGGCCTTGATCACCGGAGCCAGTGCAGGTATAGGTCGAGCTTGTGCCCTGACACTGGCACGTGCGGGAGTGAATATCTATCTCACGGGCAGAAAAGAAGTTGAGCTCAAAGCGGTTCAATCTGAGTGCCAATCCCATGGCGTTCAAGCACCCTACATGTCGGGGGACCTGGGAGATCGCAGCTTTGTCAAAGAGCTTGTTGAGTGGAGTTCAAGCGCCCAAATTTTGATCAACAATGCCGGCACCCTGACCTATGCACCTGTGTTGGAGGTGACGACCGACGAGTGTGAGCACATGTTTGCCATCAATGTGGTTGCCGCTTACGACGTGAGCCGGGCCATAGCCGAGCAGATGAAGAAAAGAGGTTCGGGGCATTTGATTTTTATCACCTCCCTTGCTGCACGCAATGTGAATGTGCATTCGGTGGTGTACGCTGCAACCAAACATGCTTTATCGGCATTGGCAAAGGGCTTTAGGTTGGAGTTGAAAAAAGATCTGATCAAAGTCACTGAAATTGCCCCTGGCATGGTGGATACCGAAATGCGCAGTGCCATCACACATCCTGAGGTTCTGAAAGCCATTGCCAGTCGAACGTTCAAGCCCATTGCCGCTCAAGATGTGGCCAACGCTGCGCTTTATGCATTGTCATCCTCTGAGGGTTGTTGTCCTGATTTGATTGAACTCAGACCCATTGTGGGCTGAGGGAGATCAAGGTCTAATTTTTAAAAGGAAAAAGGACTCTATGGATCTTGAGCTCAAAGGAAAACTCGCCTTGATCACGGGTGCTTCTCAAGGCATCGGTCTGGCCATTGCAAAATCAATGGCGCAAGAAGGGTGTGACTTGCACTTGGTGGCACGGGAGCCAGAAAAACTCCGTGCAGTTGCCCTGGAAGTTGCCCAAACCTATGGCGTTCAAGTCACGCCCCATGCAATTGATATCACTCAAGCGAACGCCGTTGAGATGTTGATGGGCGAGTGCCCTCAGGTGGATATTTTGATCAACAACGCGGGCAATACACCTAGAGGCACCTTGTTGAATTTGGATGAAAAAACTTGGCGCAGTGGATGGGAGCTGAAAATCTTTGGCTACATCAATTTGACCCGTGAGGTCTACCGCTATATGGTTGACAAGAAAGCAGGGGTGATTCTGAATGTCATTGGCATTGGCGCTGAAAAACTAGAGTATGCGTATGTCGCTGGCTCAATGGGCAACGCCGCTTTGGTCGCTTTCACCAAAACCTTGGGCAGTGTCAGCATGGATCATGGCGTGCGTGTTTTGGGGGTCAATCCTGGATGGGTAGAGACCGAGAAGTCCAAGAGGTCTCTCAAAAAACGTGCTCTCTTGGAACTCGGTAGCGAGGAGCGCTGGCGAGAGTTGACGCGGGAGTTTCCTAGAGGACATTTGCTGGCGCCCGAGGAAGTCGCCGATGTCGTCACCTTTGCTTGTTCATTCAAGGCCGGCGCCATCTCCGGACACATCATTACGGTGGATGCGGGGTTTGCAAATCGAGGTTATCAACCTCCTCAGACTGCATGAAGGTGTTGCATTGGTTTTAACGCAATGAATGAAAGGGCATATGAACAATAGTTTTAGTGAACGTTTGAAAAAAAATGGGTTTGTCAAAATCATCTCTTTAAGACAAATCAAAACCGCTGACATTGTTTATTTGGTCAAAGAGTCCGGGTTCGATGGCTTTTATATAGACGCTGAGCATGGTATCTTCTCTTTGCGTGAGATCTCAGACCTTTCTTTGTCCGCGACGTCCAATGGTTTGATTTCATGGGTCAGGGTGCCCGAGGCTTGCGTGTCTCTTGTGGGGCCCATCTTGGATGCAGGAGCCACTGGGATCATATTCCCGCATGTCAGTGATGCACAAGAGGCCGCAAAGGCCGTTCAGATGTGTAAATATCCCCCTTTGGGCAAGAGAAGCATGGCCGCATTGAGCGCTGCGTCCCTTTATCACAAGGCACCTGCACAAACTTTAAAGCAAGAGCGAGACGACGCTGTCTTTGTGATTGCGATGATTGAAACTGCCCTGGGTGTTGAAAACGCCCAAGGCATTGCCAACGTGCCTGGCGTGGATGCATTGATGATGGGCCCCATGGATTTGAGTTTTGAGCTGGGCGTGCCGGGACAAACCCAACATTCAGGGGTGACCCAGGCAACACTCAAAGCGGCAAAGGCCGCGCAGAGCGCGGGCAAACATTTTGTGGTGGGTGAGGCGGGGCACGAGTTGGCGGATCAGCTGCGTGCCATGGGTGCGAAGATTTTTACTGGCGGCAGCGATGGATCGTATTTGCTGGGCGCACTGACCAAAGCGGCCATGGACTTTGATGCCAAATTAGTGGGCTAGGCTCCTTGGTCAGTCAAATCCGGGTGGCTCGTTCACGTTCACCGTGTCAAATGTCCCTGGGATGATGATCTCAAGCACTTCCAAGTCATCCGAATACTCAAGCACCGTGTGTTTGATGCCAGCGGGCTGAATCCAACAACTGCCCTCTTTCATCATGAATTCGCCTTGGCCTTCAAATTCAACCCTGTTCCAACCTTTTAAAACATAAACCATTTGGAATTTGACATCGTGGTAATGCCGCTTTGTCACGGCCTCCTTGTCAAAGGGTCGACCTCTGGCATTGATGTGGGCATCAACGAGTCCTCCAGTCGCCTCCTTGGCGCCGAGGTCTCGGTATACGATATAGGGACGCAGGCCTTCGCCTTTGAACTGAGCGTCTGCCAAGTGAGAGACATGGAACTTTTGGATCGGCCACTCTCCCAAAGACTGCATCGCATTTTCAGCGGTGACTTGGTGAAGCTTGGGTTTGGGTGGGGTTTGAGTCATGGCGGCTTGAGATCTTGGGGGTTGAGAAATAATTTAAAAGTTTAGCCCTGAAATTCCTTGCTTGTACCCTCGGTAAACACTGATCGAGGGAATACCCTTCTTGTTGCAAGTTGTAAATTAAAACCCGAGCATCGCACAATTCACACATGGACATGTCAAGCCAAGCCAAGCCAAGGCGATGCATGCTTTGGGCCCTAAGGTTGGAGTGCCGGCACTTTTAAGAGCTGTCCGTTGATGGACTTGTTCTTGACCAATTGGTTGTACACCATGATTTGGTAGCGATGATTGAAGTAGGGTGTCACCGAATGGTAGGCCGCAATACCAAACCAAGTATTGCCATATTGACGAATTCCTTTTTTTAGATGCCATGCGGCGACATAGGTTGCCACACAGGCATCCAAGAGCTGTTCAGGGGCGATGCCGAATTTCGCAATTTCTTTGAAATGAATGGAGTTGATGCCTGCCATGCCCACATCCAAGGTGCCGTTGCTGTTTTTTTTGACTTCCCAAGGATTGAGGCCAGACTCCACCATCAAAATGGCTTTCAGCATGGCTGCATTGACATCATGGTAAGCGGCTGCAGCGGGTATGCATTGCTCGTTGCTTTGCGAGGCATTTGAAGGAGCTGGCTCCTTTCTTGTTTCGGCACTTGTCCCTAGGCTCAAAACCAAGCATGCACCCGTGCACAAGGAGCGCAGCAAAGCTCTCCATGGACTGATTTGATCACTGGTGGTAAATGCCATCTTGCCTTTGAACAATCCGTAAAAAAAATCTGCAATATGGCTCTCGATTGTAGGTCAGTTGAAATGAGGGGGTTGATAAATTGGCAATTTTTGGGGCTGAGCCAAGCAAGGGCTCACCAGCGTCTTTTCAAGCGTTGATTGTGAAAGGTCGCGCGCAGTGGAGCGAGTTGATCCAAAGTCAAAAAATCACCCTTGTTTGAATCTTCTTGTCCCCCCAAAGAAACAATGCCCTTTGAAGGGCATTGTTGTGCTGACACCGAGTTCTTTGGGCTCGGATAAGAGGATCTTGGTTTAAATCTTTTAAATCGTTTTAAGCTTGGGCATGATTCTCAAAGCGTTGCCGCGATCGATGGCCATTCTCTCCTCGGGCGTGAAACTGCGAGCGCCCAGGCCGTCTCTGACCTCTGCACCTTTTCTGTAAGGAAAGTCACTGCCAAACATGATTTGGGAGGTGGGAATGAGTGCTCTGAGTGCAGCCATTGCACCCTCGTGGTGGCCTTGAGCGGTGTCATAGTGAAAGCGTTTGACCTCAGCCAAAACGCCATTGGGCAAGACTTCCTTGGCCTTCTCTTTCATGTCCACCTCTTGGCGAGTAAAGCGACTCCAAAGGAAAGGCATCGTGCCACCGCTGTGAGACCAAATCCATTTGATGTTGGGAAATTTGTTGGCCGCACCTCCAAAGAGCATGCTGGCGATCGTGCGAGTCGTGTCTGTTGCATATTCAATCGCAGAGGGCGGGACTTCTGGAAAGGGGTTCTTGCAGCATTCAGGCATCAGGGGGTGGACATAAATGGCGGCCCCACGGCGATTGAGTTCTTCCCAAATGGGCCAAAAGTGCTTGTCGCCTAAATACTTGGTGCCGTAAGAGGTCATCAAGCCAATGCCATCGGCTTTGAGGGTATCCATGGCGTATTCAATTTCTTTCAAGCTGCCAGGCACATCCATCAAAGGCAACGTGGCAAAGGAGCCAAAACGGCCTGGGTAGGTTTGGACCATTTTTGCAACGTATTCATTGGATTCTCTGGACAAGCGGCGATCGAGTTCAATGTCCTTGAAATAAGCACCTGGCTGAATCAAGGCGACGACCGATGTGGCGATGCCGCTCATGTCCATGTCTTCAATCGAGGCTTGTGGGCTCCATTTGGGCGCAGCCACACCTTCGCGGTTCTTCACAGCATCGACGTAAGCGGGTGGTACGACATGGTGATGGATATCGATGCGGTGGGGTTTGGCTGCACTTTGTGCGTGGGCACTGTTCATGCCTGCAAAAAGAAGAGACCCAGCGCTGCCCACACCAGCGGCAGCACCCGCAAGCGTGCTCAGGCCGGTTAAAAAACCACGTTTGGACGTGTCGATGCGGTTTGGCTGACCAGATAAAAGGTGGCTTGGATGATCAAGTCCTTGGCAGGCGCAAGAAAAGAGTTTCATGGATGGTTCTCCTTGGTGAAAAAAATGAAAGCTTTGAAATTTGGGTAAGTGTTGGCGTTCAAAGGCTGCTTGGGTCAAGAAGCGATTGGGGTGTTGAGCCATTCTTGGGCCTCAAAGACCAGGGTGTCCAATGCTGGACCACTGCCTGTGGCCAAGTGGACACTGACATCGGCTCCATGGGTGCTTTGCAAGTAGGCCAGATGTTGATAGCCCTCAGGATATTTGTTCAGGCGATGGGGGTCAAGCGTCAATTGCGCGCTGGGGTCGAGAAGATCCATGCGATCTTTCTCATAAATGACGTTTCTTTTTAAGATCTTCCATTTGCCATCTCTTTTTTCGACGCGGTCGTAAAAACGTCCTGTGCAAGTGATGTCGACCACTTGGTTGTCAAGCGCGCCTCTGACCATGATGGACATGCGGGTTTGGGCAATGGCTTTGTTGCCATTGATTTGAGCCACCGTGCCTCCAAGAAAGTGCTGGCTCTTGGAGCCTTTTCTCCAAGACGCCTGAACGGCTGTGATGAAGTCCTCAAAACTGCCATCAAACCAAGTCGCCGTCATGTGCGCATCTGAATGGACTGTGGACCTTAAACCCTCCCAGTCTCCCGTATCTCGGTACAAGGCCCAACTTTGAACCACTTCATAGATGCTTAGTTTTTCTAGAAAATAAAAGGTGTCTGACATGATTGTTTTTCTTTATTTACTCAGGAAAAATGCCTGCTTGCTTGAGCAATTGGGTCCATTTGCCAACTTCGCTTTTGATGAAAACTTCAGTTTCTTGGGTGTTCATTTGCAAAATACGACCACTGCCTTGTTGCAATCTAGATCGGACATCTTGTTGGGTCATGGCTTTGTCAATTTCTGAGCGAAGTTTTTCAACAATGGGCGCTGGTGTTTTGGCCGGTACAAACCATCCAAACCAAGTCTCCATTTCCAAATCCATGGCGCCGCTTTCTTTGAGCGTGGGAATGCCCGGCGCGTCGGGTGCTCGTGACTTGCTGGACACGGCAATGCCTTTGACCTGTCCAGCCTCCAAATAAGAGCGCGTGGTGGTGGAGTTGTCAAAAAACAAATCCACCCGACCTGAGATCAAATCCATGTACACAGGCTGAGCACCCTTGTAGGGCACTTGCAAGATGTCGACATTTCCCAGACTTCGAATGAGAGTTGCCAAAATGAATTGACCACTCCCTGGACCGCTTGAGCCAATATTGAGTTTGCCAGGATTGGCCTTTGCATAGGCGAACAAATCTTTTAAATTGTTGGCTGGCAAACTCTTGGTGCCAATCAATGTATAAGAGTGGCTCACCACCAATCGAAGCGCAATGAAGTCAGTGATGGGATCGTATCCGGGTTGCTTGTACAGGCCCATGTTGAGCGCGATGTTGGAGAGTCCGCCAACCAAGATGTGGTAGCCATCGGGGGGTGCTTTGGCAACCGTTTGAGTCCCGATCAACGTACCGCTGCCAGGCTTGTTTTCAACGACAAATTGTTGTCCAAGTTGTTCAGAGAGTTTGATGCCCAAGACCCGGGCCACCAAATCAAATCCACCACCCGCCGTAGAAGGTGCCACGACTTGAATGGGCTTGCTGGGATAATTTGAGGTGCTTTGGGCGTAAGAGGGTTGAGCGATTGAGAACGAGAGTAAAAAACTCAAATAAATCGATGCAAGCAAGGAAGATTTGGTGAAATAAGAAAAACAAAGCATGGGTGAATCAAATCAAGATTAAAAATAGAAAGGGTTCATTTAAAAAAAATCCTCTTTAAAAGAGGACCATTTCCAGATGAAAGACCGAGTAAAAAAAACATTCGAAATTGATGTTTCTAAGACCCCCCTATTGAACCTCAAATTCTCGAGATGGCGCTCAGGGTTAACGATAGAGCAAAAGAGGTGCGATTCACGCTCTTTCTTGGCCTACATTCATAGCCGGTTTACTTGGCCTATTTACCTGGCCTGTTTGCTTGGCTAATTTAATGGCCGATCAGGTGCCTCATGACTCGATTGAACAAGCCCCCAAAGGGCGGGTAAAAAAGACCACCCAAGGCGTAAGCGCTTTGTTTGAAGATGCTTTTTTTCTTGCTGAAGGTATCAAACCCTGTTTTACCGTGGTAAGCCCCCATGCCACTGTGTCCGACGCCTCCAAAAGGCAACTCAGGGCTCAAGAGGTGATTGAAGACGTCATTGACGCTCACCCCGCCTGAAAGGGTGTGGTCCAACACGGCTTGAATCAACTCGGGGCGCTCTCCAAACACATACAAGGCCAATGGCCTGTCCTTTGCGTTGATGAAGTCCAAAGCTTGTTGCAAGGTTTGGTAGGCCAAGATGGGCAAGATGGGCCCAAAGATCTCCTCTTTCATCAAATCAAGCTTCGTGTCCAAGTCAAGTAAGACCGCAACGGGTGCGAATTTTCGACTCTCTGGGTGCAAGTTCTCGCTGTGAAGAGCAACGATTTGGGCATTTTCTCCTTGAGCTTGGCTCAATAAAGCTTGAAGTCGCGAGTGCTGAGCGCGGTTGATGATGGCCGTGTAATCGGGGTTGCTTTGTAAGCTTGGGTAGAGTTTTTGACAAGCCTCTTTCAAATGCATCAAAAACTCTTCGCGTTGAGATGCTTGCACCAAGACGTAGTCTGGTGCGATGCAGGTTTGTCCGGCATTGCACATCTTTCCAAAGAGAATTTTTTTGGCCGCATCTTGTGCATCGCATTGAGGGATCAAAACTGCAGGGGACTTGCCCCCAAGCTCCAAAGTAACTGGCGTTAAATTGGCTGCACAGGCCTTCATCACTTCTTTGCCTACGGCGCTGGACCCTGTGAAGAGCAGGTGATCAAAAGGCAGATGAGAAAACACTTGAGAGACTTCACGCCCTCCAGTCACCACATACACTTCCTCATTGGAGAAAATGAGGTCCATCTCCTCTTTAAAGAAGGCAGAAAAAATCGGGTTGTGTTCTGACATTTTGAGCATCACCCGGTTGCCTGCAGCCAAGGCCGAACACAGTGGGGAGAGGGCCAAATAAAGGGGATAGTTCCAAGGCACAATGATGCCCACACAGCCCAAAGCTTGGTGCATGATCATGGCTTTGCCTGGTTGGAGCCAATACGGCACACCCACACGGGTGTCCTTCATCCAAGACTTTAAGTGTTTGAGGGTGTGTTGAATCTCTTGAGCGCTGGTCATGATCTCGGCGGCCAAAGTTTCGTGGGCGCTTCTGGTTTCAAAGTCCGCGTTGATGGCCGTTTGAATTTGACCTCGCTTGCTTCTGACAAAGTCCAAGAGCTTTTGTAATTGAGCTTGCCGATGCTCAAAGCTCAAAGCTTGCGTTTTCTTACACAAATCCTTTTGCAAAGCAAAAACTGCGCTCATCGCTTCCGATTCAAACTGCATAGAGGTCTTTCCTAGTGGATGTCGCAAAGCTCAAGGGTCGCTGGCGTGGGTGGTGGACCGTTTCAATTGTAGGTAAATTCATCTTGGGCTAGGGTAAATGCGTGTACGCAAAGGGCTTATTTTTGGTTATCTTTGTCGGGTGCAAAGTGGGCATTGTTCCAGCCCCATTTTTAGAACACCCAACCACTAGGAAGCCCATGAAACAAGAGCAAAAACAAGCGCCTAAGCAAGACCCTAGGCCAGAGACGCAAAATACCTTGGCCAGGCGGCAATTTTTAAACAGCGTGGTTGCCAGTGGTGCAGTAGGCGTCATGAGTGCTTCAACTGTTGGCGTGGCACAAGCTGCCGATAAAGCACCCGCTGAGCCCAAGAAACCGTCTGCACTGCCGCCTTCTGGCCAAGGCATTAAAAATGAAAGCGGTATGCCCCATGAGATGAGCGGGCGTGTGCATGGCAAAGCCGGTTCAGATTTCATGGTCGATGTCATCAAGACCTTGGGCATCAAATACATCCCATCCAATTGTGCATCCAGTTTCAGAGCCATTCATGAGTCCTTGATTGACTACGGCCAAAACGTCATGCCCGAGTACATCAATTGTATGCATGAGGAGTCAGGTGTCGCCATGGGGCATGGCTACTTCAAAGCCTCCGGCAAGCCCTTGATGTCTTTGTGCCATGGCACGGTGGGTTTGCAGCATGCCACCATGGCCATGTACAACGCTTGGTGTGACCGCGTGCCTGTCATTGTGATCGGGGGCAACGATACCGATGCGGCCTATCGTCCACCAGGTGTCCCAACCTTTCACTCTGCGCAAGATATTTGTGCCATCGTGCGTGACTACACCAAATGGGACGATGCGCCTGTGTCCTTGCAGCACTTTGCTCAATCCATGGTTCGGGGCTACAAAATTGCAATGACCCCGCCCTTTGGCCCCGTGGCTTTCTCTTTGGATGCCGCCTTGCAGCAAGAGCCGGTGAAAGAAAAGGGCGGCTTCATGCCCACCATTCCGAGGTACATCCCCAGTAGCCCTCCTCAAGGTGACACGGGCGCGGTCAAGGAAGCTGCACGCTTATTGGCGCAGGCACAAAATCCTGTGATCGTCGTGGACCGCAGTGCCAGAACACCCAAAGGTGTGGACCTGTTGGTGGAGTTGGCTGGGCTCTTGCAAGCCCGTGTCGTGGATCAGGGCGGCCGCATGAATTTCCCAAAAACCCATTACTTGAGCAGTCCAGTTTCTGTGATTGGCAATGCCGATGTGATTTTGGGCTTGGAGTTGTCTGATTTTTGGGCCACGGTCAATCAATACACTGACAACGGTTTGAATGAAGGCACGGGTACACAGGCCTCAAAAGTCAAGCCTGGTACCAAGCTCATCAGCATCAATTCAGCTGAGTTGATCACCAAGGCGAATTACCAGGACTTTCAGCGTTACCAAGAAATCGATGTCTCCATGCCTGCAGATGCCGAGGCCACGATGCCCGCATTGATCGAGGCGCTCAAATCGGCCATAACCAACAACCAAAAAGGCCAAATTGAAAAGCGAGGCGAATTGGCCAAGAAAGCCTACGCAGAGGAGTGGGCCAGGACACAAGCGCAAGCCGCCTTGGCTTGGAATGCCAGTCCCATCAGCACTGCCAGGTTTTCCATGGAGATTTACCATGCGGTGAAACATTTGGATTGGTCCCTTGTGGCCTCTGAGGGCAATGTGAGCAATTGGCCCAGTCGTTTGTGGCCGATGGAGAAACACTATCAGTGGTTGGGTCGATCAGGCGGGTATGGTGTGGGCTATGGCGCGCCTGCTTCAGTCGGTGCGGCTTTGGCCAACAGGGACTTGGGGAGATTTTCGGTGAGCATTCAGTCCGATGGCGATTTGATGTATGCGCCTGGTGTACTGTGGACTGCAGCGCACCACAAAATTCCGCTTTTATCGGTCATGCACAACAACCGGGGGTATCACCAAGAGGTGATGCACCTGCAAAGACTGGCCAATTTTAGAAATAGAAAAGTCAACAACGGCAACGACATGGGGCCCATTGGAACGAGCATTGAAAATCCTGATATCGAGTACCACAAATTGGCTCAGTCCATGGGCTGGTGGGCCAAGGGCCCCATTAAGCGCCCTGAGGATCTAGGCCCTGCGCTCAAAGAGGCAGTGGAGGTGGTCAAATCCGGTCAACCCGCGCTCTTGAATGTATGGACCCAGCCCAGATAATGCAACCAAGCCAATGAAGGAATATTGATGAACTACGCCATTCAAAAAATCAAATCCAGTGCATCTCTTTGGACTGCATTGGTGCTGTTGTCAGTCACGCAACTGTCCTATGCGGCAACGGCCAAAGAGGGTGAAGCAGCTTACATGAAACATGGGTGTTGGCAATGCCACGGCACCCAAGGTCAAGGGGGGATTGCGGGTTTGAAATTGGCACCCAACCCCAAACCTTTGGCCTATTTGAATGCGTTTATTCGCAACACCGCGGGTACGATGCCTCCCTACTCAGAAAAAATTCTCCCTGCAGCTGATTTGGCCAGTATCCAGGTCTTTTTGGAGAGCATTCCTGCATCCCCTGACCCTAAAAACTTGCCTTTGTTGCAAATCAAGTAAAGTAGCTTTTTTTAACCTATGACTCCTCTTGGGGTCAAGGGAAAGTGGCTTGACTGAAGTTAAGAGTTTTTGCGATGGTTTAAAGCGAGCTTGTCTCTTTAATGGGCGGCCTCGCTTTTTTTCTGCAATCTTGCTACTTTGCTAATTCGCTAATTGATTTGGTATGTTTGAATCTCAAACACACCACCTACAAAATCCAAAGACCGGAGAGTGTTTTGAATTCAAAGATGACAGGTGCAAAATTTTTTGCGCAGATGCTTCAAGCCTATGGCGTGACCCATGTATTTTTTATGGATGCCATTTTGCGCCGCATGTTGGCTGAAATTGAGGATACCGCGATTGTTCGTGTCCTAGGTCACTCTGAAAAGGGTGTGGGTTATATGGCCGATGGGTATGCCCGCATTGCTGGCAAACCAGGCATTTGCATGGCTCAATCTGTGGGTGCGGCCAATTTGGCCGCATCCTTGCAAGATCCGTATCTGGGACACTCCAGCGTGATTGCGTTTACAGGTCGCCACGTGGCAGCGATGCAATATAAAAACGCCTACCAAGAGGTTGAACACACCCCTTTGTTTAGGCCGGTGACCAAATTCAGCGGGCACATGGAAGTCATTGAACAGATGCCTCACTTGATCAGACAAGCTTTCAGAGAGGCCACAACAGGTACGCCAAGACCCGTGCACGTCGATGTGGCAGGTTTCACGGGAGATGCCATCACGCCACTTGAAGTCTCTGAGATGGTCAAGGCCGATGTGGTTCATCAAAAGTTTCCTGCATTTAGACCCAGAGCCGATAAGACGCTCATTGAGGCGTGCAAAGAGGCGATTCAAAACGCCAGCAAACCCGTGATTGTGGTGGATAGGGGCGCGGTGGTGTCAAACGCCAAAGAGGCTTTAAAGCAATTTGCCATCAAAATTGATGCGCCCGTCGTCACCACTTTGGATGCCAAATCCATCATGATTGAGAGTGACCCCTATTACCGTGGGACGGTAGGACTGTATGGTCGCAGTTGTACCAATCACATCGTGGATGAGTCAGATTTGGTGATCTATTTGGGCAGCAATACCAGCGACCACACGACCGGAAATTGGAAACTGCCTCGTATGGGCACGCAAATCATTCATGTGGATTTAGATCCTGTGGAGCTTGGGCGAAATTACACGCAAACGATTGCTGTTCAAAGCGATATCAGAAGCTTTTTGATGGACTTGAGTGCTGAAATGCAAGCCCTTGAGCATTCAGCCTGGCTAAGCTATTCAGCCGCACTGCTACAAGCTTGGAGAGATGAAATGCAATCGGAGTTGACACGGCAAGAGCAACCCCTTCGGCCGCAGAGAATATGCGCAGAATTGACAAGATTGCTCCCGCCCGACGCCATTCTTGTTGCAGACACAGGGTATTCGGCGCTTTGGACTGGAAACTTTGTGGAGTTAAGGCATGAAGCTCAAACCTACATCAGAGCCGCTGGCTCCTTGGGGTGGTCCTTTCCTGCATCCATTGGAGCCAAGGCCGCAGCGCCTCATCGAACCGTGGTTTGCTTTACCGGAGATGGTGGGTTTGCATACCATCTGCCTGAACTTGAAACGGCCAAGAGAATGGGTTTGCATGTGATTGTGATCGTAAACAACAACGAGTGTCTTTCTCAGGGGCTTAAGAACCTCAACATAGCTTATGCCCATCGAGAGCAGGGTCGCAAGTCTGAGTGCTATGTCTACAACAAAACAGATTTTGCAAAAATAGCCCAAGCTTATGACTGCTTTGGCATCACGGTTGAAAAAGCCGAAGATTTCGAACGCGCTTTTGCGCTGGCTTTAAAAAGCAACTTGCCAGCCGTGATTGATGTCAAAACAGAATTTGCGTACCAAGCACAAATGGCTTGGTTGCCCGCTTAAAGGAGGTCTTGATGACACAACGCTTTAAACCCATTGCCTTGGATCAAATGAACGAGCAGCAAAGAGCGGTTGCTCAGACGCTGATCGATGGACCTAGAAAAGGCTTGCGCGGCCCGTTCAATGCATTGCTGAGAAACCCCACATTGACCGATCGAGTTCGTTTATTGGGTGACAGCATTCGTTTTGAGAGCACGCTTGAGCCCTTGCACCGTGAATTTGCAATTCTAATCACTGCAAAATTTTGGTCCGCTGATTATGAGTGGTGCGTACACAGCAAATTGGCTCTTGAGTGCGGCCTAGGTTTTGCCGTTGTCGATGCAATTCGTGTGGGAGAAGAGCCGCTATTGAGCGACGCAGATCTGTCTCTCATTTATCGCTTCACCCATGAAATTTTATTTGACAAGGACGTGAGTGATGCAACCTATGCAAAAGCGATCGAGAGATTTGGTGAATTGAGCACATTGGATCTGCTCTCAACGATTGGTTATTTTGGCTTTGTCTCGGTGATTTTGAATGCCATTAGGCAACCCATTCCTGAGGGAGCAATTCCTTTGCCGAGAAAGGGCGTTCAACCATGAAAAAGGAGACCTTCATGAAAAATTTCATCCAAGTGTGGACCGGTCTTTGTTTGCAATGCTTTGTGTGCTTGGCCTACTCGCAAGGCATGCCCTCAAGCGTCAGAATCATCATTCCCTTGGCTGCAGGCGGTCCTACAGACATTTATGGCCGCCTTGCTGCTGAGGCCTTGCGTAACAATCTAAAGACCACGGTGGTCACCGAAAACCACGCCGGTGGCAATGGCGCTGTGGGTGTGAATCTATTGAAACAAGGCGCAACAGATGGGAGCAATTTGTTGTTTGCCAGTTCGGGGATGATTACTTTTTTTCCTTTGATTGACAAGTCCATTCCCTACGATCCTGTCAAAGATTTGGTGCCGATTGTTTGTATTGCACAAACGGAGATAGGTGTCATTGTTGCTAAAAATATTCAGGCCAACAGCATCAAAGAGTTGGTGGCTTTGGCAAAGTCATCGAGTGCGCCTCTCTCGTTTGGCTCAGCTGGCAAGGGCAATATTTTGCATGCCTACATTGAGCTGTTAAAGGATGTGGCCAATATTGAGCTCTTGCATATTCCCTACAAGGGAGCTGCACCGTCTTATGCAGATGTGTTGGGTGGACAAATATCAGGCATGTTCATCAGCGTTGGACTGGCCAAGCCCTCGGTGCAAGCTGGAAAAGTCAAAATGATTGCGGTCGTGGGTCGAAGAAGCGCGCTGTTGCCCGACATTCAAACCATCTCAGAGCAAGGCTTCTCTGGCCTTGAAATCTTGCCATGGTTTGCCATCATGGGGCCACGGGGCATTTCTCAGATGAATATTCAAAAAATTGCAGACGCCATCACCAAATCTTTTGAGACCGAAGATTTTAAAAAACGTTTGGCAGAAGCTGGTGCCGTGCCCTTGGTTTTGAGTGGCCAAAACTTCACCAACATGATCAACACGGAGACGGCGATTTGGTCCAAGTTGATCAAAGAAAAAAATATAGCGTTGGATTGAACACTTTCATTGAAAATCAAGGACAAAGCATGAATGGAATCGTTAGAAGAGTTGTAACAGGTCATGACGAAAATGGCAAAGCGGTGGTCATCTCTGATGGGCCTTCTCCCTTTGTGCATACGGTCCCCCTCAGGCCCAATTATTTCTCAACCGATGTCTTCAGAACCCACGAGACACCTGCCCTTGTGAGTGCACAGACCGCTGAGACCACCAGTGGTCCAAGGCGGCAATTGCCTGAAAAAAACGGCACCGTTCTGCGTGTCAACTGCTTTCCTCCTGATCACGATGGTTTGGACAAGTTGGACGCCAAGGCCTCACAAGAGCTGTTTGCCTCTCTTGGCAATCAAGCGGGCAGTACCTTTGCCCAAAACGGTAGACACCCCTTGATGCATCAAACCGAAACGATTGATTACGCAATTGTGCTATCTGGTGAAATTACCATGCTGCTCGACGACTCAGAGGTGCTGCTCAAGGCGGGAGACATCTTGGTTCAGTGCGGCACCAATCACGCTTGGACCAACCGATCCAAAGAACCGTGTTTGGTGGCTTTTATTTTGATCGACGGTCAGTTTGATGGCGATCTTAAAAAACGACTCGAGTGAATTTCTTTCTTGAAGATGATGTTCTTAAATTGATGTTGGGGATTAAAGATGAAAACAATGCGTGGCTTTCTTTTATGTCTGGTGAATTTTTTATGGATGGTGTCCGCCCTGGCTCAAACCTATCCCACGAAGACGATCAAGGTGCTGGTGGGCTTTGCTGCAGGCAGTGGTCCTGATATCCAAGCCCACGCCGTTGCGCAACAGTTGTCCATTCAATTGAATCAGGCGGTCTATATAGAAAACAAAATGGGTGCCAATGGCACCATTGCGGCCAAAACCGTTGCTCAATCCAATCCTGATGGCTACACGCTTTTGTTTTCAAGTTCGTCCATTTCCTCGACACCTTATGTGTATAAGAATCCGGGCTTTGATTTGCTCAAAGACCTTCGTGCGGTGGCCAGTGTGGGGATTTTGGATGGCATGTTGGTGTTGGTCAATGCAAAGTCTTCTATGGCAAGCATCAGCGACTTGGTTGATAAAGCAAAAAAAGAAAGGCTCTTGTATGGCTCGCCTGGAGTTGGAAATATCATTCACTTGGCCAGTGAGTCGATCAATGTGAATGCAGGCATCAGCATGGAGCACATTCCCTACAAGGGGGCCTCGGAGGTGATGACCGGTTTGTTGAGCGACAGCATTCAAGTGATGGTCGTTACACCGCCATCGGTATTGAATTTGGTCTTAGAGGGCAAGGTCAGAGCCTTGGCGTTCACGGGAAGCAAGAAATTCGGGCCTTTGCCGGAAGTTCCATTGCTCAAAGATCTCTATCCCAGTTTTGATCCCATTGGCTCTTGGGGTATATTTTTTACACCTTCAAAAACGCCCATTGAAGTGGTAGACAAGCTCAATGCGGCAGTGCGTGAAGCCCTCAAAGCAAACAACGTTGCGACCTTAATGCAAAGAGATGGCTACTTTCCAGACAACCGCAATTCACAAGAGATCAACGCATTCTTTCGAAACGAAGTCTTGCGAATGAAAGAGCCCTTTAAAGCTGCAAAAATTGAACCGATGTGATCATCTGTGACTTGGTGAGCGCACCCTATCAAAAAAACAGCGCGGTCTTGCAGAGATTAATTGGACTCAAAAGATTTTTGCACTTCTTTTTCAAAGGCCAAAAGTTTTTGAACACTGGGTCTTTGTTCCATCAGATGCATGTGTCGCTGGCAATTTTTAAAAATCGATGTGTCGCCTTTGAACATAGAGCCTCGCCTAAAGCACCAGTAAAAGTAAGCATCCACACACGAGAAATGGTCAAAGAACCACTCCCGTCCTTCAAGCATGGTGTTTGCAATGGCAAACAGTTCTAGCAAAGAGTGGGAACCAAGGTCTTGGACACTTTGTGCCGATCCGGGCAGATCGCAGTAGCGCTCAGGCCGGGCTTGTTGAGTGAGTTTGGGGTGAATGGCTGAACTGCACCAAGACATCAAAGAGAGGGCTTGTGCGTATTTCATGGGCTCTTTAGGCAAGAACTCTAGGGCGGGAAACTGGTGTGCTATCCATACCTGTATGGCGATGTTTTCAGTCAGGACTTGGCCATCAATGATCAAAGTGGGTACCTTGCCTTTGGGGTTCAAGGCCAGATATTTTTCTGATAGGTGCTCTGCCTTGCCTAAATTGATGACCATCGTTTCAAATTGAGCTTTGGCCTCGGTCAATAAAATGTAGGGTACCAAGGAGCAAGCGACGGGGCAGTAAGCAAGTGTTAATTTCATGGTGAACTAGTGGGGAGTAAAAAGATTTTTAAAGATATGGTTGGTCACACTCTGAGGTCTGGCTTTAAAAGCCCACGTTTTCGCGCCCTTTGAGTTGCAAGATCTCTCTGGCCTCATCGGGGCTTGCCACCTCCAGTGACAGCGCCTCAATGATGGTCCTGATGCGTTTGACCTGCTCGGCATTGGTTTTGGCCAATTCACCTGGACCGTTCCAAATGGAATCCTCTAGGCCAACCCTCACGTTGCCCCCCATGACGGCACTCATGGTTGCGGTGGGCATTTGGTTTCTTCCCGCACCAAGAACGGACCAGACATAATCATTGCCAAACAATCTGTCTGCGGTTCGTTTCATTTGCATCACATCCTCTGGGTGAGCGCCTATGCCGCCTAAGATGCCAAAAACGGACTGGATGAAAAGAGGTGGCTCAACAATTTGTCGCTCTAAAAAGTGCGCCGCTGTGTAGAGATGACCAATGTCATAGCACTCAATTTCAAAGCGGGTTTTGTTGGCTCGGCAACTTTCCAAAATATATTGGATGTCTTTGAATGTGTTTTTAAAAATGCGCCCATCAGATTCTTGAAGGTACGGTTTTTCCCATTCGTGCTTGAAATTTTTGAATCGACCAAGCATGGGGTACAAGCCAAAATTCATCGATCCCATGTTCAAAGAGGCCACCTCGGGCTTGAGTTGAAGGGCTGGCTGAAGCCTCTCTTCTATGTCCATCGTGGGCGCACCACCGGTGGTGAAGTTCAAAACGACATCACTTTGTGCTTTGATTTGGGTGGCAAACGCTTTAAAGTATGCAGGGTCTTGAATCGGTCTGCCGTCCTTGGGATCTCTGGCATGTAAGTGCACAATCGCAGCACCCGCTTGCGCTGCACCAATTGCCTGTTCCGCAATTTCATCGGGCGTGATGGGCAAATGTGGCGACATCGTGGGCGTGTGGATGGATCCCGTGATGGCACAGGTGATGATGACTTTCTTTTTAGGGCGTGAACTCATGGTGTTGAAGTTAAGACTTGAAATGATAGCATGAACAAGTCATGTCCTAGGGTTTTAAAAAAAATGTCAAGAGCAAAGAGAGTCCCTTGATCGCGTCCGTACAGGTGTCAATAAGGGGTCTTGTTGACCTGACCACTGGAGGTGATGAACCAACGCTCGCTTGGAAATGTTTTACCTTGAAATTGCGACAACAACCATTCGGCCACATGGGCTCCAGTATTGGGTCCGAGAAAGGCTGCAGGCACATTGCCAACGGAATGGACCTGGGTTGATCCCAGTCCATGCCGACAGCGCGAATGGTGTTGTCCAATGTCCAACGCTGCTCGGTCCAACGCTTGGTCAAGGGGCCTTGGTGAGCGGAGGCCGCGTTGGCGCTGGTTTGTGCGAGGCCAGCTCCCGCGACCAAGGCCGTGGCACTGTGAAGAAAGTAGCGGCGGTTGTTCAAAAGTTCAGTCTTGGCGAAGTGTCCTTGGGGGTTCAATTGAAATAATGACCGGTGCGGTTGGTTTGAAGTTGATAAATTCTCCATGGCAGGGCCGAGCTCATGAATAAAGTGCTGGACTGCGCGCCGCGTCCAAACCCCAGGTTGGTTGACAGAGAGCCTGAAGGTGTTTGAATGGTTTGTAGCATGTCACCTTTTGAGGAGAACACCACAATGCGGGATTTGGGCTCTTTGGGGTTTCCGTTGTGGGTCGCTACATACAAGTTGCCCGCTGCATCCATGGCCATGCCATCGGCTGCCAACTCATCGTCTTTGAAGATCAACTTGCCATTTGAAATTTGGCCATTTGCGTCTAAGTCAAACACCACCACACCGCCCGCAGTGATGCCGAAGCGGTCCACTTTGGGGCCCAAGGGATTGATCGGCAGGCGCGTGAAATTGGTGGCAGAGATGTAGAGCTTTTGTCCGTTTGGGGAGACCTCAATGCCGTTGGGTCGAAACAGTCCCGTGTCCAGTGCCGTGATTTGACCATTGGTGTCCAAGCGATAAACCGCATTGGGCAATTCGAAAGCCTCTGAGCCTGGTGCGTAGCGGGCATCTGTGAAGTAAATGCGACCAAGTGCATCGCTTGTGATGTCATTCACACCATTTAAGCGTTTGCCTTGGTAAGTATTGACGAGTGTTTTGAGCTCCCCCGTCGTGAGGTTCTTTCTAAGTAGAGCTCGACCGCCCGTGTCATCGCCTTGCGCAATCAACAGATCTCCATTTTTGTCCACATGCAGCCCGTTGGCCATGCCACTGGGCTCCATGAACTTGGTGGTTTGTCCTGTGCCAGGATCGTATTGGTAGATGGTTCCACCAGGATTGTTCTCTTTCATGATGAACGTGCGGGTGAGATCAGTGGCGTAGATTTTGCCAGTTTTATCCGCTACCACGCCTTCAGCAAACACCAACCCGGCTTTTGAGGCTTCTTTCCACTGAGAGGCGGGAGAGACGATCTCGGATGTGAGGGTGCTTAGGGACTGGCAACTGCAAAGAAGGCAAAGCAAAGACACTGAGACAAAACCAAGGGGCTTTTTAAAAATGAATTTCACGCGAGAAGTCTCCTTATATTTTTTACACAATGGATTAAAAATCTACAAATGAATGTAATGTCAAATGCAATTGCGACATAATGTGGAAACCCTAATTCACCCACCCCTTTTTGTTGGAGTCTGGACTTGAAAATCAGTTTTAATCAAAGGGCAATGCTACTGACAGCAAGCCTTCTTTGGTCATGGTGCCCGTGCAGCTTGAATGCCCAGACTTGGCCTCTTAAGCCCATTGTGCTGGTGGTGACGTACCCGCCTGGAGGAACGGCCGATATCATGGCCAGAACGCTTGCAAGCCCCTTGGGGCAGGTTTTGGGCACCACGGTGGTCGTAGAAAACAAACCCGGCGCGTCTGGACAGATCGCGGCCTCTTTTGTGGCCAAGTCATCTCCAGATGGCTACACCATCATGTTGGATGCCTCTTCTTTTTCAGTCAATCCCTCTTTGTATCCCAATTTACCCTACCAACCGGAGAAAGACTTCAAAACGCTGGGTATCTTGGCGCTTTACCCCAATGTCTTGTTGGTCAATCCAAGCTTTCCTGTGAGAGCGGTCAAAGAATTGGTGAGCTTGGCCAAGGCAAAACCCAACAGCATTTCATTTGCCTCTTCTGGCAATGGTTCTGCCCAACATTTGGCAGGCGTGTTATTTGCAAACAAAACCAAAATCGAAATGCAGCATGTGCCCTACAAAGGAGCTGGCATCGCGTTGAACGATGTGATGGGAGGTCAGATCCCGGTCTTCTTTGGCAGTGTGGGCTCCACCATTCAATACATTGAATCCAAGAAGCTCTTGGCCTTGGCCGTCACGAGCGGCAAGCGAGTACCTAGCTTACCTGATGTTCCAACCATGTCAGAAGCGGGCATACCAAGCTATGAGATTTATGAATGGAATGCGCTTTTCGCGCCTTCAGCAACGCCGAAGGACTTGCTGCAAAAGTTAACTTTGGCGATTGCAAAAGTCACCCAACGCGAGGATTTCAAGGAGAGGGTGAGCAAATTAGGCGGGGAAGTGTTTCAAGGCGACTCAGAGGTCGCAGAGCGGTTCATCAAGCAGCAAATGCTTCAATGGTCTTTGCTGGCCAAAGATAAATTGATCTCGATCGATTGATGTCGTCTTTGCTCATGGCTCTAGGCACATTGTTTCAAAGGCCCATGGCCCTTGCGTTCAAGTTTTTCCACATTTAAAAAAAGAAGCGCTTACTTCATGCATCTTCACCCCCCTGTTGAGTCTTTGTCTGACGTGACCCAAGCGATGAAAGCTCAGGGTTTTTGTCTGGTCCCTGCGCCTGTCGTGGCCCAATTGGTTCAATCCGATTTGAAAGATTTGCAATCCCTTGCTGGATTTTGGAATGCCTTGCTTGCAGACACTTTTTTGAAAGATCAGGGTCGCTACAGGCAACGCCGCCATGACAGTTTGGTGGTTGAAAAAGGCCAGGCTCGGTTGATGCCCCATCGCGCGCATTGGCAGTCTGTGGACTACAACGCCTTGCATGGGGGCATTGAGAGGATGTTTGAGCCCATTGATCCTGCTCTGAGTGGCACAAGCGTTTGGCATCAATTGATTGAAGGTGTGGCTAGCGTGTTCAATGAGCTCCAAGCCGCGCAAACTTGGTACACCGAGGCCCATCAATTTCGCATCAATACCGTCGATGGCATAGGACGCCCCACGCCAGAGGGGGCGCACCGCGATGGTGTGGATTATGTGGCTGTGATTTTGGTGTCCAGGCAAAACATCAAGGGAGGTGAGACCAGGATTTTTGAGCTCTCAGGCAATGAGGGCTTGAGGTTCACGCTCAAAGAGCCTTGGACCATGCTGCTGCTCGATGACCGGCGCATTGTCCATGAAACCACACCAATCCAAGGCCATCAAGGCCTGGGCCACAGAGATACTTTGGTGTTGACTTACCGCTCAGGGGGGTTTCAAGATCCGCTCAAAGCACTCTAAGCGAAGGTGTCAAGGGGTTCGTTTTCACAAGTCAGGTGAGTGAGGTGCAAAAGGGCGTCTGTGCTCAAACGCGTCAAGCTTTTTTTAAGGAGCTGGTACGTGTCCATGTCAAACTCTTTTTGGCCTTGGGTGAGCGTTTCTTCAAGTTCCATCTCATTTTTGGCAGTTCCCAGGTAGCACCACTGGTCCACCACATGGATTTCTTCCCCCTCTTTGATGCCCACAGGACCTTTGAAGGGCCACAGGCTGACGCGAAGTCGTGTCAATGCGGTGGTCAATTTGAGGTTGTGCTTGAGGGGGCTTTCCAACCCCACGCAGGCGCCTGCGCAGCGTTTGACTTGAAAGCCAAAGCAAGGGGCGCCTGGGCTTAGTTTTTCTAGGCCCAAGAAGCCTTCGCAAAGAAGGCTTTTTTTTGCGATGCTTGTGAGTGCAGTTGTGGCCGCTCTTTTGCTTGAAAATAGGCCATACAAGTGCGCTTGCTCGCCTGGCTTCATGTCCTTGGAGGTGATCAATTGAGGGCGTAAAAACCCCATGGGGTCTTCACTCAATGTCCACGCACACAGATCTTTTGTTCTTCTAAGCTTGATGTTCATCTGCGGCAACATGGTCTTGATCAAACGTGACTCCAAGAGCAAAGCGCCTA
>Ga0114978_10000959_pt1 | contig 24171 bp, 23 predicted proteins | sample S_140212_EF_Meta_FD_87027 | JGI IMG/M metagenome (GOLD analysis project Ga0114978, IMG submission 87027) | Freshwater microbial communities from Lake Simoncouche, Canada to study carbon cycling - S_140212_EF_MetaG | ecosystem: Environmental > Aquatic > Freshwater > Lake | place: Lake...
AATGGCTCTTGATACCAATTTTAATGTAAACCCATATTATGATGACTATGATGAAGATAAGAAATTTCTTCGCATGTTGTTTAAGCCAGGATATGCGGTTCAAGCTCGTGAATTAACACAACTTCAATCTATCTTACAGAAACAAGTCCAAAGATTTGGCAATTCTGTTTATAAAAACGGTTCAGTTGTAACTGGTGGCCAAACTTTCTTCCAAAATGTAACTTATCTCAAATTGGATTCCACATTCTTAGGCAACGCCGTCAATGTGGATGATTTTATTGGCAAAACACTTGTTGATGATAACACAAATCCAACTAAGCGTGCCATGGTTATGAAGGTGTTTGATGCTGATGCTGGCACCGGCGATCCAAAAACTTTATTGATTAAACAAATTTTTGGCGCAGAGTTTGCAGCTGGTGATACAATTAAAACTTTTGAGACAAATACTGTTTCAGCTACTATTGCAACAGATGGAGTTGGCACAGGCCAAATTTTCTCAGTTAATGAAGGTGTTTTCTATTACGAAGGATTCTTTGTAAAGAATGATGCACAAACTATTGCTGTTTCAAAATATACCGCCAACTCAAATACAAGAGTTGGTTTTGAAATTGCTGAATCTACAGTATCATATGCATCTGATACTTCATTGTTGGATCCAGCTCAAGATGCTTCCAATTATCAAGCTCCTGGTTCTGACCGATACAAGATTACAATGACGTTGGCTCAACGTAGCATTACTTCTATTGATGATACACAATTTATTGAGTTGGTTAGAATTGAAGAAGGCAACTTAACAAAGTATAGTCGATTTCCAATCTATTCAGTATTGGAAGATACATTAGCTCGTAGAACATATGATGAATCTGGTAACTATACAGTTAGACCATTTAGCTTAACACTAAACACATCTTCAGCTAACTCAGCTAACATGGAAGTAACCTTGTCTCCAGGCAAGGCGTATGTGTATGGTTATGAATATGAAACAGTTTCACCAACAAAACTTATTGTTCCAAAACCAAGAAGTACAAATAGTGTCGCAAACAAACGTATTACCGCAGACTATGGATATTACGTTTATGCAAATACACTTTATGGAACTTTGCCAATCAACAGTCTCCAAACTGTTGATCTACATTGCGTTCCAAACTCGGTAATTAATGTAACGTCTACTGCGACCATTTCCAATACAAAGATTGGTACTGCAAGAATTAAATCTATCCAATTTGATTCAGCAGCAAACACATCCAATTCTTCAACATATCAATACAAAGCTTTCTTGTTTGATGTGAATGTTGGTTCATTAACTGGTACTGTTAATACGTCAATCAATATTAGTACAATTCAAATTGCTAACACAATGATTTTGGCTAACAATAGAATGACAACTGATAATGCTTACGTTGGTGCTAAGTTTAGAATTACATCTGGTCCAGGTGTTGATGAGCCAGCAAAAATGATTAGCAATTATAATGGTACAAATTCTACTATTACTTTGGCTGATCCTTTTATTGCAACAATATCAAATACTTCAGTATATTCAATTGATTTTGAATTCAATGATGTAAATTCCATTGTTGTTACAAGTGGTGCCGGCGCAACTGCAAGAGTTGCCGCACTTGATATTGACCAACGTTCTAAAGACCATTCTACAGTTTTTGATGATGTGTTTATTATTGACACAAACTCAGAAGCCTTAATCTTTAAACTTGGTGAAAATTACATTGCCAATAGTTCAATCACTGGTCTTTCATTGTCATATAGAAGACTATATGAGTCACAGACATTCTCAGCTGGTTTATCTCCTGCATTGAGTTTAAGTAGTGGTGAGGCATTGTCTACAGCTTCTTCTTCTACAACAAGACAAGCAAACTATCAAGTTGTTGTTACATCTGCGGGTTCTTCTTCATACCAAGTTGGTAAAGCTATTCCTGCTGACCAATTTACAGTTGATTTGGCCACAAGAAAGATTACAGTTACAAATGGTTTGAATTTAACTGCAAATGTTTATGCAACTATTGATGCTACTGCACCAAATCCAAAGACCAAAACTTATGTTCCCGCAAATACTTCGTTGCAGTTGTCTGCTGGCGTAGACTTATTTGGTAATGGTGCAATCAATTTGTACACCTCAAATGGCCAAATTCAAATTGCCGCTAACACAGTTGTCAAATCTCCAACAGTTTCTCAGTCTTTATATGTTCCAGATGTTTGCAAAATTGTATCGGTACTAGATTTTAATAATAATAGAATCACTCAGGCGAATGTTAGTTCTGCTATTGATGTTACCACACGATATTCCCTTGATAGTGGTCAGAGAGATTCTTATTATGACCACTCATCCATCAAATTGAAGCCTGGTAGTGCAGCACCTGTTGGACCATTGGTTGTTAAATTTGATAGATTCTCATCATCTGGTGCAGGATTCTTTACGAATGATTCATACAATACTTATTCGTATGAAAATATTCCAATTTTTACATCCTCAAGTGGTACCAACTATTCTTTGCGTGATTGCTTAGACTTCAGACCAATTCGTTCAGCTGCAACAGCTGCAACAGCAAACTCTGTTGTGTTTGATGTGGACTCATCAACAACTGGTCCTAAAATTCCAGAAAATGGCTCAGATATTATTTTGAGTTATAACTATTATTTGCCAAGAAATGATAAAGTTGTTCTTAATAAAGACCGTACTTTTGAAGTTGTGAATGGCGTTCCTTCTTTATATCCAGAAGATCCAAAAGACAAAGACAATTCCATGACATTGTATGTCTTGCGTAGTCCTGCGTATGTGGCAAACACATCTAATGTGTCAACACAGTATTTCAATCACAAACGCTATACGATGAGAGATATTGGAACTATTGAAAAACGTATTGAAAATTTAGAGTACTACACAGCATTGTCGTTGTTAGAACAAAATACAGTTTCTAAACAAGACTTGACAATTTTAGATTCGCAAAATTTACCAAGATTTAAGAATGGTATTATTGTAGATTCATTCTCTGGTTCGGGTGTGGCTGATGTGGCACAACCTGATTATAAAGCATCTATTGATTCTAAGTTGCAAGAATTGCGTCCATCATTTAGTGCAAGTTCTGTTACTTTACAATTTGATTCTGCTAATTCTTCTGGTTTCACACAAAACGGCACATCAATTACTGTAAGTACTACTGACACCACTTTTATTGACCAACCTAAAGCATCAAAAGCATCAAACATTAACCCATTTAACATTACCAACTATATTGGTAAAATTACAATCGACCCAACAACTGATATCTGGTTGGACACAAATCGCCAACCAGATGTTGTGATTAACGTTGGTGGTTCTGCTGATGCATGGAGTAGAATTACTTCATTAACTTCTCCATATGATTACGTGTGGGGTTCATGGGAAAATAATTGGACAGGAACAAGTACATCGACTCAATATTTGGGCCAAACAAGAACTGGTAACTTAGGTTTTTGGGGTGGTAATGGTAACACACAAGGTATGGCTCAAATTATTGAATCGTATCAAACAACAACCACACAAACTGGTACAGCTACTCGTTCTGGTGTTGTGTCTAGGGTTGTTCCAGAAACCATTACACAAAATATTGGCGATAGATTAGTTGACTTGTCGATTATCCCTTACATGAGAACTAAGGGTATTGTGCTAGTTGGTGCCGATTTTAAACCAAATGTGTCGTTGTATCCATTCTTCGATGCAACTCCAGTTGAAGCCTATACTGCTCGTGCTAATAAACTTACTCTCAGAAATAATAACCTTGGTTATAAAACTGAAGTTGGTAACTTTGAACAAGTATCTATTTACAACAATGGTACTTCATCAAATGTTGGTACTGCGTTCATAGTTAGAACATCAAATACTGAAGTTTTCATTGTTAATAATCAACCAACTGGTTCTTACAACCTTGCTTCTGCAAACTTGATTGGACAATCTACAGGAACATCTTCTAAAATTGTTCGTTATGACCACTACACAGGTCGAGTTACTGCAGCAAATACTAATTCAATTACATTGGCATTGGATGCTGATTCTGCAAACAATGTTTCTGATTACAATACATCTGCAATTTTTGTTGTTGCAGGAACTGGTGCTGGTCAAACCGCAACAATCACTTCTTACAATCCAGCAACAAAAGTTGCTATGATTTCTGGTACATGGGCAACAACTCCTATTGCCAACGATTCATTCTATTCTATTGGTAGAATGAGAACAACTGCGGCTGGTGATGTTGCTGGTGTGTTTACGATTCCTGCCTCAACATTCCGTATTGGTGAAAAGAAACTTCGCTTAATTGATAATAACATTAACGATATTGTGGCTTCTACCACAAACGGTGATGCATCTTTCTTTGCTCAAGGTGCTGTACAGACAGTTGAGGCCTCAATCCTTTCTGTTACACAACCCACAATTCAAAGAACAACTGTATCACAAGAACAACCAATTTCCAGAGTTGCTGGTCAAACAAGAACTGATACTGTTGTTGGTTGGTATGATCCACTTGCACAAACATTCTTGATTGATCCAATTGCATATCCACAAGGTGTTTACATCAGTAGACTTCGCACTTGTTTTAAATCTAAAGATGACACTATTCCAGTTACGCTTCAATTGCGCCCAACCGTGAATGGTTATCCATCTTCGTCTGTCATTTATCCAAATGGTTCTGTTACATTAACACCAGATAAAGTTAAGACTACAGATTCTCCAAGTTTGGATGATGCAAACAAGTATACAGAATTCAAATTTGATTCACCAATCTATATGCAACCAGGCGAACATTCATTTGTATTGTTTGCTAACTCAAATAAATATGAGGCATATGTTGCTGAGGTTGGTAAGTTGGATATTGTAGAACAACGACAAATTTCAGAACAGGCCTATGGTGGTTCTTTATTCTTGTCACAAAACGGTTCTACATGGACGGCTGACCAAACATCAGACATGTTGTTCCGAATATACAGAAATGTATTCTCAACTACGCCGGCTTCTCTGCAATTTAATGTTGTAGCGCCGTCATCTAATGTTAATTACGACTTGATGCATTTGATTACAAATGATTTGGTTATTGGCAATACGTCTGTTGCTTATACATTCAATTCAACAATAGATGGATTAGGTTCTAAAACAGGATTTTTGCCAATTGCTCAATTGCGTAATTACACAATGGATGATGGTTTTGGTCGCCGTGTTATTACAGGTGCTAACACATCATTGGTGTTGAAGGCTACAATGGCAACATTAAATCCTGCCGTTACACCTGTGGTTGATTCATCCCGTTGTGGTGCTATTCTTGTTGAGAACATAATCAACGACATGCCATTGAGAAACTCGGAGATATTTGTTACATCGTCTGGTGCGGGCTACGCAAACACTAATGACATTACTGTGACTATTACAGGCGGCGGTGGTTCAGGTGCAACTGCTGTGGCAAATGTAGTATCTAATACAGTTAATTCTGTGTACATTACAAATGGTGGTTCAGGTTATACAACTTCACCAACAATCACATTAACTCCTGGCTCAGGCGGTGGTTCTGGTGCGGCTGTTGTGTATAACGGTGAAGACAAACAACTTGGTGGTAACTCTAATGTGCGTTACATGACCCGTAAAGTTATCTTGAATGATGGTTTTGATTCTGGTGACCTTCGTGTTTACATGACAGGATATAAACCATCTAACTCCAACATTCATGTGTACTACAAAGTTCTATCTAAATCCGATAATGATTTGTTTGATAATAAGAACTATCAGTTGATGACAGAACTTGGTAACGAAAACTATGTTGCAACTAACAAGAATGATTTCCGTGAATTAACATTTGCGCCTGGTGTTGGTGGTGTGGCAAACAACTCTGTTGCATACACAACTTCTACAACTGGTTATTCCACATTCAGAACATTTGCAATTAAGATTGTGATGCGTGGCCAAGATACAATTGATGTTCCAAAAGTGCGTGATGTTCGTGCAATTGCATTCCCAGCAGGTTAAAATATGCCATTAGTAAAAGTTGATGATACTTCTTTTGTTCGGGATATCCATTCCAAGGCCATTCTAAATACGGACAGGAATGGATTGAATGAATACTATATGAAACGGGAACTTGCTAAAAAACAAGCTATAGAAAAGCAACAAGACAAGGCTCGATTGGATAAACTAGAAAACGACATGCAAGAGATTAAACAGTTGCTGTTACAAATAGCAGCAAATCAGGATAAGTAATGGCTATAATTTCACAATTAAATACCGCAAATACTTTCAGTCAATGGTTGACTGCGACACAGGACATAATCACAAAAACTAACTCCTTGGTCGAAGGAGGTGGTAGTTCTACCTTCTATTCAAATACCAACCTTTCGGTTGCTAACAACCTTACAATTGGTGGTGATTTAACGGTATCAGGAAATATTATCCTTGATGCAATTAGTTTTGATGATATCAACTCTAACGGGTCGGCTTCTTTTGCAAACAATCTAACAGTTGGTGGTAACTCCACACTAACTGGCAATGTCACAATTGGTGGAGACTTAACGGTCTCTGGCAACATTGTTTTGGATGCAATTGGGTTTGATGATATTAATGCTAACGGCTCAATCAGTGCTGCTAATAATTTAACAATTGGTGGCCAAACAACATTAAATGGTAATGTAACAATTGGTGGTGATTTAACTGTATCTGGTAACATTACTCTTGACCAGATAGGTTTTGATGACATTATTGCAAATGGTTCAATTAGTGTTGCCAATAACCTAACTGTTTCCACCAACACATCATTACAAGCTACAACAATAACACTTGCAACCGTAAACAAATTTGACGGTTCTGCAAATACGGCAGTATACGCTAACATTAGTAGTGCATATGTGTTAGCTAATCAAGCTTATGCAGCTGCAACCGCTGCTACTGGAGACAGTCTGGCTTTCGCAATCGCATTAGGATAAATAGAATATCAAGGATATTAAAACATGGCAAACACATTTAAAAATTATTTTGGTAAATCTGTCACAGCAAATACGACAATCTTTACCGCTGGCGCAGGAGTACAGGCTACTGTAATTGGTATGACAATTGCAAACCTGACCACTTCTCCAATATCTGCAAATGTATTCATTACAGCTAGCGGAACAGATTATTACATGGTGAGTCAAGCCACTATCGCAGTTGGCGGCGCTTTCGTACCAATCGGAGGTGACCAGAAACTTGTCATGGAAGCAACTGATGCTATTAAAGTTTCAACCTCTGGTACTAGTGACGTTATTTTATCGGTCTTGGAGATTAGTTAATGTCTTTTCTAGGCAATACACCAACCACTCAGTCATTTACATCTCTTACTGAAAGATTTAATGGCAATGGTAGCGCAACTACTGTTACATTGTCTAGAGCGGTGTATAATGCTTCTGACATTGAAGTTATAGTTAATAACGTCCAACAGGATCCGTATGATGCGTATACTGTAAACGGAACAAATACACTAACATTTACTGAGGCACCATCTTCTGGTACTGGTAACATTATTGTTACTTATCGCAACTATACAATCTCTAAGTTTGTTCCAGGTGAAAATACAGTAACAGCGTCATCAATTGTAGATGGTACAATCACTGGTGCAAAAATTACATCTAATACAATTAGTGGTACTCAGATTGTTGACCGTTCAATTACAGGTTTAGAAATTGCAGCCAATACAATTGGTTCATCTAACCTAGTAACAACTGGTGTTTCAGCTGGTAATTATGGTAGTGCTTCTAATATTCCTGTTATTACAGTTGGCACCGATGGTCGTGTGACTTATGCGGCCAATGTTGCAACTGCTACTGTTGATGTAAATAACATTACAGGAAACGTAAACATCTCTGGTAATGTTAAAGCACAAACATATCAAGAAACATTCTCAAACGTTTCCATTGCAAGTGGTAACATTACTTGTAACTTGGCTAGTGCAACAATCTTTAAAACTGTGGTAACTTCTGCGGCCAATGTTATCTTCACTAGCCCACCACCAAACTTAACTGGTTTCAGTTTCTTAATCCAGTTGTCACAAACTGGAAGTTATGCACTTACATGGCCCGCATCTATTCAATGGCCATTAAACACAGCACCAACATTATCTACAACAGCGGGATATGTTGACACAATTGCTCTCTATACAATAGATGGTGGTTCTAATTATTACGCTACTTCTGTTTTGAGTCAGTTCTAATGAGTCGTTCAGCTAATCATTTTTTTACTGGAGCTGGTGCTTCTGGACCAGCTAATTACATTGAAGATGTTTTTAGTACATTTCTTTACACAGGTGATAGTGCTGTTGGTGGAACAGAAAGAGTTAGTGGAGTTCCAATGTCAGGAGTTACTCTCAATCCAGGAATGATATGGGTTAAGAATAGAAGTTCTGCTGCCGACAATTACATTTATTCTTCGCCGCCTGGGTCTTCTGTCTACCGATCAACAAATACGAATGCCGGTGAATTATCTTCGGCAACTGGGATTTATAGTTTTCCACAAATTGAAGCAAGTACAAATGGTTTTTATACATTCGGTGATGACATAAAAACCAATCAATCTGGACAAAACTACGTATCATGGACATTCAAAGAGCAGTCAAAGTTTTTTGATGTTGTGACGTTTACTTATGATGGCTCTACACCTCAAACAATAGCTCATAACTTAGGAAGCACTCCAGGATGTATTCTTTTTAGAAGACGTTCTAGCGCAACACAAAGTTGGTATATTTATCACAGAGGTTTGCCAACACCAACAGATAACTATCTTTTATTTGATACGGGGGCTTATTCAACATTTACTGGGATTTTCGGTACTGGGCCAACTTCTACCAATTTTCAAGTAAAAGGATTAACTACTGGCGAACCTTATGTGGCGTATTTGTTCGCCCACAACGCAGGGGGCTTTGGCCTAACTGGTACAGACAATGTGATTTCTTGTGGGACATTTACGACTAATGTTTCTGGTGGCGCAACAGTTACTCTTGGGTATGAACCTCAATGGATATTAGTTAAAAGGACAGATTCATCAACGAATGGCGAATGGTTTTTGTTAGACACCATGCGGGGGTTTGTTTCGGCAGATTCAGCTCCTTCAATTCAAGACAAAATTCTTTACGCAAATACGTCTGATGCTGAAGTTGGAACTTATAGTGCAGGTGTTACAGCGACTGGTTTTTCGACAGCAAACAACTTTACTGCAAGTGCTACTTACATCTACATAGCCATCCGCCGTGGCCCGATGAAAGTGCCTACTGTGGGTACGACTGTGTTTAGTCCTCTGGCTGCCACCAATGCGTTGGGAACAAAAAATACAACTAACTTTCCTGTTGACTTACAATTTGCAAAATATACAGCTGGCGTTAGTGGTACTTATGCTGCTGATAGACTACGAGGTGTTTCTACAACCACAACTACAGGTGGTGTACACTTAATCACAAGCAGTACTGCTGCTGAAACATCAACAAATGCCACCCGTTTTTGGGATAACACAGGATTTCAAACATCTTCTGGATGGGCTGATACTGCTATGGTGTATCATAATTTCAGAAGAGCACCAGGATTCTTTGATGAGGTTTGCTATACGGGGGATGGAACAACCTCACGAAATGTTACACATAATTTAACTGTGCAACCAGAATTGGTCGTTGTTAAGTCTCGTAGTAATGGTTCAACTAATTGGGTTACAGGTGTTTATGCAAATGCTACACAATCTAATTTGTGGCTTAACTCAACTGCTGCTGATGGGTCTGCATCTAGTGGCGGCATTATTTATACTCAATTCTCTAACTCATCAACATTTAGGCTTAGTGCAGTTGGAGGGATAGTAACAGACATAAATACCACAAGCGCAACCTACGTAGCCTACCTGTTCGCAACTTGCGCTGGTGTTTCTAAAGTAGGAAGCTATACAGGAACAGCAACGACACTTCAAGTTGATTGCGGTTTCACAGCAGGTGCAAGGTTTGTTCTTATTAAACGTACAGACTCAACTGGTGACTGGTATGTGTGGGACACGGCTCGAGGAATTATTGCTGGCAATGACCCGTACTCGTTGTTAAACAGCACTGCTGCTCAAGTTACAAATACAGACTACATTGATACATATTCACCAGGATTTGAGTTATCATCCACCGCACCAGCCGCTATCAATGCATCGGGCGGCACATACATCTTCTTGGCAATTGCATAAATAATAAAAAGAGAAAACGAAAATGGCACTAACAAGAGTTTTTGGTAATTTAATTTCAAGTGGCACGATTACTGGCAATCTGTTTAATAACAATACAATTACTGGTGATAAGATTGCAGCCGCAACAATTGGTTCATCCAATCTAACAACAACTGGTGTGTCTGCCGGCTCATACGGTGGTGCAACACAGATTCCAGTCATTACAGTTGGTACTGATGGTCGTGTGACATATTCAGCCAACGTAGCGTTTAGTGCCGTTCCAACATACTCAAGTGGACCATTTGCCGTTGGTAATACATCAGGTGCAATTGCTAATACTTCACTAGATGTTTATGGTGGTGTCGCAATGAATGTGGTAACATTGGCAACATCAAGTAACACAGTCAATGTGGCACTTGCCAATTACTTTGTTTGTACTCCAGCAGGAACAACAACATTTGTATTTACAGGTGCACCAGTTTCCAGAGATAGTTCTTTCGTGATTGAGTTGACGAATGGTGGTGCATATACTGTTTCTTTCCCTTCTTCAGTAAGATGGCCTGCAAATACGGCACCAACACTTACTTCATCAGGTAAAGACTTACTAATCTTCTCTACAGCTAATACAGGAAGCACATGGCGTGCATCTTCTCTAATCGGTTACACAGCATAAATTATGGCATTAACTCCTAAATTATTGCAACAGGGTGCCGGTGGCGGTGGTCCAAAAAATTATATTGAAGATGTGTTTAGCACATTTCTTTATACAGGTAATAACGCCTCAAGATCATTTGTCAACGACATTGATTTGTCTACATATGGCGGAATGGTTTGGAGAAAAGGTAGGGCCGGAACGTACAGTACAGACGACCATATTTTAATTGACACAGCACGGGGGCGAACACAAAGTCTTTTTCCGAACGGAACATCTGCACAAATTGCTTCTGCAAGTCGAGAAATAACATCTTTTAATACAAACGGTTTTACAGTACCTTCTGGAGACACCAACGGATATCCGCTAAACACTCCGAGCACTACGTATGTCTCATGGACATTCCGCAAACAGCCTAAGTTTTTTGATATTGTGACTTATTCAGGTAATGGAACTGCTGGAAGGTTATTACCGCATTCCCTTGGATGCGAAGTTGGCTTTGCTATTGTAAAGCGTCTTGATAGTGGTACTAACTGGGAAGTTCAACATCGGTCCCTCGACCTATCCTCTAATAAAGGGATGTATTTAAATAATTCCGATGCACTTGCAACTCACAACAATGTTTGGAACTCTACTGCAGCGACAAGTACAAACCTAGTTCTTGGATCGCATGCGGATGTAAATGGTGTAGGTGGTACTTATGTAGCCTACTTATTTGCTCACAATGGAGGAGGCTTTGGTCTGACTGGTTCAGACAATGTAATTTCATGTGGAGGTTATACAGGTGCAGGTTCATCGGGTATTGATATTAACCTTGGATACGAGCCCCAATGGGTTATGATTAAGCGCACTGACGTGAGTAATCAGTGGATGTTAATGGATAATATGCGAGGTTTAGGTACAGCTTATGACAACGCTTTATGTGCAAATACTAACACATCGGAAGCAGGAGATGTTAGTGTGTCAGGAGCTTTCCAGCCGACTGCTACAGGTTTCCGTATGGCAAACGGAAATAGCGCTGTAAATGCATCTGGGGGAACTTACATCTACATAGCCATCCGCCGAGGCCCGATGAAAGTGCCTACTGATGCGACTAAGGTGTTTGCGCCTGTTTTGACAACTAACGATTCAGCTTGGACTGCTGGTTTCCCAGTAGATATGTTCATTGAAAAATGGAGAGCAGATACAACTGACGGAAATTACAACTCTAGTCGACTTACAGGAGCACGTCTTAGAACACAAGAGACAGAAGCAGAAGTTGCTCCGGGTTGGGGGTTCTTTGCAAGCAATACACAAGCTGGTGCTGTTGGAAACTATGGAAATCTAGGTCAAAGTATTATTACGCATAACTTCAGACGTGCGCCATCGTTTTTTGATGTGGTTTGCTATACAGGAACCGGGACTGACAATAGACAGGTTATACATAATTTAGGGGTAGCCCCTGAGTTAATAATAAATAAAAATAGAGGAGCCAATTGGCCTTGGTGGGTTGGTGGTTCTGTATTAGGATCAACACGTAGTGGTATGTATTTAAATACCACGCAGGCAATTCAAAATAATCCTCAACCTAATGCGTTTTCAACTGATGGCGCACCTTTTACCTCAAGTTATTTTATCGTAAGCAGTGTGTCTGCGTATCCTCCAAACGCTAATGGATATGCAAATATTGCTTATCTTTTTGCCACTCTTGCGGGTGTTTCCAAAGTAGGATCATATACAGGTACAGGTACTACACTACAAGTTAATTGCGGATTTACAGGCGGTGCTAGGTTCGTGCTTATTAAGCGCACTGACGCTACTGGTGATTGGTATGTATGGGATACAGTCCGTGGCATCGTAGCTGGTAATGATCCTTACTTGCTTTTGAACAGCACAGCCGCTGAAGTAACCAACACCGACTACATCGACTCATATTCACCAGGATTCGAATTATCATCCACCGCACCAGCTGCTATCAATGCAAATGGTGGAACATTCATCTTCTTGGCAATTGCATAAATAAACAGTTAGAGATTTTCAATCTAACAACCGAACATCAAGGAAATAAACATGGCAAATTTTAGAATCAGAGAAACAGGTGAAGTTGTTTCACAAGGCGAGCTCCGCCGTAGACATTGGAACACATCATTCCCAGCCGTATGGGATCAAGGTGTATTTGAACACATTGGTATTGACCCAATCTTTGCAGCACCACAACCAACAAATACTGACCCACTTAAAACAGTTCGTCAGAATGGTGTTGTGCAAGACAGCAATGGAAATTGGGTTGACAATTATGAGATTGTTGATATGTTTGCAGACACCACATTTGAAGGTGTCACAACAACTAAAGCTCAACATGAAGAAACCTTTATGGCAGCTCGTAATGCAACTCAATGGACCACAATCCGTTCAGACAGAGATAGTCGTTTAAAAGAAACTGATTGGGTTTCTATTCGTGCAGCTGATACTGCCACTCCAATGTCAGCCGAATGGGCAGCATATCGTCAGGCTCTAAGGGATATTACAACTCAAACCGACCCTTTCAGTATTACTTGGCCAACTAAACCTTAATAAATATATAATAAAAGGATATTAAATTGGCCTTTCTCGGAAATATACCAACATCAGCGACCTTTGCTATTGACTCCTTTAATGGTGACAATAGCACAGTCAACTTCACCTTGCGTGAAGCACCAGTAGCTACTTCTTCGATTCTAGTGTTCGTTGGTGGTATTCGCCAGCATACAGATACGTATTCGGTATCTAGCACGACACTCACATTCTCAGAAGCACCACCAACAGGCACTAACAATATTCAAGTATTGTTCCTTGGACTTGGTGCTAGTCCACATATTCCATCAGACTTCTCTGTATCTGCAATTAAGATTCAGACTAATGCTATTACTGGTGACAAGATTGCACCAACAACATTAACTGGCAACCTATTAGCATCAGCAACTATCACTGGTGATAAGATTGGTCTTACAGCAATTACATCCAATCTAATTGCATCAGCTGCTATCACTGGTGATAAGATTGGTCTTACAGCAATTACATCCAATCTAATTGCATCAGCTGCTATCACTGGTGATAAGATTGGCCTAACAGCAATCAACGCAAATAACATCGTTGACGGAACAATTACAAACGCAAAACTTGCATCACCAGGTGCAACAACAGGAAAGGCAATAGCGATGGCTATTGTATTTGGAGGATAAAACTAAATGGCCGCACCTAATATTGTCAACGTAGCACTAATTAATGCTAACTCAAACACACAAATTCTTTCTACTACATCGGAGATTGCACTTTTAAGCAATCCCTCATCAAGTGGTAAAGTATATAAAGTTAATACTATTTTAGTAGCAAACAGAGATGGCACAGCTGCTGTTGATGTAAGTTGTAATATATACTCACAAGCAGCTTTAGCAGGAACTGGTTTTCCAATTGCTTTCACTATTTCTGTTCCAGCGGATGCAACTTTGATTTTGTCAGATAAAGCTACAGCTTTCTACTTAGAAGAAAATCGCTCAATAGGAATTAAATCTGGAACAGCAAATGGTTTGTCCGTTCTATGTTCTTGGGAAGAAATTTCTTAATATAATGTCAAAAAGATACCCATCCGGGTTTGTCTCGGCCTTTTATGACCCTCTAAAGAACCCTGATGCGCCGACCATTGGTACGGCTACGGCGGGTGATGCTTCTGCGTCTGTAACTTTTACCGCCCCATCAAATGTTGGCGGTTCGGCAATATCTGAGTACTACGCTATTTCTGATCCTAGCCGAATAACAGCATCAGCTGCATCTTCTCCTATCAACGTCACAGGTTTGACCAACGGCACGCCATATACCTTTCAGGTGTGGGCTTTGAATACGTACGGACCAAGTGCATTTAGTGCGGCAAGTAACAGCGTTACTCCTGCACAATTGCAAAGAGGTGTATATGGTGGTGGAAGCTCTAATGTGATGGACTATATAAACATTGCTTCTACGGGTAACGCCACAGATTTTGGGGACATGCTGGAATCAACCCGATTGTATGGGGCTTTTGGGTCAACTACTAGAGGTGTGTTTGCCGGAGGAAATGAAAGTCTTAGGCGGATACAGTACATAACATTTACAACCACTGGCAATGCAACAAACTTTGGTAGTTTATCTAAAGATATGAAAAATGGTATTGGTGGGTGTAATAACTCTACACGAGGAATTGTTGGAGGTGGTTACACCACTACGTATGATGCTCAACTTGAATATGTAACAATTGCCAGCGCAGGTAACTCTGTAAGTTTTGGTAACTTAACTACTGCTCGATATGGCGTATCCGCATGTTCCTCTCCTACCCGAGGCGTATGGGGCGGCGGTGAAAGTTCAGGCGGTTTTACCAATATACTAGACTACGTGACTATTGCATCTGCCGGTAGTGCAACAGATTTTGGTGACTTGTTAACGGTTGCAAGAGATACGGCTGCATGCTCATCAAGCACCAGAGGTCTATTTGCAGGAAACATGACGGAACCGGGAGGCGAGCCTTACTTTAATGTAATCCAGTACATTACAATTGCATCCACAGGTAACGCTATAGATTTTGGCGATTTAACCGCAGCGACCGCTAGTCATGGTGCATGTTCTTCTGCAACACGTGCAACGTTTGGGGGTGGTCTCGTTGCATCGCTTAATACTAACGTAATTTCATACGTCACAATCGCCTCTACAGGTAACGCTATAGATTTTGGCGATTTAACCGTAGCTAGATCGCAATTAGGTGCCTGCTCATCGTCTAATGGAGGGCTTCAATAATGCCAAGCTATTCAGGCGTCTGGACACTCACTGCTCAGTACCAAGCTAAAGGTGCGGGTAATTGGCCACTTGGCCCATTGACTGGAGAAATTGGTATTTTTGGTGGTGGTAGTGGTGGAAATACAATTCAATATGTCACGATTTCTACTACTGGTAACGCCACAGATTTTGGTGATTTGTTGCAAACAGCACAATATATTTCAGCGTGTGCATCAAGTACAAGAGGATTATTTGCTGGGGGTTATACAGGATCTTCAGTAATAAATACCATTCAGTATATAACTATTTCGACTGTTGGCAACTCAGTAAGTTTTGGAGAGTTAACACAAAATAGATACAACTTAGCGGCTTGTTCATCTAGCACAAGAGGGGTTTTTGGAGCAGGAGCAGATTCTTCTTTTACTCCAATTAACACCATTGATTATGTAACTATTGCTACTACTGGCAATGCAACTGATTTTGGCGACATTGTAAGTGGTACTTCCGCTGGTTTAGCGGGTTGTGCATCAACTACACGAGGTCTTTTTGCTGGAGGAAATAACACTGCGGGAACATTCCTTAATGTTATTGAGTACATCACTATTGCATCTACTGGTAACGCCACAGACTTTGGTGACTTAACACAAGTCAGAAATGCTTTGGCATCTTGCTCATCAAGTACAAGGGGTTTATTTGCTGGGGGTTATACAGGTTCTGTATTAACCAATATTATTGATTATGTCACCATTGCATCAACAGGCAACGCTACAGATTTTGGTGATTTAAGTTCTGACCGTTCAGCTTTGTCGGGTTGTTCATCTACTACTAGAGGATTGTTTGGTGGTGGCGCTGGCCCCACTAACATAATTGAATATGTCACCATTACATCTACAGGTAACACTACGGATTTTGGTGACCTTTTAATTGCAACGGCTATTCTTGGAGCCTGCTCTAACGCTCACGGAGGTTTATAAAAATGGCAATATCTTCATGGAGCGCAGGGATTATTAGACCCGTAGCTGTAGCACCTACTGGTCCTTATCAAGACGGAGCGGCTCCCGGTGTGTGGACTCTGGATGAGGCAGCTTTTTGGACTAAGCAAGGTCTATGGCCTACTGCCGGCAATCTTTCAGGGCCTGTTGGAACTCGCGGAGTCTTTTTTGGTGGTTATGCTGGTGGTACAAATAATGTAATAGATTATATTGACATTGCTTCAGCAGGAAATGCTTTAGATTTTGGTGATTTAACTGTTCATAGCTTATCGTCTCCAGCTTGTGGTTCTGCAACAAGAGGGGTAAAAGCAGGGGGACTCGGTGCTGGGTTTTCAAGTACCAATGTAATTGAATATATTACTTTTGCAACTACTGGAAACGCAACAGACTTTGGAGATATGTTATCAACTGATAGTTATTTTGGTGCAGGCTGTAATTCATCAACAAGAGGATTATTTGGCGGCAGTAGTACACCTATAAATGTGATTCAATATATTACTATTGCAACTACTGGAAACGCAACGGACTTTGGAGATTTGTCCCTTTCACGGGGAGCCTTAGGAGCTTGTTCTTCTTCAACTAGAGGGGTCTGGGCTGGAGGTACAGCAGTCGCAGGTTCTAATGTAATTGATTATGTAACTATCGCAACTACTGGAAACGCAACGGACTTTGGAGATTTGTTACTAGCTAATGAAGGCGGTTTAGCAGGTTGTGGTTCATCTACAAGAGGTTTATTTGCAGGCGGTACTGAAAGTAGTACTAGATGTAATACGATTCAATATATTACGATTGCTTCTACAGGTAACTCTACAGACTTTGGAGATTTAACTGAAAAACCAAACAATCTTAGCGCTTGTTCTAGTGCTTCCCGCGGTGTATTCGGAGGCGGTGAAAAAACCGACCCTGCGCCAAGCGGTAAAACAAACGTAATAACTTTTGTAACTATTGCATCCATTGGTAATGCAACTGATTTTGGTGATCTTTCAGCAGCTAAAGATACCTTATCTGCTACTTCAAACGGTAACGGTGGGTTATAATAAAACTCCTAAAACAGGATTAAATAAAAAACCATTGACTTCTTTTACAGCATCATATATAATAGAATACACTATGTTTACATTAAGGAAAATGAATGAATGATTTGATTATTAAAAATATTAATACCGCACTTGCAACTACCAGTAAGCCTGAGTATGGAGTAATGTTGCAGAATATTGATGCGAGGATGCCGGCAATTGTCAGAGACACAAGCAACTTCCACAAGTCTCACAGCCAGTTCATGTCGGTAACATTAGACGTAACAGCAATCACACCAATTCGTTCTATCAAACACACATTGGCTGAGATTGATAGAACAAAATCGGCATTACAAGAAGCTTACATTGGTCTACGTAAAAAACAGATTGAGCTAAAGCGCAAGACTGTTGAACTTGCAGCTGCTACCGATCCTCTAGATATAGAGTTACTTGAAGTAGAAATTCTGGAAATTAATGGCCATTTAGAAGGCACACAAAACCATGTCAATGGTGCTTTACGTAAAATGAATTTCATGGTTAACCAACATGCACAATTGCTAGAGAAGGTTGGTAAGAATGAAATTACTGAAGAAGACTATGAGCTAGAAGAATCTAAGTATCACATTATGACTTGTATGAAGCAAGCACTTAATGCTGCTCGTAGTCGCAATGGTATGATTGATGAAGGTAATTTGATTTACTTGTTTGACCTAGGCATCAATGCTGCACAAGCACAGGCTGAAGTGTTTGCATACTTGAATATGGAAAATCAATTAATTTCCAATGGTCAGGCTCCAACCCATGAGATGACTGTTCGCTGGTTAGAGGCATGTGCAAGTAAGTGGGCAGAAGATCCTGCTAAATTTGCTGACCGCAGAGGCTTTTCTGTATTTGATAAATCTTCTCTTACTAATGTGCCTTTGTTGGAAGAATCTTCTACAGCACCAGAGGAAAAATAATGCATCTGGTCGTTGGTACTCCTTGTTATGGTGGAATGATGTGTACGGAGTATACACAATCCCTTCTTGATTTAAAAGAAGCATGTCTAACTAATAATATTAAACTTACTTGTATCTTTCTTGGTAATGAAAGTTTAATACAGCGAGGTAGAAATACCATTGCTCATCACTTTATGAAGATGCAAGATGCCACTCATCTTATGTTTATCGATGCGGATCAAAAATTTTTAGCAAATGATATTGCTTTGATGATAAAAGCGGACAAAGGTATTATTGGTGGTCCTGTTCCTATGAAAGGAATAGATTGGGAAAGAGTGCGGCAAGGTGCTGTTCTAAATCATCCAAATCTTTCCTCCCTCTCAGGTATATTTAATATAAATAAATTAAAGAACCATGAAATGATTGCTTCTAATTTACCCTTTCAGGTTAAACATATTGGCACAGGGTTTATGCTTATCCGCAGAGATGTGTTTGAGAAAATCAAACCACATGTTGGTTGGTATACTAATACAGGTAATACTATTGATGCGAGTGATAAAATTTATGATTACTTTAAAGTTCAGAATGTAAATAACGAATTACTATCTGAAGACTATAATTTCTGCCACATGTACCGTGAACATGGAGGAACAATCTGGGCTGCTCCTTGGTGCGTTCTCGGTCATTTTGGCTCTTATCTTTTTTCAGGGCAATATGCTCAACAAGGAGTTTTAAATGGCACACCATTGCATTAAATATCGTCTAACCGCTGAAGGTACAGTTCCAACATTTCTTTGCTTACATCCCGAAGGTGTTGGTGGCGTATATGTAGTTGCCGATCCTTCAACACCAAGTCCCCGTGATATGGTTATGATTGGTTTATCAGAAAATGATGATGTGGGAGACGCTGAAATTATTCCTACAAAAGCTGATTTGTTGGCTTATTTGACCTCTGTAGGTGCAGATTGGACTCAACCAGATCCAACACAACCAGGTGACCCACAAGCAACTATTCCTTTTGATCCTTCTGCTGCGGCTGATTGGGTCTGGGCACGAAAAACAGCTCTTGATGCAAGCTAATGTTAATATAGGACGTTTCCTATATTAACTAAATAGAGTAAACAACCAATAGAATAACAAAAATATGGCACTCTCAAAAATCACAGCAGCAAGTATCACATCGAATGTAATCTCATCAGCACTTATTGCTAACGGTGAAATTACATTTGCTGATATCGCAAACAATACAATTACTTCCGCACTTATGGGAGCTAACGCTATAACCACAGCAGCAATTGCTGATGGTGCAGTTAATACTTCCGAACTAGCAGCAGGAGCTGTAACAGGTGATAAACTTGCTGTTACACTAACAACATCCAATGTTAACTTATCTGGTGCAACTAGTTTCCTCAGTACAGTATTTGAAACAGCCAACGTAACTACTTTGATGGGTGCTAACACAACTATCAATGTGGCACAACCACTTGTAGTATTTACTGCTAACTCATCTGCAAACAGTACAGTTAACTTTACAGGTCTTGCTGGTATGCCAGTAGGTAATACTGCATCGTTTACTATTATTAATCCAAATAGCTCTACTCCAAAATACATTAGTGCATATCAGATTGATGGTAGTGCAACAACTGTAAAATGGGCAGGCGGCGCACCAATTGGTGCCGCATCGGCAAACACAGACATTTATTCATTTAGTATTATCAAAACATCTGCAACGCCAACATATAATGTGTTTGCATCAGTACAGAGTTTCTTTTAATTATGCCTTTATTTCGAAAACTCCTTGGTGTTCCCAAAGCAGCTAGTGTTGGTAAGAGGAAAAGTGGGGCCTTTGGTCCCGTTATTGGTCAGCAAGCCTATACAACTGCTGGAACATATACGTGGGTAGCGCCTGCTGGGGTTACTTCTGTATCAGTTGTTGCGGTTGGCGGGGGTGGGTCAAAAGGTAACTATAGCAATAGGGCTGGTGGCGGAGGTGCACTTGCGTATAAAAATAATATAACTGTCACTCCCGGTAGTTCTTACACTGTTGTTGTAGGCGCTGGTTCTACGCTGTGTTCTGGATGTGGTGGTGGCGCTGGGAACTCATCATTTGGGGGTCTCTTTTGCGCAGGTGGAGGTCAAAGTTCAGCCGCTGGATCACCGGGTAGTAGCTGTATTCCGGGCGGCGTTCCGGGCGGATCCTATACGGGTGGCGGAAATGGTGGTAAAGGCGGAGCCTACACTGGAGCTGGCGGTGCAGGTGGATATTCTGGCAATGGCGGCAATGGCTCAACGCCGGGTGTCGCATCTGGCGCAGGTTCTGGTGGTAGTGGTAGCGGCGGTAGCGGTGATTGTACAAATATTTTTGGCGGCGGCGGCGGTGTTGGTCTTCTTGGCCAAGGCACAAGCGGCGCATCCGTAACTTGCGCATCTGGTAAAGGCGGTTCTAGCGGCGCTGATGGTGTTAATAGGGCTGGCGGTTTATATGGTGGAGGCTCAGTTAATACGGGTAACCCCGGTGCTAGGGGCGCGGTTCGTATTATTTGGCCCGGCACCACTCGTTCATTTCCCTCAACTTGTACTGGGGATAAATAAATGAACCTTTACATTGAAATTGAGAATGGACAACCAAAAAATCACCCAGCTTTTGAAGACAATTTAATTGCGGCTTTTGGATCTGTACCAGAACATTGGAAGCCTTTTGAGCGTATTGTTAAACCCACGCTTGGTGTGTACGAAGTTTGGACTACAGAAACCTCAACTTATGATTTGGTTGACAGTATTTATAAAGATGTGTGGCATAAGCGCAGTATGACTGTTGAAGAAAAAGTAGCCAAACAACAGAGTATCCAAAATACTTGGGTGTCACAAGACCAAGCAGAAAATTTTGCAACGTGGACTTTTGATGAGGCCACATGCACGTATGTACCCCCAACTCCAAAACCTCAGACTGGAAATTATTTCTGGCAAGGCACAACTTTGTTATGGGTTGCAGTGCCTCAACGTCCAAATGATGGAAAAACATATAAACTGGACTACGCTTCCGCTACTTGGGTAGAAATACAACAACCATAAAGAGGTAATTCATGTCTAAAACTGCCGCTAAAAAATCAAAAGAAAAAATATGCAAAGCTGCTGAATCAGTGGCCCAAGTTGTTTTTCAAACACAACTCCAAGTTGCATATCACTTTCCATGCCCAATTTATTTAATTGAGCGCCCTGACTTTTTGGAGGTGGTTAACACAGTTTCTGAAGAAGGTTTAGAAGCCCAACGCAAAGAGCGTGACTTAAATGAAATCTATCCCGTCTACATGACAGGCAACTACTTTGGCGATCCTCGCATGGCTGGGTTTACTGAGTTTGTTGGCGCTACTGCTTGGAACATTCTTAATGAACAAGGTTACGCCATGCAAGACAAAGCTGTATCTTTTACAGAGATGTGGACACAAGAACACTACAAGCACTCAGCAATGGACGCACACGTTCATGGATACGGTTCACAAATCACAGGATTTTATTTCCTTGAAACGCCAGAAGATTGCTCTCATGTTGTTTTCCATGATCCTCGCTCAGGCAAAGTTCAAATTGATTTGCCAGAGCAAGACATGAACATGGCAACTCCTGCCAGCAAGATGATTAACTTCACTCCAAAACCCGGCATGATGATATTTGCCAATTCGTGGCTGTCTCATTCGTTTACACGCCATGCGGCAGACAAACCAATCAAGTTTGTGCATTTCAATTTAACTGTTATTGCACAACCTCAAGCCTGCGCTGTTCCTCCTGCAGCTGAGATTGTATGAATACCTATCAAATTCGGTTCAATAAGTCGAGAGGCCAAGCTGGTCGAGGTTCTATGGATCATGTCTGGCGTGTCTTTGAAAACGGCAAAGAATTTCTGTTTAAGAATTTAGACATTACAGTCCCAATCAAAAGCGAGAAAGACGCTAATGGAGTTGATTATAATATTACTTGCCAAGGCTACATGACAATTGATCGGGACACATCGACAGCTGTCATTGCATCCATTGTCAAAGAAAAAATACTAGAGCCAGCATGATGTGTGATTAAGCTAAACAATCATAGCACGTACACCATAATCCTAACTCCCAGTTTGACTAAATAGGTAATTAAATTGGGAGTTAATTTTGGCTGCATACTCAGAGCTCACCTTAGAGCAATACGCTAATTTTTCAACATCAATAAATGTTGATGACGCAAGCGGCAATGCAATAAACCTTTTTGGTTATACTGCTGCCTCTCAAATTAGAAAATCATACTACTCAACAACAGCAACTAACTTCACCGCATCTGTAACTGGTGTTGCAAACGGTGAGCTTACTATTTCCATGACGGCTGCTAATACAGCTAATATGTCTCCTGGCAGATATCTTTATGATGTGGTCATTACTGCACCTGATAGTATTAAAACACGGGTAGTAGAAGGTATCGTAGTCATCTTGCCTGGAGTAACACAAATATAATGGCAACAACAATTGGTCGAGTAAAAGTCACACAGTCAACAAGGTCTACCATTGTTGCTCAGAATTTTGCGCCTAAACCGGAAGTAAGTTTAGCTCAACTGAATGACGTTGATACGCAAGGTGTTCAGAATGGCCAAGCGTTAATCTTCAATTCATCAACTGGTAAGTATGAAGCTAATACTATAACCGCTACTGTAGTGTCCATTGTGGGCGGCACTTTTTAAAACAGTGTTTTTTTATAAATAGACAATAATAACAATAAAGGACCACAATGGCCAATACAGTAATTCAACTAAAGTTTTCTACCGCAACCGCAACACCAAGCTCGTTGAATGTTGCTGAACCAGCATATTCGTATACAAGTAATACATTATTCATTGGTACTCCGGCAGGTACAGGATCTATCGCAATTGGTGGTAAATTCTACCTTGACCAACAAGCAAACATTTTCAACTTAGTTAATTCTGCATTTACGGTTGCAAATACTGCTGCAACTAGTGGTGCTGCGGGTGCCTATAATCATGCTAACGCAGCTTTTGATTCTGCAAACTCGGCTGCAACATTACAGTCTGGTATCAATGCGACTCAGAATACCAACATTACAACGGTAACAAATACTGCAACAGCTGCTTTCTTAGCAGCCAACTCAGCTGCTACACTATCAGCTGCTACCGATGCAACACAAAACAATAGTATTGCGGCTGCTTTCTTAGCAGGTAATACAGCTGCAACATTGCAGGCTGCAATCAATACTACACAAAATACGAATATCACCAATGCACAAAATACTGGTGATGCTGCATTTACAACTGCTAACAATGCGCTACCAAAAGTTGGTGGTACAATCACTGGTGATTTAGTTGTTACTGGTAATTTGACAACAAGTGGCACTAGAACATATGCGAATACAACCAATGTTCAACTTGGTGATAATATTATTACTCTCAATGCTGAGATACCATCTTCATTAGCGCCAACAGAAAACGCTGGTTTTGAAGTCAATCGTGGATCTGCTGCTAATGTTTCATTGGTGTGGAATGAAGCAAATGATAATTGGACAGCAACGAATGATGGTAGTTATTTTTATGTTCTTGCTGATGCAGCTGTTAATGCTACTCAAAATACCAACATCACAACGGTAACAAATACTGCAA
>Ga0114978_10000963_pt1 | contig 24129 bp, 40 predicted proteins | sample S_140212_EF_Meta_FD_87027 | JGI IMG/M metagenome (GOLD analysis project Ga0114978, IMG submission 87027) | Freshwater microbial communities from Lake Simoncouche, Canada to study carbon cycling - S_140212_EF_MetaG | ecosystem: Environmental > Aquatic > Freshwater > Lake | place: Lake...
CTGTAGGGTAAAATGGTTAGGTGATTACACCTGGATCGAAGTTGACAACAATGGCGAAAGCGTGTTAAAATAGTATATGAAAAGACAAACAGCAATGGAACAAATGGCAACCTTTTCAGACCGTAACATTGGTAAGGCAAAACAGATTAGTCCAGATGACTTTGAGATTTGGCAACAGGATTTTACCTGGGATGCCTTGCACGGCATACGCTATGGGCAGAGTTTTTGTAACAGGTTTGGTATCACTGACAATTTGTTGTATTATAACACCTGGCCTCCGGCGCAGATGGATGATTACATAAAGAAACACTACATTGAAAGATCCTGAATTTAAGTATCCTGTCACAGTTCGATGGGGACGTGGTGCTGATACTATGGAATACTGGGAACAACTTAGCATATCCAGCATTGAACTGTTTGGCCTGCCAGGCGATCGTTTTATTACAGACATCAGTGCTCATTCCATGTCATGGTTTTTTAAAAACGAGCAAGATGCATTGATTTTTAAATTGAAGTTTAGTGAGGTAACATGTTGAAGAATTTATATTTTGCGTATGGTGCAAACATGCACCCAGGACAGATGGAATGGCGTTGCCCCAAGGCTCAGCCCAGTCAAGCATTTATTTTGCGTGATTGGGAACTGCGCTTTTACAGCCACGCTACCATTGAGCATCGTCCAGGTGCAGAAGTTGCAGGTGTGCTGTGGGAAATCACAGAAGCGTGTGAACAGAGCTTGGATGCATTTGAAGGCTACCCAAATTACTACACCAAGCGCACTTGGATACAAGACGGAGTTCAGTTTTTCTTTTACGAAATGACCAGCCCTAAATCAGGTAGGCCAAGTGATGGATATGTGCTAGACATTGCAGAAAGTTATGCGTTCTGGCAACTGCCCAAGCGTTTATTAACCGAATCCTTACATGACCCTGCGTAGAGAACTTCGACCAGAACCCTTGTTAAAAAGTCCCATGGTGTTTGCCCGAGACAAAGCAAGTTTTAATCACGCACAAGAAATTGCCAAAGAGTTTGGTGTGCTTGAGCTGGTGCTGGATTGGTGTAAAGAAGAACTAGTAGAAGAATGGCGGTGGCAACTTTTGGAAGTTTCAAGTGATCATAGACCTGGACGTTATATTTTTTATTTTGACAGCGAACGTGATTGTTTGGCATTTACAATGAAATGGAGTTAATGTGGCTGTAGATAATTTTCTAGTCTTAGACAGCGTGTATGGCCAGTTTATAGTGGCTAGAACCTGTTTGTTCCAAGCCGAAGCCCTGGTTAAAACAGGCTGTACTCATATCGAATCAGAATTGGCCAATATCTTTGCCATTGTTGATACACTGCCTGCAGATGCTGTGATTGTGGATGGTGGCGCCAACATTGGGTTCTTCACTGTGCCAGTGGCACACAGAACACAAGGTCGTGCCACCAGGATCATCTCATTTGAACCACAGCGTCAATTGTTCCAGGCACTTGGTGGCAGTCTTGCACTCAACGGATACCGCCATGTTTTTCTGCACAACTGTGGACTTGGTACTGAACCTGGCATAGCCCAACTACCCGCGGTGGACTACAGCATAGCCCAAGACTTCGGTACTGTATCATTGAGTGATCAAACTACAGTGGACGAAGATGGATGGATGGCGGATCGTGTGGTAGATATTACCAGCATTGATGCCATGGATCTACCCAGATTGGACTTCTTTAAACTAGATGTAGAAGGGTATGAAGTACCGGCCTTGAACGGAGCACTCGCAACCATAAAGCAACATCGTCCTTGGATTTGGGTTGAATATTTTATCACCGGAGTAGACCCAATCAAACAGACACTGGACTCCATTGACAACTATGAGTTTTTTATAATGGATTACCAAAATATGCTGTGTGTGCCCAAGGAAAAGCAAAATAACATAACTATTTCAGCCGATCCAGCATAGGTTGACCACAAAATACAAGTTTGTTAAACTACTAACAATATGAAAAATTACAGATACTACGGTAACGAAGCAGAAATTCTAGGGTTGCGTATAGATGCAGCTCGAGCAAGCCTAAATCAGTCGGCACGACCTTGGGCTCAAAATTATTGGCGGCAAGTGATTGACAGCTTGTTATTTCAGTGGCGACAATTGCCTGTACTGCACGACGGTGATGCACAAGTGGAAATTATTCCTCGCTGGACTGTTGACTATGACTTTTTTGAACGTGGTCAGCTGAACGAAGGCGACGGAGTCTCAGACCGTGTTTATCATAAATTTTTTAGAGAAAGTGTTAACATTGACGCCAGTTGGCACTATCACAGAGAATCAAGATTAGCAAAGGCACAATATTAACATGACTATGAAAACACGATTTACGTCCGCAGATGGTACGATCTTTGCAGTTGAAGAAGTCAAGCAGGTTGACAAGGAATTATGGGTCTACTACAATAATGTTAATTCAGGAGACAGGTATTCCTGTTTGTTAGAAGCATTTACTCAACGATTCCAACCATTGGAGAATGAATCAAGATGATGGACAACAACAGACTTATGGTAGCCGAAGCTGTGATGAACGGCCTTATTGGAGAAGAATATTTATTTCAGTCTGAAATTGATGAACTCTTTGAACGAATTGGCGATGCAGTTACAAACAAGTTATTAGACGAAGCTGAGTCGCGTGGGTGCAGTGTGTTCGACGGCATAGACGGAGATACGCTTCAATGACGCATCAGTTTGTGGTCATGTGGTGTAACGAAGGCCTGGAGTATGTTGGAGATGTTACCGCAGACTTGGGCAATAAAGCCTGGGCCAAACTCAAGGGCGATGAATATCTTGGTGGAATGCCAAATCTCATGCACCTGCGACTACGAGCACAGTTTAACCCACAACGTCATTATGAAATATATTTTGTAGATGCTGTAGATGGAATTACCGAAGATGATATCCGCGACATGTTTATGGCCAGTCCGCAGACAGCCGCAGATACCATTAGAGAAAAAGGTGTAATGTTTCACAGTGACCGTGCAGATGTAAATCAAACGGTCATAGTCTAGGTTGCAACGCCGGGTGATTCCGGCTAGTGTGATCCGCACGATAACTAGCCTAATTAGCTAGGGATGGTAGTCTTCCAACCTAAAGGCCGGTGGCAATCCGTTAACGGGGGTCGCGGGAGCGGGTGATGTCTTACGTTTTGTGGCTGAGACCTATCGGTTAACCCACAGCGACACAAAGTGTGTGTTGCAATGTTTGGACTATAAATGGAACCGCCGGACCCCGCAGAGCATTGTTGTACATAGGAGTTGACAAAACTGCCTATTTGTGTTATACTAGTAGAACTTAGTAAAAATAGCGCCGCGATTGTTCGCATTAGTTATTTTTATTGGGGGAGTATCGTGCTCCATTTTTAAACCTTAAAGGAGAATTACTATGGCTAAACGCCTTACACGCAAACTTACCGATGTGGCTCGCGAAGTTGAACAGCAACTCAAAGCCCACTACAATGTAACCCAAAAAGAACTAGACAATTGGCGCACTGCCGCTCGATTGTCACAACCGTTTCCCATCAGTAATATGATTGGCACAGGTGTACTCTGGATCGACTACGAGGTCCAACGTGATGTGTTGCACAAGCATATTATCAACATTATGAAGAAATGGGATTCACGAATTTGTAGCCCTGTGTCGGCTTGTACCATTCCAGGCAACGATAGAATTGATGCTTATGACGGCCAACATCGTACCATAGCCGCATTGATCCTTGGCTTTGAAGAAATTCCTTGTGCTGTGGTAGAAACCACAGATCCCAACTTTGCCAGCTTTGCATTTGAAATGCTCAACGACACAGGTGTACGTCGTTTGAATCCAGGCGACTTGCATCGTAATGCGTTGGTACGCTACAAAAACGGTAGCCGTGATACCAAAAACGTACTGGCCCGTAATATGCAAGATCAATTTGATGTACTAGCGATCGACTTACAAGACAAAGGATCACGTGCCAGCGATAACCTACGTGGTGATCACGATTACTTCTTTAGCCATTTTAAATATGCACAAAAGGGCATTGAGCTAGATCCTAAAGGTGGTACATTAAATTCTATATTGACAGCTATTAAACAAGTGTTTCCGTTGCAAGAGGAAATTGATCAAGGTGTGTTTATTGGCCTGTATGAACTGCAACGTCTTTCAAGAGAGTACAACATTACCTTGCCGCAGTGCTGGATGGTAGAACTTCTAGAAAGTTTAAAGACCACGTTCAAGAGCAGTCACTTGGTACACAGCAAGGCCAAAGTACAATGGGAACACAGCCATCCAGGTGCCGGTTGGGTTGCTCCAACAGCAATGGCCAACTTTATGCGTGAGCTCCATACCCTAAACAAAGGCAAATTGAACTTGCCTACACACGGCGCAGGTGCCAGTGTAGGAATCACCGCAGGTAATTTTGCTCCAGGTTTGTTTCCAATGCAGGAGGCCGCATAATGAGACCCATCTGTATCAACCATGGATGCAACGAGCCTGCAACTTACAGTCACAAAGATGCTGAAGGTAATTGTCGTTGGCGTATTCATTGCAGTCATTGTCAAGGTGCCAGCTATGGGAAACACCCGCACAGACCCGGAGTTACTCCTTACAAAACAGGCAAGTGCGCCAACCATGATGGTCATTTAGAATTTCCTTGTCCTACCAATTTTGATCTTATACCTGCTGATGCCAAAGGCATGACTGAAGTTGACCACAAAGATGGCGACTACAGCAATCACGATTTAGAAAATCTTGAAGAACTTTGCGTGGTATGTCACAAAATCAAAAGTCAAAGAAATGGTGACCATAACAATCAAAAAAATGTTCCAGGTCGAGAAATAAAAGGCAATGCTACCAAAGCCGCTAATCAAGCGTTTGATGTATTGTTTGAGGAGGTTGCATAATGTTAAAGGAAAGTCTAGAACAGTTTGTGCCAGCAGTGTATGGTCGTACTCAGCGTACCGCTGAGACATATAAAACAGTGGCCAATCGTTGCCGTCGTAACTTAACTCGTTTGGCCAAAGAGTATAATGAGACCATAAACGATGCTCAAGAGCTTAGAGAAATACGCAACGAAATGGATGAGGCACTGCGTCGCTATCATGAGTACTGTATTCAACAACGTGATGGCATGCAGGCACACTATCACGAAATTGGTGCTGACGAGGACTGTGACTTTGAGCATTTGATTCCGGCCAAGATCCTGCGTGATTTACTACTGTCCAATGTGATCACTATTGATCAAGCTCTTAATGCACCCACAGTGGTGCTGAGTCGTGCAAAACATATGGCACTCAAAGATGCCGGCTGGGCCAGCAAGACTCCAGACATGTGGTTGCCATTTAAAAGGTACACCGAGGTGTTTGACGCTACATATCAAACACACGACGGAACGGTAATTGATCCATTGACTTGGACCTTGGAAAAGCATTACAATTACTTTAAACACCTGGTAATTTAAATGACCTATTTAGAAGAAATCAAACGCAAGTACGACATCACGGACTACAAGGAAATGCCAGTCGTTATTCCTGAGCTTCCTCAGGATGGCATTGTGTTAATTGTTGGTACAAGCGGTAGTGGTAAAAGTACTATTTTAAAAACTCTAGGCGAGTGTACCCAACCCAAAGTTGAATTCTATAATACAGTTATTGAAAACTTTTCTACACCCCAACGTGGGGAAGAGTTGTTGTTGGCCTGCGGTCTACGAAGTATTCCCACATGGTTTCGCACACCCGACACACTAAGCAATGGTGAACATCACCGTTTTGAAATGGCCTTGGCCCTGGATCAAGACATTGCTACCGTAGACGAATTTACCAGTGTGGTAGATCGTGACACTGCCAAGAGCCTGGCATTGAGTATTAGAAAGTTTTACGATCGACGTGGCACTACAGATCCTCTTTATATTGCCAGTTGCCACAGAGATATCATTGACTGGTTAGATCCAGAATGGGTGTACGATACCGACCTACAGGTATTAGATAATCGGAGGTCACCCTTTCGTATGGGATCAAGACCCGAACTCTCACTCACCATCCGAAGCACAAGTGCGGACTATTGGCGATATTTCAGTAAATATCACTATCTAGACACAGCGATAAGTAAGAGTGCTCACTATTATGTGCTATTGCTGGGCAACAAGCCCATTGGATTTCATGCCGCAATACATTCAACCAACCGAGACATTCACAGTTACTGGCGCGGACACAGAACTGTGATCCTACCCGAGTTTCAAGGCATGGGCATAGGCACACGATTTAGTGATGCCATTGCAGAAATGTATGTCAGCCGCGGCATGCGTTACTTTAGCAAAACAGCACATCCTAGTTTTGGTGAGCATAGAGAACGGTCAGACCTATGGCGCCCTACCAGCACCAATAAGAAAAGTCGACTTGGTAGTTACTTGCTTAAAGATGGTACGATTAGAGCCATGCCGGGTTATGGCGGCAATGCTAAAATAGCCTTGAGAGATGCTGGACGAATATGCTACAGTCACGAGTACATTGGACCTAAAAAATAAATGAAACGCACTGCTCATCTTGTGCAGATAAATGATGTCATTGGCAACAATGTAATATTGCCCCTGGCCATCGGCGTACTATGGCAATCAGCCATGGGCTCTCAACACAACGCAGACCATTGGCAATTGGGTCAAGTAATATATAAAAAATTAGAATCCAATGATCAAATACACGAATTAGCTCAAGCAGATCTAATAGCATTCAGTCACTATGTATGGAATTCAAATTATCAATTTGACCTAGCTAAAAAAATTAAACTTATAAATCCCAATATTGTTGTGTTGGTAGGTGGCCCCAACATCAGTGCCAACAAACAGGATTTTTGGGATGAGCATGGATCCTATGTTGATGTGGCCTTGGTGGGCGAAGGTGAGCACAGTTTTAGTTCTGTGTTGGAGTGTTATCCTGATGTTGCAACTGTACCTGGCATTTGGACCAAAGAAATCTACAATGGCGAAGCAGAACGTATTCAAAAATTTGAGCATACTCACAGTCCTTACTTGTCAGGGTTTTATGATTTGATTGTGACAAAAGAAAAACAACTGGGACGAGTTATACAAGCAGTCATTCAAACCAACCGCGGATGCCCGTATCATTGCACGTTCTGCGAAGAAGGCCGAGACTACAAGAACAAAATGTTTTTCTACGGTCAAAGTCGAGTGTTTGATGAAGTTGAATGGTGTGCTAAAAATGGTGTAGAGTATCTGACCATAGGCGACGACAACTGGGGCATAGTAGACATTGATGTGGAGGTCATGCGTTGGATTAGAGACTGCAAACTCAAGTATGGTTATCCTGATATTGTGGATGCTACCTATGCCAAAAACAAACCAGAGAATCTGCTGGCCATGGCCGAATTGGATCAAGAACACGATACCAGACTGATTCGTGGCATCACTATTGCTTTACAAAGCATGAATACTCCAACCTTGAATTCAATCAAACGATTTAATCTTGTACCAGAAAAACAACAGCAACTGATTCGCGGGTTGAATAAATTGCGTATGCCCACCTACACAGAAATGATATGGCCCTTGCCCTATGAAACCTACGAAACGTTTTTGGCCGGTATTGACGGCACTATTAAAATAGGACTAACCAACTGGTTAGGTGTTTATCCGTTGAGTCTACATCACGGCACTGATCTTTACGAAGACTTTCACACCAACTTTAACACAATCCAACAACACAGCGAAAATGCTGCCATATCTGACATAAAAGAAGTTGTAAACATTGTGAACTATAGCGACTGGGTCGACAACGACACCTTGGTGCAGGGTCAAGTGTTTTATGCCTGGTTTGTTTGTTTATATTATCTTGGTTTTGCCAGGAACTGCTTGTCACAGCAACAGTCAATAACAAAGACTGTGGACCAGTTTATCAAATACGTATCTACAACTCCTGACGCCAACTGCCACCAGTACTGGAAACTCATGACTGAGTGGTGGAAGAACTGGAGCAATGGAATACCAACTCCTAATCTAAGCAGGTTTGATCAGCACGACACCAACAATTGGAGCCCATACACACACCTGGCCAGTTGGTTGCAAAATGATCTTGATGGCCTTTATCAGGACTTAACTAGGTTTGGACTTGACGTCGGTTCAGACCTGCATGGTGTAGTGCGTTACAACCAAACATATCCGTATACCACAGCAGACAACCGACAAATCAATATCGATCATGTTCAACCAAAGTTTGCAGATGAATTTGAGTTTTGCAGATTTTATTATTGGTGGCGCCGTAAAAGAGGTTACAGTAGAACAACCGTATGCTGACCACATTTGACAACGTAGTAACCGCAGAAGAAATAAAAATTCTGCTGGATTACTATTACAAAGACGACAGCTTGGTTGATGATCGTCTTGACGTTCGCAGTAAAACCCTGGCATGGACCGACAGCAACTGGCCCAAAGAAATAGTCAAACGTATATTGGACCAAGTGTTGGGGCCAACCTATGCTGTTGAGGTGGTGTTGTTCTACGGTAGTCGAATCAGTTTTAGACTGCACACCGATTCGGGCAACGGTGACGGTAGACCATTGCTTAAAAATGTGTTGATCCCACTGCACATCGAAGGTCCTGCCAACACTGTGCTGTTTGACAATTACTGGCCAGGCCCGCATGCTAGGTTCGGCCGCATACCGCTGTCACCATTTGCATACAGTTTGCCTGATCGTGCTGGAAAGTTACAGTCATTCGATGATATCAGAGTTTTACTAGCACAATGTCAACAAACTCCAGAGCTGGTAACAGATTTTGAAATTACAAAAGAGTTTGTTGATACTTTAGAACACATTGTTAAATCACGATCCAGTCATAATACCAAACCACCTGATGATTATGTAACTGATTACAGCAACATTGTTAATTATAAACCCAATGCTAAGTTTGACACCGGCATCCATCAACAATATCTAAACCATATCTCAATTGAAAATTTGCACGGGCTGACCGTGGATTGTGTGGTTCCTTGGCAACTGGGGCAAGTTATTACATTTGATCGCAATCAACTGCATGCCGCAGGCGCAGGACACGATTTTAAAATAGGTATTACCATTTTTACCTATTGTCAATAAGTCTGTAGTCTAAAAACAACACTTTTTAACCCGTATTTTTGGCAGGGTATTTCGGTTGACCAGAATTTACCGATTTGCTATAATACTTGTATGGAAGTTAAAAAGCAATCAAGAAAACGACGCCAGGACAGCAACCATGCTGTCTACAGCATAACCAACTTGGTTACAGGCGATTACTACATTGGTATTACCGTATGTTCCGGTAGCGTAAAACGAGCTCTAAAAGTGCGTTTTCAGAAGCACGTTCGACGGGCTCTAACTGAAGAAAAAGTGTGGGCTTTATGCAACAGTATTCGTGAATTTGGGCCGGAGACGCATGTCGTTGAATTTGTTGAAAAAATCCGTGGTCGCAAGCCCGCACATGCCCGTGAGCGCGAACTAATCCGTGAATACGGGCCAGCTTTGAATACCCACTAATTCGGTTGACCAAAAAAGCCAAATCGGTTATAATACTTGTATAGAAACTAAAAAGGAGCAGAAAATGAGCCAGCTAAAAGAATACACATTAGAAATTTTCAAAACCGATCGTCGCACCAAAGAAGGTCGTCGTTTGTATGCTAAACAAGATTTTGCACCCGTAACCCGTGACTATATTGACACAGTAGCCGAAGCTAAACGTGGTCTGGGGTTTGAAGTTGCAGTGTTTGAAACCTTTGTTACTAAACAGAATTTAATGGGCGGCAAAGAATTCCAAGAGCGTTACGATACGCCTTATTTCTGCTCGCCTGCTAGCGAATCTTATTGGAGCATGTAATATGGAAAACAAAGATTTTGGTATGTTCACTGCCGCAGGCAACAACCGAGTGGCAACTATTGTGAAGCGGGCCTTGGCCAAACGCTGGACCTGGCCCGAAACTTACAATGCTCTCATTGAGCTTGGCCAAGAAGAAAAGTATGGCGAAGCCACTGACACCGAAGTGAGGGAACTCGTTTACAGTCGTTGCAATTTTAACACCACCTTTTATTGTTAAGGAGCCCAGAATGAAAACCATTCAAGAAGTTAACCAAGCAATCATGTTCGGCACATGGACCAACGTGGAACTGACCAGCATGATTGATGCTGTCAAATGGGCCCGTACCCAATTGACCAAGGATGTGAAAAATTCAATCAAGACTGGACAGATGGTCAAGTTTACATCCAGTAAGACCGGTCGCACCATGCAGGGCACTGTGACCAAAATTGCCATCAAGTATGTCACAGTCTCAGTAGCCGGTTGGGGGATGTGGAAAGTGCCTGCTAACATGTTGGAAGCCGCATAAAACGGTGTTGTTTTTAGACAACACTCGTTTGGTTGACTAAAAATGCCCAATTTGCTATAATACTTGTATAGAAACTAAAAAGGAGCAGAAAATGACTACAGCAACAGTTAACGGTGTCGAGGTAACAGCAATCGTAGCCGAAGCTAAACAGGCCGCAGAACAGGCCGCTCGTAAATTTTTCCAAGAAAAATTGGGCGGGGTTGATCAGTATTCATGTGGTTTTGCCTGGGTTGATATTTTTGGCGTCAAAGGCAATACCAAACTTGGTAAAGCATTTGCGGCCGCAGGCGTTCGTAAAAGCTACACCGGTTCGTATCAGATTTGGAATCCAGCAGGTCTAGGTGTGCAGAACATTGACACTCTCGAAGCTGGTGCCGAAGCGGCTGCCAAAGTGTTTGAAAAATATGGTTTTACTGCATACGCAGGTAGCCGGTTAGATTAAAGTTTTTTGGTGCTAGAGATACAGGGCAAAGAGACCTTGATGACAGCTCTAGTTAAATGGTTACCCAAAGGTGGAGCCAGCAAAATTTTGAAAGCAACAAAATGACAATAGATCAGGCGTGTGAAATCATGGAACACTATGCTGTAGAACAAGATCTCGAAGATCTAGCGGCAATAGAACACATGGTAAAGAATTATACTACATTGGATCTTGAAGTTCGACAGGCTTTAAAGTTTTTTATGGATACAGCAAAGGAGATGGCATGAGAAAAACTCGCGATACAATTGATGCAGTTGATGCCAACTTGCTTTGGTCAGCGGCCTGTACAGCATATCGCCTGAATGGTGGTTACCTTAAGCAACCAGAGCTGATTGGCGACCAGGTTGTGAAGCCTACTAATCGTGATATTGTGCGTAAGTGTTTGACCAATACCGCATTGATCACTGATGCTGATCGTGAACTAGGACAACAGTGCCGCCGACAATTGGCCAGTGCTGTGACCTTGCAAGCCCTTAAGGCCGAACTAGGTGAGTGGGCCAAGATCACTGCTCGAGTGTGTGGATTAGATACCATTACCAGCAATTATGATCTTTCGGTGATTACTGCAATGCCACAGAGCTATGCCAAGACACTGAAAAAAGAAAGTGTTGATGCTAGACTGGCTCGATGTGATGACAGTCATGTGGGCCAACTGGGCCACAAGGTTGAATTGGTTGTGGAAATCTTGCGTAACAACTACAGTGCCAAATACAACACTTGGTTTGTCAGTGCAATTACTCAAGACAATCAGGCAGTGTTCTTTGCCTATCGTGAAGAACTTAAATCGGATCGGACTTTAAAAATCCGTGGCACAGTCAAACGGCTCGTTGACCGTGCTACCCAACTTAATCGAGTCAAAGTCATGGAGGACTTATCATGAAAGCATTTGTCGTAGGTACCATTTTTGGTATTTTGATCTGTAGCGTTGGCCTGTCTGGTATTGCTAGAATTTTGGACAACGGTGTGACCAAAGTACAAGAAGTATCCAAGGAGGCTGCAAAATGAAAACCGTGGCCATCTTGATCATGGTCACAGCATTGACCGCATGCGGCACTGTGGCCGGGATCGGAAGCGATCTCCAAAAATCTGCAGAATGGACCAAAGACAAGATGTCCGGGTCCAAGGTAGATCTCAACCAAAAGTGATCCTTTTGGTTAACCAGAATACATAAAATGATTGACAACAAACATCCAATCAGTTATAATATGTATATGCTAAGAAATTAGCATTGTATTTTAAATCAACTTTAATAGGCAACTTAGAAAGGCAACACATGTCACAAGACAAATTATTTACAGTAGCAGGTACAGCAACAAATCCTAACGGTACAGTGAAAGCTCGTTTCGCTAACGATTTGGTAGCTCGTATCAAGATCCTAAACAAAGCAGGTTGTACTGCAATCAATTTGATTGAGCTCCCAAGCCCAATGACCAAATTGCAAGCTCTCCAACATTTGCAGAGCATTGGTATCACCGAAGGTGATGCTGGTTATGCTGTAGCAAACAAGTTGGCTGAGAAGACCAAAGTAGCCAAAAAAGGCGAAGTAAAGGTCAAGGCCGCTTCAGTTAAGACAGCCGTCAAAGCTGGCACTAAAGTAACAGCCTAATAAACCCTGGGGCAGGTAAACACCATAAGTCCCCTGGTATTAGTTGTATTGTTTTGGAAAAAACCCTGTATGGGCTAATGCACTCTCAACGAACTGGATGTCGACTTTGAAGGTTCGCGAGTTGGTTACTAACGAGATAAGGTTGATCACCTTGTATAGTAAGTAGTAAACGATAAAAGCAAACAGATGCGGTTGGGCGCATCTCATAACGAAACAATACAACTAATACCATGCACAAGCTATTAACCATTCCACTTCTTGTATCCTTGTCCGGTTGCGTGGCTGCTCCGTTGGTCATAACCGGGGTAGGTATCACAAGTGTGGCAGTAAGCGAAACCACAGGTAAAAGCATCACCGACAATACTATTAGTGCAGTCAACGGTGGTAAGGATTGCAGAGTCAGCAGGATGTTCAAAGACGAATCAGTTTGTCGGAACGAATACGCGGTCAAACTCAAAATAGCCACCACAGGCGTTACCCCATCCACAGTGGAAGAAATCCAAGCAAAATACAAGTGATATAAGTATTTGCATGTTGGAAGATATCGATATAGATCAGACCGTGCGTCTGACCATTCTTAACCTTATGCTGGTCCTGTACGACTGCGGCATTACCGAAATACACATAGGCGGTGTCATGCGTATACTGGGTGTACCTGACGATAAGGCCCAAAAACACGACGACGAGCGAGTGCTGTTGGATGAAGAATTTGTTAAATATGTAGAACAACTCAACCAGCCTAGACCCGCTGGCCAATCTCTACATTAAATGACATTACCAATATATCGTTCAGGCGAACCTCTTTACACTGTGATCATGCGAGACCCAGATGCTCGTAATTTATTAACTCGCTGGAGCACGACCAGTCGTAGTATCTCTGCCCGAGTGGAGGACAACCGTATGCATATATTTGATCACAATACCTTGAGCATGTTTATAGTAACTTGGCCGCACTCGTTGGATCATGTGGTCATTTGGGATCCTTGGTCAAAGCGGCATGTCTCTATCTAAATATCTTGATTAAATCATTAAAAAACAATAGATCTCACACAGCAGACAATGCCAGACACCTGAACGAGTCAACAGCATTGACCTTCAATCAAACATTCCAGGCGCACACAATAACCGTGCATTATCACGGTGCTTTGGATGGTGGTGGCACTACATTTGGTCAAAGATACAGTCACGTGTTGGCCGAGTTGTATCCTGGACGTGAATTTGCCAACTGTTTTGAATGGTGTTCGGGTCCAGCTTTTATTGGATTCGATTTGCTGTCAAGAAACATCTGTGAGAATCTCTACGTGAGTGAAATCTATGAACCTGCAATTGCATCCATCCAGCAGACAATCAAAGAAAATGCTCAAGTGTGCCAAAACCATGTTTTTTATCATCAGGCCGGTGGTATATCAGACTTGCCCCGGGACTGGCGGTTTGATCTAGTGGTTGGGAATCCGCCGCATTGGAACTCGGAATCTGAATCGCTTATTGGCAAGATTGCCTTTACTGATAGGTTGTGCGCAGACCATAACTGGCAATTGCACAAAGAATTTTTTGATAATATCCGACAACATCTTAATCCCGGTGCCGTGATCCTGTTACAAGAAAGCTCGTATGCGTCGGGCCCGGATTCGTTTAAACAGTTTGTTGAAAGCAATGGCATGTCAATAAGCAACTGTTATTGGGAATCCGATAATCATAGTTTTTGGTATTTGGAAATAAAAATTTGACAAAGCTAGAATTTACTGTATAATTAATAGGTGCTTTGGCACTTTACAATAAAGGAATTAAAATGAGCATTAACCACGAAGCAATCAAAACGGCATTTGACACATACGTTGCAGAAAACGAAAAGTTTACAGGTAAGGGTGTTAAAGCTTCTGCCGCACGAGCTCGGAAAGCATTGCAAGAAATGAGTAAGGCAATCAAAGAGCGTCGCAAAGAAATTACTGCTGAAAAAGAAGCACTAGCAACAGCCAAGTAATTGGAAGAGTGGGTTTGCCCACTCTATTTCTCAAAGGAATTCAATGGAACCTAAATTAGATCTATCCGGGATTACAATAGGTGGCGAAGATGATCACATGTGCGGTTATGAATTTGCAACTAGCCCAAATGATACTGTTACCTTAAGTTCGTTAAATTACGGACACAACTATCCCAACACCATAACCGGTGGTGGGTGTGTGTCTCCTGGATATGGTGCTGTGCCCAATGTCAGTATCACAACTGGATCCAATACCAGCCCTTACATATACAACAACACCAGCGGACAATTCACTATCAATTCGGGTGCTAATACTGGTGCATGGACTTACAATCCTAGTGCTAAAATTAAATTGGATGGCGCGGATGCCGACATTGAAATCAACGGTGTTAGCCTGCTCACAACCATGCAGGAAATACAGAACAGACTTAACATATTACAACCAAATACTGCCCTGGAAAAAGAATGGGAAGAACTGCGTGAATTGGGTCGCAAGTATAGAGAGCTGGAACAGCACATTAAGGATAAACAGGCCACATGGGACCGTTTGAAAGCCATGCCGCCGCCGGTGATTGACTAAAACTAAATTATTTGCTATAATGTATGTATATTATGGTAAAAACATACGAAAATTTGGAGTTATTTGGGCCTGATTCGCTTCAGGAACTAAGTATTTTAGAGAGTAGAAAAAACAACCAGGCTGGCACTTCGGCGCTCAGCGGAGGATTACAATCTAGATCTACTCCACAACGGATTGGACTTGTGCCGCAAAGCAAGTCTATTATTAAAAGAGGACTTCGGAAATCCTCTTCATTGACAAATGGTATGAACTGTCCGGAAACAAAGGTCAGTTTAGAGAGTATGGCATTGAGGCCCGAGGTCTTTATTGTCTCCACCTTACACTCACCTGTCAATGCGTCCACCCTGGGCACCCCCGGTGAACAGCTCACTATAGCTGAAAGGAGAAGACATTGAAATTTATCTCAATATCTAACTTAGGCAGTATAGCAGTAAAGGTAGTTGGTTTTATAGCAGTAGTGTTTGCAGTGACCACAGTGACCGCAAACAAATTGGACACACTCAAGTCCACCAATGAAGTGGCCCGACAAGGGTTTGCTAACATAGCAGATCGTACCAAACAATTAGATTGTTTGACCCGTAACATTTATTGGGAAAGCGCAACAGAGCCTTTTGAGGGCAAAGTAGCAGTGGCCCAGGTCACTATTAACCGAGTGGCATCGGGCAAGTTTGCCACTGACATCTGCGGTGTTGTTTATCAAAAGAACGTGGTGTATGACCGAGTGATTTGTCAATTCAGCTGGAACTGTGACGGCTCTAGCAAAATCAAACCCATATATCCTGTGCAATGGAAAGAAGCAGAAGACGTGGCCAAAAAGGTCCTGCTGGAAGGTTTCAGACTGCCCAGTTTAAAAACTGCATTGTATTTCCATGCGGATTACGTTAGCCCACAATGGGGTAAACCTCAAGTGGCCAAAGTTGGGAGGCACATTTTTTATGCGGATAAAATATGATAATCAAATTAGAAGAATTTTTGAATGTATTAAGAACCTGGTTAGAGCAACACTCGCCCAAGGTAAGTGCTGATACTCTAGGGTGGCTGGCAGTAATTGTCATACACTGTGCTACAATACCTACCTTGTTGGCCTTGCTCACAGGGCTCAGCGATACTGTTCCAAACTTGGACATTGTGCTGTTTATGTGGACCGGATTGAGCTTGCTGTTTGCCCGTGCTGTGGTGCTAAAAGACATGTTGAACATCGTGACCATTGGCACAGGCTTTATTGCACAGGCTGTAATTATGGCTATGATCCTGTTCAAATAGGTTGACCAAAATAGCTAACTCTGTTATACTAGTAGTATGAAAAAATATAGAGTCAGTTACTATTGCGTCGGCTCACGCCGCTATAGAAAGTACTTTGATACCATCAGCGAAGCCTTGCACTTTTCAGTTTATGGGCTTCGCCATCCCGAAGCACTATTTGGCATCGACCTAATCGAGGATTAATATGACCATGCATCTTGAAGGCCCTTGGCTCAGCACAACGGGCAAACAAAAAGGCAAGAAAAAATTTGCCAGTGCAGAACATGCACGAAAAGCTCGCGAGCTTGATACTAGTTGGAAAGAGCTACAAAAGAAATGGGGCGTTGAAGCCGAAGAAAAGAAACGTCAACGGGCCATGAGTGCGCCCGGTTTGAGCAGCAGTTATAGTTTGAGCATTCCGGCTGGGCGCAACACCACAGCTCATATTCCTAGTAGAAGCACCCAGGGCGGCTCAGCCACTCTTTCAGCACCTAAAGTTTATACCGGAACCAAAGTCAAAGGCATTGCTACCATGCACAAGTCAAATGCTGTGCCGGTATTTTCAGACGAAGAAGCAAAAGATATAAGTAAAATGAGGAGATAATACTACAACTTGGCTAAAGAAGAAACAATAAAAATGGAAGGTATGATAGAAGAAGTTCTACCCAATACCACCTACAGAGTTCGAATTGAAAATTTTGAAAAATCTATTTTGGCCAGCTTGAATGGTCGGATGCGTATGCACAATATCAAAGTCCTAGCAGGTGACATAGTGGAGTTGGAATTTAGTCCTTATGATCTTACTCGTGGACGTATAACTCGCAGACGATAAATACCCTTATGCATGTTAATATAAGACAAGACTTAGATCTACTAGAAGCAACTACCCGCCCGGCCAAGTTGGAAACCACACCTTTGCCCTACGGCGAAAAAGCGTTGGATCCGATACTCAGCAAAGAAAGCATTAACTATCACTACGAGCATCTGGCCAAAGGTTATGCCAAACGCTACAATGCCGGCGAAGGCAACGCTGATTTTAACCGTGCTGGCAGTTTTTTACACAACAAATTTTTTCCACAATTACAAGCACCCAAAGGTGCCAATCGTCCCAAAGGCGCGGTACTTGAACTCATTGAAACTAACTTCGAAACATATGAAGACTTTAAAGCAGAATTTAAAAAGGTGGCCATGGCTGTGCAGGGATCGGGCTGGGTATATCTTAGCACATCGGGCACGATTAAAACCATCCCAAACCATCAGGTTAGAACAGATATCTGTGTACTTGTTGACTGGTGGGAACATGTCTGGGCATTAGATTACCAGTGGGACAAAGAACGATATCTGGATAATATCTGGAAAATTATCAACTGGAACGTCTGCTCAGAGAGAATATGATCACAATAACAGAAAACGCAGTGGCAAAAATCAAAGACATTATTGCCGAAGAAAACAACCCCGATCTTAAACTACGTGTTTTTGTTCAGGGTGGCGGATGTTCGGGTATGCAATACGGTTTTACCCTGGATGAAGTAAAGAACGAAGATGATTGGGACCTAGACTACAACGGGGTTCAGGTACTAGTTGACAGCATGAGTGGCGGCTATCTGCAAGGTGCGGAAGTAGACTACAAAGAAGACCAATACGGTGCTACTTTTAGCATCAAAAATCCCACAGCAGTAACCACCTGTGGTTGCGGTAGTAGCTTTAATCCTGGATAAAATACCCAATACCTAAGAGTTTGCCCGCTGGTAAATACAAGCCAGAGGACAAATATCTATGGCTCAACTAACGATCGTTACCACACCCACAAATTCTGGTGATGGTACCCCATTAGCAACTTCATTTAATTATTGCAACAGTAATTTCAGCGAACTGTATGCTCGTGTACAAACCAGTCCTCCCGCAACCCTGGTAGGCATTACCGGTGACACTGCTGGCATGTATGCCTATGATGCAACTTATTTTTATTACTGTTTTGCTAACTATGATGGTACCAGCATAATCTGGGGCCAAGTAACACAGGTTGGCAATATAACTGTAAGCACAATTAGTAACGGCACCAGCAATGTAAAAATTAGTGACGTTAACGGCAATGCAACCACCAGCGTGGCCGGTACACCAAATGTAGTGGTAGTTGCCAGCACCGGACAGTATGTCAGTGGTGTGGTCAGTGCCACTGGCAATGTCACAGGTGGGTTTATTCTGGGCAACGGTAGTCAACTTACAGGACTTCCGCAATCATACACCAATGCCAATGTAGCAGCATTTTTGCCGCTCTACACTGGTAATTTGTCGGCCAATAATACTACATCAAACACTATTGTTACAACGGGTAACATCACTGGTGGCAATATCCGCACTCCTAATCAAATCAGTGCCACTGGTAATATTGTAACAGATCAATATTTTGTTGGAAACTTTTTTGGCAACGTCACTGGAAACTTTGTTATTCCAGGATCAAACACCCAGGTTGTTTTTAACACCAACGGTAATGCTGATGCTGTGGCTGGGTTTACTTTTAATAAAGATTCAAATACTTTAATTGTCCTAGGAGTAGTCAGTAGTTCTGGTAACGTGATTGCCGGTAACGTTTCAACCGCTGGCCGGGTCAGCGCCACTGGCAACATCACTGGTGGTAACGTTTCAGCAACCACGTATACAGGTACTACAGTTAGTGTCACTGGCACTGTGACTGCTGCCAGCACAGTGGGTGGTGTGATCACCGGATCAACTGCCAGTACCACAGGCAACATCACAGGCGGAAATATTCTTACCAGTGGAACAATCAGCGCCACTGGTAATATTAGAACAGCCGGGTATTTCTTTGCCACACAAGATATCAATGTGGGAGGTGATATAACTGCCAATTCCTACACAGGAACTTCTATAAGTCTTGCTGGCAACGTCACTGGTGGAAATCTCAAAACAGCTGGATTGATCAGTGCCACTGGCAACATCACTGGTGCATATTTTTCAGGTAATGGTAGTGCATTGACAGGATTGCTCACCAACACTATACAAAATGGCAACAGTAACGTGCTAGTTGGATCCAGTGCAGGCAATATATCAATTAATGTTCGTGGTGTTAGTCCAGTGTCAATTATTACACCACTTGGACAAACTGTATATGGCGATTTTAGTGCCACTGGTACAGTTGAAGCTGGCAATATACAAACAGGTGGATCAATCAGTGCCACCGGTGCGGTTACTGCACAATATTATCAGACCAGTGGCGGCGTAACAGCCACAGGCAACGTTGTAGCTGGTAATGTTTCCACAACCAGTAATGCCGCAATCACAGGCAATTTATCTGCAGGTAACATTACCACAAGTGGATCAATCAGTGCCACTGGCAATATCACCGGCAATATTATCAGTGCCGCAAGTTTGAATGTGACCACCGGAAATATCACTGTTGGCAATATTATTAATTACAATGCCAATGCTACTGGAAACATTGGTAGCGCAACAACATATTTCAACACCGTGTTTGCCAAAGCAACATCAGCACAATACGCCGACTTGGCAGAAAACTATCTGTCCGATGCCGAATATACCGCAGGTACCGTGGTAATTTTTGGTGGCACAAACGAAATTACCATCAGCACAGACGTGGCTGATGAACGTGTGGCTGGGGCAATATCAACCAATCCAGCACACTTGATGAATGCCGCAATGCCAGGATTGCCAGTGGCATTGAGAGGACGAGTTCCGGTCAACGTTGTTGGTCCTGTAACCAAGGGCGATAGCCTGGTAACCGGCGCAACTGCAGGTTATGCTCAAAGTGTTGGTCGTAGTCGCTTATATGGGCAAGCGGTATTTGCCAAAGCTCTCGAAACTAACCTTGAGGATGGTAAGAAAGTTATTCTAGCAGTAATTATATAATATGTCCTTGATACCAACTTGGGTCACTCCTGCAGGCACATTAGGAAACATACCCGAAGGTGTGTTTTACAGCACTCCCTTAGTGGCCGTTGCTGACACTACTGTTTACTATTCTGTTATAGCCGGACGACTCCCTCCAGGAGTTCAAGTTGATGAAACTGGTATCTTATCTGGAAATCCATTGGCAACAGCTTCAGTACGTGGAGTACCAAGCGACGTCGTTTTTGACACAACGAGTCAATTTGCCATACGTGCTTATACCACAACCACTGTGAGTGGTGTGACTGTGATCACTGGTCTTGCTGACAGAACCTTTACTATGACCATCACCGGTCAAAGTACAGTGGTGTGGACCACTCCATCGGGCAACATAGCAACGTACTTTGATGGAACCCAGGTGGCCGATCTGACACTTAGTTATTCTGACCCTGACATATATTCTGTCAACGTGGTTACCTTGATTGCCGGTGCCTTGCCCACAGGATTGACTGTATCCACAGCTGGAGTAATCAGTGGCTATGTATCACCAAATCCAGATGCTACAGTTCCGACAACTGATTATACATTTACCCTAAGGGTAAGTAACGGCCTCACATCCGATGTAAGAACATTTAGTATTTTGGTTTATGCTCGCAGTACCATGACTGCTGATAACACTAATGTCACAGCCGACAATACATTTATCACAGCTGATATTATTCCTTTACAATCTCCTATCATCACTACTCCTACTGGCAGTATTGGCAGTACACGCAGTGATAATTTTTATGCTTTCCAGTTTGCAGGATTGGATTTTAACGGCAATGCCATTGAATTCATAGCAACCACAGCTCTTCCACCAGGCCTCACTCTTGATCCAATCTCGGGCTGGTTGTATGGATACATTCCATTCGGTGGTGTGATATCTGCAGATTACAGTTTTAGTATTGTGGCCAGAGAAGTTGTTAATCATCTTTCGGTCAGTGACCCGTACAGTTATAGTTTAACTATATCTGGACCTGTAAACTCCGATGTAGTTTGGACTACACCAACCAATGCTGTTGAGCGTGCTGCTAATCCTAGCAATTTGGGATTTATTGACAATGGTGCAACCAGTACATTTTTTGTCGAAGCTGTTAATGTATCGGGCATACCATTACAATATCGACTGTTGTCCGGTAGTGACAGCCGCTTGCCACAGGGCCTGCAACTGTTGCCCAGCGGCCACATAGCTGGTCGTGTCAGTTTTGATACCTTTGCATTGGATGGTGGCACTACAACTTTTGATGTGAACCTTAATACTGTGGACCAACCAACCACGTTTGACCTGACAGCCATATTTACAGTCAATGCTTACAGTGTGAACGGTATAGTTAGTATTAACAAAACATTTTCAATCCGTGTGGTCAGACGTTATCAAGAACCCTATGACAATTTGTACATACAGGCTATGCCGCCACAGAATGATCGAGATTTGATAGCTAGTTTGTTGCAAAATGTAAATATCTTTCCTACAGAGTTGATCTATCGAAATGATGATCCTAATTTTGGTGTGGCCCGTCGTGTAATTTATCGTCATGCGTATGGCCTTACAGCTGCCACATACGATGATTATGTGGCCAGTTTAGATCTCAACCACTATTGGAAAAATTTAGTGTTGGGTGAGATCAAAACAGCTCGCGCCCTGGATGACGATGGTAATGTACTTTACGAAGTGGTCTACAGCGAAGTGGTTGACAATTTGGTCAACAATGATGGTGTCAGTGTAGATAAACAAGTGGTCTTGCCATTCCCAATCAATGCCAACGACAGCACTGAAATTGATTCGGTATATCCCAACAGTCTACAGAACATGCGAGATCAAGTGATTGATACAGTAGGACAGATCAGTAACGTATTGCCCAGATGGATGTTGAGCCGACAAAAAGATGGATCAGTCTTGGGATTTACTCCAGCTTGGGTTATAGCTTATACTAATCCTGGTCAAAGTGGACAAATTGCCTACAACGTTGAAACACTGTTTGGTACTCAACTCAACCTGGTAGATTTCAAAGTAGACCGTTATGAGCTAGATAACTTCTTGACCAAGAATTGGGATCGCGAAAATCAACAGTGGTTCCCAACTCCACCTAGTTTGACCACGTTTGACCTAAGTAAAGAATTGGCCGAGTGGATCAACAATTACTTGGTTATTACCACTTGGGAAGACAATTACAATACGTTAGCTACTTGGACTTATGGCACTCCGGGCCCTAACAATTTAGGCACTATTTTTGATGGGGGCAGTTTGCAGTTTATTGCACCTGTAGACATGTTCAGCAACGATAACAGTACTACAACCAACACCACAGAATACGATAAATATCTCGTATTCCCTAAACAAAATATTTTAGAATAGGTATTAATAATGACAACAGTTCCCTACACGTTTGGCAATGAATCTAGCCCAATTCCATTAAGTCAGTTGGACGCTAATTTTAGCGTGACTCCAAACTATGCCAACACTGCTGGCAATGTGGTCAATGCAGTACAGGCCAACATTACATCAGTGGGCGTACTTACATCATTGGCAGTGGCTGGCAATATTGACAGCGGAAATTTTAGAACTATAGGTGGTATCAGTGCCACGGGCAACATCGTCACAGGCAATATTTCTACAGGCGGCACTGTCAGTGCTTTTGGCACAGTAACAGGTGGCTCTTTTGTAACCGCTGGAGCCATAGCTTCGGGCAACACAATAAGTGCTACCGGTAACATTACCGGCGGTAATATTAGAACAGGTGGTCAGATCAGTGCCACAGGCGCTATCACCACAGCCGGACAAGTTTCAGCAGGTGGTAACATAACCACCACAGGGGCGATCAGTTCTCAGGGCAATATAACAGCTCAAGGCATAGTTTCTGCTATTGGTAACATTAAAACCGACGCATATTTTATTGGAAACTTCTTAGGCAATATCACCGGTAACATTACTGGAGCTCCTGGATCTACCAATCAGGTGTTGTTCAACACTGCTGGTAATGTGGATGCTGTGGGCGGATTAACTTACAACAAGGGATCCAATGTACTCACTGTGCTCGGAGTCATAAGTGCCCAGGGAAATATTTCTGGATCTAATTTAGCAGCCAGTGGTAATCTAAGTGTTGGTAGCAATCTTACTGTAGCTGGAGCCACTCAGCTGGTAGGTGTAGTAACTGGTCCTACTGCGCCAACAGGAACAGCCAACAATCAAGTAGCAACCACAGTATTTGTCAATAACCAGATCAATCAATATGCCAACAGCGTGGCAATAACTGGAGGCACTATAACTGTTAACACTGTAGATGCCAACACTTCGGTTACAACCGACAGCATTATAGCAAACACAGTCAACATTGCCAATTGGACCCTAAATGATATTGGTAATGTGCTTTATTTTCAATTCAATGGATCAAATGTAGCCAAACTTGATTCATCGGGAAATTTTACGACCGTGGGTAACGTAACTGCTTTTGGAAACATATAATGGCAGTACCGCTTACCGGCCCAATATCTCTAACAGATATCGCATCTGAATTTGGCGGGTCAAATCCTATCAGTTTGACAGAATATTACAAAGGTGGTGCTTATGTGTTGGACACAGATTTTGCACCCAACGTTCCACGATCTGGCACAATTAGCTTGAGTGATTTTCGCGGTGCTAGAAAAACCACGTACAATACAATTACAGTTACTTCTGTGGGCGACAATTTTATTGTTCTACCAGCCACATTTGTTGGCAATATAATGATTGTACAGCAGGTAGGTGGAGGCGGAGGTGGTGGTGGACCTGATAGCCAGCCTGGGTATCCTGGCTATGGCGGTCTGCAAATTTCTGGTGGCAATATTGCAGCCAATCCCGGTGACATTGTTAATTTATATGTAGGTGGTGGCGGTGGCGCCGGCGGCTCCGGTGGTGGAGGAGGTGGAGGAGGAGGCGGTAAGATTATCTGCACCAAACTATATGAACTTGGCCTAATGAGCAAAGAAATATATCTAGC
>Ga0114978_10000964_pt1 | contig 24126 bp, 23 predicted proteins | sample S_140212_EF_Meta_FD_87027 | JGI IMG/M metagenome (GOLD analysis project Ga0114978, IMG submission 87027) | Freshwater microbial communities from Lake Simoncouche, Canada to study carbon cycling - S_140212_EF_MetaG | ecosystem: Environmental > Aquatic > Freshwater > Lake | place: Lake...
AAAAATATTATTTTATATATAAAAATAAATTTACTTGTATAAACTATATAAAAATAACATTTATAAAATATATTATATTAAAAAAATGCAAGAAACTAATAATAATTCTCAACAAATAAAAAAAAATACATCTGTAGATTATAAATATATTTGTATTAAAAAAGATGTATTTGATCCAAGTATGATTTTTTTAAATTATTCAAGTTTAAAACATAAGAAATATATTGAAATTATTTATAAATCACCTTCTGTATTTTTAGAAGGTTTATTTTTTAAAACACCTCCAATTTCATCAAAAGATATTTTTATTTATTATAAAGATAATAAAAACTATCAATCATATAATAATACAAGTCCTACACTTAAATTATTATTAAATCATCAAAATCATACTCAATTTATTAATATTTTAAGAACAATTGATGAATATATTTCAACTTATATAAATAAATATGCGATAGAAATAGAAAATGATTTAGTATCCTATTATAATGATAATAGAACAATGTCAAGTTTTAATTATGAACAAATAATTAAATACCGTTATAATAATATAATTGAAATACATATGAAATCCTATTTAGAAAAACATTTACTTGATGAATTAGAAAATAAAATAGAAGATAAGAAATATATATTTACTTTTAATATATCAAATATTTATTTTAGTAATAATAATAATTTACTACCATTAGTTAAATGTAATCGTTGTGAAAGTATTTAATAATTTCTTAAATATTATTTATTAAATAAATGTTTATTTTTTATTCTTTTCATTATGTTTATTATTTTTATATTTTTTCTATGTAAAATTTAATCTAAATATAAAGTAATAAGTAATAAATAATAAATATTATAAATATAAAAGATAATAAAGATAATAAAGATAATAAAGATAATAAAGATGACAACAACTACACGACCAATGACTACACGACCAATGACTACACGACCAATGACTACACAAGCAATGACTACACGACCAATGACTACACAAGCAATGACTACCCTAACCAGTGCTGAAAGTTGCAGTCAACCTCTTGATTATTCAGTTGTTAGAAAAAAGAAGATTGATACAATTACAGGATACTATAATACTCTTTTAACTGAATATACAACAGCATATACTGATTTTGCAACTCAAAGTAATAGTGTAAATACAAATGATAGAACATATGCCAATACTACATTAAAGCCAAAAACTGAAGCATATAATACACAAATTATTAATCTTAGTAAAGAACTTATTGATGCAGTAAATAAAGATTCAGATTTAATATTAGATCAAAAGAATGAATTAGATAGTAAAACACAAAAGATTGATACATTAATAGCTAATATTAAACTATTAAAAGAAAAAAATATAGATTTATCTATTACAGAGAAATCTCAAGTAGATAGTTTAAATACCACAAAAACAGGCTCTGATGATTTAAAAATGACATCACAAATATATATGGGTATCAATATATTATTAGTTTTATTAGTTATTGGTTTAATTATATATTTAGTATATTCGAATTTTACTACAAAAAATAATAATACAAACAAAACAAATAATCTTTACCAAAATATAAAATCAAATAATTTTTAATTAGGAATATTTAATTTCATTTTTATTACATTTTACAGTTTACATTTTACAGTTTACATTTTACATTTTACATTTTATATTTTATATTTTATATTTTAATATATAGTATTTTTAATTTGTAAAATATCTTTATAAAATATAATATATATATTATATAATTTAATATCTAATCTATATTATAAAATATAGTATACACTATTTAAAATGACTACACCAACACCAACACAAAGTGGCAGCATGGCAGGTTCGGCTGATTATCAAACATTAATGAGTGATATTAAAACAACAATTGATAAAAATGATAATTTATTTAAACTTATACAAAAAACAAATTATCCAGATGCAGGATCATATACAAGTGATCTTTTAAATTATAAAATTGATACTCAAATATCAGATTTAAAAAAGGCAAGAGAAGATATTTGGATATTTTTAACAAAAACATTCGAAGAAAATACAAAACTTAGAACATATTATTTTACTGAAATACGTAAAGCTGATAGTCATATTACAGATTTAGAGACAGAAAAAAAAGAGATGATAGATAATATAGATGCTAGTAATATAAAAACAAGTACATCAATTAAATCAATTAAAAATGAAAAATATATATTTAATAAAATGGAATATTATTTATTTCTTTATAAAGTATTAGTATTTGTTCAACTTGCTATTTTAGCAGTCATTACATTATGTATTACAGGTATTATACCACGAGCAACATGTTTAATAATAACCATTATCATATTAATATCAACAGTAGCATTTGTTGGCTATTATGTATTCTTTGTTAATCTTGGACGTAGTAGTGTTAGTTGGCCTAAATATGAACATGATAATAAGGTTGTTGCAAAAGCAGGACAATGTGTAGATTCAACAGGTATATCAGAATCTGATAAAGCAAAAGCCGCAACAGACGAACAAGTTAAAGCACTAATAGATGCAAATAAATCTAATAAAACATGTTCTACATAATCTTCTAACTAATATTTTATATAATTTTATATAATTTTATAGCTATAGATAAAAAATAAATATAAATTAAATATAAATTAAATATAAATTAAATAAAAAAATTGATTTTTATGTTTTAATTTTTTAAGTTTTTAAAGTATGTTAAATATTATATAAAATTTTGTATTATAATGACATCTACATATGTCTCTATACAAAATATAAATAAAAAAAATAATAGTCAAACAAATCAATCAAGTCAATCAAGACAATCAAGTCAATCAAGACAATCAAGTCAATCAAGTCAATCAAATGACTATGATTTAAAGGATAAAAATAATGAAGATATTTTAGTTATTTTTAAAAATAATAGTATTATTAATAATAATAGTAATTTTCATGAAGAATTACCTATGTTAGAATTTATAGAAAAAATAAATTCTATAGCATCATCAACAAATGTAGTTGATATTAGTAAAAGTATTAAATTATCTAATCCATATTTAATTAGTTATGCTGCAGTTGAAGCAAATAAATATAAATCAACTATTAGAGGTGATAAAATGGAACATATTTATAATTATATGATAAAAAAAATCAATTGTGATATAAATCCAATGATTAATAATAAATTAAGACAAAGTGTAGCAATAGCAAAATGGAAAATATATAATTTAATGGTTACTAAAGAAGATGAAGATAAAAAACAACCACGTAAAGTTGTTGAATTTGATATATCAATCGCATATTGGGTAGCAATACTTGCTGGAATATATTTATATTTTGATGAAAAAGATGAACTTAATTTTAAACAATCATCATTATTACGTGATATTTCTAAACCTTTTACTATAAATAGTTTCAAATAAGTATCATTATAATGATTTTCTAAATTAGTTTCTAAATTAATTTCTTTATAATATTTTCTATTTTATCTTTTTTAATTTCACCAAAGGTAATAATATGAACTTTACTAAAATTAAATAATTCATTAGCACAATCTTTTAATTGTTGAGATGTAATTGCTTGTATACTGTCTATTCTCATTTGTATTGTTTCGATTGGTTTATTTAATAATATTTGATTTGAAAAACGTTCATTTTCGTCTTCAATATCATCAAAAGACGTTTTATAAATATCACAGTAATTTTTTTTATTATTTTTAAGTTCAGTATCATCAACACCTTCTTTTTTAAATTTAATTAATTCTTTAAATATATGTTCTATACATTTAATAGTGTCTTTAGTTTCATTTTGGGTATAGATATTAAAATATCCAACTTCTTCATAATTAGTAATATCACATTTAATAGAATAAGCTAATCCCAATTTTTCTCTAATTTCTACAAATAAACGACTACTCATATTACCTCCTAAAATATTATGTATTAATTTATAAAAATATTTATTAGGGTCAAAATATCCTCTTGTTTTAAAAACAATATTTATATAATCTTGTGTTAATTTTTTAGAAAAACAATCGATTTTATAAGAAGGATGTTTATCTACAAAAGGTATTATAGTAGATACTCCAGGAGTATATGTTTTTATATCTATAGGTTTAAATAGATGCGATTTACTATGTTTCTTATCTTTAAAATATTTTTGTATAATATTAATATAGTCAGAATTCATACACCCACTAAAACTAATTAATAAATTATCTGGTGTATAATATTTATGATAATATTCCATCATTTTAGTTCTATTTATTTTATGCAATGTATCAAGTGTACCTATGATAGTACGTCCCAATGGATGACCTTCAAATAAACATTCTTCTAACTTATCATTAATAAAATCATCAATATCATCAATCCCATCATTATATTCTTGTATAATAACATTTCTTTCTGGTTTAATATCTTTTTCACGTATTAATGAATTAAAAATCATTTCACTTGTAATATCACAAATTAAATCTAAATTTTCTTTTGTAGAAAGAAATTTATAATGATATGATGTAATATATTTACTTGTATAAGCATTAAAATCAATTCCATTTGAATCAAATGTTTTTGATATATCAAGATAATTAGGGAATTTAGGAGAACCTTTAAATAACATATGTTCTATAAAATGACTTACTCCATTTATTTCTGGCGTTTCATTTTTACTACCAACTTTGAAATAAAAATAAATAGATGCTGCTTCAGTTTCTTTTCTATTTGGCATAATTAATAAACGTGTTCCCAGACCATTTTTATAGTATTGTAGTTTTTCTTTTTCATTACTATGTTTCTTACTATGTTTCTTACTATGTTTCTTACTATATTTCCCACTATGTTTCTTACTAGACTGTTTTTTAGAAGTAGAAGTATGACTTTGTTTTAACATTTTATTTATGTGTGTGTATATTTTATTTTATTTACTATTTACAAATATAATAAATATAATAAATATGTAAAAATATGTAAAAATATAAATAATTATATCATTCGTAATTACTAATAATTAATTATATAATCAATGTTTATAATAGTATATAGAATATAGTATATATAAAATATAAAATAAAATAAAAATGTCAAATCAATATCAACAATATAAATCTAAATCTAATTCTAATACTAATCCTATTTATAATCCTAATATTAATCTTAATCCTAATCCTAATAATAATCCTAATAATAATCTAATAAAAAACACAAATGTAAGTCTATTATCATCCACCTATGATCCCAGTAGACAAATATCAGCAATGCAACAATCATTAAAACAAATGCCAAATACAAAATCATCTCAACTACCTCCTCCACCACAACCACACCCACAGCCATCTAAGAATATTTCTATGACAAATTCAACATCTTCCCCACAATCACAACAGTCATCAAAATCAATGGAAAATATTTTAAATACCCATCCTTCTGAAAGTGGAAGACCACCCTCTGGATTAGCAATACATCCAAATAGTCGTGAAGGAGAAAATATTCGTCACGCTCAAACTATTCATAAAAATGCACTACAAGCACAACAAGGTCAAAAAGATAAAATACTTATAGATAAAGTGAGTGATAAAATATATAACCATTTTAAATTAAAATATCCTACAACCATTGATGCATCTGGGTTTAATCAATCAATTATTAATACTATTATTACACAATCTATTAAAAAAGAACCATTAAATGAAAAATCAATCAATAAAATTATTGAAATCATTGATACTAAGTTTAAAATGACAATCAATAGTGGTAATAGACAAGGAGAACAATATAATACAAATGCCTTTTCTATGGATGAAGAAAGTAAAATATCCATTGATAAATATTTAGAAAATTATACAAATAAAGTTACCATTTTATCAGATAATGGAAATACAAGTACACAATCATTAGAGGCAGATTTACCTAAACAAATGGCACCTATTAATGAATTTATTAAAATAGATAAGCCAGAACCATTTAATGAAGAATTTCCTATTAGAGATAGAGAAAAACAAACAGATATGATGAAAGAAGAAGTTCGAGAATATACTTATTATATAGTAGTCAATTCAAATGATAGAAATGTTATAAAATCTCCTAACCCTAATGAATTTGTAATAGATTTTGCACCATCACCATCAGCCCAAGGTAATGCACCACCAACAGGCTATATAGATAGAACCTTTCATAATATTAAATATTGCGAATTATTAAGTGCTGTTGTTTTAGATACGAGTAATGTAAGCGGTTCAAGTGATTATGGAAGTATTAGTTTTCCATATTTATTATTACAATTTGATGAATTACAAACAAATTATTTTGGAACAAACAATAATTTATCAAAAGCATTTGGAATTTTAACAGATTATAGTAAAAGAGGTAATTATAAATATTATAGTATTGTTGGTGATTTATCTGATAATACAGTTAGTAAAGTGTATAATCCCAGAATAAATTTAACCAAATTAACAGTCAAATTATTATTACCTGATGGAACACCTTTTAATTTTGGAACACCAAATGTAAATGATACTTCAAATTCTTGTATTACATTTGGTCTTCGTATTACTACCATACAGAAAAATTTATCTACTAAATTTTTAACTTCAGCATAATTATAATATGTGTGTAGTATATATATATTTGTGTGTTTGTGTGTTTGTTTATTTATTATTTATATATAAATATTTTATATAAATATTTTATATAAATATTTTATATAAATATTTTATATAAATATTTTATATATAAATATTTTTAGTTAAAAATGTTTCAAAACAATAATTGTTGCCAGAGTTCACCATTCATATTTATCATAAATATATTACTTGGTTTCTATTGTAATTACATTCTTTATAGTATATTATTTTGTTGTTTATTTTTAACATCTGTATGTTATCATACTTACAATACAGATTTTACCTATATTACAGATAAAGTTTCAATTCTATATATTATTTTATATGGCACAATGTTATTTAATCAAAAAATAAAAATTATAAATTATAATTTTATATCTATCGTTATGGGTATATTAATTATATTAACTTTTTTAAGTGTATTTTATTTATATTATTATGGATATATTATGAAAAACTATTGTTTTCATACAGATATAAATATTGCTTATAAATATCATTCATGGATACATTATATAACATCATTTTCACATATTTTAATTATGTTATTGTAAAATAAATGATAGTAGTTATATTTTTTTAGTCGTTCTAGTATGTTTAGTATTTTTGCTGATTTTAGTCTTTCTACAACTTTTAATTATATCTCCTTTTATATCTACTGGTTTAGTACATGATAATACTATATGTTTACTATAGTAATTCATATATAGTTCTAATGTTTTAAATTTATTATCATCATCAAAAATACATAGTGTATTGCAATTATAAAACCATTTTAGTAGTTTAGTATAGGCTTCAGTTTGTGTTAATATATTTCTTATTTTAAATTTATGTATTATTTCATTTTCATATCTGGATACATTTATTTTACATTCTTTATTTATTTTAGATATATAAGAACATATTAATGGTATAATAGAATTGAAAAATGTATGATATATAGATACTATTTGTATTTTCTCATCTCCAGAATGACAATTGCTAAAATAACCTTGATAGTTAAAAATAATACTCCCTAAAAAATCTCTACCTAAATTACATATATAGTTTATTATTTTTTGGGTATGATTTATATTAGTAGTCTTATTTGTATTACATAATTGTGTTATGTCTGAAATCATAGGTTTATATTTATTTTTGACACTATCTAGTTCTGGATTATCATATTTACAAAATCCTTGACTTCTTAATTTTTTATTTACTTTATTATGTATTTTATATAACCATTCAATTATTTTTTCTCTATTATCTAAATAATCAATAATAGGTAGACTTGTACTATACTTTGTAAAACTTATACGGCAATATTTACAAGGTAATATATAAGAAATTGTTTTCATAAACTGTTGCATTTTTACTTTATCAGTATACGAAGGTTGTTCTGGATATATAAATGTTAATATATGTAAAAATTCCCATCCACTTGGTCCCCAAAATGTTGTATTCATATCATATATATATGTATATATGTATATATATATATATATTTACTTACAAATGATTATATAAATATGTAAATATGTAAATATATAAATATATAAATTATATAAATATGTAAATACTATTATTACTATTATTTCTATTATTTAAGTTTAATTATTTTTTTATCATTATATATTAAATAGAAAAAAATATAAATAAGTATTAGATATTATTAAATATTATAAATATTATAAATAAGTATTAGAAATAAGTATTAGAAATAAGTATTAGAAATAAGTATTAGAAAAATAATTTATATTTTTTCTATTTAATATATAATGATAAAACATTCAAAAATACGTGGTAGATATACTAATAATGTACCAACACCAAAATCAAATGGACAATTAAATTTACAAGATTTAAATGAACAACAAATAAATGAATTACTAGGTCAAGGTATAACACTAGACCAAATTGCACAAATAGCAACAGAACAAGGTCAACCTATACCACCTTTAGTTCAAAGTATGATGCAGCAACAAACACAAACTCTTCCAGAACAACAAGCTATGATGAATCAACAATATATGATGCAACAAGGTATGGATCCTAATATGCCACCTCCACCTGTAATACCATCTAAATCAAGTAAATTTCCTACAATGATGTCAGTAAATGAATATAATCAATATCAAAATGCTGTTGAAGAAGAAGAAAAAAATAAAAAAGATACACAAGAACATAAACCAAATGTATATGGATATACTTTTTCACCTTTATTAAGTGAGGAATTAATACAAGATATGAAGCGTACCCAAGGTAGTTTTTTTGTGGGTGTAAATATAGCAAATCTTTTAAATACATTTCGTGATATGATAGTTGATTCTGAAAAGAAACCATATAAACCTAAATCAACATCTAAAATGTTAAAATCTAATCCAGATAGTATTTTTAATAAAATTGGTGAATGGGTAGATGTTGATTTTGAAAATATTCTTGATAAAAAAATGGGTTATCGCGGGAGTGATCTACCACTTCTTCCTGAAAAAAAATTAACTGACTATTCTACTTTTTATGAAATTATTAATGAAAGTAAACAATATAGTGATAGAGGGTTTAATGGGAAAATAACACCTTATGGATTATTAATTATGACACGTATGTTATATAAATACAGAAATTCTAATTCACAATGGTTTCGTGTAGCTACTGTATTAGAATTAATATATAAATATTTAGGTAATAATATGACAAGAGAACAATATTTTAAAAATAATAATGAAATATCAATATTATCATTGATGGAGTTGGAAGAATTTTATAATACAGATCATATATTTATGTCAGAAAGTGAATTGCAAAAATTTAAATCTGATTTAGATTTTTATAAATATGATAAAAATATAGATGTTAAAAAACAAATTGCAAAAATACAAAAGAAAATATCCCCACCAATTTAGATTAATTTTATTTACACAGATAAAGATAATAAATGAAAAAGATAATAAATTAAAAAGATAATAAATGAAAAAGATAATAAATGTATAAAATGGAAAAAAAATTGATAATTTTTCTAAGTATTATTATTTTATATTACAATCTATCTTATTACAATCATGCCTTCCTTCAATAATTATAATTATGATAATGATAATGATATTCTGTATAATCCTAATCAGCTCGTTTTACATATTCCTGAAGTAGTAGAGCTCGATGAAGACATCGCTCAGATGCACGATGAAATGCACGCTCAGATGCACGATGAAATGCACGCTCAGATGTACGATGAAATGTACGATGAAATGTATGATGAAATGTACGATGAAATGTATGATGAAATGTATGATGAGATGAACGCTCAGATGTACGATGAGATGCTCGCTCAGATGCACGATCAGATGCACGCTCAGTTTCACAATGAGATGCACTCTCAGTTTCACACTTCATAATATCTTCGCATATAACACTTCTTAAAATATTAATCATTAAATAGATGTTTTATTTATTTTTATTATTTTCTAAAAATATTTAGATATTATAATCAAACCACCAATTATCGTCTAAATAAGGTGGGACTTCACCTGTATTGATACAATTATTAATACTTGGACCTTCTTTAATCATACTATTTATTTCATTAAAATCAATAGCACGTGAATAATATCTAATATTAGATACATATCCTTCAAAACCACCATACATATTTACCCAGAAATCATCATCATTTTGTTTTGGCAATGAACTTAATTCTTTTCTTATTTTTAAATAGCCATTTATATATAAATCTAAGTTCTTATTATTAAGAACTATATTCATATAAATCCATTTGCGAATAGGTAAATTTTCAATATCAGCATATTCAAGAATATTGTCTAATGTATTCATATATACTCTTATAGCATTTCTATCTGGATGTATCCAAACACCAGGAGCACGATTAGGGTAACTGGAAGCATTACCTTTATGCATAATATGTTTCCATTCACCTTTTTTATAATCAAAACTATCTATTAAAAACCAAAATCCATATGTAAATTGTATACCATCTTTTTCTTCTGATTTATTAATAGGTATATAATTTACACTTCCTGTATCTTGGCTTATTACGAGAGCATGTTTGCCATTTTTAGAACCATTTAATAAATAGGGTGAACCTACAGTTGCAGTTTGATATTTAACAAGAAGATATCTAGCAACATAAAATATTATTGCTAAAACAACAACCATAATAATTATTTTAATAATCATAGACCATATTGAGGGACTGTCTTCTGGTTCAATATTTCTATCTTTTGTATTATTTATTTTATTTTTAATACTATTACTATTACTATTACTATTACTATTACTATTACTATTACTATTACTATTACTATTAGTTCCACTGTCATTTTTATTATTTGAACCTATTATTTGATTTTTAATATTAGTAATACTATTACCAATATTTGAAATACCTTTTGTAATTATATTTTTATTTTCAGTTTTATTTTCATTTTTATTTTCATTTTTATTTTCATTTTTTTTTTCATTTTTTTTTATATTATTTGAAAGACTATTTGACATACTACTACTACTATTATTATTATTGTTATTATTATTGTTATTGTTATTATTATTATTATTATTATTATTATTTACTTTTTCAGCATTTACTTTCCCAGTATTTACTTTTCCCGTATTTACTTTTTCAGTATTTACTTTTCCAGTATTAGATACTGGTGTAGTTAATACTGAAGCATTTGTTACACCAGCATTAGTTTTTGCTCCTGTATTTACTATTTTTGATAAATTACTAATTCTTTTATTTAAATTATTATTTGATAATGAAGATAAATTTGTAGCAGTTGCCATTTTATTTAAAATAATTTAAAATTAAATATAAATTAAATTATTTATTTTATATACTTAATATTATAATAGATTATTTATTTATAGTAAGAAATAAAAATTAAAATAAAAATTTCAAAATTGTAAAATTACAAAATATAAACTAAAAATATAAACTAAAAAATAAACTAAAAAATAAACTAAAAAATAAACTAAAAAATATAAAAATATTTAATTATTTATACTAAAAATGAATATAGAATTGCTATAACTATAATTATAAAAATACTCCAATATACCCAATTTGGTATCATTGAAAATAATGTAGAACTTACAATAGGTCCATCATAATAAATACTTTTTGCTTGTTGAATAGTCATTGCAGTATTTGTAAATTTTACTCTTGAAATCATACCAGAAAACCCACCATCTGGTGTTATTTGAACATCAGTAGTACTAAGTGCTGGGAATTTTTTTAATACACAACTAGATGCCAATTGACCATCAATATAAATATCAACAACTTGATTATAAACGCTGACAATAACACTCACCCATTTTTGTAGTGGTATCATTTTAACAACACACGTTCCTACAGTTGGATCATTATCCATATCATTATTACAACTAGAACTTTTATTAATACTTTTACTTAAATTACTCAGAAAATTATTTAATGTTGTTTTTAATAATTTAATGAAATTTTCTAAGAAACTAAGACTCCCATCTTCTTCTGTAGTTCCATCAAATGTAAGTGGACAATTAATTAATTTCATTTTAGAATTTACAGCATTTTTTAATACACTATATTCAATAACAACACTTTTATATTCATTTAATTTATCTGTATCTACTTTTAATTTATTCATTTTAGCTTCTAATATACCATTGTTAGATGATAATGAAAGACCATCCATTTTTAATTGAAATGATGTATTAATTGTTTCAATATTACCAGAACCAGACTTTATTAAAGATCGAATATTTTCTATATACTCAAGTATAGTATTAAAAAATAGATTAATAGAATCTATAAAGCTATCAGATGTACTAGTATTTTGAATATAGTTTGTAATATCACATATATCAACAAGAACATCTATAATTGCATTTGTGGCATCTGTAATATCATCAAACTTTTCAACTGTATTATTATCTGTATTAGTAGTATTACCAGTATTACTAAGAGTATTACCAGATATCATACTAAAATATTTATCATTAAAATTAGAATTATTTGATACATATTGTATTGTAGGGAAATCAACTTCATTTTCACCAATTTTAGTTTTATTAATGAGTTCATCATAATTACTATTATTTTTGAATTTAACAGGTAAGGGGGTGCTTGTTATATTAAATTTTTCAACTAATGTTGGTGATGGTGAAATTCCCATATCCATATCCATTGCCATACTCATAGATGGAGATATAGGCATATCCATAGCCATATCCATAGCCATATCCATAGGCATATCCATAGGCATACCCATAGGCATACCCATTGATGGAGACATACTCATATTCATACCCATACCCATATCAATAGGTATATCTACAAACTTAGCAACGCTATTTTCATTACCTTGTAGTTTAAGTCGGACAATTAAATCATTTGTTTTAGCTGCAAGAACAATCTCAGGATTGCCAGATCCCGCAGCACCACGACGCAATATTACTTTTTCTTTTCCATAATTATAATTATAATCTAAAATATTAATCCAACAACTAATAGAATATTCATTACTATAATTAGAATTTGGTATAGTTCCGGAAGCAACAGTAAAATTACTACTTGCATTTTTAACATCAGGCATAGCATCAACTTCTTGTGGTTTCATAAATAATTGTGTAGAATAATAATTATATAACCAATAGGATGCTGAAATAAGAACTAATACAACTACAAGCAATAATACTATACCAAATACATTAGAACCAGAATATCCAGATGTTGACGATGATGACGATGATGATGATGTTGATGTTGATGATTGATTATTGCGTATTTTCATATTATTAATAGGATTTCCATTATTCATTTTTTTATTTAATGTTTGATTCATTTTATTATTTTTTAATTTACTATTACTATTATTAATAACTATTATTTTTTATTATTAATTTATTATTAATATATTATTAATTTATTATTAATTTATTATTTATTTTTTATTATTTATATTATTTATATTATTATAAGAAAAATAAATTAAATAATATAAATAATAAAAAATAAATAATAAAACATAAACAAAATAATAAAAAATAAAAAAAAATAATAAAATAAATTAAATATTTACTAAAAAGTAATTTATACTAATTGAACTTCATCATATGATAGTGGATAAGGATATAATGAAGCATTGCGGATCGTACCTTGAAAATTATTATTAATATCACCTAACATAATTTCACTTTGAATATCATAAACAACAGGAAGACTTGGTAATGTTTTTGTTGATACTAAAATACTATCAATATATAATTTTATATTACGATTTTCTATAATTACTATATATTTAGACCATCTTTGAGGCTTTATATTTTCAAATTTAATTTCAGCAAATTGTGCATAAAAAGGATTATTTCTATATTTTAAAACTATTGATAAATAATTTTTCTTTGGATGATATGAAATAACTGGTGAGTCTTGCATAGATATTATAGGTTTAATACGATTATAACTTGTTTGCCATTTATCATTTCCAGATAATGTTGGTATATACATTTCCCATACAAATGATAATCCATAACCAAGTTTTGGTATATATAGTGTTTTTCTATTTGTAACTTGTGTTTGTAAACTTATAGTATTTGTATATGTTTCATTAAACGTAATCTCATCAGTAATTAAATTTATTTTATATTTAGAAAGATTCGATTGACTTGGAGCCCAATAATAATAGTAAAATAGTCCAAATAAAACTATTAATATTAGGAATATTATTATAATATATATATATTCTGTATTCATATTTTAATGTTTTTATATTACTAATTTATGTTTCTGTTTAATATTTTTTATAATATAATATTTATTTATTTATTAATTTATAATTATATTAAAATCATAAATAAATATTATATTAATATAATATAATAAATAAAAACATAAAATAAAATTTATTAATAATTAATTACTATATAATAATATTAAAAAAACAATATTAATATAAATATGCATATTAAAGTAGTATCATCTAATGATGCTGTTAAGCTTTCTAATTTATTAAAAGATGGTGATTGGATGGTTTTATATTATGCAGATTGGTGCGGACACTGCACCACTATGAAACCAGAATGGACAAAAGTTGTTAATAAAATGAAAAAATCTAATATGGTTAATGTTGCTGAAGTTGAAAGTACTCATATTGGTGATTTAATTAATAAACCAGAAGTAAGTGGGTTTCCAAGTATTAAAATGTATAATAGTGGTAGTGAAATTGCTAACTTTGAAGATGAACGTGTAGCTGATAAAATGGAGAAATTTGCTATGTCAAATGCTACTAAATCTACAACAAGACCTAAATCTAATTCTCTAATTAAAAAAATATCAAATGGTTATATTAAACCTATGAAGAAAATTATAAACTCTTTATCACGTAAAAAAAGAACTATGAAAAAACCTATAAAAATGGCTCCTATGATGGGGGTGATGCCTATGCCTATGCCTGTTCCTATGCCTATGCATCATAAGAAGCCTATACATCATAAGAAACCAACACAATATAAGAAACCTATTCATCATAAAGTAAAAAGTCATAAAACACGTAAAACATATAAAGTTCGTAAATCTAAAATTGGTAAGTCTAATAAAAATCTACGTAATAGCACAAAAGATGTATATACACAATTAATAAAATCATTTAATCGTATTGGAAAAGAAGCTAAACAAGACTCTACATTATTAAAAAAAGCAACACATTTAATGTAGATATTATGTATGATATACACTAAATTAGTTCTTTTTATTTTTTAATTTTTTTTTATTATTGTTGTTGTTTTTATTTTTTTTGTTTTTTTTATCGTTTTTGTCTTTTTTTTCATAGTACCACCAGTCATAGTACCATTAGATACTAAATTACAAATAGAACTATGTTTAGGCTTACTATTATTATGAACAGTCATTGTAGAAGCAGGCGCAGTAGCAGCAGAAGCAGAAGAAGCAGCAGAAACAGCAGCAGAAACAACAGCAGCAGCAGAAGCAGCAGATTCAGGCTCAGGACAAGGGTCTTGAGGGGTATACTTGTTTGATTTCCATTTTTCTGTTTTATTTAACATACCACAAAACTTTGTATAAGTAGTATCTTTAGTAATTTGTTCAACATCGTCCTTAAATAATTTATAAGCGCTATCTCCAAATATTGGAGGCATTGTCCTATCAATCGCCTTTTCTGGACGTATTATTGTATCTATTGTTCTCACACATAAAATATGTTTATCTTTATCATAAATATTTTTTCCATTAAAATTAATATTATCATCATAACATTGTTTACAACATAAATATAATACAATTTTAAAATTAGTTATTTGTAGAGATTTTAAATATTTTGAAAGATTTATAGCATCTTGTAAATCGTTAGGTTTTGAATCAGCAGCAGATTTATATGCTGTAGCATCTGTATGATGATAATCACTATGACTTTTACGAAAAAAAATCTTACAATTTAAATCATCTTTAGTACTTAAAATAAATAATAAATTTATTATTCTTATAATCATATCATTTTTAAATGTTGTATTATTATCATAACTATACTGATGTTCAAAAGAAATAGATGGATTAGTAAAAAAATGATTAAATATTTTAGTGTCAGTAGATAATTTGTTTATATCTATACCTTCTATTATGTTCATAAAATCAGTAATTATAGGTGTACTTTCCTTTAATATAATTGTATCAAATGGTAAATCAACTATATTATAAGTTTTAGGTTCTTTATTTCTGGGTTCAACCAAACTACCTCGTAATAAAGTAGATGGTCCACAATCAAAACCAATAGGAATTATAATTGGTTTACTATCGGAAATTTTTATATATTTAGCATAATTGTAAGATGTATCTGTTATAATTTTTTTTACTTCTTGTTGATGATTACTTCTACCACGACTATTACCAGTACCAGTACCAGTACCGCGTCCACGTCTAAAAGGTTGAGATGCCATTTTAAAAAAGACAAATACTTATTTTATTAAAAATTAAAAAAAAAATATTTTATATATTAACATATATATATATATATATATTATAATTATTTATAAATAAATAAAAAAAATAATTATAAATGATTATAATTTATGTAATTTTATATTGTAGGTTGTGGTTGTGTTAAACTAATAACATCTTTTATATTTTCTAATGTTAAAGCATCTGGATAATAAAGTAAATTATTTATTTCTCCGCCAAAAGATTTATCATTCATGACATATAAACTTGATTTAGTTAGAGTTGGTGTTCCATCTAATTTAACAACTTTCATTATTTTTCCATCAAAATAAACTTCAGCATCTGAACCTCTAAAATTTATAGTTATATTTACTTGTTTATTAATAGGTATATTTTGTAAATCACTATCAAAAAATTCAACATATGTATTTAGTCTTGTGTTTGGTGTTGAATTATCACCTGCACGTGATGTATCTACCCATTTACCAGAAGGCATATCAGTAACATAACAATCACCTGTTATACTATTACATTTTTCAATAAAAGCATCTGGATGTGAACCATTATTTCTATTTGCTATGCTCGTTGTAGTTACTGCTATTCGTAAATTATTAGTAAATGGGGCTAACCATACACCAATAGATTGTATTGGAAAATCTTTCACTAAATTTTCCCAAGATTGATAATCAATTATAATATCACTATTAATAGGTGTTCCTTTATGAAATATATGTCTCCAACTTCCATAATTTTTATAAAAATCATAAATAGTTAAATTAAATGAATATGCAAAAAAACCTATTATATATGGATTTTGTAATTTAACACTATCTATTGTTGTGGTGATAGTTGTATTGCCAACAAGAACTGCCTTTGTAAAATCTTTTTTAATATCATTATTATTTATTTTAAAATCAGCAGGTTTAACCCACGCACTATAATTTGCAGTTTCATTACGTATTTGTCCATTTTTTGTTCCAGTACATGTTTGTGTATTAGAATTATAAGTTATACCATCACAAGTAATATCATTAGAACATATATTTATACAATCATTTATAGTTGTTGTTGTAGTCTTAAATATAGGTTCGTATAATGTAATATCATTACCATAATAACTACTATTTGCAGTTATTGTAAGATTATTATTTTTATTTATATAATAATACACTGCATATCCTATAAATAATAATGCAATAATTACAATAATACCTAGTAAATACATATTTGAAAATATATTCTCTTCTATATTCTCATATCCAGCACTTTTATTAAGCATATTATTAACTTTTTTATTAGATATTTTATTGTTCGACATTTTATTATTTTATAATCTATTATGAACTAATGATAACTAATATTAAATAATATTATTTTTTATACTTATAACTTTGATATAAAAATTAAAAAAGAAAGAAAATATAGAAATATAAATAAAATTTAAGCTTTATTTATATCTATGTTTTGAATTGTAGATGATAATGTAGATGTTGAATTTCTACCTAAATCATTACTATTTCCGCGAAAACCACCACGCCCACGAAAGCCGCCACGACCCCCAGTGTTCTCAGAACTACGAAATCCACCACGACCCCCGGTGTTATCAGAACTACGAAATCCACCACGACCCCCGGTGTTATCAGAACTACGAAATCCATCACGACCCCCGGTGTTATCAGAACTACGAAAACCACCATTACCCCGAAATCCTCCACGACCCCGAAATCCGCCTGCATTGCCATTGCCATTACCATTACCAGTACCAGTATCATTACCTGATGCTTCTCGAGGAGGTCTTGGTGTTTCACATTTCAAAGTAATACCATTCATGCCAGATACATTAACAGTTTGGATTGGATGTGCTTCATTATCAGTTTTTTTAATTTCAAATTTAACATTTTCGCCAATAACAAGAAAACGATAACATGGTTCTTTTGTTATAATATTTGATTGATGTACAAATAAATCAGTATTTTTATGTTCACCTTCAGATAATACAGTAATAAAACCATATTTATGTCTACTATTAAACCATTTTACACATCCAGTTGCAGGTACACCATTATTGTCACTCATTTCTTAAATTTAAAATATAAAATATAATTGTTTTGTATTTATTATTTATGTTTGTATTATTTATTATTCTATAAATGATATATAATTTATTTTTTAAATTAGTTTTTTTTAATTTAAATTTAAATTTAGTAAATATATAACATTACTTTTTTATTTGTATTTTTTTTTTTAAAATTATATATTACTATAATAAAACTCTAAAATATAACTTTTTATTATGTCAAACTCTATTATCAAATATATATCAATATTGTTAATATTATTTATTATTTTTTTTATTTATTGTCATATTACAAGATTAAAGATAATAAATAATGAACTTAAAATATTACAAGTATCAGATCCAGATACTGATATAGCATATGATCTATTTAATCAACATCAACCTATTGTTTTTCAAAAAGAATTATTGTTTTGGAAAGAGTTTAATAAATTTATTGGTAAACCATTAAGTGAAATAAATAATAGTATTAATACAAATACTCAAATTCAATATTCTGATTATATTAAAAATAATCTTGAACTTTATAATTTACCATTATCATATGATTGGAATATTGATATACGAAATGTAATATTAGATCATACATCTGCTATATTTTTTATAAAACAAAATAATTATTTACAATTATTTGGATGTGTATCTGGAGAGATGAGAATTATTATTGCACCTCCAGATCAAACTAATATGGTTCAACCATTTATTAATATGGTATCTAATATAGATGCTACACCAATATTAGATAAAGAACCTATGGAAATGAATTATATTGAAATTATAGTTAGAGAAGGAAATATGATATATATACCTTATAATTGGATTTATTTTATGTATAATGGTAATAGTAATGGTAATGGTAATGATAATAGTAATAGTAATGGTAATGATAATAGTAATGAATGTGTTATAGTAGATTGCATTAATCAAACTGCATTAAATATGTTATAATTATTATTATAATTATTTTTTTATTTAATAAAAAATTGAAACAAAAAATAATTTTATTGTGTTAAATATCTAAAATAAAATACTAAATATAAAAATAACAAATATATATAAATAAAATATTAAATATGTCATTTTTACTGTCAGCAATTACTGACTTTGTTAATTATTCTAAATCTAATCCAACTAAATTAATGGTATTAGATTTTACAGCATCATGGTGTGGTCCTTGTAAATCATTAAAACCATTTATTACATATTTAAAAGAGCAATATGAAAATGTTGAATTCTATGAAATAGATATAGAAGATGATAATACTGAAACTATTACAAATACATTTGATATTAAAAAAGTTCCAACATTTATATATTATAAGAATGGAGAAGTTTGTAATAGAATGATTGGTACAGATAAAAATAAAATTGAAGAATTTATAAATGAAAATTTATAAATGAAAATTTATAAATGAAAATTTATAAATAAAAAATTATAAATAAAAAATTATAAATAAAAATTTATAAATTATTAGAATACATTTTTACTTGTTATATTTTTTTTTATTTTTTATATATTATAATTAGTATTAAAAACTAATTCATTAATTAAATTTATTATAAATATTTTTATAAATATTTTAACTATGGATAAAAAACAATTATTTCAAAAACAATTATTACAATCTAAAATAGATGAAAATTTAAAATCATTATCTATATTACAAACCTTATATGATGAATTAAAATTACAAAGTAATACTAATACTAAACCTATAGCTAATAAGATATCTACTCTATCTACTCTATCTACTCTATCTACTCTATCTACTCTATCTACTTTACTAGAAGAAAAATCACTTCTAGAACAAAATAACTTAAATAATAAACAAATGATACATAAGTTAACATTTAATATATCAAAATTAGAACAAGATTTACTAAAGCTTCCAGATATAACTAAAATTAAATTAAAAGAAGAAATAACTATATATAATGATGAAATTGAAAGAATAGAGAATAATAAACTAGAATCTATAAATAATAATATAGAAAATATAAGCTATGCTATTCTGGATAAAGAGCAATTAATAAAAGATATTGAATTATTAAAAAATAATATAGAAATACAAGCTAATATTATATCTAATATACAAATTACATGTCATAGTTCACGTAAAAATATATTGGAAAGTTTAAAAGAAAAAAAACAACAAAAAAATGAACTACATTCTAATATCAAGAATTGTAATATAACTATGAATCATATTACAAACAAAATAAATGAATTATATACAACTATTGAGAATTTAATAGATTTTAAGAAATTATTAGTTGATGATAACTATAAGAATGATATCCTTGATAACATTAATACCATAACATTAAATAAATATTATACATTATTTAATATAGATAATACTATATCATTAAATGATAAAATTATATTAATTGATATATTAATTAATAATAATCAAAGTCAAATCAGTTTATTCACAAATAAATTAAATAAAACAGAAGCTATAAATAATATAGTTATCCAAGATAATACTAATAATTATAATAAAACTAATACAAATAAAGTAATTACATATAAAGATAAATTTAAAATTGAGAAAATAAAACAACAAGAGTTAGAAACTATTCTGGAAGCTAATTTAAATAAATATAATAATTATGAAAGATTAATAATAGATAACATTAATAATAAATTAAAAGAAAAGTTAGATAATTTAGAATTAGATAAAAAGAAAGCAAATGATAGACTTACTATAATAAAAATAAGAATGAATAAAGAATTTGAAGCTACTAAAAAATTATATAAAAATAATATATTACAAATTAATTTAGATATACAAAAATTATCTGAAGATATGAATAATAATAATAATAAAATAAAATTATTAACAATAACTATTGAAAAAGAACATAAAATTAATGATGAAATAACTATATTAGAAAATAAAATAGAAAAACATAAAGAAATTATTACACAATCTGAAAAAGATTTAAGGGCATTAGTGTGAATGAGTCCTGAGTCCGGTGTCCGGTGACCTCAGTTATAATTTACCTTGGAGGACGATCACCCCAGAAATTATCAGGCATAGTATTTGTTTCTGGATAAGCACTTGCTCTTAAGATTTCTTCTTGACTACGAGCACCCTTTTCAGGTTCATAATAAAACATTGCTGATGTGCGGGGTTTTTTAGTAGGTGGTGCTGGATAGGTTAACATACGAAAAGGTATACCGTCATCAATTTGAACACTAAAATATTCATCTTGTTTACCAGTTTCACAAACTTTAAAATTAATATGAGGAGGAACATAAACTGAACCAAGACCAATATAATAAGCATTTGGATATTTCATATTAATAGTAAAGTTACCATTTTGCACATCCAATACACCTTTATTTGGTGTTCTATCATAAGCAGTTAAAGGATTAGGATAAGGCATTCCAGAACCAGAAAAACTTGTTCCATAGGTAGGTGGTGCTGCAGCCCAAAAGAATAATTTAGATACAGATGAAACATTTTTTAATTTACCTTGTATAACTAAATCACCTTTACCACCATAACTAATCGCACCATTACACATATCTTTATTAAAAAGTAATTGTCTAGCTTGTGTCATTTTTATATACTATATATATTATATAATTATTTTAATTATTTTAATTTTAATTATTTAAATTTTAATTATTTAAATTTTAATTATTTAAATTATAATTATTTAAATTATATTATTATATTATTTAAATATTTTATTACTTATTATAATATTATATAAATATTTTTAATTTTAATTAAATATTAAATATAAATTAAAAATAAAAAATAAGATAATAAAATAATAATATATCATAAAATATAAATAATAAATATGTTAAGTGTAAATATTAATAAATTGAGAAGTGATGTAGAAGAAAGAGAGAAAAAAAAAATTAAGATATTTGAAAATATATTAGAAATGTGTTATCAAAAAATATTAAATACGAATAAAAAAAGTGATGATTATAGTTGTACTTTTATTGTACCAAATGTTGTATTTGGTTTACCATTATATAATATTGGTGATTGTATTACATTTATAATGGATAACTTAGTAAAAAAAGGTTTTGAAATATATTTTGCTTTACCAACAACAATACATATATCGTGGCAACCAGAAAGCTATACTAATAAAAAAGTAAATATATATAATAATAATATAATGTCTAATTCTAATTTTAATTCTAATCAACTTGAATATTATAATTCATTACCTTTATTAAATCCACAAAATCAATTAGTTGTTAAATATAATGGTTCGCATAATGATACATCATATAATAAAAATATAAAATATAAGAACACCGATCATAGTAATAATCAAAATCAAAATGATAATAAAAATACAAATTATAGACCTATTGATGAATATAAAGAAACATTTAATACTCTATATAATTTAAATGATTTAGAAATGTTTCAAAACAAAGTTGATAATATATTTTAGTAAACTATCATTATTATTTTTTATTTTATTTTATTTTTTTTTATTTTCTGTTTCCAGATAGAATAGAATAAATTATAAATGATAATAACATACCAACTATAATATATAATACAACATCGCACATATTTCTTTTATTATTATTATGTAAATCTTTTTCTATTTTATTTAATTTATTTAGAATATCAATAAGTATCATATGAATATTACTATCGCTATCGCTATCACTATTACTATTTCTATCACTATTACTATTAGTTTGTTTATTATTTTTACTATTTATATTTGAAAATTCATTTTTATTATTATTTTTTTTCATATTATTAAATTTATTATTAATAATATTTTCTTCTTCAATAGTATCTTCTTCAATTAAATCATCGAAATTATCAGAACCTCTACCTCTATTCATAAAATTATTTAATGTATCTGATAGATTAAAAGCACTATTAACATCTGTAAAATTTTCACCTGTCATTGTAGGACTTGGATAAGGTTGTGTAGATTGTGTAGATTGTTGTCTATCAGTTGTATTAGCATTATTATTATATATAGACATATATGAAGGTAATGGTTCTAAACCTCCATAATTATTAATAGAAGGCATTATTGAAGACATATTAATGTCTATATTATTTGTATTTTGAGTCCTATTAGGAATACGTGGTTCTCTTGATAATTTAGAATTTATACCTCGAGATAAAGTTCTAGGTTGAGGTTGATTAGGATTACTTACATTAAATTCATTACCTCTATTTAAAACATTATCAGGTATTGACATATAGGCATTATGTATATCTCCTTGTGATGATACATGATGACCATCAAAATTTTGTCCAGCCCAAGCTTCTTCTATAGAACACATAAACAAATAATTACTATTTATTAACTATATATAAATAATATAAAAAATTATAAATAAAATCTAATAATTTTATAAGTATTAAATAATATAATAAAATAAAATAAAAATAATTAAATAAAAAAACAAATAAATAATAAAATAATTAAATAAAAAAATAATAAAATAATAAAATAATAAAATGAAAAATATTAAATTATGTTATCAT
>Ga0114978_10000966_pt1 | contig 24112 bp, 33 predicted proteins | sample S_140212_EF_Meta_FD_87027 | JGI IMG/M metagenome (GOLD analysis project Ga0114978, IMG submission 87027) | Freshwater microbial communities from Lake Simoncouche, Canada to study carbon cycling - S_140212_EF_MetaG | ecosystem: Environmental > Aquatic > Freshwater > Lake | place: Lake...
AATTTGTGGGGATTTGATTCAATTTGGGCAGACACACAAGAAACAAAAACTGATGAGTTCATCATGCGTGATCGACAACAACACGACTTATACATACATTGGCGAGAGAAATGGCAACCATATAAGAAGTATAATATAACAGTGCATAATACAATAGAAGGCACACAATTAAAGGATTTACTATGAGCGCAACACCATCAAGGGGTCAGATACAAGAAATCGACTTTGACTTTGGATTTACAGCAGTAGATGAAGAAGAACTCGAAGCGGTACAAACAGTCACAGCACAAGCTGAAGCAACATCATCTGAAGCTGAAGCACTTCGCGCAAAATTAAACTCATTGCGCGCAACGATAGAACCACTTCTTAAGAACTTAGAACAGAATCCTGAGAAGGCATACATCCACTGGCCTGATCGTACAGCAAAAGTTAAGCAATTTAGAGCAAAATTAGACAATATTCATAAAATTTAAGGCCAGGGGCCTGTCTCCCAAGTCCAATCCCGTCCGTGCAAGCCAATGATTTCATTGGCTTTTTTATTTACGAACTATTTTTAGGGGGGCCTATGTACAAATGGCGGGAAATAGGGTATAATGGTTACATCAAATGAAAAAAGGACAACACATTATGATGAAGTATACGTTAGATGCCGGTGTAGCAAAAGCTGTTGAAGTTATGCAAGAAAGCTACATCAACATGTATAAAGCTCGATCTGAAGATAATGCTGATCGTAAACAATACGCTGTTGAGCAAGTACAAAAGTTCGTTGATACTACACGAGTTGAAAAAGGTCGCAACTATATTAAAGTTGCTGCAGACGGTAGTGTTAAGTTCTTCGTAGTTGCTAAACCAACAAAAGGTTTTAAAGTTGGTGATATTCTCAAAGCAGCAAGTTGGAAAGCACCAGCAACAAACTTTGCTCGTGGTAACGTATGTGAAGGTGAATTTAATTTGACATGGACTGGAGTAATTTACTAATGATTAGATTTATAGTAGGTTTATTTTTAGTGTTTGGTGCTGTAGGTGGTATGGAAAATGGTGATCCATCTGATATATGGTATCAGATTGGTCTTGCATTAGTCGGTTTATCGCTAATGTTTTGGGCATCGGTATCCTTAAGCGAGAAAAAGTATTTTTAGGGGGCCCTATGTACAAAGCAGGAAAAACGTGGTATAATGGTATATGTCAATGTGTAGAATTGTTTGCAGTTGACATTGGTTTTAAATTTAATATTGATATGGAGTAATTTATTATGGGTCGTAAAGCACGCGTCTATGACGCAGCATTTGTAAAAAAGTTTGAGGATAAGTTCTATTCAGAATTTCCTCAAGTAAAGTCTGGTTCCACATTTTTGTGGAAAGACGCTGTTAAAGTTATGCGTCAACTTGGTTTAAATCCTCGCAATGGCGGTGATTATCCTTTCTATTTTTTCACTAACAAAGTGTCAAAAGGCGTATATAAAATGCCTACGAAAGGTGCTTTAATTAAAGGTACACCTGAAGCGACTGCAGCAAGCATCATTAAGTCAAAGCAACCTAAGATCAAAGCAACTAAAGCACGCGTTGGTTATGTAAATGTTACACCTACAAAAACCCCAAAACCAACTGTAGCAAGAGCAACTAGAATTGCTAAAGAAGATAGCGATATTGGTACAGGTGGATTTGATGACTCAGTGTCATATGAAGATGTACGTTCACTTCGCGGTGAATTCGGATTCGGTGAATTCCGCAACACGACAGACTAATCTTAGTCTAATATCTAACTTCTAACCACCACACTCGGGAGAGTTCTGGCTATATAGGTTGCCGCATAGAGTAAGCGGCTTTTATCTTTAGGAGAATCATATGTTATTCGTTGATTACATTTTCCATTTATTGCATGATGGATCTATTATGTGGGATGAAGAATTAACCGCAACAAAATTAGATGTAAAAGAAGGTGACACATTCGTTGTCAGCATTAATGCTGATAATAGAGTTTTTTTTAGGAAAAACCATGACACAATACACACGCCAACAAATTAAAGAATTAGCACAAAATAAAATCATCACTGTTGTCTTTACAAAAAAAGATGGCACAGAGCGTACAATGAATTGTACATTGAATGAATCAAATATTCCAACAGAACATAAACCAAAAAATACTGGTACGTCTGTAGGAAATGATAATACGCTTGCAGTATTTGATACAGATAAACAAGGTTGGAGATCATTCACCATTGCTGACGTTAAGCATGTACAATAGTATCTCGTTGGTGTATAATAATAATTATTAATGTGAGAGGATTTCTATGGCCACTGTCAAGATCAACGGTAAGACATTCAAACCACCAAAGAAACGTGTAACCAATTCATTGTCGCTAGACGAGAAGTATACTGGTCCCGAACCATCGTTTACTGGTGTGGTATTCAAAGATGACTCTGACCGTGTCGTGCAGATGGCTAAAGCTTTTCACTTTTATAATTATTTTAATTGGGCATCACACTTTAAAAAGGATGTAATCAAATATGCTAAAGACGACTTACAGTTCGATAAAGAGTCACTTGACTTACTACGCGTATCGCCTGATTGGGCTTGTACAAACACACTTGGAAGTCTTTTGCGGATGCGTAGCCGTGGCCTTGATCTTCGTGATGACGAGCTTTTCAAGATAAGAAAATATATTGATGACATGCTTCGACTAGGTAAAAATAAAGTCGAAGAGGATCTCAAAGAAGAAGTAAAAGCTGCTAAAGCACCAGTCTTTAACATACAAGATCGAATCAGAAATAAAGTCAATGAGACAGTATTAGGTGATCTTGAGGATATGTTGGATGAATGGATTCGTGGTAATTCACCATCCATTGATGTATATGAAGCTATGAAAGCAGCTATTTTACCTGCTCAATGCGCAAGGTTTGTCATAATGTGGGCAGAAAAGCATAGAGATGAGATGCAAGGGAGTATAGATAAGATAGACCTTCAGTTAGTGGAAGGTTATTCACATCTTACACCAAAACGTAAGAAAGAATTTATAGCATGGTTCGAGGGTATTATTGCGGACGCTCAGCGCTTTGGGACTAACACCAAAACGGTTCGTAAAACCCGTTCAAAAAAACCCGTATCGGTCGAGAAACAAATCTCGAAACTCAAATACTTAAAGGAGTCGCCCGAGCATAAACTAGTTTCGATCAATCCGTCTCTGATAATTGGTGCTATAGAGTTATGGACTTACAATGTTAAGTACAAATCTCTTACACGATTTATCGCTGAGTCAGGTCTTGGGTTTGAAATCAAGGGCACTTCCCTTACTAAGTTCAGTACCACAGAATCCCAATCTCGCACACTGCGAAAACCTGAAGAAATGTTATCAGAGGTGCTGTCGTCTTCAAAAACGAAAGCAGCCAAATCTTTTGCTTCGCTCACAACGAAATCGAAAGAGCCTAATGGACGGATCAACGAAGATACGATTATTTTAAAGGTAAATAAATGACAGAACATATATTAGTTGCGATCACAACGTGGCTATCGACTATGATTAATCCGATACCACTAAATGAGCAAGATGTATATTGTTTAACAAGAAATGCATATTATGAAGCGAAAGGCGATTCAGAAATGTCTCAGATCGCCGTAACACACGTAGTATTAAATCGCTTGAACGATCCTAAGTTCCCTAAAGATACATGCGAGGTAGTGTATCAAAAGAATAAGAATCAAGAGACTCATAAAACAACATGCCAGTTTTCGTGGACATGCGATAGAAGATTAATGGGTGCAATACCCGATTATGAAGCAAAGGGATGGCAAGAATCATTGACATCTGTGAAGAAAGCACTGACGATGTACTATCAGAAAAAGGTAGACGTCACACAAGGCGCGACATTTTATCACGCGCATTACGTTAACCCAGGTTGGCATACATTAGAGAAAATAACCTCTATCGGTAGCCACATATATTATAAAGTGAATGAAAAATGTCAGAGCAACAGCAACCAGAAGGCATGTATACAAAGAAATCGTTTAGCGAGCTTATAGAACGATTAGTGGTTGAGAAAAGATCTAACTATCTCGATACAATCTTAGATGTTTGTAAAGAGAGACAGATAGATCCAGAAGACATTGCGAAATTATTGAGTAATCCCATCAAGGCAAAGTTAGAAGCCGAGGGGATGAATCTTGGTTATTTAAAGAAAAAGAATGAACTTACGTTCGAGTGATCCATACGAAGCTTATAAGATTTACGTAGCATGTAAGTTACACTTCGAGTCGAAGACGTATGACTACTTTAAGTATAACGGCAAAACAAGCGTTACACCTAAGTCATTCTTTGCACGACGCGATAAACACTTCTTTGCTAAGCTGGTACGAAAATATCCGCTTAGCGAATTGAAGTTTTTTTATGGATGTAATTTTGCCCACCACGGTACAAAGTGGATAGGTAATTTAAATGAAGAAGGTTCAGATGAGACTTACAGAGACTATAAAGGTCTCATGGAATCCTTCACATATCGCTTTAAAAACGATATAGATAAGATTATATCGAACAATGACTTTAAGAGTCTGTTTGTGGTAGACAATGGACAACATCCATTACTCGTCAAGATATTACTTCAAGGCGAGATACCACTCGAGACTTTCACTGTCCTTAATCGATATATCGGGTTTATGCCTAAGTTCGACAAAGATATATCAGATCCCATCATGTGGCCTGATCTATCATTGAAGATCCGTAAGTATAACCCGTTTATTACGGTGAATAACGAATATATCAAAGATGCACTCAAAAACTGTTTACAAGAGAGTGCAAATGTGGTATAATAGATATTCCATACAATGTTAAACTCTGCTATATAAAGGAACATAATTATGTCATTAGCAAATCTCAAAGCAAGTCGCGCAAGCGAAATCAACAAACTTGTTGCAGCCGCAGAAAAAGTTGGCGGTGGTCAGCAACAACAACAATCCTACGAAGACAATCGCATGTGGAAACCAGAAGTAGACAAAGCTGGTAACGGCTATGCTATTATTCGTTTTCTACCCGCACCACAAGGTGACGATTATCCATGGGCTCGATATTGGGACCACGGTTTTCAAGGTCCTGGTGGTTGGTACATCGAGAAGTCTCTCACATCAATCGGTGGTCAAGATCCAGTATCTGAATTAAATTCCAAGCTTTGGAATTCTGGTTTAGAGTCTGATAAAGATATCGCACGTAAACAGAAGCGTCGTCTTCACTATGTTTCAAACGTGTTAGTTGTATCAGATCCTGCACATCCCGAAAATGAAGGCAAGGTATTCCTCTACCAATATGGTAAGAAGATCTATGACAAGATGATGGATGTTATGCAACCTCAATTTCAAGATGAGCAACCTGTGAATCCATTCGATTTATGGGAAGGCGCTAACTTTAAGTTGAAGATCCGTAATGTTGAAGGATATCGTAACTATGATAAGTCCGAGTTTGATAAACCCACGCCAGTGGCAAACGGAGATGAAAGTGAACTCGAATCAATCTACAACAAATGTTACTCTCTCAAAGAGTTTACAGATGCTAAAACATATAAATCATATGATGAACTCAAAGCAAAGCTTGAGCGCGTTCTTGGTGGATCTGCACCACGCACTACAGCAGAGCATATTGAGCTTGATGAGACACGTTCGGCACCAACAGTTGGAAAGTCAGACGTGAGTGCATTTACTCCTGCAGTGGCTAGCGACGATGAGGATGACGACACGCTCTCATATTTTAGTAAGTTAGCAAAAGAGGCTTAATTGCCCGGAGTATATCGAGAAAAATCATGTCCTGAATGTAGTAAGGTCCACAGAAAACGTGGGCCTTTCTGCTCTCAGGCATGCTCGAACTCTCATCGTGATGTATCGGTTATCACACGTGAGAAACTCTCTAAGGTAGCCACAGAATATAAACAAACGCCAGAAGGCATAGCAGATACAAAGAAGCTCGTACGCGATAGTGTTAAACGCGTAGAGGATAATAAGAAACGAGACAACGGTGAGTATGTCCTACAAGAAGATGATTGGTATGTACTACCCTTTGAAGAAGATAAAGAAGATTTTAGGGACGGTGATGAATGGCAAGAAGTATCATGATATCTCATGAAGATATAAAGGCAAGGTGTAATATGCTCCTCGGAGCTATGTTAGCTAGTAATGATAATCTAGCCTCGAAGTGGTGGAATACACCGAATAAACACTGGAACAATGAACAGCCAGAGAATATATTTACAGATAATCCTTGGGAGGTGTATGAATACCTCCTTCAATTTGCAGATTCAGGAGGTTGGTAATGACAACAACAGTAACAGCCAAGAGGTGGGTGATCCTCGAATGGGTGAAGGACTATAATTCTTTCACGAAAATTCTCCATGGTGATGATAAAGAATGGGAACTTTCCCATATCATTGATAAAACCGAGGATCGAGATGACTACCTTGAATGTACTACTCGCAATGGTACGACATATAAGTTATCACGTAATAAGCAAGGCATGACCCCACTGACTAGTAAGATCTATGCAGAAATATCAAGCAAAGTCTTATCAGATAAGAATAACGTTCAATTAGGTATCCTATCACTATGAAGAATCTCCAGCAAGTAGTCATCGACCTCCATTACATTGCTTCTACCCTACCTCAAGACGAGTATGCTAATATCAGGCTTAGACAGGTAGCAGACGAACTCCATGAGTATGTGAATGCAGATCTACAGACAAGGAATAAGATCGTCACTGAACAACCTCGTGTTTATAGGTCTGTTGAAGATCGCCTCGCCCCACATAGTTGGCAACAAAAATGGGTAAAGAATGTCAGGAAGACAGAATATTGATCTACGAACAACAAGACTACGATAAAGCAATCTCAGTCATTGGTAAAAAGATCCTAATGGACATTAACAAAAGGACATTAGAACTCATAGAGAGTGATATCCAAGAGGTAGCAACGCTTTATTATGGTATAAGAATCAAACATTTCCAACAGGCATGGGACAAATAGTGGTAAACGATGGTAGGAAGTGGTAAAAAGTGGTAGAAGGTGAGGCACGAGTTTTTAAGGCCCCTTGTGATAATAGACTCAGGACTATACAGTATTAATGGTTTTAACTAGTAACAAACAGTAAGCCGCAGTATAGATAAATCATGTCTCAAACTAGATCTCAGTGTATATGTCTCTAGTGATCTGACTTAGGTGCAGTAGAAGTACAAATTTAAATCAAACTAAGGAGATACAACCATGTGGACAACACCATCAGCAACTGAAATGCGTTTCGGCTTTGAAGTTACAATGTACGTAATGAATAAGTAATTAACGCCACACAACCGGTATCCACCACGGATCTGGACCAAAGGGCCTCGCAATGAGGCCTTTTTTACGTTTATTTCACCAGTTGGAATCAGCCCAGATCCAATACCACCCGTGCAAGTCTATGATTCTATTGGACAATATATTTTCGATATATTTCGCTGGGGCCTATGTACAACAGCGAATTACTATGGTATAATGGTTCCATTAAATGATTAAACAAAGGGAAAAAATGACAGCTACAGTGATTATCGGATTTGACAAAGGTGCCGGCAAGTTCAAATGTTCTATTAACGGTCAGCGTTTTACTACGACCAAACAGAACTATATTGAGTACATGTTCAAACAGATCACAGGCGAAAAGAAGTCATTTAAGGACATCGACGCTATGCAAAAGCCTGCGGTGTCTGAGAAATTCTGTATCAATCAAAGATTTGGTTTTGTGGAGAAGATCGTAGGTATGGTAGCCACTGGCGTCCAACCTTCGACCATCATCACCGGTCAAGGTGGATTAGGTAAGACCTACACTGTTATGAAGACATTGCAATCGCACGGTCTTCAGGACTATAATGAAGTTATTCAAAAACTTCCAGTTGGCGCTACGATCCCAATGAAGACCGTTTATGTTACTATTAAAGGTTACAGTACAGCTAAAGGTTTGTATCGTACCTTGTTCGAGAATCAAAACGCAACAATCGTGTTTGATGACTGTGATTCAATCCTTAAAGATCCTGTTGCTCTTAACTTACTTAAGGGTGCATTAGATTCTTATGGTAAGCGTATCATCAGCTGGAATGCAGAATCCTTTGGTAAGGATGATGATCTACCACGTAGTTTTGAGTTTAAAGGTCGTGTGATCTTTATTTCGAACATGGACCAGGACAAAATCGATCAAGCTATCCGTAGCCGTTCTATGATGATCGATTTGTCTATGACAGATGATCAGAAGATTGACCGTATGGCTCATATTGCAGAGAGCGAAGAATTCCTCCCTGAGTATTCGATCGAGATCAAAGCCGATGCACTTGCTTTGATCCGCGAAGTTAAGGACCAAGCTAAAGAGATTAGTCTCCGCACTTTGATCTCGGTCGCTAAGATCCGTGCAGCTAATCCGCATGATTATAAAGACTTGGCAACATACGTATTGACTAACTAACTTACGGCCAGTTACAGGTCTCTCAGCTGACATCGCTCAGCAGTAAGGGACTGGAGGCCACCAATAAAAGGATATATGATGAAACAAAAGAAAACACTGAACGAACTATTCCGCAAAAAGCTAGGTATCAAACCTACTTTGGGATACTTACTAAGAAAGAGGTTAGGACATGACAACACAGAAACAAAGAAATGAACAACTAGCTGCAGACTTACTCTCTCAGGTCGAGGAACTTATTGATGACTTTGTCAGAGATAACTTAGACCAGAACCTGGATATGGATGACCTGGTCGAGCAGCACGAATTCATCACTAAGTATATTCAGAAGCACATGTTTAGGACGCCGTTATGAAATTATTCAGAGAGACGACTAAGGACTGGCAGGTCCCACAGCAGAACCATGCCTATGCCTTGTCAGATGATAAGCAGTGGATGTACGGATATGTTAAGGCCGGAACCAGGGATCTCATCACCTTTAAGAAGAGGATCCAGTTCAGCACTCGGTATCGGACCTTTGTTGAACTCAGGCCAGGACAGATATGAGCGGATACCGGTCTAAGAAGATGGCAGCCGATGACAGGCAGAGGATCGTATCCCTATGGGAGCAGAACGAGTTTGACCTGTTCATGCAGCAGATCCGTCTATATAGGAATACCGGTATGTCCGTCCCTACCATAGCCTCAACCCTTAACACATCAGAGGATGTCATCCTTCAGGTATTAAATAATGGATGATGAGGATATTAAGCCACTCCGTTGGTCAGTCTATCTCTGTATTTTCCTAATCCTATTGGCCACATACATAGATGCACAACAGGGCTTGGTCCGTTGGTCTCATCCGCCTAGGGTACATAAGACCTATCAGCCGCCAGTAGACATAGACAAGTGGGATGATACCTTTAAGAGTGCGATAACACCAATACAGGATTCTCAGAATTAAGTCATAGGGTCTATGGGTCCCATCTATAGGCAGGTTACTATAGGAGACCATCTATAAGATACCGACTCGGTTAAACCGATATCGTCCGTCACGAAGATAAAAAATAAAATCCCCCCAGGCCCGCAGCACTTATCCAGCTTTATCCCAGAAAAATAATTCCCCAGGGTGGAAATCAATTATCCAGTTTTATCCTATAAAAGATAATTCTGGGGCCGGTAGATTCCCCCAGCAATTCGCATATTGATCCCTTCCCTCCGTTGATGTATTCTAAGAACAGCAGAGCTGTTCAGTATAGACAGCAGAATACTATACAGCATATGGTCAGTATATTAACCGAAAGGTATAGGTTTGGTTAGTATATTGACCGAATGATCAATGGGTATAATTAGGTATAACTGGGTATAATTAGGTATAATTCGGTATAATTTTCGTGAGCTGGCTATCTGCCTGGGATATATGGCACACAAAAAAAGGGACCGTAAGGTCCCTATTCTTTTTCTGTCTGTGTAATTTTTAGTTAACTAATGAATTCCAGCCTCTTGCTAACATGTCTTCCATGTCTCTGGCTTTAGAGCGTGCACTCATGATAGCAGTATTACCGTTATTGATAATAGTCTGACCTGCATTTACTACACCGTTCACAGCTTGCTGGCCCGCGGCTACTGCCTGATTTACCATCTGCTCGCCCTTTGCAGCAACGTTATCTACTGTAGCACCTTGTAATTCGCCTGTCTTAGGACTCATACCAGCAAAATCATAGACTGCATCTGGAATAGCTTTAGATGCAAGCTTCTCCATAGTACCGCCTTGTGGATTAGGTAGTATAGAACGTAATAGAGTCTTAAGGAAGTTCTTAGCCATATCACTGATCTTACCAAATAAATCTCCTACGTCGGCGACTAACTTGCCTGGATCTTTAAAGATGTCCATGACATAACGTATCATGCCTTCGATGAAGTTATAGAAACCTTCAACGCCTCGCTTAATTAGGTCAGAGAATGAGAAGCTATCAAGTACTTTCGCTGCGTTCTCAAATCCAAGGAGATTAACTAACCATGACATACCATCTTTAATTAAGTCGAGTAGTCCACCGATCAATCCATTCAATAGTCCTGTGACACCGCCTTTTATAGCACCAAAGAATTTAGCTAGGAAGTCGCCCTCTGTATTATTCCAACCATCAAGTGCACCTGTCACTGTATCAAATACAGACATGATAACTTGAAGAGGATATGCTAACTTACCAAGGATAGAACCGAATGCCTTGAAGAATTTAGTTAATGGCTGAAAGAAATCCATCGCCTTAGCTATCTTACTGAATAATCCGCCCTCTCCACCGCCTAGAGAAAAGATCTTGCCAAAAAATCCGCCGATGGCTTTTGCTGTGCCTGATATCATCTCGCCGACAGATTCGAACATGCGAACAAAGTCTTTGAATAATCCTTTACCTGAGAATCCAAAAAAATCGCCGATGTATGTGAATAATTTAAGAACGTTACCCTTGAACATCTTGAGTAGATCAGCACCTTTAAATAAGTCTTTGATATAATCTACCATTCGAATAAATCCACCCTTGATAAAATCAAATGGTGCACTAATATATTTGAAGAGACTAGCTACTAACACATCGAGCTTAAGCATCTTAGCAGCTTTTGTCCAGAAGCCAATAAAGCCTTTGACATAGTTCTTAATAAAGGCAAGACCACCCATCACCAATCCACCGATTAATGCACCAGCAAGACCGAGCCAAGAAAAATCTCCGCTCTTTTCTTTCTTCTCTTCAGGCTTTGGTTTTAAACCCTTTAAGGCATCTAAGATTTGTTCATTATATTTAGATTGCTCTGATGCTTTTTCCAAATCTTTCATGTGATTACCGACAACGATTTTCTCAATTGCTTTTATTGAGTCATCTATATCGATCAATACATTATTAATACCTCTTAGTGCAAATGTGTCTATATCACCATCATCTCGCGTCTCTGCAAGTATTTTATTGGATTGTTTAACAGCGTCAATTAGTTCTTGTATATTTGAACCAGAGGTGACGTAATTTGATTTTGCCATTTTGTTTACCTTAATCTACAGTAGGGATCTTTGGTGGAGCTACTACTGGTGGTGCTCTAACTACAGGTGGTATTGTAGGTGCTGATATCGGAGACATATCTTTATCAATACTTGGTAAAGCTGTTGATACAGTTGATGCTCCATTGATTTTCTCTTGCGTTCTACCCCAAGCTGCAAGGCCTAGTACTGCACCCATAGCCATGTGGAATAAACCGGCACCTTGTAATGTTAAAGGTTGCCATTGGCGAAACGCGTCATTCGAGGCAGAAGTTTCCCAGAATTGGATCGCAGCCCACAATACAGGGAATAATATGAAGTCTGCAACGCAAACTGCCATATACATCCAACCCATAGCTGGACGCCATTTGGTGTTCATCCAATCTTCTTTTTTCTTTTCGCTTTCGCTCATTTGTTTTTCTTCTGCCATTTCTACTCCTTAGTGGTATTTTTGATTTGCTTTCTTAATACGTTCGTTTTCTTCTTTAACATATTCAATCAACATAGCCACATAAACTTCTCTCTCCCATGGTAACATCTCATTCAGCTCGCTTAAACTATACTTGTGATGTTGCATCATGATGAAGTTTCCTCGGAAATGGTTCTCCAAGGATTCATGTGAGAGAGCTAGACGAAAAAAGCTTGGAGGCCCTCGATAACTAATTTGTTATGAGTACCGCAATTTCCGCAATCAAAACTTGCATCGTGCGACAACTTAGGTAGACCTTCAAAAAATTCTTGGATCTTCTTAAATTGTTGCGAATTCAATGAATCAACAAACGACTCTACTTCTTTTCGTTCTAAGTTGGCTGCTTCATATACACCATTATCATCAAATATAGTTTCTATACAAGATGTGATAATAGCAAATGTATTTTTAACTTCGCCTTCATCAGAACTTATTGCCCTTGTTACATCATCAGCAGTTGGGAATTTCATAATTACTCCAACTTTATCTGTTAACATAATCTTACTGTCTGTCTTCTTAGCTTTAGTAAGTTGTACTGTTTCTAAGTTGATAGATAATTCGTTTTTTGTACCGCAATTCTTACACTCATATCCAACTTGAGTTGTTTCACCAACTGATTTAGATCTGAGTTTTAAGAAAAGTAATTCTAGTTCAGCTGTTGGCAATATTTTTGCCTTGACTTCTCCGAATGTACATGCTTCAATAATTTCTTGGACTGCTCGTAAGATCTGTTTCTGATCTTGAGATTCCATAGCCATCATTAATAGCTTCTCTTCTTTGACCAAATAAGGTCTATATTTTACCGTCCTGTTGCTTAATGGCAAATCCACTTCATACGACGGTGTGTTTAAAATAATAGGTAAAGACATAATATACTCCTAATAATATTATTATATTCCAATTGTTCGGCTGACAGAGCCAAGTAGTACTTTCCCCTTTGAAAGAACTGATTCTACAAATCCCTCTTCGCTCCAATCTTCATAAGATAGCGTAATTGTTTGCTTTTGGGTTTGATTCTCACCGCTGTTTGTCAATTCATACGATGTAATACTTGTTGGAAACGCATTTTTTAGCGTTACCGTGTAAACTGGGACATCCCGTTGATCTAATTGTTGAATAATAACGTCAGTTGTGAACTGTGAACGATATTTCATAGTCATTTTTTTGCGATCGAACATCCTATTGAACCAATTTTCGAAAAATTTCTTCATAAAATGATCATTTGTGATGTGAAAGCTCATTGTAACGTCATCATTGATGTAAGTGTAAGGCGTTTTTATTGACAATAAATTAGTTTGTACGTCAGAAGTCGAAATTTGACGTCCTGGGAGCGTAACCGAGTCACAAAGAATAGAAACATCGCGTGGATCATTAATAAAAGGACTTGCAGTGCCTTGATTGAACACTTTTGCGATCAAGTTTTGTGGATCAAAGCTAATTAATGGTAAAGCCATGTAAACTGCGAATCGATTTGCAGGTGCAAGGCCTCCTCGCTTAGATATTACTGACTTGAATTTATCTATTTGTGACATTTTATGCTCTGTATCCTGTTATCATACGTTTTGATTCTCTCCAAACGTTTCTTTTGTTTGTACCAATGAATTTTTCAGTTGGTAAGTAGATTGATATCTCCCATTCAGAAGATGGGACCATCATGATCCTCGATTCTATCTGACTGAACAAATATCTTTTAAAACATGGCTCAAATGGTCTAAGTCTACCAATTGAGGTAAGCAAATTATAATTTACTCTCATTTTTGTTGTTTCATCAAACTTATCATTGTTCACTGTATCTAATAGTCTATCTAAAAAGCGTGCTCTTAATGGAGGAGCCAAATAGTGTAAATTTAGACCATAAAACCCGCCTTCTGCTGGTCCTACTGCTATCATTAATGGGAATCTATCCCAATATGGTAATTTTTCAGCATTCTTAGCATCATATAAAAAATGATACATAAATCCAGGTCTAAAAGATGTTTTTTTATAAAAATGCGGATCTTTAAGAAACTGCATCGCATTGATATTTTTACCAGCTAAAGATTTTACTTTCTGGGTAAACCATTTTTTAGATTGTTCTGTTCGTTCGGGATATGACAATCCTTTACGCAAATTGTCATATAAACTGGTTGGTGTTTTTTTAGTGGCCATACTTCTATTTATGTTAGTAATTTGATGCCCATAGATTTAATCGTATCTTCTGTCCAAATTACGAATTGCCAATTTCTATCTTTAGCGAAACCATCAGCGGCTTTCCATTTACATTGATTTTTGACATATGTGCGAGCTTCCTCTAAATATTTTTTAGTCTGTCTACTTGGTTTTTTAGGAGGTATGGTCTGGGATTTTGGTTTGATCTCTACTAAAAATGTGCCTTGAGCAGTAGAGTATTTGACATCTATAAAATAACGATGCCATTTTTTATCTAATGGAAAGAAATATTGTACAACTGTCTCTTCTGAAGACCATTTTAGTACTTGTGAATTTTCATCACACCATCTAAATACTTGTCTTTCCCAGAGAGACCTATAAACTATGTTTTTGAAGTCGCCTTCATATTTTGCTGGATTCTTACATCTGTAAAAACCTTTGTATGTAGCCATATAAATAAGAATGTCCGTATGTAAAGGAATCATAAAGGTACAACATGCCAATCGACAATATACCCGCTGCGTTTGATAATGTTCAAGAGTTCATTAAGAACACTTTAACATCCTTAAACTTTTTAAATCCCTTTGGAGCTAATTCTCCTCAGTTGCGTTTTCCCAAGGGAGATGTACAAAAACATCAGAACGTTATAAAGTTTGAGGCCATCGCACGTGTCAAGAAAAGTAGCGTATTAGATTTTAAAGTAGCTAAATTTGCTGAGAGTGCACTTGGATCAGTAACTTTATATATGCCTTCTGGAATAAGCGTTGCTGATACATTAAGTTATGATAATGCAGATACTGGTTTAGGTGGAGAAATTATGAAAGCCGGAGGTTCCTCAGCATCTCCTGGTGAATTCATTGACTCATTAAAAGATCAATCTAAAGGTGTAGCACAAACTGCTGTTGCTGCTGGTACTGCAAAGGTAGCACAAAGTAAAGGTCTAACTGGTGGTGCTGCAACACAAGCTATCATCAATCGTGGTGAGGTTGTAAATCCTCATACACAAATGTTGTTTAAATCTCCGTCGCTTCGTCAATTTCAATTTCAGTTTAAAATGTTTCCAAAAACTAAAGCTGAAGCTCAAGAGATAATTAAGATAGTTCAATTCTTCCGTGTAGCTGCATATCCAGCTCTTGGAAATGGTAGCGGAACAGATTCAATTAATATGTCTACTTTTAAATTTCCAGATGTATTTAAAGTTACGTTCTTAACAGGAAGTAAACAAAATAAAAATATCATTAGAATGATGGATTCATATTTGACATCTGTTACCGTTAATTATAATCCAACTAGTCCAACATTCTTCGAAGATGGAATGCCATCTGAAATAGATTTATCTTTGACTTTCCAAGAAAGCAAAGCACTCAACAGAGATCTTATCCTCTCAGGAGGTTATTAATATGTCATATTTCTTTCAAGGTTTTCCAACCATGCAATACGATGTATTTGCAAATGGAAGACCAGTCGAAACTACTGATTTATTTAGATCTGTTAGACTAAAAAACAATCTACGAGATGATATTTTACTTTATGAAAGATATCGCATTCAGGATGGCGAGAGGCCGGATCATGTATCATTAAAATTGTATGGTACTACAGATTATTATTGGACTTTATTCATGATTAATCCAGATGTAGTCAATTCATTCGCTGATTGGCCATGTTCTAGAATTGAAATGGAAAATAAGATTCGAATTAAATATCAAGGTAATGTATTGTTGACTGACGAAGATATCTCTACTAAGTTTGTTCGTGGTGAAACACTGAGAGGATCCATCTCTTTAGCTACAGCCTCTATCATACAAAAAGATACTGATAAAGGCGTGATACGTTTATCAACGACTAATCAAGTCGGCAATTTCGTAGATGGAGAACTTGTAAGAGGTTTAACATCAAACGATCAGATAGTTATCAATAGTCAAAGATCATATGCCGTTGCCTCAAATCATTTTGAAGATTCTCAAAGAAATTGGGTAAGAAAAGATTATCCTGGAGCAGTAGGTATACCAAACGATGAACACGAAAGAGAATGGAACGAGTTTAAAACAGACATTAAAGTTATTAGACCAGAATACATCACTCAAGTAGTAGATGAATTTTATAAAATAATTAATCCAGATCAACAATAATGTCACTAGGTAAATTTGACTATTCCGTTGAATCCGTTCAACTAACATCTTCGACTGGGCAAAAGCTTGAGATTAAAGATTTGGTGATATCGATTGATATCTATGAATCACTATTATCTCCATATATTAAAGTAGAGTTAGGTATAACTGACGCTTCTAACTTGCTTGAAACAGTCCCGATATTGGGTCAAGAAAAAGTAGATTTAGTATTATTAGAAGGTAAAAACAAAATAAGGAAAACGTTTTATATTGGTTCTGTGGCAAACTATATTCGCGCCAATAATCAAGCTTCAATGTATACGTTAAAGCTTATTACGCCTGAACAATTAATGAATAGTTTGAAACTCGTCTCACATGCATATACAGGTAAAATATCTGATGCATTACAAGGTATTATGAAAGATTATTTAAATAAACCTATAGACGTTACAGAAGATACAGTTGGTAATTATAAACTAGTTGTTCCAAATTGGAATCCTTATCAAGCTATAGATTGGTTAACACGAAAAGCTATGGATAAAAATCAAACACCATTTGCTTTTTATGAAACATTTACAGGTGGTCATCGTTTACAATCTTACACAACTCTATTCAATCAAAAGACATACAATAAATTTGTGCACAAAGGTGGTACATCATCTAGTACAGACGCTGGACAATTAGCAGCATCGTATAATGTGGCCATTGAATACGACATTAGAGATTACTCAAACACATATAAGAACACTTTGCGCGGTGCATTTGGTTCTGCCATGCATACTATAGATATTAGTACAAGGTCTTATAAACTATTGAAATATGATTATCTAAAAGACTTTGATAAAAAAGCTCATTTAGATAAAATTCCATTTATCAATAAAGAATTTAAAGTACAAAACAAATCTCTTAATGAATATGATTCAGTTCACTATGTAGCTAATAAAAATTCGAAAGCTTGGGGTACTGCTTCATATAATAATTATAGTAATGAAGCAGAATTTACAAAATTAGAAGCAGACGCATATGCTTATCAACTTGGATTAACAACTTTGAATATGGTAATTCGTGGAAGAACAGATTTATATCCTGGAAAAATAATTGAATTTGAAGTAGATCGTGATAGGCCATCGATATATGGTGTTGCTAAAGATAGCAATGAATATATTTCTGGAAAATATTTAGTAATGCATACACACCATAAAATGGTTGATGGTAAATACACGATCATTATGGATGTAGTAAGAGATTCTCTTGGTAAAAAGATTAAACAACGCGGTGGTAAATAAATTATGAAAAATTACATGAATTGGTTTACTGGTGTAGTGGAAGATCGTGATGATCCACAAGAATTGGGTCGTGTGCGTGTAAGAATATTTGGTCTACACACCGACGATTTATCAAAGATCAGAACAAGCGATTTACCATGGGCTCACACGTTGATGCCTACAACATCTGCATCTATTTCAGGATTGGGATTTTCTCCAACTGGTTTAGTAGAAGGTTCATGGGTGGTAGGGTTTTTTGCAGATGGTGAAAATTGTCAAGATCCTATAATTCTTGGTTCTATACATGGTTATCCAACTCAAAATGTAAATGATCGCAATGCGTTTAAAGATTTTAATGGTAATTATCCTCGTTGGTATGATGAAACTGATGTAAGTAAGGTAGCGAGAAATGAATGGAAAGATCATGTGTCTTATTATTCTCGTTATGCTGAACAGATTAAAGGGATAGAAAAAGCTACTAAACCGTATATTCCTACAGTTGTAAGTGACTCCCCAGAGGAATCCCGGAGCTCATGGGAAGAGCCAGAACCACGTCGTGGAGTTAGAGGAACATATCCATTCGTCCATACGTTTGAAAGTGAAACAGGCATCATCCGTGAGATAGATGATTCTGAAAATAACTCGCGAATTGTTGAGCATCATCCTGCAGGTACATTCTACGAGATATTTCCAGACGGTGATAAAGTAACTAAAGTTTCTGGTGAAAATTATACGATCGTTGTCTATGATGATAATATTTTAATTCGCGGAACACAAAATATTACTATTGAAGGCGATCAGCGAGTATTAGTAAAAGGCGATTATGTTATGGAAGTTATGGGAGACTATAATCTAAAAGTCCATGGTAATCGCTATACTAAGATCTCTCAAAATGATGCAATTGAAACCGTTGGTAATTTTAATTTAAACGTAAAAGAAGATTTCTTAACCCGCGTTGGTAAGAATCAAATATTATTAGTTGATGTAGATAAAACTGAAACCATAGGTGGAAGTTCTACATTAATGGTAACAGGAAAAGTAGACAATATATTCTTAGATACTATGAGTACTTTTTCAAATGGTGCACAATCTGTATCAACAAATTCAACTCAACGATTCTTATCAAAAGATGGTTTAGAATTTGGTTCTGAAGCTGATTGGAATTTGAAGTGTAATGCCAACATGACTATTGAAACAGTTGGAACTTTATCAATTGAAAGCGGCGGCAATTTTAGTGTCGACGCTCCTAGAGTGGATTTAAACTAATATGTCAAATTCTCCATGTGGAATTAATGCAGCTTTAGATGAAGCAAAAGCTGGAAAAGATATTCTCAAAGAAAAAATTTCTGGTGGATTAGCATCTGTAGGTGATTTAGGTTCTGCTGCTACTACCATTAAAGAAAAATTAAAAGAAGTAAACGTTCCTAAACTTGAAAGCATTAATTTAAAAGAACAACTAATCAATCTTCCAAATTTGAATGCTACAGAATATTCTGCAAAGGTTGCAGAATTAAAAGCCAAGTTTGGTACAGCTCTTCCAGATTTAGATGCAACTATTGCAAAAATCCCGAAACCTGTTGGATTGAATGCTCAAGGTGGTAAAGATATTTTTACCCAACTTAATGATGCGTTGGGTAATGTTGGTGCTGTATTCCAAAATGCTCAAGAACAACTTGGTGCTCTTTCTATAGAAGCATTGGCAACAAGTATATGTGATGAGAAAAAAATTGATCCTGTTACTAAGAAAGAAGTTCCTGTAGTACCTAACCTTGAAGTTATACAAAAAACTATTCCTGATCCAATTACAAAAGAACCTATTCCAATTGTAGTAGATCCTGTGACTCAAAAAGAAGTTCCAATAACCAAGGTAACGCCTATTCCTCCTGGAGCTCCTGAAGTAATTCCTGTTCCAGTCTATGAAACGAAACCTCAAGTAAAACCAACTCCGCCTGTAGTTCCTAAACAAAATCCAGTTATTGAAACTAAACCTTCAACGCCTCCATCTTCTGGATTTACATTTCCATTTACTAAAGAAAAATTAGTTGCTGCAGGTGGTGCAGCTGCAGGAAAATGGTATGAATATTTAAGAGATACTTTACCAAAATATAATATCACTACACCTGAACGCGTAGCTGCATTTGTTGGAAATGTAGGAGTCGAGACAAGTTGGACACAAATTGAAGAAAGCGTAAAATATAGTGCAGATTTTATATTTAAAAATTTAAATCCAGGTCATAAACGATTCGCTACACTAGATGATGCTAGAGCTGCTGTATCAAAGGGTGCAGAATATGTTGCTAATATCATTTATATGGTTGAACGAAAATTGTTAGATCCACATCCAGGCGATGGTTGGAAATACCGAGGCCGCGGTTTAAAACAATTAACATTTAAAGACAATTATTTAAGAGCATCTAAAGCGTTCTTCGGTGATGATCGCCTAGTTAAAAATCCCGACTTAGTTACTACAGATAAAAATATTGCAGTTGAGACTGGTGCTTGGTATTTTAAGACTAAAAATATTTCTGACTATGCTGATAAAAAAGCATGGGGTGAATGTGGTGCTTTAGTTAACGCAGGTAAACCAAATGCAGATCCTGCTAAAGTCATTGGTTATCAACAACGAATTAAAGCTCAAGAAAAAGCATATAATGCATTTATTGCATAATAAATAGAACCATGCGATCACAAAACTTATCAGACTTACCCATAGGCAATCGTCCAGCCAATTCTCAACCAATGCGAGAATTGACATTTGGCGGTAGAGAATCTACGTATGCAGATTTAGACTTATTATTTAGGCCTAATCCTGTGACTGGAGATATTAATCCAATTCGCGATGTAGATGCCGTTAAAAAGTCTGTACAAAATTTAGTATTAACTAATTTCCAAGAAAGACCATTTCAACCTGAAATTGGATCTGGAGTTAGAGGTTTATTATTTGAACCAGCAGATGATATTACAATTCACGGTATAGAAGAAGCTGTGCGTAGAGTTCTTGCCAACTTTGAGCCTAGAGCTCGCATACTTGAAGTTGATTCTGTATTTGATGAAGGACTGAATGCATATAGACTAACATTAGAATTTCAAGTAATATCTACTGGACAAGTAGCAACAACAACTATTGTATTAGAGAGAACAAGATAATATGCCGATCAATGTAACCGAACTAGATTTCTTTCAAATAAAAGAAAATTTAAAAGATCATTTAAAAGGTCTTCAAGCTGGAGGTAAATTTACCGACTATGATTTTGAAGGATCTGGCATGGCTGTGCTTATAGATCTTTTAGCATACAATACACACTACAATGCACTGAACGCAAATATGGCTGTGAATGAGGTATTCTTGGACTCTGCAGATCGTAGACAAAATATTGTATCTCATGCTAAATTATTGGGTTATATTCCTCGTTCAAAAACTTCTGCATTTGCTACTATCAATATCACAGTGAATAGTCCAACGGGTTCTCCTTCTAGATTAACTCTTGATAGAGGCACAGAATTTACAACGACGATTAATGATAAGCAATATATCTTTACAGTCCTTGAAACACAAACAATATCTCCAATTGCAGGAGTGTATACATTTGAAAATGTTAAGATAAATCAAGGCATTTTAAAGTCTACATTTTATGTAGTAGATTCTTTTGACGATTATCAATATTATGAAATCTTAGATTTAAATTGCGATAGAGAAACAATTAAAGTTAAAGTTAAAGAAGATATTTCGGCTACTTTATCTGATGTTTACACATTAGCAAAAGATTTTACAAAAGTAAATGCAACGTCAAAAGCATATTATATACAAGAAGCAATTTCAGAAAGATTTGAAATTTATTTTGGTGATGGCATAACATCTAAAAAATTAAATCCCGGTAATGTAGTTGAAATTGAATGGTTATCTACTGCAGCAGCAGAAGGTAATGGAGCAATAGTATTTTCTTTAAATGGAAATATTCAAGGCAATACAAATGTTACTGTATCAACTGTATCAAAATCTGATTCTGGTTCTGATCGTGAATCAAACGATTCTATTAAATTTAATGCACCATTAACATATATTGCACAAAATCGAGTAGTTACACCAGATGATTATCGTGCAGCTATATTAGAAAATTATTCAAATATTGAATCGATTGCAGTTTGGGGTGGAGAACAAAACGATCCTCCTCAATATGGTAAAGCTTATATCTCTATTAAACCGAGAAATGGAGAAACATTAGATGAAGTTGAAAAAACAAAGATTAAAGATCAAATCTTAAAACCTCGTAATATTGTTTCTATTAGTCCTGAGATTATTGATCCGGAATACACATACCTTAAATTAGAAGTATTTTACAAATATAATCCTGCGCTTACATCTAAAACTGCAGGAGAATTGAAACAGATTGTAACAGATACTATCGCAAATTATAATTCTGCAGATTTACAACAGTTTGATGGTGTATTTAGACATTCTAAATTGACAAGATTAATTGATGCATGTGATCCGTCTATTTTAAATAGTAACGTTAGAGTGTATATGATAAAACGTTTAATCCCAATATTAAATACACCAAGACTTTATAGCATACAATTTTCTTCTCCATTATACTCAACACGTTCAAATGATAAAGTTATTACTTCGACTTCATTCACATACAATGGAGTAACATCTTATATACAAGATAGAGCTCAAACAGTAGGTAGTTCTGAACCTCATTCTGATAAAGGTGGAACGCACACATTAGAAATATATAAACTATTAAACAATAACAAGATTACTACAGTATCAGATATAGGTTACATCATTGCAGATCAAGGATTAGTAGTATTAGAAAAATTTACTCCATCTGCGATAAACGGTGATTATATTACTATTACTGGAATTCCAAATTCTTATGATATTGCTCCTAAAAGAAATCAATTAATAAAGATTAATATGGATGATGTTACGGTAACTGGTGAAGTTGATACTATTGCTACGGGTGGTACACCCGCAGGTGTAAGTTATACAACAACACCTCGTCATAAAGAAGATTAAAGATGCCGTATACCGTTTTAACTGATAGGTTGGGGACTACGACACCGCAGTATTACGTATTGCACGAAGTAATACCAGAGCATCTTCGCACTAATGAACGCTTCATGGAATTCCTTGAAGCTTATTTAGAATGGCAACAATCGACGGTTTATTCTCCAGGCAGTATCATAAATAAATTAGTCGATATTAAAAACATCGATAACGTTGCTGAAGAATTTATACCATATATTCAACGTGCTGTTGCAGGACCAATTCCAGCCGTTCCAGGAGTTGATCGTAGAAAGCTTTATAAGCAGATTATTGATCTATATCTAGCTAAAGGTTCATTACCTTCATACGAAGCTTTATTTAATATATTATTTCAAGATCAAATAGAACTTTATTTTCCTAGAGTTGATATGTTGCAACCTTCTTCTGGAAAATGGAATGATGTTGATGGAAGATACGCTGATAATAATGGATTTCTATCTGATAGAAAATATTTACAAGACAGTTATTATTACCAAGATTACTCATATGTAATTAAAACAAGTAAGTCCTTCCAAGATTGGAAGGATATAGTTACTAAAGTACTTCATCCAGCTGGTTTTATATTTTTTGGTCAGATTAAAGTAGTTTCTACTGCTTTAATTGGCCAACAAAGATTAAAGATGAAGTTGGTGCAAATTGGTAGAGTAGTTGCTGAAGAAGCTACTAGACCTATCATTTTGGATACAGTAAGTATGCCAATTGGTATAGCTGAAACTTATCGTGAATTATTAGGCACAATTGTTACACCAGTCGCTGGAGAAAGTATTAGTGGATTACAATCTAAACCAGCAATTCCACTTGGACCAACGTTTAAACATTTTGATCAATATAAATTCTTAATAGAAGAATTTGCTTCTAATTATGATGATGTTGTGCTCGAAGGACCATGCTTAGGACTAAAAACCAATTTTGTACCAGTACTAAATAGAAATACTATAGATGAAACATATGAAAACGGTACGACGATATTAATGTCTTCATTCTTAACGCAACAACCAGCAGATTTAGCTGGAATCGCATATACTGAATTAATAGATTTACTTGATCCAACTTCAGGATCTACTGTTATAGTTGAACTCAACTGATATAAATAGACCATATATTCCTTAAGGATTTTAAAAACCATGTCTGCTATTATTACTACTAAATTTCGTTATCAAAATGCTAATACCTTAGTTCAAGGTTTAGGTGGAGAACTTGATGATGTTTATTATCTTGGCATAGGCCGAGCTTTTTCTTGGTCTTCTGATTCTTCTCCTCCAACACCGACTGACGTTCAATTCTCTGAATATGATGCTCAGAGAAATTTATTGGCACTTAAAAAGATAGCCACTACAAATGTATCTCGTGCAATCCCCCGGTATAATTGGATTTCTGGTTCAACTTATTCAGAATATGATGATCAAGATAGCGCATTAAGCACAAAACAATATTATGTAGTTACTGATGAATTGAACGTTTATAAATGCATCAAAGCTGGTAATTCAGGCTCATCTATTAAACCTGCTGGAACACCTACTTCTATTGGATCAGTATTAGCAGATGGTTATCAATGGAAATACATGTATACGTTATCAGGTTCTGACGTTGCTAAATTTAATACTTCTTCATTCAT
>Ga0114978_10000967_pt1 | contig 24109 bp, 19 predicted proteins | sample S_140212_EF_Meta_FD_87027 | JGI IMG/M metagenome (GOLD analysis project Ga0114978, IMG submission 87027) | Freshwater microbial communities from Lake Simoncouche, Canada to study carbon cycling - S_140212_EF_MetaG | ecosystem: Environmental > Aquatic > Freshwater > Lake | place: Lake...
ATTGACGATTCATGTTGTTTCCTTTGAGGTTATGCATGTTGCATTTCGCATCTTAATCAAACTTTGAGACTTAATGAAAAAACTATGGGATTTAGTGGCTAAAAGGAATCACGGCCTTATTTTGTACTAAAAAAATGTTAATGAGCGCCGTGTCCTTTGCCCTCGCCACAAAGTCTCAGAAAAATAGTTTCTGCCACGGTGTCGCCAGAGATGGGCTGCCATTGTGTAGCAGTAGCATTGGCAAATTTGGGTTTTCCTTCGGCCATCGCTTCTATATGTGAAGAAAAAGCAAGCGTTCTGCGTTTGCGCTCTTTGCAGTCGTACTCAATGAGCGCGCGTCGAGACCTGACCCCCGTTGTACTCATCTTTTTTAAATCCATGAGTTGCCATACCTGAGGATAGAGAGAGCTTTCACGGATGCGATCAACGTCAATATAAACCGTGGCTAAGAAGTTTTCGTCGACAGCCTCCCACTCTGCGTGTGAAAGCAAAGGGGTGATCAACAAAAACAAACTCAATAAAAGTTTCATGGGCGTGATGCTCGATGGGTTAGGCCGACAAACTTTGGAGTAAGCCCGACAAGTGGGGCAAATTGGCCAATTCCATGCAATGGTCCCAAGCCTGTTCGCTTTGGGCATTGCCTAAAACGGGTTCGCTTTGGTCCATGAATTTGCCGTGCAATTGGGCATGGGTCATTGGATTTTCCAAACTACCAACAGCCTTATCGACATGAAGCGGGATTTTTTGACCCTCGTTGGTGGTCAAGACCACATCCACAGAGGCGGCATGCATCAGGGGGTCGATCACAAGTTCTACTTTTTGGCGCAATGCCAACACATCGGGTCGATTGACCGCTTCGTCGGTGTACTCGTGTTCAGTGGCGCGTCCTAAAATCAGTGCAACGGCGCAAGAGTGAAAGACGCTGAATTTGGCCTCGAGGCCTGTGCTTGGTGTTTTTTTGCCTGTGAGCTCTAACACTAATGGATGCGCTTTAACTAATAGGTGCGCAACTTGTTGATGCTTGATGTGTTGATTGTTTCTGAGTTGAACGCACGCATCAATGGCGGGATGAATCACGATGCCGCAGGCAAAGGGTTTGTAAGTGTTGAGAGCAATTTCCCATGTTTGCCCCAGATTTTCTGTGATTTGTGACCAATCAGTTTTGTCTGAAATAACGGGCATCAAGCCGCGTTTGGCTTCAATGGCCTGCAGGGACGCGGTGAATCCGTGTTTGGCCATCAATGCTGACATCAAACCTACTTTTGCAGCAGCACCAGGATGCAATGGTTTGGTCATCGTGCCAAATTGTTCGCGCAAACCAACGGGTTGAGAAGCTGCAATGCCCAAGGCCATTTGTGTTTGATGCACATCAAGACCCAGTAAACGTGAACATGCGGCTGCACTGCCAAGCATGCCTGTGGAGCCAGTGATGTGCCAACCACGATCGTAGTGATCTGGATAAATCGCATTGCCGACACGACAAGACACTTCAACACCCAATACCAAAGCATCGATGAGTTGTCTGCCTGTTGAATCTAAATACTCGCCCAACGCCAAGATGGCGGGTGCTACAGGGCCGGCTGGGTGAATGATGGTTTTGAGGTGGGTATCGTCAAAGTCCCATGTGTGTGAACTGATGCCATTGAGCATCGCCGCATTGGCTAAATCAACACGTTCTTTTCGACCAATGAGTGTGGCTTGAGGCGAGGGTTGAAGCATCTTCACAGCGGCAAGTGCAGAGGTGACGGTTTCGTGATTGCTGGGGCCAATGGCGCAACCCGCCCAATTGGCGAAAGTGCGGTGCGCTTGATCTTCGACGGTTTGATCCCACGAATGAGAGGGGTGTGTGGCTACAAATTGAGCGAGCAGCTGGGTGATGGGTGGTGAGGACATGAGGGGGTAATGCTTGTGGTTCGAATAGAGCGAGTATAGATATTTTCATGTGAACCTAATTTAGCAACCCACCACAGCGCATAACCGCTTTTGTACAAGCATCAAAAACAATGTGAGGTTGATTTGCCCAAATACATGCACCCAATTTCGCTCGAGTCAGGCCTGTATAAATTAATTCGCGTGTCAATAAAGGTGAGTCTTGATCGGGCATCACTAATAAAACGCGATCAAATTCGGAGCCCTGCGATTTATGAACCGTCATAGCAAAAACAGTTTCGACATGATCAAGGCGTTGCGGTAATACCCATCGAATGCCTATGCACTCATCCAAAAAAGCAACGCGCATCACCATTTGATGGTTAATCATTTGAGGCAAACACATACCAATGTCGCCATTCATTAAATGGAGGTTGTAATCGTTTTGCGTAACCATCATGGGGCGACCACAGTACCACTCGGTTTGGCCCAATTGAAAATATTTTTCGATGGTCCGATTAAGTGTCTCAACACCCCAGTATCCTTTACGCAATGCACACAACACACAAAATTGTTGAAACAGATGCATCAGTTGTGCAGCTTGTTCATCGGTGCAACCGTTTTCCTGTTGATTGACTTGTCTCAATAACAAAAGCCAATCTTGCCACGCGTATGATATTTCTTTCAACACATCAGGATGATGTGTTGAAAGAGTAAGTTGTGTCACGGCCTCGTGTGGATGTGTGAGCCCAACGGGTGCTTGATTCCACAGTTGACGCAACGCTTGTTGATTCATGCTTTGAATGGTTCGCGCCCATTGACCAATACCTTTTGTTTCATCAAAGCGATGACTGTGCGTGAGAGTTTGAGTGTGATTGCGAAGGAGTTGCCCCTCGCACAGTTGAGACATCACGGCGCCTGCTTCAATGGAAGCCAGTTGATCTTTGTCGCCCAACAAAATTAATTGCGTATGAGGGGACACTGCACGAAGCAAACGAGCCATCATTTCTAGGTCGATCATGCTTGCTTCGTCCACAATGATTAAATCAGCGGCCAGATATTGCGACTGTTGATTGGGACGGTCTAATAAACGATGCAATGTTTGCGCTTGTTGAGGAATGTGTTGAGCAAGTGTTGATGGCAAATGCGGAATGGATTGTCGAATCGATTGACTGAGCCTTGCGCTGGCTTTGCCTGTGGGTGCTGCCAAAACAACACGCAAGGGTGTGGTGCGGTTGGCCTGCAAGCAGGCGATGAGTTTGACAACGGTTGTGGTTTTTCCTGTGCCTGGGCCGCCTGTGATGAGTGTGATCGGACTTTGCACAGCAAATCGGCATGCTGCTTTTTGTTGAGAGGATGAATCGTCGGATTGTGAAAATAATTGATCAAGCACCGCAGGGCCTGCAGGCTTAAGCAAGTGGGTGCTTTTTAGATGTTGCTTAATCAATATTCGAATATTGGTTTCTGCGGTGAAGGCTCGGCGCAAATACACGCGACTATTTTGTAAGACGAGTGGTGAATGATCTCCCATCGTCCAAGGGCAATCTGCGATGTGATTGGCAATATCTTTTGGAATGCAATCGACTTGTTGTAAATTCCAGTTGAGGAGTGATTGAGGATTGCTTTGGAGTTGATCGATATCAAGGCACGCGTGCCCACGCATCCATTGATAACTGGTAAGCGCTGCAATCCATTGATGAGACGCATGTGTGCTGGTTATTTGAGAATATAAAAATTCAGCAAAAGCAATGTCGAGGTGACTCAAAACCTGTGGCGCGTGGGTATCCCTAGAAATTTTTAAAAAAGTTTGAAAAAAGGGTGAGGTCATGTTTCAGCCCTAAAAAGCGAATCTAAACGGTCGATCAAATCCACACTGGGCCTGTGCAAATGAAGGCCTGAGTTGGGATGATCAATTCCGCGTAAATAAAGATAAATAGCGCCGCCCATGTGTGTCTCATAGCTGTAATTAGAAAGGCGGGAGCGTAGCAGGCGATGTAATGCCACGGTATACAGAACATACTGCACATCGTAGCGATGAGTTAAAACGGATTTTAAGAGATGTGCATCATCGTAATCATTGAGCTTATTGGATTTGTAATCAATAATCCAATAGCGGCCGTTGTGTTCGCACACCAAATCCATCACGCCAGTGAGCATGCCGTGCATGGTTTTGCTTTGCAGGGGCGGGCGGTCATTGTTTGGAAAAACAGACGAGGTGATGAGTGAATCAATGGTTTGTGTGTTGGTGCGATCAACAGGTAAATGAAACTGCATCTCTGCCCAGCATTGCTCAGGTTTGAGTTGTCCTAAAACCAATAGTTGTTGGGTGTTATCAATTGAATACGTGTGATGAATGATGGATTGGAGCCATGGCTCAAGCAATGCAGAGTCTTCATCTTTGAGTTGGCGATGAATTTTTTTTCTGCCAAGTACGGTTTGCCACGCATCAGATTTTTCCTCTTTTAGGTTGGAGTTGAAGATAGGCCATTGGTGCAGACATTGCCACTCCAATAATTCGTGCAGCAAAAGACCATATAAGGCACCGGCAGAAAAGGATTGCCATTTGCTATTAAAAGTAGACGCTTGATTTGATGATTCGTTGATCGCTTGTTCGGTTTCATCTTCGTTGGTGAGTAATTCATGCGTGGTTTCTTTTTCAATCCTAGGGTCGAGGTGTTTGCTGATTGCGCTAAAACTCGCTGTCCACCAACGTTGCGAATTGCGTGGCGTTGAAATTAATAAGCGACTGTGATCCCATTGGGTTTGATTAGGCGTAACCGCGGTGAAACAAGGTATTGCATCAGATTCAAAATATACAATCTTAATGTCATCGATTGAATTTCCCCACAATGATTTCAATTGCTGCAGCGCATCGAGGCGTGATTTGCGTTGAAGTAGGTGTGATGTGGCGTTCCAAGCAGTTGGCTTATTGTTTTTTGCATCACGGTATTCGCCGCTCACGCTCGACAAGCCTACCCAGATTGCTCGCTGAGCGCGAGTAAGTGCCACATAAATTAAACGCAAATCTTCGTCGACGCTGCTGTCTTCGTCTTCGTCGTCCTCAGACTCGTCATCGGATGATGAATCATTTTTGGGTATTTTGAATCCTGACAAAAAAGGTATCATCACCAATGGAAACTCTAAGCCTTTGCTCTTGTGATAGGTGATGATGGGTATGCGTTCGGCATCAGATTCCAGTCGCATTTGCGCTTCATCGGTTGTGGATGTGCGCGACATGCATTGGCCGTGCAGGTATCGCTCAACCGCCAAAGTACCTTGTAATTGTGTGGATGCACGCTGGAGCAATTCGCCCAAGTGCAAAAGATTGCTAAGCCTGCGCTCGCCCATGGCATGCGCCATCAAACGTTCGGATGCGCCGCTTGCTTGTAACCATTGATGCAACATGGCAAGCAAACCCTGAGATTGCCAGATTAGATGCCAATGATTCATCTGCTCTTGCCACATGTCGAGTTGTTTTTCGCTCATCAGCAGTTGTTGAAGTTGTTCATCTGATAAACCCCATAAGCGCGTTGCAAGTGCACAGCGCAATTGACTCAAACTGCGGGGTTGATTGATGGCGCGTAAAAGCGTCCATAAATCAAGAGATTCTTGGGTTTTATAAACACTCTCTTTGTCGGATAAATAAACACTAGAAATTTTTCTTTTGCCGAGGGCTGCACGCATCACTTGTGCTTCAGAATAATTTCTAACTAAAATTGCAAAATCTTCTTTTTTGGCCTGACCGTTTTCTAAAAGAACGGCCATAGTTTGCGCTATTTGATTAGCCATAAAATATTGATACGTGGCTGACTTGGTGGGCTTGTTGTCGAGGGTGTTGTGATAAAAAACAGTCATTGCTGTTTGTTGCTGATCGTTAATTGCTAAAGGTTTTATCTTTGTGTTTTTGGCGGTCACTGGAATGTATTCAAGTTGTCCAAAAACTGACGGTTCAATTTTAAAAATATGATTGATTGCATTGATCAACTGCGGTGTTGATCGGTAGTTGCTACTGAGCGTATGAACACAATTTGGATTTTCTTGTAACGCTTCGTTTCTGGCTTTTAAATAGGTGGGTAAATCAGCACCTCTAAAGCTATAGATGGCTTGTTTGGGGTCGCCAATCATGACGAGGCTGGCATTGGTTTGGCCATAATAAATTTGACGCAAGGTGCCGTATTGCCATGGATCGGTATCTTGAAATTCATCGACTAAGGCGATTGGGTATTGCACGCGAATAGCCTGTGCCAATCGACCATCGTCACTCAAGGTTGCATGATAAAGATGCTGTAATAAATCAGAAAAATCAAACTGAGCACGTTCTCGTTTGACGTTTTGAATTTGAATGCGCGTGAAGTGACACGCGTGTTGAGCGATGGCGTCTTGCAAGCTGGGTTGACGCGTGTATCGATCGCACAAGCTTTGAATATTATCAAACACTGAAAATTGAGTGGCGTCGGTCCAACCTTTGTCGATCAGAGCTTGAGTGGTGAAGCGTTGCATTAATTCATCGTCAAATTTAGCGCCATCAAACCATAACTGCATTTTATTAAGCCATATCGCGAGATTCTTGCTACTGACGCCTTTGAGTTTCTTCTTTACTAATGCTTGTTGAAGTGCTTGCACCACATTGGCTGTCCACAGCTGATGGATTTGATTTTGAATTTGTTCAGTAGCTGCATTCCAATCTGAATCATTTAAAATGCTTGTATTTGGGCTAGGCAAGATGGCGTCAGACGTTGAAGGTCTTTTATCTGCCATACGCCACAAGGGCTTAACAAGATGTAGCAATTGCGCGGGGGACGCGGCAACTTTCTCTTTCAATACTTTGGCTTGCACTGACGTGAGTGGATAAAACCACTGACGCCAATAATTAGTAACGGCTTCTAGCTCCAAGGCTTGCGCGTCTTCCACGAGTTTTTGTTCAAACAGGTGTTTGCTATCGAATGCGTGCTCGCGCAACATACGAATACTCCATCCGTGAATGGTGTGAATTGCGGCCTCGTCCATCCACTGCGACGCCAATGCGAGTTTTTGTTGACAGACGGGCCACACATCTACTGGAAAAGTGGCTCGTAATTGTTTTAAAAACTCATCCGATGGTTGATTGTCTGACGCAAATGAAAGCGTTGCTTCGTGCAATCGCGATCGAATGCGATCTCTGAGTTGTCCGGTTGCAGCTTCTGTAAACGTCATCACCAATATTTGCGGTGGTAACAAGGATTTTTGAAAATCAAATGCAGTGCTCGATTGATGACCTAAGACCAATCGCAAATAAAGTGCGGTGAGCGTATAGGTTTTACCTGTGCCAGCACTGGCTTCAATGAGTTGCCGCCCCGTTAGGGGCAAGTCGATGGGATTGAGTTCTTGCACTGAGTTCATGCTTCTTCCTCAATCGTTGCGTCGCTCTTGAGTGGATGCATCACCACATGATCAAACAGCGCTTGATACAGTAGTGGAGCAAATTGTGGAAGCTGTTCGAGCAGTTGTTCAAAGTTATCAAAATATCGACGCAAGACGGGCGTGCTGTTTCGCTCACCAAATAGTCGGCGACCTTTTCTGAGTAGATCGTTGAATGCAGATCGAGCATATTGATTGGCGTAATCTGAGCGTTTGTTGTCTTCAATATGTGGATTGCTCATAAAGCTCATCCACTCACTCGCAGCTTTACAAGCAAGTGGCAGGGGCTGATCCCAAGCCTGTTGATAGTGTTGATGCAGCAATTGAATGTGTTGCAATGCGTCTTCCTTAGAAATAACAGAAAAACTAACGCAACCATCGGGACCCACTAAAACCGATTTGGTATTTAAGCCACTCGCGCAAGCAGACAAATGTTCCACCCACAAGCCAACCAGTTGATGCGATTTGATGCGACAAGCTTTTGTAGTGCCTTGTTTGTTTAGTTCACCTTTAAAAATCGAAGTGGGCGAGTATTCCAGATGAAGTAAATGTTGATTACCGCGATCAAACCACTGACCGCTTTGCAATACACCCGTGACACTTTTATCATCATCCCATTGAATATGGATGATGGGCGCATCGATGCTTTGATACGGTGTTGCGTCTAACCAAGTTTTCGCATTAGTTTTTAACTGAATGACTTCGTCTTTGAGTTGTTGCTCCATTACTTGCCCAAAACCCGATAGCGGCAGAACACCCGCGTGCTGTAATGCCTCTGTGTCGTTACCGTGTGCTTGCATGAGCAGCGTAATCAATTGATATTTTTGCAAGCCATTTAATAAAAACGGCTCATCGGTGTCGTCAAGCTCTTGCGGTTGCTCCATTTGAATTTGCAAATGGTGGAGGTAATAAACATCTAAGGGTTGACGCAGTAATTGACGCAAATGATGAACTTGCAGTGCATGGGGTGCTGTAATGGGAACATAGGCTTCAATGTTGGCAACATTGCTTGAGGTGTTTCTTGCGGTAATCCATTCGTGCGAAAAAGTTTGAAAGTGTGAATGTGGTGTGATGTATTGATTAGAAAACGCTTGCAAAGGGTATTCAGTTGCAACCGCAGAGTTGGGCCAAATTTGATTGAGGTAATCCATGAGTTGAGAAATCAACACCGATGGCGGGAGCTCTTCGTGATCGCTGGGGTGACGACTTTGCCAACTGATATACAAACGTTCGCGAGCAGACAGCAATGCTTCTAAAAATAAATAGCGATCGTCTTCGCGGCGCGATCGATCTGCAGGTCTGCACCACGGTGCATGCGTGAGTAAATCAAAATCTCGGGTCGTTGAAGGCCTCGGATAAGCGCCGTCATTCATGCCGAGTAAACACACGCGTTGAAAGGGGATGGAGCGCATGGGCATCAGCGTGGCGAATTGCACACCATCGCCTAAAAACCGTTGATGCATGGCAGGCAACTCAATGCTACCGAGCCAATGATCGCGCACAACGGTGATGAGCATGGGTTCATTGAACTGCGCCCATTCGCATTGTTGAATCCATTTTTCTAATGCACTACTGAGTTTTTGTGAAACCCATATGTATTCATCTTTTTCGTTTGAGAAAAATGTTTGCATTAATTCTTGCAATGTAAGTAGCCACTGCTGTGGTGTTTGTGCATGCATTAACGATTGACGCGTTTGCGTGATGGCGTCTAGCAAAAAAATGAGTTGGCCAATACGCCATGCATTGATGCCACCAATATCAGGCGTGGGAACAGTGTTGTTCCATGTTTGATTCCAAGCTTCTTGCGTATTGGCGGCGCCTGTGGCGTAACCCAGTAACATGCGTCGCAAACCAAACTCCCAAGTGTTGTGATCTGCATCCGTGATATCGGGTAGACCCATAGATTTACGATGCTGCGGTGTGAGTCCCCAACGAATTGCCGACGCGCGAATCCATTCGTGCAAAGACTCTACGTCGTGAATGCTGAGTTCGAATTTTTCACGAATGGCGCCCACATCCAATAGGCTCAACCAATCCTCGGGTGTAAAACGCAAGCTGGGCAATTGGAGTAACAATTCCAAGGCTTGGACCATGGGGTGATCGCTGGTTGTTGGATCCGCAATATGAAATGGGATGTATCGAGGGTCGCTTGTATCAAAACGGCCCCAAGCGGCTTGAATATGCGGTGCAAAGGTTTGAATATCGGGCACCATCACCATGATTTGTCGAGGTGAAAGATGTGGATCGAGATTAAGCCATTGCAAAATATGATCATGCAAAACTTCAACTTCGCGTTGCGCGCTGTAACAACTCACCCATGTGATGCTTTTGTCGTCCGTGTTGCGTGTTCTATTGAGTGCAACGATTTGTTGATTGGAGCGTAAATTTAAAATATCCGATTGCAACATTTGCAACTGATGATTTGTGCTGCTATCAGCGGGGTCCCAAGGATCTACAAATAATTCTTGACGCGCTTGTTGACCGTCGACTTCAAAGCAATCAATTAAATGTAAGTAGTCGCGCGCTTGCTGCCCCCATGCTGCCAAAAGCGGATGGGTATCGCTGTGTAAATTTTGAGTGCTGATAGCCTTGGGTGTCGATTGTTTGCCTTGAGATTGAATCCAGTGATGAATCAATCGTTTGTCTTCGACCACATCTTGCCAATAGATTTGGCAAGGATTGGTGATAAACATCAACACTTGTGTGATGCGACCCAAAGCGGCGAGCGCTTCTACGCTTTGAAGCGGTAACGATGAAATACCAAACACCATGACGCGGGAAGGTACTTGAGCAGGTCTATTGTTGGGTGTGAATGATTGAATGGCTTGCATGAAGGCCGTGTGCACCGACGCGCGCGAAGTCATCGATGCGTCCCATTGATCTTGAGGAGCGAGGTCTTGCATCAACCATTGCCACAAATGAGCTTGCCACACATGTTCATCGGGCATGACAACCGATTGACCTTCGGCTAATGGAATACGGTAATGACCTTGCGACCAATTTTGAAGCCAGTCGGCGCGGTAGTTCTGATAGCCGTCAAGGACATCGGCCAATTGCATGGCCAGTTGATAGGCTTTGCGTTGCGTGTTTTGTGTATCGGCTTGTTGGTTTAAATACGCATGCAAAGGCTTATAGATATCTTTTTTTATTTCTGTTGAGTGTAAAAAACGCAACAACCGCCACACCAAGTTGGATTTGTCTAAGGGCATGTGTGCAGGAACTTTTTCTTCACCCAAGACATCGCGATACATGCGCCAAATGAGGGTGGAAGGTAAATCGATGATGGTGGCGGCACAAATGCCCAATGCGCTATCTTTGGCGATTTGAATTTCGAGCCAATGCTTCATTCCGTTGCTTTGCACCAAAATAACTTCGGAGTCGAGCGGCTTTAAAGGATGTTGTTTGACAGATTTAACCAACAACTCGCATAAGTGTTCAAGCTGGTTGCTGTGAAAAACTAAAAATCCATTGGCATTGGGCATGAGCTGAATGGCTTTAAAAGGGTAGAGTCATAAGCTTAACGGAGAAGAGGCTCAATGCGTGAGTCTCTTGAAATAAATTGATACTTTTTAATACCTTTGTTACGGCAAAAGCATGCCTTTTTTTTCTATGAAATCCACAATAGTTTGAACGCCGACCAATGTTTTTAAATTGGTCATGACATATGGTTTGAGGCCTTGTGATTGTGACCGCATGCGTTGTGTGTCCGCTTCCATCACGGCCAGGTCGGCGCCCACGTGCGGCGCCAAATCTGTTTTGTTAATCACAAATAAATCGCTCTTGGTGATACCAGGTCCACCTTTGCGCGGAATTTTTTCACCAGCGGCAACATCTATCACGTAAATCGTGAGGTCACTCAACTCGGGGCTAAATGTTGCAGCCAAATTATCGCCACCGCTTTCCACAAACACCACGTCTGCGTTTGGAAATTTTTCGAGCATCCGATCAATCGCTTCTAAATTGATCGACGCATCTTCGCGAATCGCTGTGTGTGGGCAACCGCCTGTTTCAACACCCATGATGCGATCGGCATCTAAAGCGCCGCTCACCGTGAGTATGCGTTGATCTTCTTTGGTGTAGATATCGTTGGTGATGGCAACCAAGTCCCATTTGCTTCGCATGTTTTTGCAAAGCATTTCAAGCAAGGTGGTTTTACCAGAGCCAACAGGGCCACCAATGCCAACGCGCAAAGGGGGTAATTTTTTGGTGCGATTTGCGATGTGATGCATCATGATCTAAACAATCGAGAGTATTGAGTTTCGTGGCGCGCAGACACAATGGCCAAGCGCGGGCTAAAGGCTTGTCGTTGATCGTCATTGAGTTGCATGGCGTGATCAACGGCGATGGGGATTTGCAAACTGAGTGTCGCCAATATTCGTTGCCCACTTCGTTGACCCAGTGGTATGGCTTTGAGAGATGCTTGCACCATGTTTTCCGCCCAAGAAAAAGCACAAGCGGTGAGGCTGTCTTGTATGGGTAAATCGGTGGATGCAACAGCCAACGCAAATGTGAGGGGCCAAGTGGGGGGCAATTGCAAACACGTCTTCAATTGCAATTCATCCACTAAGGTTTGATTACGCAGCCATTCGAGCAAGGAGCGACCCATTTGTTCGGTTTGTAAGCGCATCTCAGACGTTTCGCGTGTTTGCAAAATCCATTGCGTCAGTGATTGCAATTTTTGTAAATCATTGTTTCTCCACGCATTGATGGCCTTAGCCACAACCGCCAAGTCACTGCGTGATTGTGAGATATGCAATTGATCAATCAACCAATGTTGCGCCGTTGCTTCATCGGTGATGTAACCATGTTGGACGGCAGACTCTAAACCTTCAGAATAAGAAAATCCACCCACAGGTAATGCAGGCGACGCCAATTGCATCAAAAGTAACAAGGAAGCAGGAGAGAGCGACACAATCAATCAGTGCTTGCAAGAATCATCGTGCACGTGATGCGCATGATCGTGATGATCGTGTTTGTGATCGTGTTTGTGATCGTGTTTGTGATCGTGAGAATGATCGTGTTCATGACCATGCGCGTGTTCGCTTGAATAAGCTCCCGCTTCGGGCTCGAAAGGTTCATCCACAGTATTGACAATGAGATGCATGGATCTGAGCATATCGGCGAGCACATGATCGGGTTCAATTTTGAGATGGTCTGCGTGCAATTCAATCGGCACATGGCGATTGCCCAAATGATAGGCCGCGCGTGTTAAATCAAATGCGCTTCCGTGCTCAGTGCAATGCGTGATCCGCAACACGGGTTGCGGTGCTGCATCTATTTTTAAAAGCGACCCATCTTCTCCCACTAAAACATCGCCACCGCGCACGAGTGTGCCACGCGGTAAAAAAACACCTACTTGTCGACCACTTGAGTCGGTTGCTTCGAACCGACTTTTTTGACGCACGTCCCAATCTAGCAACACAAACGCTGCGCGTTTGATTAATACAGATGCCAATCCCTGTCCCACAGGAACACGTTTAGAAAAATGAATCATGATTTAAAACAAAAAATATCGCTGGGCCATGGGCAGGCTGGTGGCGGGCTCGCAAGTGAGCAGTTGTCCATCGGCGCGTACTGCATAGGTTTGTGCGTCCACCTCCATGTGTGGCGCATAGTCATTGTGCACCATGTGACGCTTGCCTATGCCACGGATGTTTTTAACCGCAGCTAATGTTTTTTGTAAACTATAGCGTTTGCCAATATCGGCTTGCAAGCCTGCTTGTGAAACAAACGTGAGAGAGCCTTTGCTCAATGCGCCACCAAATGCGCCAAACATCGGTCTGTAATGAACAGGTTGGGGTGTTGGAATCGATGCATTGGGGTCGCCCATGGCTGCCAATGCAATAAAACCACCTTTGAGAATGATGGAAGGTTTGACGCCAAAAAATGCGGGCTTCCAAATTACCAAGTCGGCCCATTTACCAACTTCGATACTACCGACTTCGTGACTGATGCCGTGAGCAATGGCAGGATTGATGGCAAGTTTGGCGATGTAGCGTTTGATACGTGTGTTGTCGTGTCTATCCGTGTCCCCTTGTAGAGCACCGCGTTGCGATTTCATTTTGTGAGCCGTTTGCCAACAACGCATGATGACTTCACCCACGCGTCCCATTGCTTGGCTGTCCGATGAAAACATACTGATTGCCCCGAGGTCATGCAAGATATCTTCGGCCGCAATGGTTTCGCGACGAATGCGACTTTCTGCAAATGCCAAATCTTCTGCAATCGATGGATCGAGGTGATGACAGACCATCAACATATCCACGTGTTCGTCAAGCGTGTTGATGGTGTATGGTCGTGTCGGATTGGTTGATGAGGGCAATACATTGGCCTCGCCCACTACTTTTAAAATATCAGGTGCGTGTCCGCCGCCCGCACCTTCGGTGTGAAAGGTGTGAATCGTTCTGCCTTTAAACGCAGCAATCGTGTCTTCCACAAAACCCGATTCATTCAATGTATCGGTATGAATCGCCACTTGTGTATCGGTGGCTTCGGCCACATTCAAACAATTGTCGATAGCCGCTGGTGTGGTGCCCCAATCTTCATGAAGTTTTAAACCAATCGCTCCTGAATGAATTTGTTCGGTTAATGCATCGGGCAATGATGCATTGCCTTTGCCTAAAAAACCTAAGTTCATGGGGAACGCATCAGCAGCTTGCATCATGCGTTCTAAATTCCATGGCCCTGGTGTACAAGTGGTTGCAAATGTGCCAGTAGCGGGGCCTGTGCCACCACCGAGCATTGTTGTGACACCAGACGCTAACGCTTCATCAATTTGTTGTGGAGCAATGAAATGAATGTGCGTATCGATTGCACCTGCAGTCACGATCATGCCTTCGCAACTGATAATTTCTGTACCTGGTCCTATTATGATGTCAACACCGGGTTGCGTATCGGGGTTGCCCGCTTTGCCAATGGCTGCGATGCGTCCGCCTTTTAATCCAATATCAGCTTTGATAACACCCCAATGATCAACAATCAATGCATTGGTCATCACCGTATCCATTGCACCTTGATCGCGTGTTCTTTGTGATTGAGCCATTCCATCACGAATGGTTTTGCCACCACCAAACTTAACTTCTTCTCCATAAGCTCCGGCGCGAAAGGTGAAGTCTTGTTCGACTTCAATCACCAAATTGGTATCGGCCAATCGCAAACGGTCACCCACTGTTGGGCCATACATTTCCGCGTAAGCGCGGCGTTCAATTTGAGCCATCACTTTGCCCCTTGTTGTGATGCAGGCAGTGCGCCTTGTGTTAATCCACGAAATCCATAAACCATTCGATCGCCTGCGTAGTCGACCAATTCAACGGTGCGTTGTTGTCCGGGTTCAAATCGAACCGCTGTGCCCGATGCAATATTGAGTCGCATGCCTTGCGCTTGCGCACGATCAAATTGCAATGCTGAATTGGTTTCTGCAAAATGGTAGTGCGATCCCACTTGAATGGGTCTGTCGCCTGTGTTTTTAATCAATAGCGTGATGGTGCGTCTGTTGGTATTGATGGGGTGCGAGCCCGCATCGGTGAGTAATTCACCTGGAATCATGTACGACTCACTTTCGTTGTGACCACAAATACGCGCCCACCAACACGGCGAGCAACACATAGCCCATCACATCGGTGGCATGCCAATGCGATGAAACTATGCCGTGCCCATCATGCGCATGCGCAATTGATGCAAAAATTGCTAAAAAAGAAAATAGATTTTTTATCATATGCATGCTCACTTCTCATTAAACAATGGGTTGATGAACGGTGACCAACTTGGTTCCATCGGGAAACGTGGCCTCGACTTGAATATCAGGAATCATTTCGGGTATGCCGTCCATGACATCGGCACGCGTGAGAAGGGTGCGACCCTCGCTCATCAATTGCGCGACTGTTTTTCCGTCGCGTGCGCCTTCCATGACTGCGGCACTGATAAAGGCCACCGCCTCGGGGTAATTGAGTTTGAGTCCGCGTGCGCGTCTGCGCTCAGCCAGCAAGGCGGCGGTGAATATCAAGAGCTTGTCTTTTTCGCGTGGGGTGAGTTCCATGATCGTGAGTGTGTTTTGAAAAAGGGTGTATCTATTGTCTCTTTATATTTGAAGCTTGCAACTTGTAGGCCTCAAAAAAGGGTTGCAAAGACGGGCTAGTTTGCACCAATGGCGTGCATTCTCGATATTTTGGTGCACATTTTATTTTGGAAATTTCAACACTAACCCACTTTTCACTAGAGGGCCTTGATTTATTGCACCGAAATGGGTTGGCACATCCTTTGCAAAGATACCTTCATGCATGTTGCGCATGCATTTTTCATTAACCTTTTGGAGTTTTCGCCCATGTTAAACCGTCGCCTTCATCTCAAGACGATTGCCGCTGCTGCCGCAATTGTGAGTGGGTCTTTGATTTCAACGCTTGCCAATGCAGCAGACACCATAAAGGTGGGTGTATTGCACAGCTTGTCTGGAACCATGGCTATTTCTGAAACTGTTTTAAAAGACACTGTGCTCATGGCCATTGAAGAGATCAATGCCAAGGGTGGCGTGCTCGGCAAAAAACTAGAGCCTGTTGTGGTTGACCCCGCATCTAACTGGCCTTTGTTTGCAGAAAAAGCAAAACAATTACTCACACAAGATAAGGTTGCCGTCACATTTGGATGCTGGACATCAGTCAGTCGCAAATCAGTGTTGCCCGTGTTTGAAGAATTGAACGGCTTGTTGTTTTACCCCGTTCAATACGAAGGTGAAGAATTATCCAAGAACGTGTTCTACACAGGTGCAGCGCCTAATCAACAAGCGATTCCTGCTGTTGACTATTTGATGAGCAAAGACGGCGGTGGTGCTAAGCGTTGGGTTTTATTGGGTACTGACTATGTGTATCCACGCACGACCAACAAAATTTTGCGCGCTTACCTTAAGAGCAAAGGCGTGAAAGACACAGACATTGATGAAAAGTACACACCTTTTGGTCACGCTGATTATCAAACTATTGTTGCTGATATCAAAAAATTCTCAACAGGTGGCAAAACAGCGGTTGTGTCAACAATCAACGGTGACTCTAACGTTCCTTTCTACAAAGAGTTGGGTAACGCTGGCCTCAAAGCCAAAGACGTTCCCGTTGTTGCCTTCTCTGTGGGCGAAGAAGAATTGCGCGGTGTAGATACAAAACCATTGGTGGGTCACTTGGCTGCATGGAACTATTTCATGAGCATTAAAAATCCTGCCAACGATGAGTTCACCAAAAAATGGGCTACTTACGCGAAAGCAAAAAATATCGCTGGACACAAAGACAAAGCTTTGACCAACGATCCGATGGAAGCCACATACATTGGTATTTATATGTGGAAACAAGCGGTTGAGAAAGCAAAAACAACCGACGTTGACAAAGTGATCGCAGCAATGGCGGGTCAAACTTTCAAAGCACCAAGCGGCATCACATCCAAGATGGATGAAAAGAATCACCATTTGCACAAATCAGTGTTCATTGGTGAAGTCAAGGCTGATGGTCAGTTCAACGTTGTTTGGAAAACACCAGGCCCCGTTAAAGCCAAGCCATGGAGTCCTTACATCGAAGGTAACGACAAAAAGCCTGACGAGCCAGCAAAGAAGTAAAATCTTTGATGAAAGAGTAATCGGTTGAATACAATCGGTTGTCTGATTCAACGGGGAGGCGCTCATACCCCTCCCCATTTTTTCGACCTCATTTTTTGGAAATTTCATGTATCGGTTCTTGCATTGTTGTTTAGTGAGCATGATGCTGTGCATAAGCGCTGCCAGTCATGCACTCACCAACGAGCAAGCATTGGGCATTGTGGTGGGTGACACCGATGCACGATTAAAAATACTCAATCTTGCATTGCAAGAAGCAGATGACAAAACAGCCATATTTTTGAAAGCTTTAGCCGGCGATGCCGTCAAAGCAACAGATAAACAAGTGTGGGTCATCGATAACGGTCAAGCTAAAGACCCCGTGAGTGGTGCCGTTTCTTCATTACCCGATGACGCGCAAGATGTGGTGAGTAACAACCGAATGCGTGGCGAAATTGATGCCGCGATTGCTGCATTGCAATTACTCAGCCCCGATGATGCGGTACGCACAAAAGCTGCCAAAGCGTTGATTAAAGAGCCCGACGCAGAAAAGCTTCCGTTGCTTGAGCGTGCATTGGCCATCGAAAAAATTCAAACCATCAGAGAAATGTTGAAATTGGCCAAAGCTGCGATTGCCATTTCAAGCCCCGATGCATCGATTCGTCTTCAAGCAGCAGCTGAATTGGCATTGAGTCAAACTCCAGAAACACAATTGTTGCTTAATCAACAACTGTCTTCTGAAACCGACGCTGCTGTTCAAACACAAATTAAAAATTCACTCAAAGAAATTGCATCAGCATTGCGATGGGGTGAAAAATTAGGCGCACTTTTTGCTGGCATAAGCTTGGGTTCCATTTTGTTATTGGTCGCATTAGGATTGGCGATCACCTATGGTTTGATGGGTGTGATAAACATGGCGCATGGCGAGTTGATGATGGTGGGCGCTTATGCAGCGTACGCCGTTCAAGTGATGTTTCGTCAATACTGGCCCGCGCACTTTGATGCGTATTTATTTGTTGCGATACCTGTTTCATTTTTGTCTGCTGCCTTGGTGGGCGCATTGATGGAACGATTGGTTCTCAAGCATTTGTATGGTCGCCCCTTAGAAACATTGCTGGCTACTTGGGGCATTAGTTTGATTTTGATGCAAACAGTTCGCACTATTTTTGGTGCGCAAAATGTGGCGGTTGAAAATCCTGCATGGATGAGTGGCGGTATTCAAGTGCTAGCCAATCTCACCTTGCCTTGGAATCGATTGCTGATTATTTTATTTGCGGTTGTGGTGCTCATGGCTACGGCCTTGTTGATCAGTCAAACACGTTTGGGATTGTTTGTTCGTGGTGTCACGCAAAACAGACCGATTGCGTCGTGCATGGGAATCAACACCGCTCGCATCGACACGTACGCATTTGCATTGGGCTCGGGTATTGCAGGGCTTGCAGGATGCGCCCTCAGTCAAATTGGTAATGTAGGTCCCGATCTGGGGCAAGGATATATCGTTGACGCATTCATGGTGGTGGTACTCGGTGGCGTCGGTCAATTGGCTGGAACCGTGTATGCCGCTTTGGGCTTGGGCATTCTCAATAAATTATTAGAAGGCTGGACGGGCGCCGTATTGGCCAAAATTGCTGTATTGGTTTTCATCATCATCTTTATTCAAAAAAGACCGCAAGGCTTGTTTGCCATGAAAGGCCGCAGCGCGGAAGCTTGATATGTCAACACCTCAACTACCTTCACCACCACCAATTCTGAGCGCATCGGGATGGACTGCATTCTTGTTTGCATTCATTGTGATTGCATTGATCGCACCGATTCTCAACACCATGGTGCCTGCAAGCAGTATGTTTCATATGAGTGACTTTGCCGTTGCATTGATTGGAAAAATCATGTGCTACGCCATTTGTGCATTGGCCATGGATTTAATTTGGGGTTACACAGGCATTTTGTCATTGGGGCACGGATTGTTTTTTGCATTGGGTGGCTATGCCATGGGCATGTATCTCATGCGTCAAATCGGTCGCGATGGCAACTACAAATCTGATTTGCCCGATTTTATGGTTTTTTTGGATTGGAAAGAGTTGCCCTGGCACTGGACGTTCAGTGATAGTTTTATCGCCACCTTGATTTTGATCGTGTTGGTGCCGGGATTGGTTTCTTTTGTGTTTGGATATTTTGCGTTTCGCTCGCGCATCAAAGGCGTTTATTTTTCGATCATCATGCAAGCCATGACCTTTGCCGCAATGCTTTTGTTTTTTAGAAACGAAACTGGTTTTGGTGGCAACAATGGATTCACCGATTTCAAAAGAATTTTAGATTTACCCATTGCTACACCTTCAATGAGAATGACTTTGTTTGTAATCACAGGTTTGACATTGCTTGGTTTTTATTTATTTGCCAAATGGCTGATTCGCAGTAAATATGGTCGAGTATTGCTCGCTATTCGCGATGCAGAGTCACGGGTGATGTTTTCGGGCTATTCACCCTTGCCTTACAAACTCAGCATTTGGGTGCTTTCAGCCATCATGTGTGGCGTTGCGGGTGCTTTGTATGTGCCGCAGGTTGGCATCATCAATCCCAGTGAAATGAGCCCTGCACAATCCATCGAAATTGCAATTTGGGCGGCAGTGGGTGGTCGAGGCACATTGATAGGTCCAATCGTTGGTGCATTTTTAGTGAACGGCGCCAAGAGCTGGCTCACGGTCACTGCGCCAGAATTTTGGTTGTATTTTTTAGGCGCGCTCTTTATTGCAGTCACCTTGTATTTGCCCAATGGTGTGGTGGGCTTGGTGCGCAAAAAAGGAGATCAATCATGACGCCTGATTTGATGGAGCAAGGCGCTAAACGCTATCAAGAATTCAAAGAAAAAACACTTCAAGCCGATGGGTCGGGTGGACGTGCGGCCAGTTATTCGCGCATTCACAAATCGGGTGAACTCGATTTAACGCACGGCAGAATTTTGTATCTCGAAGATGTGAGTGTGAGCTTTGATGGATTCAAAGCGATCAACAAATTGTCATTGGATATTGCACCTGGTGAATTGCGTTGCATCATTGGTCCCAACGGTGCTGGCAAAACCACGATGATGGATATCATCACAGGCAAAACAAAGCCTGATGAAGGTCAAGTTTTTTTTGGTAGCACCATAGATTTGCTCAAACACAATGAGCCTGAGATTGCACAACTCGGCATCGGTCGCAAATTTCAAAAGCCCACAGTCTTCGAGCATCTCACTGTTTTTGAAAATTTAGAACTCGCACTCAAAACGCACAAAAGCGTAGGTGCATCGATGTTTTTTAAACTCAATGGCGAGAGCAAAGACAAAATATCCGAAGTGCTTGAAACTATCGACCTCACACAAAGCATCACGCGACAAGCGGGCAATCTGAGTCACGGTCAAAAGCAATGGCTGGAAATTGGTATGCTATTGATGCAAGAACCTCGACTGTTGCTGCTTGATGAGCCAGTGGCAGGCATGACTGATTATGAAACCGAACGCACCGCAGGATTATTTTTGAGACTCAAAGGCAAGCATTCGCTGATGGTGGTGGAGCATGACATGGGATTCATTCGCATGATTTCAGAAATCGTTACCGTGTTATGCGATGGATCTGTTTTGGCGCAAGGCACTTTGGATGAAGTGCAATCGGATGAGCGTGTCATTGAAGTTTATTTGGGACGATAAAAAATGTTAAACGTATCCCACATTCAACAATACTATGGAAGCTCGCATATTTTACGTGGCGTGAGCTTGAGCGCAAAAGCGGGTGAAGTGACCGTGTTACTCGGTCGCAATGGCGTTGGCAAATCTACCTTGCTCAAATCCATCATGGGCTTGGTGTCCATCAAAGAGGGACAAATTCAAATCAATCAAAAAGATATTACGCGTGCAACGCCTTATCAACGCGCGCGCGCGGGTTTGGGTTATGTGCCACAAGGCAGAGAAATTTTTAATCGACTCACGGTTGAAGATAATTTGCGCATGGGTCTGGCCACACAATCGGCTTCTGCAAAAATCCCCTCCGAATTGTTTGAGTTGTTTCCTGTTCTTCAGCAAATGTTGCACAGACGAGGTGGTGATTTATCGGGCGGTCAGCAGCAGCAACTCGCGATTGCGCGCGCTTTGGCGGGAAACCCCAAAGTGTTGATATTGGATGAGCCCACCGAAGGTATTCAACCCAGCATCATTAAAATCATTGGTTTGGTGATTCGTCGATTGGCCAAGCGCGGTGACATGGCGATTTTGATGTGTGAGCAGTATTACGATTTTGCACAAGGCTTGGCCGATCAATACTTGGTGATGGATCGTGGTGAAGTTGTGGCGCAAGGGCCTGGTCACGAAATGCAAAGCAAAGATATTCAAAAACTCGTTTCGATTTGAGTTGAAAAAAGCTACATCGACCAAATGCGCGGTGTAACTGTGCCTAAATTCCATATTTGTTTGCGCCATTCAAGCCATATTTGCTTGAGTAGTTGCATTACGGGTTCTACTTGGTGACTCAAACTTCTAAGCACGATTACTTGTTTATTGGGTGACGTCACGCCCACTTCGATTTCATCAGAGGGTGAGGGGCAAAGATCACTTGCAATCTCTAAGGCGAGTGTTCGTGTGGTGTCGCTCCAAGCGTGGCCTTGCGCCAAAATCAATGTGGCCAAACAAAGGTGACCATTCAAACCCACAGGACTTTGTATCAAGCGTTGGTCTGATGCATCGATCAATCCACTTTCAAGCCATAAATTTTTAATTTCAAGATTTTGCGAAAACTTGCCAGCAATCCAAGGTTGATTGGCATGCGGCAAACCCAATGCTGTGACGTCCCATGCCATCAGTTGCGCATCAGGATCTAAAGAAAAAACTGCACTGTTTTTTGCATACGAGGTGTTGTAGGCCAATGCTTCGAGTGGCAACCATTCGAGCCTTGCGCCATCAGTCACATGCGCGTTGACTTGTTGTGTAGCCCAGGCCTTATCGGATCCATAAAACCGAGTGGCTCCTGGTGTGGTGATCAATGCGTGCGCCCCAGATGCAACTTCTATATTAATCTCTAGTGAGTCACCACCAACCAAGCCACTCGGTGGGTGTACCAGTACATTGTGACAAACCGCGTCGCCTTCGGGATATAAACTTTTGAGTACGCGCAAAGGCCCTTCATGCTTGTGATGCACGATGGTTTGAGAGCCTGCTAGGGAGTATTGGAGTGAAAGCGAAGCATGCCAATTGGTCATGCAATATTATCGATCAAGAAGCATCTTTGGCTGCTTTTTCGGCTTGTACTTGAAGTGCAATCGCTTCGACTTGTTCGTTAGACATGCCAAACTTGGCTTGTAAGGCTTTGAGCTTGAGTTGTTCTTCTTCGGTTACAACGCCATCGGCCAACACTTCGCGCACTTCCATTTCATACAAAGATTCACGGCGTTGAACTTGAGCGGTGTAGGCAGTGGCCACCACACCCGTCAAAATAGCCGCCAGTGCAATTGCCAAAATTTGCGTGACAACCACAAGCACGGTACCTAAATACGTAACAGGATCCACATTGCCCCAGCCAGCAATAATGGTGAGAATAAACCAATGCATGGCGGCAGGAATCGAGCGGAAGACTTCGGGTTGGTCGTGTCCTTCAATGATGTAAATCAAAGATGAAAACAGTAAGCAACTGATCAGCAACAAAAATAATGCCGATGAAAAAGAATCGCGTTCGGATTTGATCGCTTCGAACATGTCTTCCATCGCACTGTTGTAGCGTGACAGTTTAAAAATCCGCAATAAACGAAACATCCTGAGAACGCGCAAATCGGCGCCAGGAAATAAAAGTTGCAAATAAAATGGAACGGTACTGAAAAAATCAACCAATCCAAAAACGCTAAAGAGATATTCTTTTCGCCCTTTCCATGCACTGCCTTTTTCTTGGGCTGCGTGCGTGTATTTGGCGCCGTACGACCAAACGCGCAACACATATTCGATTGAAAAAACTACCACACTGAAAGTGTCAAAAATATGAAATTCGTATTCGAAGGCTTCATGCAAGCTGTGAACCGATTCCAAAATAATCGATACCACATTGGCAACAACGAGCAATGCAATAAAAATTTCACAGACGCGACTCGATCGATCGGCGACAGAACCATCTAAAATTTCATAGGTGCGCTTTTGTAAGCGTGCATAGGTCGACAAAGAAGTGGCGGACATTGAAGAGCTCAATCCTTTTTATTAGGGTTCATTTCATCCATCATGGCCTGCACTTGAGCATCTGATAAACGATATTGAGATTGAAGGCGTTTGAGACTGTCTTTTTCTGCATCAGAAACAACACCGTCTTCAAATACTTTGCGCAGTTGGCTTTGAAAGGCCGCCTTCTTGCGTGACATTTGATTGGAAAAGGCCGATGCCACAATACCTGTCATGATGGCCGCCATACACACGCCCAAAAAGCCAGTGAGTAAGGCAATGACTTCACCAGCCTTGGTGACGGGCTCCACATTGCCGTAACCCGATGTAATGGTCACGATTGACCAATAGATGGCGTGAGGAATCGAGCCAAAGGCTTCGGGCTGCTCGTGTCCCTCGGCAAAATGCATCAACGAGGCCGATACGATGGTCACAATCAATAATAAAAATGCAGCCGAGCCAAACGCGCGCCTCTCTGAATGAACCGCAGCAAATAAATCTTGTAGCGCGGTGTTGTATTTGGAGAGCTTAAGGATTCGTAATAAGCGCAGCACTCGCAGAATACGCAAATCGAGCGATGGAAAAAACACATGCATATAAAAAGGCATGGTGGCAAAAAAATCGATCAATCCAAAGGGGCTGAACATGTAGCCACGTCGCCCGCGCCATGCGCCGCCTTCTTCTTTGGAAAACTTGGCGCCCAATGACCAAACGCGCAACACATACTCCAGCGTGAAAAACATCACGCTCCAAAATTCAAGCTCATGAAAAAAATCTTTGTAGTCTGCGTGCACCTCTGGAATGGAATCTAAAATAACAGCTGAACAATTAAATAGCACAACGACTGTGATGAGCCATTCCACATAACGACTGACGGCATGATTGGGCGATCCGTCCAATACTTCCATTACAAATCGTTGATATTTTGACAACATAAAAAACTACCAAATCATGGAAAATAAAAACGTGTACGGAATTGTTTCATTTCTACAATTCCCGTACACCGAGTGGTTCAATATAAAAGCTAGTTTTGCTTGGCCTTGATACTTTGCCACAACGACCATTCGGTGGCAGTAAGGCTATCGGACTCTTTGGCTGTTTGCTCAAATTTG
>Ga0114978_10000968_pt1 | contig 24085 bp, 25 predicted proteins | sample S_140212_EF_Meta_FD_87027 | JGI IMG/M metagenome (GOLD analysis project Ga0114978, IMG submission 87027) | Freshwater microbial communities from Lake Simoncouche, Canada to study carbon cycling - S_140212_EF_MetaG | ecosystem: Environmental > Aquatic > Freshwater > Lake | place: Lake...
GGAATCGGTGGAAGTGGCAGAGACACTCAGGTTGCTGAGGTTTGGTTGATGCCTATTGCAAAATGACAATATAGAAAAGATTAAAAAAATTCAATCAAAAAATAATTTAATCTATACTTAAAGTTGTATTCCTAATTTAAATTAAGGATACAACTTTTCCTGTTTTCACTGATTCATCACAAGCAAAAGCTATTCGTAAACTATTAACTGCATCTTCAGCATGGTCAGTAAGATCAATATCTTCTACAATTGATTTTAGAAAATACCTTTGTTCACGATTACATAATTCTTGATGATCTGGCTCATCCTCTAAATTTATCCAGGTGTCTGGTTTAGAAAATTTTTCATTTTCATCTAAGTCGGCATGATGAAATCGCAAGGATTCTGTTTTGGTGTGCGCTTCAATGGAAGAAGATTTTCCAGCAGCTCCCGCTTCTTTAGCTACTATAGAAACAGATCCCTTAGGACCAAAAACATCTTTCACAAAAAAGGCTGTTTCGCTAATCATCGGTCCCCATCCAGCTTCGTACCATCCTACCGAACCATCTTCGAATCTAATTTGCAATTGGCCATAATTATAATTGCCTTCAGGAATTTCTTCGGTGAGTCTAGCTCCGATTGCATAAACTTGAACCGGCTTTGAGCGTGTCATCTGACACATTACATCAATATAATGTACGCCACAATCAACAATCGGACTTAAGCTATTCATCAAATTACGGTGAAGCGTCCACATGCTGCCATCACTTTGTTGATTCAAGTTCATTCGCATTACCAGCGGTTTACCGAGCTCTCTTGTCAATTCAATAAAACGCTCCCAAGAAGGATGATGACGAAGGATATAACCGACTACTAATTTCTTATTTGCTTTTTTTGCAGCAAGCGCTAAACGTTCAGCAGCTTCAACCGTATGAGCCAATGGTTTTTCTATAAATACATGACATCCATTCTCGAATGCTTTCATAGCAAAACTTTCATGCGTATCTGGATAGGTTGAAATGCATACTGCCTCTGGATTTGTTGACTTTATTGCTTCATCCATATCGGTAAACAAAGGATAACGATTGTCCAATTTAGCATTTAAAATTTCTTTTGAACTTCCCCTAGAAACTAGTCCACAGATTTCGAAACCTTCCATATTATGATAAGCAATCGCATGAGAAGAACCCATATTACCACAACCCACTACCAAGATTCGAATATCCTTTTTTTGACTTTGCATACTATTAAATTTTTTAGACTATTTCTGATAACCCTTTTTAAATAAACAATGATTACAAATAATAAATTGCATTTTTACTGTCATTTATTTCTTAATTTAAAGATAGGTTTTTATTTTATTTCTACTACCTGATGGATGGGTAAGTTTGGAATAATAATTTCTGTTCTACCATTTACATATTTAAAATTTAAAGCCGTCCCTCCCGGCTGAAGCAATACGGATAAGGGTTTAGCTTTTGTAGAAACAGATAAATTCAAATTGTATAGAGGCGTAATTTCATCTAAGCCCTTAACATTGTCATTGGCATGATTGCCAGAAGTATTGATTAACTGAATCAATATTTTTTTATTTTTTGTTGTAGGTACAATATTAACCTGATGCGATCCTGCTAATTTAACAACAGGATCTGGGAGAAGTCGGTCAATGATATCCGAAAATAAATCTCTTACTACTGGAGAGGTACTATTCAAATAAGTTTCGCCGAGCGAAATATAAATTCCTGCGATTTTTCCTTTGCCATAATTATTCATGGTGGCTGAAACAGCAAACGGCTTCTCTGCCAAGTCATCGAGCGGATAAAGTTTATTTAATACCAATGTGCCAGGTAAAGGTTCTACAGCTCTGGTGTCTGATTCCAATTCTAAAAATCTATCCGCTATATTTAAGTACCCTCTAGTTAAAGTGGTAGCTTTTGTTTCTTTGACACCTAATATATCATCAAACCTACTAGTGGCCTGTGCTCCAGCAACAATTAGTTTACCCCCTTGGAATACATATTTTCGAAGAGCGGTTTCCAATGCTGGTTCAATCATCTGCCATTCGGGTATTACGACCACTGGAAATTCATCTAATCTTTTTAGCAGCTGATGGGTCATTAACAATTCAACAGCATGTTGCCCATCTAATAATGAATTTAAAATTCCTTGTATCTTTTCCACTTTAGAAGAACTATAAACTCCATTAACAAGCTGCTTCCATGCAGCAGTAGAATAAAGCAATGCTATTTGAGGAATTATTTTAACCCCTTTACAAAATTCTCTTCGAGGTAAAATAAAATCTGCTAACTCTTTTATCACTCTAAAATCTTTTTGCTTAAAAGAAACATCTTCTTTCTGATTAAAATACGTTTGCACTCCCCCTCCCAAACTGATAACGGGGGCTAGTTCCTGACACAATTGAAGAGAAGATTTTGGCGCTCTGATGCCCGTTTTAAAATTCATTGAAAAGCTCCAAGCCATTAGATCAAAAGAGATCCCTTGGCCAGCCAATGCTCTTGCATGCCAGTTTGCTTTATTTAATGAATTAGTTGGGTCATTGTCTCCAGAATAAAAATCTAAACCGATATCGCTTGGAATGGGCTCGGGCATCATATCGCTAAATGCCCAATTAGAGCATAGCTGAAAATTAGGAGCAGCTTGATGAATTTCTTTTGTGTAATATTTAATATATCTTAGAAAAGAAGTTCTATTAAATTCTACAAATTCTTTATAATATTTATCGCTAGTTTTATATGGTATGGATTCTATTCCAGTAACTTTTTTAAACTCAGCCAAAGCGGCTGGGTGATAATCAGGTTGAACAGCCCAAGCTTCTCCATCAATCCATGCTCCATCAATTTTATATTTAAGCGCTAATTCTTTGAGCTGAGGAATTAATAATTTATCTGAATAATCTCCCCAAAAACTGGTGTTGCCTGGATCAGGCTTTCCATCAGATTGTACTCGAGCTTGATCGGGATGCTGTGTAGCATAATTAGAGTCTCGAACACCAGAATAATGAACATACAAACTTACCAGATGTTGATCGGTTACTTTTCGAATCAACGCCAAAGGGTCTTTATCAAAACTGATAGCCTGTTTGCCCACTTGGGTTGGGTAAGACGAAATACCAGGGTGTCCCTTACAGTCGACTTGAATATAATCGGGGCGACCATAGATTAATATGCTATCCACCATCGACTCAGTAAGTCTAGCGCCCACATGACTACTCGTAGGACTCAAGTGCTGATCGAAATGTAGTCCCCAAAAAGAAGCTTCGCGAGAAATCTTTTCTTTACTTAATTGGGGGGCCTTAATTAATTTTTTAGATTGGCTATACGCTAAACCAAAACTCATAAAAAAGCAACCAATCATTAAAAATAAATTTCTGAAAATAAAATCATGGAATATAAAACTGAAGGTTTTTTTTGCTTTCATTGGTTTAGAGTTAAGAAAATTATTTATAAAGTATTTCTTTATTTAAAGATATGTTTTTTTCAATTTTGGGAGACTTTATTCTAAGAAGATCCAATTCTAGCTCTTCAAACATATTAATCCCTATTTTCAATCAAAAAACCAAACCCAATGTTACATTGATACTCTATTGGTCATATATTTACTCCTTAAAAAATTCATTTCCATTTTAATTAATTTTAAAATTTGAAAGATGCAAAAAAGACTCACTTCACTAGATGCCTTCAGGGGGTTCACTGTTGCCGCGATGATCATGGTTAATTTTCCTGGTAATTCAGCTTTTGTTTTTTTTACCCTTCGTCATTCTATATGGAATGCACTAAGCTTTACTGATCAGGTTGCTCCTTTTTTTCTTTTCATTATTGGTGTGTCAATTCATTTTGCCTATTCCAATAAATCAACTCAAGAAAAGCCTAGTCTCTACAAAAAAATTATTCTGCGCGCGTTGAAAATATTTGCCATCGGCATGTTTCTTAATTTGATGCCAACCTTTGATTTATCTGAAATTAGGTGGACAGGAACGCTTCATAGAATTGCAATCGTCTTTTTAATTTGTTCCATCATTGCACTTCAAACCAATTGGAAACAACAATTAATTATTTTTACCACTCTCTTACTAGCTTACTGGTTCATTATGACTAGGATTCCTTACCCAGGTGAAGGAAAAGTAATGCTTGAGCCTGGTAAAAATATTGCTGCCTACATTGACTCACTTTATTTACCTGGAAGTATGTGGCAAAAAACTTGGGATCCAGAAGGGATTTTAAGTATTGTACCCACCTGTTGTACCACCTTGATTGGAATGCTTGTAGGAAAAATCATGAAATCGGAATTACCTGAAAATCTACGATTGAATTATTTAATGGTTATAGGTGTAGCTATCTCTATCCTCGGATATTTTGTTGGACTTTCATTCCCAGTGAATGAAAACATTTGGTCAAGCAGCTTCGTATTGGTTACAGGAGGTTTCGCCTGTTTAATTTTTGCTTCCATGTATTTTATATTCGATGTATTACCCTACAGTAAGTACTCAAAAATAGGAGTGGTATTTGGAGTGAATGCAATTACTGCCTATGTATTAGGAGATCTATTGGGATTGATTTTTTATGGAATAAACATTGGAGGCAATACGATCAATATTTATTTCTTCAATTACTTCAATCAATTGGGTGTTGTGCCAGAATTAATTTCTTGGATATATGCATTACTTTTTGTTAGTATTGTTTCAATTCCTTGTTGGATACTTTATAAAAAGAGAATCATTATTAAAGTATAACTATTCATTCCTATTAAAAATTAATCATTCATTGTCACTTAATAAATATTTCATAAAATACTTTTGTTGCCTGCTATTACTATTGAGCATCCATCAACTGGCCATGAGCCAGCAGTACGTCTTTGCCAAACTAAATGGGGCTTATCTCAACACAGACAACTGGAATTTAAGTGGGGATGCAAGAGTCGCCAATGTGACTGGAAATAATTTATCAGAATTACTACTTTGTTCAAACAATAATACTAGAAGTGGAGCAGCTTTTTATTCTCAGCCGATAAACCTTTCCATATGCAATAAATGGAAGGCAGAATTTGATTTTCGAATATTTGACGGCACTGGTGCAGACGGTTTAGCATTTTGCTTTTTAGATATTCCTCCCTCAGGTTATGTGAATGGAGGAGGGCTTGGAATACCTGCCACTGCCAATGGACTAAAAGTGTGTTTTGATACTTACAGAAATTGTAATAGCACAAGCAGTTATCCGAATATGCCAAAGCTAGAAATTAGGTGGAGTGTGGGATACGACGAATGTTCGAATTTACCAACGAGAGACAATCAAGATGGCAATCTTTCTATTATTCGCAATGCTGAATATTGTCACACCTTGATTACTTATGACAATGGCAATATCAGTGTTTTTTTAAATAACAATTTATATTTAACAGGATTTCAGCAATTTAATTTTGCAGGATATCTAGGCTTTACTGCCAGTACAGGAGGGCGCAACGACAATCATTCCATAAAAAATGTAATGATCTATACGGACATGCCTCCTTCCTTTGCGGGAAATCCTGCAGGTTTTAATTTTTGCCCAAAAGATAGTGTAAAACTTGGAGGCCCCTCTAACCTTGATTACATTTATAGTTGGTATCCCACTACTGGCTTAAGTGACAGTTCTGTTGCAGCGCCAATATTACATTTATCCAACAACTCAGGCAACTCTCAACAATATACTTATTATGTAAAAACTGCTTTCAAAAATAATCCAGGTTGCGCCTCTAAAGATAGTATCCCAATTAGAGTATATCCCAATCCGGTAATTCAATTAATTTCACCAGATATCTGCTTACAGGATGCAGTTGCACAGTTTGCAGACAGCAGCTTTACCAAAGACAATAGCACATTACCGTTTTTGTATAAATGGAATTTTGGTGATCCTGCATCATATGCTAGCAATCCAAATAACTCGATTCAACAAAATCCAAGTCACCGGTATAGTGCCAGTGGTAACTATCCTATTAAGTTACAAGTAACCAATAGCAAGGGTTGCACGGATAGTATTTCTAAAATATTTACAGTGAATGGAGCGATACCTCAGGCTAATTTTACGATTACCAACCCAACTAATTTATGCAGCAATCAACCGGTAGAAATAATCAACGAAAGTGTAGTCGATTTTGGCAACATTACCAAGGTGCAAATATTTTGGGGCGATACAATAAATAAGAGTTATGTCGATAATAGCCCATCGAAAGGTAAAAAATATACTCACCAATATCCTACTGGACCAGTATCCTCTGCTTCAAATTACACTATTAAACTAGTTGCCTTTTCTGGAATATCTTGCGTACAGGAATTAAGTAAACCTGTCGATATTCTTCATTCTCCTATTTTACAGTTTATCAATTTACCTTCCGTATGTAATAATTCAGAACCCATCGATATTACTGGAGGTGCGCTTGTAAATAATTTAGCGGGTATTTTTTCTTATTCAGGAAAAGGTGTATCAGCGAATGGACAATTTAATCCACAGCTTGCACTTGCTGATACGCAGTATATTTTATTTACTTACACAGCTACTAATTCCTGTAAAGATACTGGCTATCAAAAAATAATTATTACCCCATCACCAACAGTAAATGCTGGCCCTGATTTAATGGTATTAAAAAATGAAACGGTACAAATAAATGCAACCGCCACTGGCAATGGATTACAATACAAATGGAATCCTTCGGCCGCTTTAAATAGTGATGTAATTGTAAATCCGCTTTGTACAACATCAGCAGATATTTTTTATCAATTGACAGCTACTGATAATCTAGGCTGCAGCGGCAAGTCGAGCGTAGCAGTAAAGATTTTAAGAGACCCGCTAATACCCAATGCGTTTACGCCCAATGGTGATGGATTGAATGATTTATGGCGGATAAAAGAACTTAGCTATTATCCCAATTGTGAAGTAACCATTTTTGATCGTTATGGTCAACTCGTTTATTATTCAAAAGGATATAAGAATCCATGGGATGGCACTAAAAATGGACAACCAATGACAGCAGGAACTTATTGCTACCTGATTGATACAAAAAAATTGAAAACGATCTTTAAGGGATTTGTAGTATTATTAAGATAGATTGTTTGCACTGCAACGGATTCAGTTAGTTAAAGAAAATTTATTCTTTTATCCCTTTTATAAAATATTACTACTCTTATGCATCCTAATAAAAAGCATCTAACTAATAAAAAACATAATAACTACGATGCATTGGTTATTTAATTTCTAAATAATTAAGATTAAAAAAAATAAAAAATTAATGTTTAAATTAAAAATTAATTAAATATCACTTTAGATTGTTTAATGTTCAGATTTAAAATAAATGAAAATAATAAACAAAAAATCGGCAAAAAAAATTTATGAAAAAATTAATATAAAAAATCAACTCCCAATAACATTTTAAATTAAATTCGATAAAATTTAAAATTTATGAAAAAAATTATTTTATCACTTTCTTCATTTTTATTGCTAGCAGCAGTAATTATGTCATTCACCACTCCAGTAAAACCGGATCTTAAGATCACTAAATCTAAGAACGCTGCAGGACAGTGGGAATTTGTTATTCACAATCAAACAAAACATTACATCGATCAGTTTTGGGTAGCTGAAACAGGTCCTGCTCTTCACCATGATGCTCATGTATGGCATGAAGGTCATTGGACTGGAGAAACACACTTCATCGCTCCAGGTGGAACAATGACATTAACATTAAATGATGCACATGAATCAGAATATTTCATGTGGACACATGATAACCACGCTCATCATGGTTATTTATACAAATTACATTTAGACCATGATGTAGATGTTAATGACGAAGAAGAAGACGCTGACGAAGTGGATGATATCTTTGGTAAAGAGCACCACGAAGGAGATGAAATTGATCTTGACGATCAAGATGATGACTAATTTTTGATTCACATCAATAAAAAAAAGACTTAGAAATTATTTCTAAGTCTTTTTTTATGGGATATTGTTCCGTCCTGAAATAGGCTGACAAAAAATAAGTATCGCCCCAATAAATAAAAGACAAATTAAAGTTGAAATAAAATCCTTTAATTCGAAATAATATTAATTATCTCCCAGATGAATTAAAAAAATTGGTAGTGACCTGTTTAGTGAAATAGATTGATCACAAAGGAAAAAAAATGATAGTCTTAGGTTGAATTTAGAGCTAGTTACAATCCACCTCGCTTAGTAGTTATAAGCACAACACCATTGGCACCACGCGCACCATAAAAAGCCAAAGAACTAGCATCCTTTAAAACTTCTATTGATTTTATATCATTGGGATTTAGAGTAGACAAAGGATTTGCAATTCCCATTATTCCATCCAGTACATACAATGGATCGTTGCCAGAATTGATTGAGTTGGTACCCCGAATACGTATCATCGGATTTTGTCCTGGAACTCCACCTCCTGAAGACATTACAGTTACTCCAGCGATTCGATTTTGAAGTGATTGACCAATGTTTAAAGAAGATCTTCCACCATTGGCGGATGACGTTCCTTCCCATTTAGATTGGAAATTTAATTTGTCCCTTTCTGTCTTTTCTTTGTGAATGGTAGTTTCAGCAGCATTTATTTTGCTTGCCTCTAACCCCTTTGAAGCTTTGCAGGAACTAAAAGCAACGGCAAAACAGATTGCAGTAAAAACTATTACTACCAACCGATTTTTTATAATTTGCATAACTTGAATGATTGTGGCAGAATGGAAAATTGTTTTACTACTAAGTTACTTATTAAAAAGGCATAACCCAGCAACTATTTACTTTTTAGAAGTTTTACTACCAAGCAATAAAGAATTTAAGTATTTATCAACTGTGTTTTGAAAGGTTACTTTATTGGGAAGAAACTTTAACTAATTCTTTATTTGAAATAATAGCTATCCAAAAAGTTATTCTACCTACTTTTAACTTCTTCGAATACAACATCATAATCATTTCTTAAAGTGCCCATTATCCTATCCCAAAAAAGTAAGTACAACCCATAATTACCTTTAAAGTATTTGTGATGCTGATTATGGCAGACTGAAGTGTTGACCCATTTCCCTACAAGTGATTTACTAAACCCTTTTGGATACAACTCCCAACCTAAATGACCATAAACATTGTAGAGTATCGAAAACAGAAAAAATATTGGAATATTAGTTTTGTGCAGAGGAAATGAAAAGGCAAATACAATAAATATTCCATTTTCAACAATCGCTTCCAATGGATGAAAAGCGTAGGCTGCCCAAGGAGATGGATTAGTGGATTGGTGATGTACTAAATGAAAAATTTTAAAAATACTTTTGTGATGCATTATACGGTGAGTCCAATAAAAATAAGTATCATGTATTATAAGCATGACAGGGAAAACTGCAAAATAGTACAACCATCCATGTTCCGAAATGTCATCGTATATTTTTGTGTATGGCCTTACAGCTGGGTTACCTATTACATTGAGAATAATTAGACCAAAAATCAGAATGGTAGAAATTGAATAAGCAATTTCTCTTATATAATCTTTGTTTTTAGGAACTGTACTTTGAATTTTTTTAGCCAATATTTTATTTTTAAACAGTATATAAAAAAATAAAAATATTCCTCCGGCAATAAGGACATATCGACTTCCAATTGCTGAAATAATCTGAAAGTATTTATTAAAGTCGAAACTGAAGAATAGGTGTATTGGCATAAATCACAATGCTGGTTTAATCATATTTTAAAATATTATATTCCTTTGATCTTGAAGGTATATAATAATTTGATGGGTACTTAATAAAATAATAATATACTAAGGTAAGGGTTTTCTGCAATGTGATTCTTCATTTTTATGTAAAAATTTAGGCGTTGGTCAGCTTCTCATTTATCTTTTTTATTGATGAAACCCAGGCTGGCATGAGAAATCCCCATCAATTTTGCTAGAATTGGTATCATTCCCCAAATCAGTCATTCCTATTTCCAAATCAGTCATTCCTAAATATCGTCGCAGAAATTTCAATTATGCTTAATGCATTTTGACAGAATGTTTTATATTTACAAAAAAATATATTATGAAAAAAGCAAGTTTAATTCTAACGATTTTAGTGAGTTTTTTCTTTTCTTCAAATTTAAAAGCACAAACCAATGAAGCTTTTTATTCTGGTAAATGGAAAATAACTGTATTTGGAACACCATATGGAGATGTGAAAATGGGATTTGTAATTGAAAAAAAGGAAGGGAAATATTCAGGCATTGTTCAAGACAGCACAGGTGTTGAAATTACAAAAATTAGTAGCATTGAAGAGGCTGGAAAAGCAATCACTGTTTCCTACAATGCAATGGGTTATGATCTAAGCGTGCAATTAGAGCCTGCAGACGACGATAATTTGAAAGGCGTTTTGAATAATATGTTTGATACCAAAGGCATTCGTGTAAAAGAAACTAAATAATATCATTCATTCGCTTTTGTAATTAAAGTAAAGAGATCATTAGGGTAGCTTATTTAGTACAACCACCCCCTAATGATCTTTTCAGTTTAATAACCTAGGAGTTTAAATCTTCAATAGCTAAATAAAATTGAAAAGACTCAACTAAACCCTATTTAAACAATGAAACATTTATTCTTATTAGCCTTTGCTTCTCTTTTGGCATCAGTGGCTACTGCTCAAAATATTTTTACTTACCCTATAGGAGTTCAAACGTATACTTTTAGAAAACATTTCCCAAATGGTATTGAAAAAACATTGGATGAAATTAAAAGTCTAGGCTTTACTGAAATAGAAGGCAATCTACCCATAGGAATTACAGCTGACGATTATAAAAAATTGTGTGATACCAAAGGATTAAGTATTCCATCTACAGGGGCTGAGTTTGATGAATTGGTAAAAGACCCTATTGCTGTGGTAAACAGGGCTAAAATTTTGGGTGCTAAGTTTGTAATGTGTGCATGGATACCTCATGCAAGAAATGAGTTTACATTGGAGAATGCAAAAAATGCAGTCCAGGTATTTAACGCTGCTGGTAAAATACTTAGTGAAAATGGATTGACCTTATGCTACCACGAACACGGTTATGAATTTTATCCCTATCAAGATGGTACACTTTTAGATTATATTATTAAATCGACAGATCCTAAATATGTTTCTTTTGAAATGGATGTATTATGGGTAATGCATGGTGGAGGTGCTGAAATGCCAGTATCATTGTTAAATAAATATCCAGGTCGTTTTAAGTTGATGCATTTAAAAGATTTAAAGAAGGGAGTACAGGGAAACTTATCTGGGGGCACACCTGCTGAAAACGATGTCCCTGTCGGAATGGGACAAGGAAATTGGAAAGAAATTATTAGGCTGGCTAAAAAATATGGAGTGGTGCATTGCTTCATCGAAGATGAAAGTAACCACGAAATGGAAAACGTTCCTTTAAGCCTTTCTTATTTAAAAAGTTTATAGTAATTAAAATAAGTTTGTGGCGTCTTAAATCATTTAATCTGTTTACTTTTTTAAAAAAATAGGCAGCTACAACTTTTTAATTTATTAGATGACTATCGGATAATTAAAAATAGTAGACTTCTTATAAAATTGAAATACATATTGTTGAGCACTTACGCTCATTTTGGTTTAATAGGTATCCAAATATCTTCTTCTGACAACGGATCATTGTTCTTATATTTTTCACCTAAAATTTCAAAATGCGGTCTGTCATCTAAAAGATAGTCCGAACTCGGTAACCAAACATTAAAAATATTTTGATGAAAAATGGAGATGCCGGTACTTGAACCTATGTAATGAAAAACAGCATATAGTCCACTTGATAAAAAATACCTTTCCATTTCATCGGGCACATCAACAAAGTCGGATACTTCTATTGCAGCCCATCTGTCAAACTTATTCGTTGGATTAAAATTATCAAAATGATTGGGTTGGTAAATAACCATTGATATCAAATCATTGGACAAGCCATTCCTAATTTCTTTCCTTCTTGGCATAAAACCACTCCACAGTTCACCTATTCTATATTCAGCAAAACTCATTGAGAGTTTTTTGCCTACCAATTTCTTTTCATTGGTTGTTTCAATTCTTGGTGTCATCATCCAAATTAATAATTGAAATTAACAACATACATCGAAGGTGTAAGCTTTCACTAAAATATTATGAATATACTTAATCCTCTATCTGAGTGTTTTTCTTAGGCTTCTCTGCCATCCATTCTTTTCTGTCCCGAGGAAATAACTAATTTGTGGCATGAGACAATTTTGGATTCAGAATTTCTCCAAAATTTTTACCAGTTAAATCGGAATAGATGGCAGTAACATCAATTTCAAGTTCATCTGACCAAGCAATTGAATACCCATTTGTATAAACCCTAGCGAATTGGTTTTTATCTTGTAGCACTTGAAAAATCCCCTTTTTCACTAAATCATTTAATTCAACAGTGCCACATACTCCATCATCAAATTTGATGCTAATTGTAAAGTCAGCTATGTACTTAACTTCTGAAACAGTCATAATCAAATTTACAAAGAAAAAAGAAACAATGTTACTCCTCCTTTTAAATTTACATTAATACAGATTAAATTTAAAAGAGGTCCTGTCGAGATATCGCCAATACTTTAACTGAATGATTATTAGATAACCCATCCGTCAGTTGACAGATGGGTTATCTAATTCGGCTAAAATTCCCAACAAATACGGGAGACCATTTGATTAAAAGGGTGTAGGAATCGGCTGTCTTAATATTTCTAATAACTAAACGAATAGAGCTGAATTAAAAACTATCTGCATCTCTATATGCTTTTATGAGGGCCAATTCGCCTTCCTTTTCTTTACCAGCCATTCCGTGCTCCATGCCTAAAATACCTCTATAACCTTTATCGTAAATATGTTTAAATATATTCTTATAATCCATTTCTCCTGTGCCTGGTTCTTTTCTTCCTGGATTGTTTCCAATTTGGAAATAACCAATTTCATCCCATGAACTATTAATATTGTTGATGATATTTCCTTCATTTTTTTGCATGTGATACATATCAAATAAAATTTTGCAAGAAGGACTGTTGACTGCTCTACAGATTTCGAAAGTTTGGTCTGAAAATCTTAAAAATAAATTAGGTGAATCACTCAATGGCTCCATCACCATTACTAAATTGTGTTTCTCAAATATTTCAGCCCCTCTTCTCATTGCCTCTACTACATTAGACGTTTGATAACCCATGGACTTCGATCGATCAAAAGATCCTGGCACAACCGTCATGTATTTGGCATTCGTTCTTTTGGCCACTTCTACCGCCTCTTTGCAGGTGGTAGTAAATTTATCCATCCACTCTTTTTTTCCAGTGGTTAATCCTAATGTATCATTGGAAGCATAACTGATTACAAATACACCCATGTGCATGCCCAGTTTTGCCAAAGTATCTCCAATTTTTTGTTGTTGTTCTGTAGTCCTACCCATCATTCCATTGTCTTCGATGGATCTAAATCCTTGGCTATACCCAAATTTTATTTGTTCAATAAAATCAGCACCTGCTAAATTTTTAAAAGTGCCGTCATGAAATCCATAATCACATTTAAAGGGCTTTGCATCTTCTTGAATTATTTTCTTTTCTATTGGGGATAGTTGATTGGCAAAAGGAATAAATGCACCTGCACCAAATAAACTTTGTTTCATAAATTTTCTACGTTCCATGATAGTAAGTGTTTAGAATTATTAATAAACTTAAATGTACTGATTATTTAGTAATAGTAAAGCCCATTTGATAGACTTTACTGGACGAAAATAGTATTCATCAGTTATTCGACTAGAATATTCTCCAACCCCATTGTTGAATTTCAGAACCCAAGGTGTATCACTAGTCCACCACCAAAATCATTCATTGTCATTTAATTGTGTTGACTGGCATTTTATTAAATGCTATTAAATTATTTGTAAACAGCTTACCCTTTAATCTTTTTTTCTGATTGATCTTATATAACGATTTTTTGTGTATCGCTATTTCAGAACGTGACATTAATTAAAATAAAAAACCACCCTCGTTTAGGAGGATGGTCTATTATTCAGAAAAATACTTTTTAATTTACATCACCGAGGAGATAAATCCTTTTTTTCCCATTAACTATTACTACATTAATGTACACTACTCCATTTGGAGGCATACTAAAAGAGGATCTTCCATCACCAAAAGTTTTTGAAAAAAACATATTTGAAGATAAAGTGTTGGATTTATTAGGATAATTAGAATAATTAATCAAAGTCAAATTGAAACCTTCTGGTAAGTTTTCGGAAAACTTTGGCTCAGTTTCGTTTTGACTACAAATAATTTTCCCAGAAAAAGTTTCGTCCAACCTAATACCCATAGCATCTTTAACTACGGGTCTTAATTGTTGCGAAAATACATTAGAACTTAAAATCAGTCCAAAAGCAAAGAATACGAGATTCTTGAAAATTTTTAATTTCATTTTTAAATTTTTTTGTGAATTATAAAATTCGTTTTTCTTTCATTTTTAAAAGATTTCTAAATATTAAATAATTGTTACTTATTTCTTTTTTTGGGGAAATTCTCAAAGCATCCAACCCAAAAAGAAATTAATTAAAATAAAAAACCACCCTCGTTTAGGAGGATGGTTAATTACAACAACATTTTTTTATTTTAAAATTCTTCTACTTCACAGAATTTATAAATCGTAAAATAGTTACAAAGACCAAGCGGCAGGTACTGAGAAATCTTTATTTGTTTTACCTTTATTTTCATGAATGCACAAGAGCCTTTCGGCATAATCTCCACCCAACTATTTGTGTCTGAACCAGCAGTCGTTTCGATTGTTTTCATATTGCTTAAAAACCGTATTTACTGGTGCGCCATGAATTAGTTGCTCGTTAAAAACTGTGCGTGCCAAATAATTGAATGCGCCCATGTCACCGGTGTAAGCGGTTTTGTTGTCGCTATTAGCATGTTGGTGAATTGCACAGAGTTGTTGTAAAAAATTAAAAAGTAAGTCAGCAGAACCCCCTATAATTCCACAATTCAATAAGGTTTCATTTCCAAAAGCATTTTCATAAGCTACATAATCGGGTATGTTTTTCCTTAAATTTTCGGCGTGCGCAATCATCCAATCGTTGTGTAATATTTTAGGTTCATCACCACAAAAAATTGCAGTCGGATTATCACAAAAAAGTGAATCTGTAAATGGGTTGTTAACAAGCACAACATCAGAAATATCGGTAATAAAAATTGCGTTGATTTGTTGAATGTGCTGCTTTAAAAAATCCCTGTATACAAAATAACGAAATACATTGGGATTAAATTGGGGATCATAAGCGATCTTAATAAACGAGATATTTTTATTCTCGAACGATTTACAGGTTTCTTCGGAAAAATTATTATGAAAAATAATTCCTTGTAAATTCGCTGCTGTAATGGATTGCGCCCAATCTTTTACCAACTCGTACGAGTCGTCAGCAAGTATAGCATTGCGATTCACATCATGCACACCTGTGATGTGACAGGCCATTACTAAATTTGTATTTGTCGGAAAAACAGTATATCCAACGGCCATGTTTAAGCGCTGATTAAATTAGCTTTTTTGATTTTTGCACAAATACTATTCGGTATATTCCGATGATAAACATAGGTGCGCAAGTCTAATTTTTTTACACTAAACAATTCGGTAGCTTGCTCGTAAAAATCGGAATCAGCTGCGAAACCTGTTTTAAAATCAATGCTAGTAAATACTTTTTTTCGTCCGAATAAAGTTCCAAACAAGGTAACATCATCTAAGTGAATGAGTTTACTTAGATCGTTTTTATCGGGTACATAATAATCATTTTCGTTGTCTACTATTGTTTCTGAGGTGGAGCAAATTAAGTCCAACCCATTTATTTCCAATAAACAACTACTCAAATGATTCGGTTTGTATTCGTCGTCGCTATCAATAATTGTAACGTATTCCCCCGAACTATATAAAACACCTCGATTAATTGATTCAGATTGACCTCGATTGCTGTGTCGGATATAGCTGATTTTGTCCTCATTTTTTTCTACATAATCCATCAACGATTCCCGGTTATTTCCCTTGCTGCCGTCGTCAATAACAATTAGCTCAAAATCTTGAAAATCCTGTTTTAAGACCGAGTCAATGGCCCTTTTGGTATAAGAAAAATCAGTATTAAAAACAGTCATTAACACCGATACTTTCATTGGATTTGGCATAATTTTATTAAGGATTTGAAAATATTTCTCAAAGATAAAATTTTCTTTTTAGAAATTTTCTTTTGCCCAAAATAAGATCTGAGGTGAAGGAGGCTGATCATACCAAAATAAAAGTACCTACAAAAATGTAGGTACTTTTATTTGTTCCCTTTTTTCGCGAAAGAGGCAACTTTAATAAATTGATGGCGTTGTTTGCATTAACAAATGTCTTTTTTTATACCTGAGCCTTCCCTGAAATAGCTAAAACTATTGATCAGCCTATCCATTATAAACTGATCACTGGTTTTTCCTCCTTCAGGGAATAGTATAAATTCAACTAATTAAATTTCATAAAAAATAATTTTAAATTAATCTAGTTAGTTGAATTCAGTTACACTCCTAAACTCCATCCCTTTCTGTACTCTCTTTTTACAAACTGGTTAACTACATCATAATTAGTTATGCGCATATTTTCATTGTCCCATATCAGCTTTTTATTAGCGCCGGGGTAATTATAGCTTTGATCAAGTGGATCAGGCGATTTGCCTGGACGAGGAATATCTGCTCCTCTGATAGCAAGATTTGCCATTAATATAGCTTCTGTTAAAGGACCTGATTTATCAAAAGAAGCACTCATCTCCGTTTTGCCATAGCCGGCAATAGCACCTTCTACCCATTGCGCATAGTGGCCATCCATCCCTCCCGGCACACGTTGAATGGTTTGTTTGATTTTTACTTCCTGATTTTTGGACAATGGCAAAAGGCGGGCGTTTTGTGCCATTTCACTGGCCATCATTTTTCCTTTCGTTCCTATGAATAATACACCACTCATTCCATCTCCAAATAATTCGTCGTTACCCAATTCAACCGGACGTTCTGGTCTAATACCACCGTCCATCCAATGCATGGTGATATCGCCTTTTGTTTTATTTGTTTTAGGGAAGGTCAATGTTGCATGTGCTGAGGGAGGACAGCTATCCGGAAAATAAGAACGTTTCCCCCATTCCAAAAATACACTACCAACGGTTGCTTGAACATCTTTTGCATACTTCAGATTCAGAATGCTAAAGGGCGCTTCCATCAAGTGACAGCCTAGATCTCCTAAAGCCCCTGTACCGTAATCCCACCATCCACGCCAGGCTTGCGGAATCAATTTATCTACATAGTCTTTATAAGGTGCTGTCCCAATCCATAGATCCCAGTCGAGTCCATTTGGAACCGGCGGTTTCGCTGAAGGCCATGCAATCCCTTGTGGCCAGATAGGACGATTGGTCCAAATTTGTACCGTATGCACATCGCCCAAAAGACCAGCTTCAAACCATTCTTTCATCTGCCTTACTCCATCTCCCGAGGCACCTTGGTTTCCCATTTGAGTGACCACTTTATAACGAGCAGCTGCTTCAGTTAATTTACGCGCCTCATAGATATCATGTGCCATTGGTTTTTGGATCCACACATGTTTACCCAATTGCATTGCAGCCATACCAACAACGGCATGGGTATGGTCTGGAGTAGACACAGATACTGCATCAAAGTTCTTTGACTCTTTATCAAACAACTCTCTCCAGTCTTTATACATTTTAGCTTTTGGAAATTGCTTCACTGTTCCTGCACACCTGCGATCATCGACATCACAAAGGAAGCCGATATCTGCTTTTCCACTTTTATAAAACTTGTTTATGTCATCGTTGCCTTTACCACCTGCTCCCACAGCTGCAATGATCAGACGATCACTGGGTGCCTTATAGCCAACGCCTCCCAATACATGACGGGGCACAATCATAAAGCTGGCAGCTGCAACTGCAGAATTCTTTACAAAATTTCTTCTGGAAGTGTTTGTCTTTTGCTGGTTTTCTGATTTTATGCTCATGGTAAATGTATTTTTAAATATATGATTTGAACTGATTGTTAAAAACGGAATTTAATTGGAAGCAACCATTTGGTTGACTATAAAGTTAAAGGAAATAGAAAGACTAAAATCAATTATTCATTTTATTTCATCCTTCATCTTCCTTAACAAATATTTACACTAAAAAAATCTGGCGGGAGATATGTCCTTTACTATCGAGAAAAATCAGTTAATTGAAAAAGATCGGGTTGTTAAAAAATTAGACTTGACAAAGTTGCGCCATATTTTTTTAAAAATTAGCAGAATGAAAATAATTAACTCGCTCAGGTGCAGGATTCCATCCTGTGCCTTTTTGTAAAAAAGCTATTACTAATTTGATAAAATCAAATTAGTATATAAAATATCAGGGGAATTCAAATTTCTTATAAAACTCAAGAAAATCTTTTTACCCTTGATTTGAAGCTAGTAATAAATGAACCTTTGGAATTATTAGATAATGAGCTATTTTGTATAAAATCATAGACTGATGATTCGTTTTCAACAAACTCATTTATTATCCTCATATATCTTACTTCAACTATACCAAGTCTCTTTGCAAATTCAATAAATTCGGTTCTTCCATAATGACCATAGGTTGCATAATACTCCGAATCATGGTCTTTCTCGAATAAATCTAATGCAGTATCTCGTTCACCTGGAGTGTGAATGATTGTACTCATTAAATCATAGGAAGGTGCTAATTCCATTTCACCAAAATCCTTTCTTATTAATGAGAAGTTTTTCAAGTGCGCATCGCCGTTTGAGAAAATATAATTAAATAAAATTACCTTAAAGAAGTTTTCAATAGCTATCATTGATGCTGGTACATATTTTTTTATCAACTCACCTATTTCAAGATAGCTGCCCTCGTATTTATAAGATTCTCCATGGGTTTCTTTTGTTCTATTTGTTATTTGTGCAAAATCTTCTTGAATGTACTTAGTCCCATCTCCTTTTACATCAAACCTTTTGGTGATATATGCTGGTGTGCCATCTTTAAAACAGATTAATGCATTGTGGGCGGTCTTTATATTAAAAATTTGTGATGCAATTTGCATTGTCAAATGCTCATTCTCTGGCGCATCTTCCATCATTTCTAAATGGTCTGCAGTTGGTATTGGCTTGATAATATATTGACCATTGGTTTCACATAACTCAAGCTTATTACCATTTAGTTTTAGTGAATATTTTAACTGTACTCCAGAAATTGACATTCTTTTTGAGTGCTCGTTATACATTGTCATGTTTTCGGCCTTAGGCTTATCAAATTCAAGTAAAGTGAATACACGTTTGCCATCAAATAGTTTCTTTCTACATGAAAGGCAATATTCATTTTTCTCTATTTTTTTATAACAACCTAAGCATTTCATCTTATAAAGGTTTTACTGTAATTGATCCTATGTTATCCTCCTGTGCCGTCAACAATAATCTACCAAAATGATCATTTTCATCAATTTTCAATAATCTACATTGTATATTTTTATTAACACCCTCAGACAATAAACCAAAGAAAAAGGCGAATAGCTTTTCAGATTCAAACTTTATGATGCCCCTTGGTAAGGTTAAACTAATGGATGGGTTTTTATCATTTATTAAATATGTCTCATCATACTCAAAGGAATAGGTGCCATCTAATCGCTTTTCCAATATGCCTGCTAAAATGCCATTATTGTACACTCCCGCTTTCATTGGTTCATTGATTTAATCTGAACTGATATTATTAACCCCAGTACATCCAACACCCTGTTCAAGGTATTTATAGAGGGATTCCTTCTGCCTAACTCAATTTCAGAAATAGACTTAAATGTGATGCCTGACATTTCAGCCACATCTTTCTGAGTTAAATTCAAATAATCTCTTCTTTCTTGTACGATTTTGCCAATTTGTTGATTATTCATTGGAAATATATTTCTAATTTTACCAAAATTAATAATTTTCTTTATTATTAATCATATTTTTAGAACTATATTTCTAATTTAACGAAATTACTAGCTGAGATCTTAGATATATTAACGAAAGAGAAATATATTTCTAATTCTACCAATTTTCTTTGATAAGATTAGAAAGCTGGAGATGAAATGGCTTGAATTTATCTGTTTCAGATTTCTCTTTGGATTGACTAGAATAGAACAACTATAGTTCAAGTATGGCTAAAACTTCCACTCATTTGTCTGAACTATGATTTATTTGATTTCTGTGATTCAGATGATTTGAACTTCTTATTGGTAAGCCGTTTAAAATTCAAACTCATTTCCCCAAAATTTATAAGTAACCCTACTTCTAAATTATATGCTTCTAAATAGTTAATGGCTTGAGCAAAATGCACATCTTCCAGTTTTGTAATGGCTTTTAACTCAACGGAAACAACAGCTTCTACCAAAAAATCAACTCTTCTTGTTCCAATCTGTTCGTCACGATAAAAAATTGGCATTTCAAACTCCCTGCTGAACTCAATACCTGTCAACCTCATTTCAATAGCCAATGCTCTTTGATAAATGACTTCTTGAAAACCGTTACCAAAAAGTTTTATGGACTGTTATTGCACAACCAATAATTTTGGATGTGAGTTCGGAATATTTGTATTGTTCATTTATCATAGTAATCTCTTTTTGTCTTAACTGTATATTGGTTGATTGTGTTGACTTTAATGATAATCACAGCAATCATTTAATCACATAAATCATAGTTCAGACCATTTTGTTCAGAGGCAGTAACAACTATGCTGAAACAGGACCGGAATCCTGCGCCTGAGGGGGTGCAACCAAAGATGCAACTGTTGGACTTTTTAATCACAATGAAGTCGAAATTGGGCAATTTGTATTTCATCTTAATCAACCTTTTATTTCAATCGATGTTCTTTGTTGGGTGCAGTCTTTCAAAACGATTTTGTAGGAGGTTTTTATATCCTGTCTTCAGGTCATTACTTAAGAAACTGATATCAATAAATTCAATCCAACTTTTTTTAGCCTTTTCCATTTTCTTAAAAATATTTTCTTGCTGCTTTTCATCCAGCCCAAGTGTTGTGAATGCAGATATAAAATCATTTCGATTTATTTTTTTCTTTCTACCATTCAAGGTTAGTGCAAGGTCTTCATCATCAGCGGGGTTTACAAGTGCGGTAGCTACTAAATCGTATGCTGGTGAAAAAATAGGACCTATGGCTGTTTGATGTATCAATGAAAAATTTTTAAGGTGCATATCTGCATTGCCTGTAAGAAATGAAAACAAAACCAATTCAAAGAAATTAACCACATCTAATCCGGGGTTAGCAGAGTATTTTAATATTGCCTTTGCTACTTGTTCATGAGATCCAAGGTATTTGTCTTCAGTTAATCTTTCGGTAAGTTGGCACATATCTTCCATCTGGAGCTTTTCCTTTTCTTTTCTATCAATACGTTTTGTTATGTAAGCAAGATTCCCTGAATTTAACCTCATAAGACTGTGCGGAACAACCTTAATTTTTGCGATACTTGCCAAATGCATGGTTAGATCTTCCACTTCTGGCAATTCTGGGTAATTTGGAGAAGCTGGCTTTAGAATATATCCACCCCACATTCCAACAACTGTGAATCTTTTTGCTAAATTAGGTTGACCTGCCGATGCCAAATGCAAAGATAATTTTGGTTGAACTCCTGTAACAACAGTTTGTGTTTGAATCACCTGAGCTGCCAACTTCTCCATGTTGTTTTCCGAGTAAGGTAAAACAGGAGGAATGGTTACACCAAATATCTTTTTACTACAGCTTGAATGAAAATCCGTCTCATTCTCAACTAGAAGTTGGTAACAATATAGACAACGTTTGCTCATGTTTCATTTTCTTTTAATTGGTGAACACTAATGGCTCCTATACAGTCCTTACAGCATGTAAGCAGCAAACCCATGCGGTCTCTTGGATTTAGTTTCCAGTTTTTTACGGCAATGTCCAATAGCCAACCTTCGGGAATTAGACCATCAAAAAACAGAAACAATACTTTGGCTGTAAATGTTTTTGTTTGCAATGGAAAAGTAAGGCTAACAGGCGTTGGATTTTCGCTATTTAGATAAGTATTATCGTAATCAAATTGATAACCTTCTTCATTTTGAATTAAAATGCCAGCGGTGATATCATTTATTTTTATTTCTGCTTTTCTCATTTTTTAGTCTCTTCTTGTTTTAAAAGATTGTTTTCAGATTTAACTGCACCCACTTCATAACCAAATAATTTTAGCACTTGGTTTACTTTATCTAAACGCAGCGATACTTTACCTTGCTCCATTTCGCGTAGGAAACGAAGACCTACACCAGCTTTTTCTGCAAGTTCTGGCTGTGTTAGATTTGCAGCATTTCTTTTTTCTTTCACAAATGAATTTAGTTTCATTATTATACCTTTTAGGGTACAAATATAGTAAACTCAATATAAATTATACCCTATATGGTATAATTTTAATTTTATTAGGATATTTTATACCATAAAGGGTATAATTTGTGATAATTTTATTACAATATACCCTAGGGGGTTTGAGGGTCGGCTAATAGAGGCAGTAGTAACTATGCGGACACAGGACCGGAGTCCTGCGCCTGAGGGGAGATTGTATTTTACTTACCTCAGCTAAATTTATTTTAGTTGCTGAATCAATTGAATCATATCATCTTCCTTCTTTAAATTTAATTTATTGGCATTCGTCAATGCATCTATTTGAGCAGCATAATTTGGTAACCTATTTTTTAGCGCTTTCAAGGAAAGTGAACCACCCAATGGAAGCATTTTTTTATCTGCTTTATCATAGATATAGAATAAATCTTCTAAGATATACTCCTTTATTGGAGGGCCGCTAAACACTGTTGATTCTTTAATAAGTTTACTTGAATATTTTAAAAGCTGAAATACTTTACCATTTGAGCGCATTTCATAAAAAGTAGTAGTTGTATTGTTGTCAATACTTGGAAATAAAGACATAAATTCTTTTGAAACTTTATTATAATCCTTATCTACACCATTTAAGATAAATGATTTTAGTTGGTAATTGACTAAATACAATTGATTCCCTTTAGTGAAGTAAAGATTATGATCGAAGTAAGAATAATTTAAATCTGATTCCTCAAATTCCACACCATTGATAAATATACCTTTGCCCAATCCAAATTGATCAAACACATAGGGTGTGCCTGATATACCAGCGCCACTTGCAGGTATGAGTCTTCCAAAGGCATCGGTAAGATTTAGGCTTGGTTGGGCATAGCTAGTAGTTGACTGTGAACTAGAAAATGACTGTGAAAATAAGGGATGCATTACAAGAGAAAAAAGGGCGAAAAAGATGTACTTGTACATAAAGTGGATTGTATGATTAAACATGTAAGATAAAAAAATTGGTAACCAAACCTATATGTTTTGGGCCATATTTTAAGTAATATGGCTCAATTTTTTATACTTTTATCGGACAGTAGTAAAATAAAATATCGTCACGAAATATTAAATTCAAAGACGATCAGTTTCAATCCCCTTCACCTCCATTCACCCAAAACATAAACTTACTTATACACTACAGTAAAACTCTGCGAAGCACTATTAGATGGAGTGGCCACAGACGATACTTTAATAGTAGCCGTGCACCAATGCTGTTGTGGAAGATTTACCAACTGCAAGTTATTGGCTGCAGACGTAGAAGTAACAGCGGCACTTTGAGCAATATTTGCACTATTGGTTTGATCCACTACAGTAGTTTCAATAGTGATACCTTTTGAAGAAGGCATGATTGAAGTGAGGGTAGCCGTTACTGCAAATCCATTGGTTAATGAAACACTATTATTTGTAGCATTGATAGTAAAGGCTACCGATGTTTCTGCAGGAGTAGTTGGTGGAGGTGTTGGAGTAGATCCACCACCATCCGAAGATTTAGAACAAGAAATAATTGAAACTATAACGATTGGTAGAATAAAGAATATTTTTTTCATTTTTGATCTATCTACTTTGTGATTAATAATTGTTGCGTTTGATTGTAACCCTTCCCATTAATCTCGATCATATAATTACCAGAAATTATTTCACCGAGTGAAATGCTAGTGCTTTGA
>Ga0114978_10000969_pt1 | contig 24072 bp, 24 predicted proteins | sample S_140212_EF_Meta_FD_87027 | JGI IMG/M metagenome (GOLD analysis project Ga0114978, IMG submission 87027) | Freshwater microbial communities from Lake Simoncouche, Canada to study carbon cycling - S_140212_EF_MetaG | ecosystem: Environmental > Aquatic > Freshwater > Lake | place: Lake...
AGACGAAGACGAATCCGAAGACGACATCGATTAATCCGGATAGCCGGACAGAAAACGAAATACCCCCATGACAAACTCCTTACGTAATGTTGCCCTAGTGGCGCACGTCGACCACGGCAAAACAACACTTGTTGACACTCTTTTGAGGTCCACAGGTGCTTTTGCGTCTCATGCTGCAGTGATCGACCGAGTTATGGACTCAGACGATCAAGAACGCGAGCGCGGTATCACCATTCTTGCTAAGGCTGCTCGTATCAATTACGGAAGCACACTGATCAATATTGTTGATACTCCGGGTCACGCTGACTTTGGTGGGGAAGTAGAGCGCGCTCTTGCCCTTGTCGACGGAATCGTGCTTCTCGTTGATGCTGCTGAAGGTCCATTACCTCAGACTCGTTACGTTCTGTCAAAGGCACTCGGACTCGGTTTGCCTGTCATCTTGGTTATTAACAAGGTTGACCGTCATGACGCACGACCTGAAGAAGTGCTTGTCGAAGTTGAACAATTGTTCCTTGACCTTGCTAGTTCTGATGATCAATTGTCATTCCCGGTCATTTCTGCTGTGGCCCGTGAAGGACGCGCGATGATCGGTATCGGTATGCCAGCTGCAGATGCTGACTTGTCCTGCCTACTTGACACAATCCTCACGACAGTTCCCGCGCCTACTGGTGATCCAACTGCTCCTCTTGCAGCATTGGTAACAAACCTTGACGCTTCTGAATACTTAGGTCGTCTCGCTATTGGCCGCGTACACAGCGGCGTTATGAAAAAGGGCGACACGGTTGCTTTATGGGGCAAAGACACCGACGGGAATCCATTGAAGCGCCGCATTGCACAGCTCAGCGTGTTTGACGGAATCGGAAGAACCGAAGTGGAATCAATTTCAGCAGGAGACCTTTTTGTTCTTGCCGGAATTCCTGAAGTTGAAGTGGGAGACACCATCTCTGCACTCACTGTGACAACTCCATTGCCACGCCTCGAAGTTGATGAGCCAGTTATTCGTATGGCATTCGGCGTTAACACGTCACCGTACGCAGGTCGCGAAGGAAAGTTCGTAACTAGTCGCCACTTGCGCGATCGTCTTCAGAAGGAAATCCTCGGAAACGTATCTATCAAAATCGCAGATACGGATTCTCCAGACGTCACAAGCGTGGCTGGTCGTGGAGAACTTCAACTTGCAGTTCTCATTGAAAATATGCGCCGTGAAGGGTTCGAACTTCAAGTTGGTCGCCCAGAAGTAATCACAAAGGAAATCAACGGTAAGCGTCACGAGCCTCTCGAGGCCGGTACCTGTGACGTTCCTGATGAACACGTAGGAACCATTACTCAAGGACTTGCTCCTCGTAAGGGCCGTGTAACGGACCTTCGCCCCGGAGACCCAGGTCGCACGATTGTGTCGTTCGAAGCACCATCTCGCGGTCTCATTGGTTTCCGTTCGATGTTGATGAGCAGCACCCGTGGAACAGCGTTGTTGCATCAGACTCATGCTGGTTGGACACCGTGGGTAGGAGAACTTCCTCACCGCTTGGGTGGTGCCATGATTGCTGACCGCATCGGATCAACAACTGGCTATGCACTTGACAACCTTCAATTGCGTGGAGAGCTTTTCGTAGCTCCCGGTGTTGAGGTGTACGAAGGCATGGTTATCGGCGAAGCCGCACGCGGCGAAGAGATGGTTGTCAACGCAGTACGCGCTAAGGAAAAAACCAACATTCGTACTCACAGCCATGATGACGGTCCGAAACTGGCAGCGCCTGTTGATCACACGCTGGAAACAGCAATCGAATGGATCGGCGATGACGAGCTTGTAGAAGTAACTCCAAAGAGCATTCGTATTCGTAAGCGTGGGCTCAGCATTGAAGAGCGCCGCAAGTCGTCGAAAAAGGGCTAGTTAGCCCTTCGTCTTAATCCTTCTTGCGAAGAGCAGGATGTGGCAACGGAACTCCGACAGGAGCTGACAACATCTTCACCAAGATGGTATAAGCCTTCTTGCCCATGATTTCCGTCAGCTCGTCTGTGAAGAACGTATAGGTGGGGTCTTTGCCAACAAAAGCATCGGCAGACTCTGTGCACCACCAATGAAAATCTTCGCCACCTTCGCCCCAGTCGCGGCGTTTCCACTCACGAATAGTTGAGACGACATAACCGCCGTCCTCAATGTGCTCTTCGAGGCGAATAGGCACTTGCCAACAGACGTCTGGTTTCCAATCCATATGACGTTCGCCAGCTTCGACAGCAGCGATATGGAACGCACAGCCTGTTCCGCCTTCAAATCCAGGAGGGTTATGGAAGATGCATGCGCCATTGACGACGCGCGTCTTCTTTTCGCCATCCTTCTCAGTTGAGAACCAGCCTTTATCTTTGGCTTTGTCCTTGTTCTTCCAATGACGACCCTTGAGTCGCTTTACATACTTGGTGACGTTCTTAAAATCTTTTTCATCAAGGAAGTGGGCGCCGAATGAACAGCAACCGTGCATAAGTTCCGGAGAAGCGTCATCAAGAATTCCTTGGCACCCTTGTCCGTAAATACATTTGTAACTTGATCGCAAGAACGTCGCATCAAGCATCCATGTACGCATTTCATCGGGATCTTCAAAGCTGATCCATTCGTGGGGTTGGTCTTCTCTAGTCACGTTGCAACGCTACGCCATAGGTGGCCTCCACGCACGAACCGCCACTCCTGTGGCACAGTATTCACCTAACAGTCATCTAAGAGGACGGCAACATGAGAGACATTGAAGAGATTATTTCCGACCTTGAGAGAGTGAGCGAAGCCCTGAACGATGCAGCTATGTCGTTGATATCTGAAGCGATTCGAAATGGGGAAAAGGAACGACCTCCCCTTGAGAAGAAGGTGTCTCAAGCCAGGCGATCAGTCGATAAGGCTCTCTATACCTTGCGTTCTGTTTAATACTGATTGAGTGCGTCAATCAATCCACGCAGGTCTGCAAAGCCCTTAGCGGCGTACTTCAGGCTGACGCGAGGTAATTCAGGAAGATCATTGTCTTTCACTTCTGCCGACGTGGCTGATGTTTGTTGAATCAGACCATCGGTCGCAAGCGCAGAGAATTGATTCGCTATCTGCGAAAATTCAATGTCTGGAACTGCTCGTTGTACACGGATGTAGAGAATGTCATCAACAAAGCGAATCGAATCGTAATTGGCATAGAAACGCGTGATCTCGTTCACCGCATCGTCAATGTTGTCTGTAATCGTGTACAACGAAGTGTCACTTGAGGAAATGAGACCATGACCGAGCAACAATGGCTCCATTGCCTTCATCAGTGGCGTCCAAAATGGTTGTCCGGGCACCTCTAGAAAAACGATAGGCACAGGAACTGATTTCGCGGTCTGGGCTAGAGTGAGAAGCTCAAAAGTTTCGTCCAGTGTTCCGAAGCCGCCAGGCATACAGAGAAATGCATGCGACTCTTTCACGAGCATTAGTTTGCGAGTAAAGAAGTACCGCATGCTGACGTATTTGTCATCACCTGCGATAACAGAATTAGCTCCCGTCTCGAAGGGGAGTCGAATGGAAACACCAATTGAGTTCTCCCGTCCAGCACCAACCATTCCCGCTTCCATAATTCCTGGTCCCGCGCCGGTCACAACCATGAAGTGATGATCCGCCAGAGCCTTTGCCGTGGCTGCGGTTAATGCATAAATCGGACTATCGGGAGTTGTCCTCGCCGAGCCAAAGATTGAGACCTTTCGCACATTCCTGAACGGCGCAAACATCGTGAAGGCTCGACTCATCTCTTCAATCGCAGAACTCGCAATTTTAATGTCCAGAGAAGAGGACGGCCCACTGATCAAATCTGTCACTGTTGTGATGAAACGATTCAATTGTCGAATGTCGGTTGACGTGCGCAGTGTTACCTCAAAACTTTTTAACAATTCATCAATTGCTTTTTGAGTATTTGACGAGACAGTCACTGCGTTACGAAATCCCTACGGCTTTATCTTCCAAGACGCCAATTAGTTCATCGAAACTCTTGATGAAGGACGCGACACCCTCGGCTTCGAGTTGGGCTGCAACCTCATCAACATCAATTGCATTCATCGCCAATTCAGCCCACTGGCGCTTACTGATACCGATGTTCTGGTCAATCGTCCTGGCCAGGGTGCCGTGATCGGCAAAGGCTTCCAAAGTTGCGTCGGGAAGGGTATTGACAGTGTCAGGACCAATCAATTGGTCCACATACATCGTGTCGGGGTAGGTCGGATTCTTTGTTGAAGTTGATGCCCACAAAGGACGTTGAACAGAGGCTCCAGCTTTCGCTAGCGCCTCCCATCGAGGTCCGCTAAAAGTTTTCTTAAACGCTGCATATGCAAGACGAGCCTGATTAACAGCAGCAGTTCCTCGCAGCGCCAAAGCACTTGGTGTTCCCAGCTGGTCGAGACGTTTGTCTATTTCGTTATCGACGCGACTTATGAAAAAACTAGCGACGCTTGCAATGTTGGCAACTGATGATCCTGAAGCCATTCGTTGTTCCAGGCCGTCAATGTATGCATCCATGACATCTTGGTAACGCGACAAACTAAATATCAATGTGACATTGACATTTCGTCCTTCTGCAATCATTTCCCGAATGGCTGGTAGACCCTGCTGAGTCGCAGGAATCTTGATCATCACATTCGGACGAGAAATGCGCTCGTGAAGTAGGCGCGCTGCCGACAAGGTACCTGTTGTGTCGTGAGCTAGCGAAGGATCAACTTCGACGCTGACAAATCCGTCTGTACCGTTTGACTGAGAATAAAGATTCGCAAAAACGTCAAGCGCCCCATGAATGTCCTGTAGAACTAGTTCCCAATAAGCCTCACGTGCGGTAGAACCCTTAAGAATTTCGCTACGAAATTGATCGTCGTAATCGGCACTGCCTTGGATAGCTTTTTGAAAGATTGTTGGATTAGAAGTGAGACCTCTTACGCCGCGTTCGACTAAGGCTGCCAGATTTCCTGAGGAGAGATATCCGCGTTGCAAATTGTCAAGCCACGGACTCTGTCCGTGTTCTGATGACAATTTCTTCAGAGAATCGCTCATCGATTTATCGCTTTTCGTGTTACATCGGCAACGTGAACAGCAGTGATTCCTAATTCAGTCATTACAACGTTGCCTGGGGCGCTGGCACCAAACCGATCGATACCGACACTGTCAGTTGCGTATGTAGCCCAACCAAAGGTAGTCCCAGCCTCCACACTGATGCGGGGAAGAGATCGCGGAAGAATCTCATCTTGACGTGCTTGTGACAAAGCAGCGAAACGTTCCCACGAAGGCATCGACACTACGTTGACGTTTATGCCTTCTTTCTGCAGCAGACTTGCTGCATCTACTGCAACCGACAATTCGCTTCCGGTACCAATAATGGTCGCCTGAGGCTTATCAACTTTGACGATCACGCCAGCGCCGTCTTCAACTGCTGATCCATCGGTGAGGGCCACAACTGTTTGGCGAGAAAGAATCAGTGCGGTTGGCCCATCATGAGTGGCAGCGATTAGCCATGCCTGTGCAGTTTCATTGGAATCGGCAGGGCGAATTACTTGTAAGCCCGGAATGGCCCGCAACGACGCCAACTGTTCCACTGGTTGGTGCGTAGGACCATCTTCTCCGACTCCTACAGAGTCGTGACTAAAAACAAACACCGTACGCGCGCGTGAGAGTGCAGCTAACCGAATGGCAGGACGCATGTAGTCGGCAAAAACAAAGAACGTGCCACCAACTGGAAGCACGCCACCATGAAGCGCCATACCAACCATCGCTGCGCCCATTGCATGTTCGCGAATTCCGTAGTAGATCTGTTTGCCGGAACGATTCTCGGGCGAATATGCACTGGTCTCGGCCAACTTTGCCCCTGTATTGCCTGTGAGGTCGGCAGCGCCTGCAAGCACGAACGGCATTGCACTGCCGGTTGCCTCTAACACCTTTTGGAATGATTGCCGAGTTGCCAATTTTGTGTCTGAAGGGAAGACAGGAAGTACCGATGCGATCTGCTGCTTCGTGGCGACTCCGAATGTGGATGGAGTGAGAGCGGGAGAAAGTGATTGTGTGCGCTTCTTCCAATCGGCATGTGCGGCTTGTCCGCGCTCACGACAAAACGCCCGATACTCAGACACGAAAGCTTCAGGAGCGTAAAACGGCTCATCTGGGATTCCCATTGCTTTCTTAGTGGCACTGACGAGTGGTGCAGTAAACGGGTTCCCGTGTGCCTCATGCTTATCTGTCAGGTCGGGAGAAGGAAAACCAATGTGTGAACGCAGCACAACCAAGGTCGGGGCGCCTGTGTGGTCTCGTGCTGCTAACAACACTTTCTCTAGAGCGTCACAATCGTCTGCAATCTCGCCAGCCTCAATGACGTTCCATCCGTATGCGCGGAAACGTGCAGGTGCATCGTCGCTACATGTCAATGCCGTGCTGCCATCAATCGTTATCTTGTTGTCATCGAAGATGCATACCAAATGGTCCAATTTGAGATGGCCTGCCAGCGAAGCTGCCTCGTGACTGATGCCTTCCATAAGACATCCATCACCGGCAATTACATACGTCTGGTGATTGACGGCATCCGGTCCATGAACAGCCCGTAAATGCGATTCTGCAATTGCCATACCGACAGCATTTGCAAATCCTTGTCCAAGCGGACCTGTAGTCACTTCAACGCCTGCCGTGTGTCCTACTTCTGGGTGCCCAGGTGTTGCTGAATTCCATTGACGGAATAATTTGAGATCGGATATTTCTAATCCGTAACCAGACAAGAACAACATGGCGTACTGCAAGATCGATGCGTGCCCATTAGAAAGAATTAAGCGATCGCGATCTATAAAGTCAGGCGATGTGGGATCGTGTTTCAAGATACGACTGTAAAGAACATGTGCAAGCGGCGCGAGCGACATTGCTGTTCCTTGATGACCGCTGTTGGCAGCTAGTGGTGCATCCATCGCAATTCCTCGAATAATCGAAATAGCGAGGGCGTCTTGTTCGGGGCTCAATTGTGTAGGCACCTCATGATGGTAATCGGCGCCAGGCTTTCAGAACGGAAAGTTGGGAATCGAGAGCGAGAAGATCCGCCTTATGGCCGATTTTGATACGCCCAACATCTGCCAGACCAACTAAGTCGGCTGGCACAGAGGTCGCGCTCGCGAGAGCGGAACTAATGGAAACTCCACATTCTCTAACTACTCGTTGCACACATTTCGCTAGCGGCGTGCACGACCCAGCCAAAGTGCCATCTGGCAGTCTCGGGGCACCGTCTCTGATCTCAATTCCCGGTCGAGGGCCAGATGATGTTTTCCAGGCGACGGAATCGGAGACCAAACAGATTCTGGAACCCGCAGCTCTATAGGCCAGTGCGAGAGCATCTGGTTGGACATGCACTCCGTCGGCTATCAAGCCACAAGAAATTCGTTCATCATTTAATGACCACATCGCAAGACCTGGATCACGGTGATGCACTCCGCTCATACCGTTGAATAAGTGTGTAACCATCGATGCACCGGCTTCGACTGCGTCTTCAAACTGCGTCTTAGACGGCCGGGAATGACCGAGAGAGACCGTTATGTTCTGATCTTTCATTGCTTGGATAGCGGGGATGACATCTGTTTGCTCTGGCGCGACGGTTACAAGCCGCACAGACGGCACTAGCCGGGAAATCCAGTCCAAATCACAGGCGATGATGTGCTGTACAGGATGCGCTCCTGGTGCAGATCCGAGAAATGGACCTTCAACATGAATGCCAGAGAAACCAGGCACTTGCTGAGACTGAAACGACTCATGGAGCGACACCAATGAAGCTGACATCTTGTCTAGCGGAGCAGTGACGATGGTGCCCAACCAACTGGTCGTACCACACTCGAATAACGCTTGGTCCAACCGCAGCAATTCTTCAGTAGATGCAGTTGCTACATGAACTTTGTCAAAGCCGTTCATCTGAACATCAACGAAACCGGGACTCACCACAGCGAATTCGGATTCCCCTGTATGCACGTCTATAGATTCAACGAGACCATAGTCTGCAACAACTATTCGGCGAGGTCCGTGGAGGATGTCTCCATCGAAAAATTTATTACAAGTGATCTCGTGTGACACGTAGAAAATGTACTGCGGTTTTTAGTTGAACGAAGCCTTGGCCGTTGCCGTCAGACGAATATCGGCGAAACGCACCTTCGCTAAACGCAAAATTGTGAGTGTTCTAATTACCCACCAACCCGGGTCGACCTGGAACCATCTGTGGGACAAACGAGGTGACGAGGGAGCTGCATGATGATTGTTGTGCAGGCCTTCGCCCATTGTGAAAAAAGCCAGCCACTGGAGATTGGTCGCTCGGTTGTCATAGGGGCGGCGACCAAAATGATGACCAAGAGCATTGACCGCTGCATTGCTCGCCAAATAGACATTGGCATGAATAAACGCTGCGAGAAGTCCCGTCCATGGACCCAGAAAGATCATCAGAATTACGATTCCTGTCAGGAGACCAGTTTTGTTGTGTCCGAAAAAGATTCTGTCCCATCGATCATCAGGCAGGTCTTTGGCATAACGATCAATAGTTGATGGGTCGAGAACGGTAGCTCGATACAAGGCGACGTTCTTGGCCTGCACTTTCTTCCACCCGAGAAGAACAGGGGAGTGTGGATCGCCTTCAATATCGGTAAATGCGTGGTGCTTTCTATGAACTGCGACCCATTCCTTTGGCTTTATGCCGGTCGACAGCCACAGAACGGCGCGAAACACAAGCGCCACTGACGGACGAAGGCTGAGGGCACGGTGACTCAACGCTCTGTGCAGATACACCGTTGTACAGGTATTGGCAGCAGTGCAGACCACGGCGGCAACCGCGAAAGCAATGAGGAGACTTGAAATGATTGAACTCATATTCAGACACTAACGGGCTACCTACTGGTAGGTAGGGAGGAAGTGGCGGTAAATTGAAATTGTGTCCGAAGTAACAGACGAGATCAGTTCCAGATCCACCAGAGAACTCATCCTGGACGAGGCCCTTCACTGTTTTGCAGACCGTGGATATGAGGGAACGTCTCTCAACGACATAGCTGCGGGTGTCGGAATTAGACGACCAAGTTTGCTTCATCATTTTCCCAGTAAGGAAGCGTTGTACACAGACGTTTTTGAAATGCTTCTATCCGAATGGCTTGAAGGTCTGGAAGTGGCGATGGCTTCCACTGCATCAGGTTGGGACAAAGCAGAGCTCGTCATTCGAGCAGGCTTCGATTTGTTTGCCCAGACACCTGACTACGTTCGAATTATGCGACGTGAAGCACTCGACAGCGGCGTTCATGTTGGTGTTGACCTTTCCGGTTTCTTGCGGCCTCTTTTTGATAACGCATGCGCGTATTTCGCTTCTGAGATGGATAAAGGCAACTTTCGTCGTCACAATGCTCAACACTTAATCATCACCGGATACGGCGCGATCTTGACTTATTTTTCCGATGCTCCATTCATTGATGAACTATTGAATGATCAGGCCCTTACGCCGGAGAATGTTCGCGATCATTGCGATCACGTAGTCGCCTTTTTTCGGGCCGCTCTCGTCGCATAGACCCCAGTTCACAAATCCGATACGGTTGCCCCATGTCATCTTGGATTAATAGCGGTCGCACCATCGGATACTCATCAGAGGGCACTGGAGCGCCAATTCTTGCGTTCCACGGCACCACACAAGCAGCCAATGCTTGGGCTCAAGTGCAACAAGCATGTGAAGCCAGCCTCCAGTGGGTCACATTCGAGTTCCCAGGTTCAGGCGAATCAGACATGCCAACAGATCCAATTGATCTTGATGTGGAAGTTTCACATGCGGTTGCGTTAATGAATCATCTTGGGCATCAGCGCTTTCATGTCGTCGGGTATTCACTAGGAGCAGTGGCCGCATTGCAATGCGCAGCGCTTTTTCAAGATTCTGTAATCACTGTGACTTCACTCTGCGGTTGGTCCCAATCAGACGCACGAATGAAAGTGACTTTTGATTTGTGGCGTCGCTTGATTGCAATTGATCCGGAGTTGTTCATGCGTTATGCACTCGCTGACGGCTATACAGCTGCGGCTCTTGAAGTACTTGAACCGATGTTGGATGCTGTTCTAGGTATGGCGGCTGCCACAGTGCAGCCGGGATCAGATTCTCAACTCGAATTAGATATTCGCATTGATATTGAAAAGAGTTTGGGACGCATTACGGCGCCTTGTCTTGTAATTGGTGGTATCGAAGACCGGTGGGTTGATATCTCAAAATCACGTCACATTGCAGCCACAGTGCCTGGGGCAACACTCGTTGAGCTGCCCGCAGGGCACCTTGTTATTGGTGAATTAGCCGGAGAAATTGCGTCAGCTCTGGCAGCGCACGTGTCGTAGAAGCCCATATTCAGTTGGAGCACCCGTCTTTAGCTGCTCGTACTGACTACCGTATGTAGTCGTGTCATCTGATCTAAATACCACCCTTTCTGAATCCGACTCAAAGTCTCTGTTGTCGTCGTACAACATTCCCTTTGCTCCCGAAAAGAAGACCTCCTCGGCTCTGGAAGCAGTGGCCGCCGCAGAGCAGCTTGGATATCCAGTCGTTGTAAAGCTTGGTGGAGACAAAATTGCTCACAAGACAGAACGTGGACTGGTGCGTCTACGACTGAATAGTGCTGAGGCTGTAACTGAAGCGGCAACAAGCCTCCTGGCTGCGGCTACTCCGGCAGATGGTGAAGTTCACTTATTAGTTGCGCCCATGATCAGCGGAACACGAGAACTTATTGCGGGGATGCTCGTCGACCCACAGTTCGGACCAACTGTGATGCTTGGTATCGGCGGCGTCATGGCAGAAGTGATTGCCGATGTTGCCTTTCGACCAGCACCTGTTGATGAAACGGGTGCCGCAGCCATGATTGATTCATTGCGAATGCAAGGCCTTCTGGAAGCTTTTCGCGGTGAACCTGCGGTAAACAGAAGTCAATTGATTTCAACCATCGTTGGGCTTTCACGAGTTGCCATGGAACGCGACGACATTGTCTCAGTAGATGTGAACCCGCTTATTGTTCGCGAGAACGGTGACGTTGTAGCCGTTGATGCTTTGGTTGAGATGGGAATCCGAAATGTCTCAATGGTTTCTAAACGTGTTCCGTACACGGATGCTCAATTTCGCGCACTCTTTGAACCGCGTGGCGTTTTGGTGGCAGGGGCATCCACTCATCCAGGAAAATTCGGTTTCGTTTCACTGCACAATATTTTGGCTAGCGGTTACGCCGGTGGCGTGTACGGCACAAATTTGCAGGGTGAAGAAGTCCTCGGGATAAAGACTGTTGCGGATATCGATTCTTTGCCAGAAAACTGTATTGATCTGGTGTTCGTATGTACACCAGCATCTGCCAATCCGGAGCTGTTACGCGCATGTGCACGAAAGGGAATCGGTGCTGCGTTTCTTACGTCAGCTGGTTATGGCGAAGCAGGAGAAGAGGGAATCCGACTTGAAGCTGAACTGGTTGCGCTTGCCGATGAGTTAGGAATACTTCTTGCAGGGCCGAATGGTCAGGGCGTCGTATCAACTCCCGCAAAATTGTGTGCGCAAATAGTTGCGCCATATCCGCCCGCGGGAGCAATTGCTGTCGCTAGTCAAAGTGGAAACTTCGTCTCAAGCTTTTTGAATTATGCACGCCAGACAGGTGTCGGCATCAGTCGCGCTGTATCGGCCGGAAATGCTGTGGCACTCGGCGTGGCGGATCTTGTTGAGTGGTATGGAACAGACCCTGCCTCAAAAGTTTCCTTGACATACGTCGAGGGCATTAGTGATGGTCGCGGTCTCATGGAACGCCTTGCGCGAGTCACTGCTCATAAGCCTGTTGTTCTTATCAAGGGTGGCGCTACCGATAAGGGCGCGCGAGCAGCTGCTAGTCACACAGGAGCTCTCGCTGCCAATGATGCGATATTCGATGGTGCATGCAAAGCCGGTGGAGTCACTCGTGCAGCGAATGTTGAGGAAGCCTTTGAAGCTGCGGCAACGTTTGCCACGCAGCCACTCCCACACGGACCAAACGTTGTGGTGTTAACCACTGCTGGTGGCTGGGGTGTCGTCACCAGTGATGCAATCGCAACCGATGGTTCAATGCAATTGATGACCTTGCCAGAAGACTTGCTGGCGCAAATTGATACGAAGTTGCCACCACGGTGGAGTCGCAACAATCCCGTTGATTGCGCCGGAGGCGAAACACGCGACACAATTCCAGAAGTAATGGCGATGATCGCAGAACACAAAGATGTTGATGCAATCATCTACCTCGGCCTAGGTATTCAAGCCAACCAAGCTCGTCTCATGAGAGAGGGTCGATTTCACCCAGATCACGGCTTAGATCGCATCGTTGAATATCACGAACGACAGGATGCGCGTTTTGCCCAGGCTGCACATGACTTATCAGTTGCTACAGGAAAACCAATTCTTCTTGCGACTGAGCTTGCTGTCGCTGATCCTAATAATTCTGGTGTTAAAACTGTTCGCGAGACAGGGCGTCTTTGCTACGCCAGTGGCAACCGCGCTGCGGTAGCACTTGGACACCTCTATCGATATGCGGTTCACACAGGTGTCGCGCGTAAATAGCGGCTTTGGTGCGCGATCGCGCCAATCAGCAAACCCGCTTCGAACGATAACCATTTTGGCAACCGTTGGAATTCTGCTGTTCGGAGGTTTGTACCTGGCGTTGTCTCGCACCGCATCTCGAGTGACTCATCGAAATGACCGCGTTGTGACCACAGTTCCGCGCGTGTCTTTGCTTTCCGCACGACGAGCGCCGAACACGTTGTCGATAATCACGCGCACAGGCAAGGTGTCTCGCGGTTTCGCGAATATCGTTTCCGATTTTCCCACGCAGAGTTGCGTGGCAGTCGAATGGATGGGCACACGTCTTGGTTCACTCAATTCGACAAAAGCAATGATTCCAGCGTCGGCTACCAAGGTGATCACTGCTGCTGTTGCGCTAGAAGTTTTGAAACCCGGATTTACCTACACGACAAATGTTCTTGGGACCTTAGATGCGGTGGGCACAACCGCAGACTTATTCTTTGTCGGAGGGGGAGACCCGTTACTAGTTCGTAACGAATATGTGGCCTCTGAAAAATACCCGACTACCTCTGGGACATCGCTAGAAAAGTTGGCAGATTCTCTAGTCGCAGCAGGTCTGCGACGCGTTACAGGTTCTGTTGTTGGAGTCGACTCTCGATACGACGACAAAAGATTTGTGGATGTGTGGCCACAGGATTTTCACTTCACAGAATCTGGACCACTCGGAGCTCTTATGGTTGACGACGGGGTTGTGCTCGGTCAAACAACTAAGCCAGATGATCCAGCTGTTGCAGCTGCTACTGAGTTACAGAATCTTCTGAATGCGCGGGGCGTACTCTTCGGTGCGCTTCCGCGTCGCGACGCACTCCCTTCCGGTCTTGCAACAATCGCTTCCATTCAATCTGCTCCGCTTACGTCAATCGTTCAAGAGATGTTGGTTAACAGCGATAACAACACCGCAGAAATGTTGTTAAAGGAAATAGGTTTTGCATCTACTGCAACAGGTTCTACCGCGGCAGGCCTCACTGCAGTCACAGAGCAACTCGCAAAGTGGAAGCTTGATAAAGACGTTCAACTTTTTGATGGATCAGGACTGGCTTCAGATGGACGAATTCCTTGCGACGTCTTCATGTCGCTCCTTAATACTTTTTCTACGACTTTGCCTGGCCTCATGGCAACCGCAGGTGAAACAGGGACCATCCGAGACACCTTCGATAGGACTGCAGTGGCTGGAAAACTTCGCGGCAAAACAGGAACTCTCAATGGAGTGAAAGCGCTCGTCGGCTACCTGCCGATCACCAACGCGGGACCTGTGACGTTCTCGTTGTTGATGAATAAGACAGGGATAGACAATCAGGGTTCATATAGGCCCATCTGGTATTCCTTGGCAGATGTACTGAATAGAGCCTCAGCTTCGCCATCGATGGAGCAATTAACGCCATAGGACGGCCTGTGGATATCTTCGGATGGGCGCCGTAGAATACAAAGCCCATGGCATCGTCGCGCATCTCACCAAGACCACCCAAAGGTCCTGTCGACCAGGTTGGCGACCTCTTTGACTCGGTGAAACAGTACGCGCGCCAAGAGACTCTTGAACCAATCAAGGGTGCCATTCGTTGGGTCGGAGCTGGGTCTGTGGCAGCTCTTTCTTTGGGTCTTGCCTTAGTTTTTTCAGCTCTAGGCGTTCTGCGTCTCAGCCAAGATCTTGGGGGCACTGTTCTTGATGGTTCGTGGTCGTTTATTCACTATTTCATTACGTTGTGCGTCGTGGCCGTTCTTGTGGTCGTTACATTCTCTCGCGTCTCGCGACGCAGTCTCGCAAAGGATTCCTAATCATGTCCGACAACACTCGTATTTCTCGTGACGACCTTGAGTCAAAGTTCCGAGCTCTGCAAGCAGATATACAAGGACGCGCTGCTGATAAGAAGCAGTCCGCCATTGCAATTGGTTCTGCAGTTGCGTCAATAGTGGTTATTCTTGCTTATCTTTTGGGCCGCCGCAAAGGTCGTCGTCGTGCTTCTCGCGTTGAATTCCGCCGGTTTTAGTATTTATGCGCGCCATAGTTCGATTCATCGGACGTCGTATCTTTCTTAGTCAATCCAAAAAATTTCGGTTGTTAAGGCGGCTGATAACACTTTTTGGAATAGCACGATTAGCTTCTCGTGCGGTCACTCCCGTGCGGCGAATAGTGCTTGCCCGCGACGAATCAATGGAAATTCGAATTACTAAGACTGGATATCGCTCCTCATGAGTGGAGTATTTGCTGAGGGCGAGAAGGCTCTATTTATCGACTCAAAACAACGTCGTTATCTAATCCAGCTCAATAAGGAGGGCGAGTTCCACAGTCACGCAGGGTTTGTTGCCCATACCGCAGTGATTGGAACGCTTCCTGGAACACCTGTCGAATCAACAAAAGGATCGAAGTACATAGTTCTTCGTCCAACGCTCGAAGATTTTGTCATTGAAATGCCTCGAGGCGCACAGGTCATCTACCCTAAAGATCTCGCACCAATGTGCATGATTGGCGACATTTATCCCGGAGCACGTGTCTTCGAAACAGGCGTTGGTTCTGGAGCTCTATCAATGACGATGCTTCGCTACGGGGCCCACATTACGGGTCTTGAACTGCGCGAAGATTTTATGAATCGCGCCAAAGCAAATGTTCGCTCGTTTCTCGGAGAGGAAGCATTGTCGCGGTACAACGTTTCTCTAGGGGATAGCTACGAAACAACACTCGAAGGCTCTTTCGACAGAGTGATGCTTGACCTTCCAGAGCCGTGGCAAGTAGTTCCACGAGTTCAACACGTCCTAGAAGCAGGGGGGCTGCTCGTTGCATACACCCCTTCAATCACTCAAGCGGTTCAAGTACGCGAATCTATGGGCAAAGGCTGGGTTGACCAGCGCACGCTCGAAGTTCTCCATCGCACATGGCACATTGAAGGCATGGCAGTAAGACCTGACCATCGCATGGTTGCTCACACAGCGTTTCTTACTGTGGGGCGTTGGATTGGTTCGAACGTTTAGGGTTCGATAAAGATGCATTCGCCGGGGCATTCCTCGGCGGATTCAACAACTGCATCAATAAGTTTGTCGTCGAAATTGGCAAGACCTTCAGCGCCTTCAGCGTTTCCCTTAGCTTTAGCGAACACTTTGTCGCCTTCGCGAACGTAGGCAAGTCCATCATCAAGAAGCGTAAATACGTCTGGTGCAATTTCTTCGCAGAGGCCATCGCCAGTGCAGAGGTCTTGATCGATCCATACCTTCATTTGGGGAGTCCCTTCTCATGAGCCGTATCACGGCACCATTGCGCCCCCAATTGGGGACAGTTATAAGCCTACACATCCCGTACCCAGGTCGCCTTGTCTATCAATGCGGGTCTGAACGGTACGTTGCGGCCTAGTGAAGGACGAGTCCTGACCCACAGTGACGAGTAGCGTGGAGCCTTCATGACGGAGCACACAATACCCACAGAGTCGCCTGAAATGCATCCAGTTACAAAGGCTCTGCGCGACTGGTTTCTCGTCGTTGTATTGGCACTGGGAGCAGCTTTGCTCGTCCGTGTTTACGTCTTGCAGCAGTTCTACATCAGCGGACCATCAATGGAGACAACGCTCTTCGGCGACAATCGTGTCCTTGTGAATAAGTTGAGTTATCGATTGCATTCAATCCATCGGGGAGACGTAGTTGTTTTTGACCGTGTGACCACCAGCGATGAGTCTGTCGTACATGATGATCTCATCAAACGAGTCATCGCCCTTCCGCGTGACACAATCGAAATCAAGAACTGCATCGTGATAGTCAATTCAAAACCGCAGGTGGAGCCTTATCTGGACAAGGACGTGCTCGATTTCACTGATCCTGTAAACAGATGTCGCGTTGCAAACATGCCCGTACAGACTGTTCCAGATAAAAAGATTTTTGTGATGGGAGACAACCGGCCCGAATCATTCGATAGCAGGAGTTTCGGCCCCATATCGGAGAGCCTGGTCGTTGGTCGCGCGTTTGCAATTGTGTGGCCGTTGAATCGAATCTCGACCTTGTAAAAATCAGGTTCGAGGAACGAATCCGATTTCTTTCTCGTACGTTTCAACCATGGTGTCGACGTGGTCGCTGAATACAGCATCCAATCCCATTCGTAGTGCTGTCGACAAGACATAGTCGTATTGACAATCCCAACCAAAAGCAAACATCCCGAATTTGTGCACCAATGTGGTTGAACCACCCGTCCAGTCCGAGTGATGCATATTCAGGCTGTCTATTCCGTTGCTCGATAATTTTGCACAGCGCATCTCAAGACCTTCTTTTATGCGCGAGAGTCGTGTCGAATCGACAAGCCTGACGTTTGGAAGTCGTGTTCGTTGAGCAATAATCACTGCACTTGAGTAGTGACACAACCACAGACGTGATTCATCAAAACCACTGTTTCGTGCGGTCTCGGCAGTACGTTCAAAACTTTGTTCATCCTTGATGTCAATACTCAAATCAAAATTGGTTCCACATGTTTCAAACAACGCTTCCAGAGTGGGGATATGAGACGGTAGTTCTGCAAGTCGGAGGGTTGAAATAGGACGACTACGCGCAAGTTTTCTCACCACGCCGTCATGGTCGAGAACGGCGTGTCCATCAGCAGTAGTCCAGGCATCAGTTTCGAGACCGTTAGCCCCAAGCCGCAATGCAAGCGCAAAAGCCGCAAGAGTGTTCTCGGGAGCATGGGCCATTCCACCTCTGTGGGCAAAGGCAATCGGGTCAGATCGGAGGGAAGCAATGCGTTGTTGCACCCTCCAACACTAGGTGCCTGCTTCTATGCTTAGCGGGTGTTCAATATGTCAGGTAGTGAGATTCTTTTTCTGCTTGTTGCCGGGCTTGTCGTTTTAGGTCCAGAAAGACTCCCTGGAGTTATTCGCAGAGGTGGAAAGATCTACGGCGATCTCCGTCGCGCCGCGAGTGGTTATGAAAAAGAATTCCGAGAGACATTTTCAGAGCCCCTCAACGAACTGAAATCCACTGCTGATCAGATGCGTCATGGCTTTGGGCTCGTTGACAACGAACCATCGCCCCCTATGCGTCCTGAACAGGCGGCATATCCGAAGCCAGACTTTTCAACACCAGTCGTAGATGCCCCAACTCCCGCTACTGACGATGAGTAATACATCGGCTCAACCTATTGAAGCAATGTCCATGATGGACCACTTGCGTGAATTGCGTATGCGCCTAGTACGTAGTGTCCTAGCAGTCGGAATCTCAACGCTGATTCTTCTAGCGTTCTATGACCAGCTGAAGAATCTACTGACCAAGCCATATACGAACTTGTGTGCCCGCAGGCCTGACTTTGCCTGTGATGGGTCACTCTTTTCGCTAGGACCACTTGACGGTTTTTCGGCACGCATGAGGGTATGCCTGTACGGCGGATTGGTTCTCGCGCTGCCGGTCGTGCTCTGGCAAATCTGGCGGTTCATTGTGCCGGCTTTATCCAAACGAGAAAAGAATTATGCAGTTCCTTTTATTGCGTCATCGATTCTGCTTTTTGCTTTTGGTTGCTACTTGGCGTATTGGACCTTGGATAAGGCCTTGGAATTTCTGATCTCGTGGTCAGGCAGCGACGTCACTCAGGCCTATCAAGTTACGAAATACATAAACCTTGTCGTGATGATGATGCTTGCGTTCGGAGTTGGCTTTCTCAGCCCTGTGCTTCTTGTTTTCCTTCAACTGGTTTCTGTCGTTACGCCTAAGACCTTGATCAAGCAATGGCGCTACGCCGTAATGGGCATCTTCGTAGCAGCCGCTGTGATTACTCCGTCGGGTGACCCAATCAGCATGTTGGCCCTTGCCATTCCGTTGACAATTCTGTATTTGATCGCAGTTCTCATTGGCTGGCTATTGACACGACGAAGGTCTGCGTAGTTCGGTGTCTGACGTTCGCGCGATATTCCTCAAGTCTCTAGATTACGAACCTGATGTTTTTCAGGTGAAGGCAATGAACTCAATTGATGCTGACGCATCTGTCTTAGTAGCCGCACCAACCGGTTCCGGCAAAACACTTATCGCAGAATATGCAATTGCACGAGCGCGTTCTCTCGGTTTGCGTGCCTTTTACACGACACCCATCAAGGCGTTATCAAACCAGAAGTTTCGCGATTTACAAAATCTGTACGGTGCGCACAACGTCGGTCTTGTGACCGGAGACAATGCAGTTAATGCAGACGCACCGGTCGTGGTGATGACCACCGAGGTTTTGCGGAACATGATTTATGCCCAATCGAGTCGACTAGTGGAATTGGGTGTTGTAATCCTCGATGAGGTTCATTATTTGCAGGATGCCTTTCGCGGTCCTGTGTGGGAAGAAGTAATCATTCAACTCGACCTCGAAGTGCAGCTTGTCTGCTTGTCGGCAACAGTGTCTAATGCCGACGAAGTTGGCGATTGGTTATCGACCGTACGAGGCAGAACAGACGTAGTTGTAGAGACCACTCGACCTATCGAACTCGTTAATCATTTCGCCCTGTTTGACAATGCTTCAAAGCAATGCGAGATGTTCGAGACAGTGGTCGCAGGTGAACCGAATCGTCACGTACAACGACTTCTTTCGAATGCAACACAAGTACGCGGCAGGTCTGGCCAACAAGGCGGGAAGAAACCGCGCCGATTTTCCCCACCAACGCGGCCAGAGATAGTTGAACTTCTCGAAGATCAATCCATGCTGCCAGCGATTGTCTTTATTTTCAGTAGAGCTCAATGCGAAGACGCAGTCCATTCATGTATGAACGCTGGCATGGTTCTGACATCTCTAGAAGAGGAGATTCAGATCCGAGAGATCGTCGAACGGCATTGCGAGAATCTCACAGCCGACGATAAGGACGCACTTCAGTACCACAACTTTATAGATGACGTAGCTAGCGGCATCTCTTGCCATCACGCTGGAATGATTCCGATGTTCAAGGAAGCTGTTGAGGAATGTTTCGTACAAGGGTTGGTCAAGGTTGTTTTTGCCACTGAAACTCTTGCAGTCGGAATCAATATGCCTGCGAGGGCGGTAGTAATTGAGAAGTTAACGAAATACACAGGAGAACATCATCAGTTACTGAAGGCTTCTGAGTTCACGCAGTTGACCGGTCGTGCAGGTCGACGAGGCCTGGACGATATCGGTCATGCAATTTCACTATGGAATCCGTTTGTCGACTTTGACCAAGTTGTCGGTTTGGCCCTGAGCCGTAGTTTTCGTTTGTCATCTGCATTTCGTCCAACTTCAAATATGGCTGTAAACATGGTTCGCAATCGTTCACTAGATGGCACTCACCACATTCTGAATCTGTCATTTGCTCAATTTCAGGCCGATAAGGACGTTGTAACTTCTGAGGCATCTATTGACGGCCGTAAACGCGAGTTGGCTCTACTCGAAAAGGCTTTAGCTGAGAGAGATTTTGGTCAAGAGAACATCACGTCATCTGACCAAATGGCTTCATCAGTAGAGGCTGAGATTGCATTGCGTTCTTTGCGACCCGGAGACATCGTGATGTTCGACGCGTCGAATATCAGAGGCCGAGGTTTGATTATCAGCACAGCAGCTCGCCGTTCTGGCATTCGACTCACTGTTGTCACACCTAGTCGCAAGATTCTTGATGTGATGGCCAAAGATTTACGAAGTCTCCCGATGAAGGCGGGCCACGCAGATCTTCCAGTGCCGTTTGAACCCGCTCGTACCGAGTTCATTCGCGAGTCGGCTGCACGACTTGTGAAAGCAAAAATTGACGAGACCATGGGTAGGGCGATGGAGGAGCAGACAGGTCCGCGTGTTGTTGACTCACCTCTCTCGCACAAAAGCATTCGCAAATTGAGAAATGAAATCGAACAGATGGAAAGCCGAGCGGGTACTCGTGCTGGTTCAGTTGGTTCTCGTTTCATGGACGTTGTTCACATGTTGGAAGAGTTGAACTACATCTCGCAATGGACACTGACAGAAAAAGGCGAGATGCTCGCAGGAATTTTTCACGAGTCTGATTTGCTGATTGTTGAAGTGATGAACCGAGGGTTGTTCGACAATTTGTCTGTTAATGATTTGGTAGCAGTGTTATCCACCTTGGTGTATGAACCACGTGGAGGAGATTCTGGCGGAGCCCCACGTTGGCCCAATGAACAGGTGCGCCAACGATTCAAACGAATTGAACGAGTGAGTGAACAGGTACAGGACATTCAGCGTCAGCGTGGTCTTCATCAGCATCGTGCACCTAACGGCGGCTTAGCTTTCGAGACCGCAGCGTGGGCCAGTGGGAAACCATTGTCGAAAATTCTTGATCCTGATCTCACCCCTGGTGACTTCGTCCGATCGATGCGTCAATTAATTGATCTCTTGCGTCAGATTGTGACTACGACTTCCAATCCATCACTGCGTGACACAGCTGAATCAGCTACCCGTGCTCTTGATCGTGGGGTCGTTGCAGCAGCGTCCGGAGCATCGTCGCGATGATCACACGCGGGGATCAATGGGGAATTCCAACAACGAGGATTCCTGCTGACCTTCTCGTTAATGGAGATCGTGAACTCGCTGCAAGCTCTACCGATTCTCGTCTCATTGTAAGGGGAGGGGACATTGCGCACAGTCTTGGTGATCCACCTCCACCAGCTGTAGGGGACAGATGTACAGAGGTACCGATAGATGCTCTTCGAATATCTATTACCTTCAAGAACGCTTCGGCTCAAACACTGATTGCTGCATCGCATGTAATGGTTGGCAACTGGTTACGAGGTCGTCTCGTGTGCGTTTCCAATGGAGGATTCATCGGGGCACTAAATGTCTCACCTCGCGCTCACCCCAATGATGGATTCCTTGATCTGATGACTATTGATCCGTCCATGGGAATACAGCAGCGACTGCGGGCCCGTAAGAAATCAGTTCTCGGAACACACACTCCGCACCCCCTAGTAGAAACAGGTCGAGCTAGGTCATTCTCTTTTTCTTGCCAGTCTCGTTCGGAGCCTCTTCGCGTTGACGGTCGCCGAATTTCTTCATGGAGCGCCGTACAAGTAGAAATTATGCCTGATTACTGGAGACTGCTCGTGTAGCCATCTACGGTAGGTGAATGCAATCTTGGATACTTAACGAATCACCGGGCACCTATGTGTGGGGGGATATCGACACTCCTGAACCCCAAGACAACGAAGTACGCATTCGCGTCGTCGCTAGTGCTCTCAATCACATGGACTTATGGGTGACCAGAGGAATGCCGAAGCCTCCACTTCCACATATTCCCGGTTGCGACGTTGCGGGAATAGTTGACGCAATCGGAAGCAAAGTGACTTCGGTTTCTGTGGGAGATGAAGTCGTCGTGAATCCGGGAGTTTCACCCCTTGAGGACATCGTGCGGTACGGCAACAATTCACCAATGGGTCCCGGATTTATGATTTGGGGTGAGCATTGTCACGGAGGTCATGCCACGTTTGCAATCGCTCCAGATCGAAACGTTCGTCCTCGACCGTCGACAAGAACATGGTTTGAAAGCGCCGCGTTTCCACTTGCTTATCTCACGGCTCTACGCATGCTGAATCGAGCACGTCTTGCGCCGGGAGAAACAGTATTGATTGTCGGCATTGGGTCTGGAGTCTCAACAGCCGCGTTAGCTCTTGCCAACTTCATGGGCGCTCAATCAATCGTGACCAGCAGAGACGCAGCCAAGCGAGATCAGGCATTACGAATGGGTGCGATTTCAGCGATTGATTCTGCCGATGCCAAGTGGCCAGTGCAGGCCGATGTTGTCATCGAGAGCGTTGGACCAGCTACATGGGACAAATCAGTTCGCTCCCTAGCCCCAGGTGGGCGAATGGTCGTTTGCGGTGGGACATCTGGGTCCGCAGCCGAAATCAATATTCCTCGCTTATTTTTCAAACAATACGAAATCATTGGTTCATCAATGGGAAGTTATGAAGAGTTTGATCAGCTTTTGTCCATTGTCAATAACGGATTGCCAATAGCTGTCGACAATGTTTACCCACTGCAGGAATACGAAACAGCATTGTCTCGTCTTGAGCGTGGCGAACAGCTTGGAAAAATTGTGCTTGATCACGGTATTGCGTCGTGAACAATTCAGATGTTGATGAACTGAAGTCACACGCATGCAACCTGATTGATCAGAACGCAGAGTCACTTATCAGTGTTAGCCATGATATTCATGATCATCCGGAACAGAATTACGAAGAAGTTTTTGCATCAGAGTTGTTGACACGAACAGCTAACGGATTAGGCGTTCCTGTTGAATTGGGTGCCTTCGACTGTGCTACTGGGTTTTCAGGTGATGTTGGTTCAGGCCCGACCGTGTGCATCATGAGCGAGTATGACGCGTTGCCCGATATTGGTCATGGTTGCGGGCACAACATCATCGCTGCCGCTGGCCTTGGAGCTGCGATCGCTCTTGCGTCTATTGCAAGCGCATCAGGTGGTCGCGTTCGGTACATGGGAACACCAGCCGAAGAAGGCGGTGGCGGAAAAATACTGATGGCTCGCAATGGGGCGCTAACAGGAGTAGATCTGGCCATGATGGTTCATCCTGCAGACGCTGACTTAGCAACCATCGACGCCATAGCGCTTCAACAACTCTTGGTGGAATACACCGGACAAGAATCACACGCTGCGGCTGCTCCGCATTTGGGTCGCAACGCACTTGATGCAGCGGTGCTCGGTTACTTGGCTGTAGCTACTTTGAGACAGCACATCCTGCCGACTGAACGTATTCACGGAATCTTCTTGAAGTCAGGGGAGAAGCCGAACATTGTTCCGCGCGAGGCCTCAACCGAGTGGTACGTCCGGTCCGACAATGTCACCTCTCTTGCAGCTCTCAAGCCCCGCGTTCTTGCATCACTTGAGTCCGGAGCCCTTGCGTGCGGTTGTTCTGTCTCGCACGAATGGATTGGTGCGGCATACGCAGACATGGTGACAAACAACACCATGGGAACCATGTATGCACACAATGCGTTACGCCTCGGCCGCACAGTGACTGACCCACGACTTGGCGGACACAGAGTTGTTGGCAGTACAGACATGGGAAATGTCAGTCATTTAGTACCTTCGATTCATCCGATGATTGCTTCGGCACCTACTGGCACTTCTATACACACCAAACAGTTCGCTCAATTTGCTCGATCTCCAATGGCGGACCAAGCGGTCTTAGACGGTGCAAAAGCAATGGCCATGACCGCAATCGATTTTTGGACTTCGACAGATCGTCAGAAAGCCGTTGCGGCCGAGTTTCACACTGCCAACCCAGACAAAAACGTGCTGTAGCGGTATCCCTCTACACGACCTACGTGACTCCTAGGCTCAATTGCCGTGAGTGTTTATGTTCCTGAGGAATTTACAGATGCGGAATCTGACATCCTGCGTCGTTATTTTACAAATCTTGACCTTCCTGTTTTTGCGTTGGTCAATTTGCCCGAAGTTGTAAAAGGCGCATTGTTTGCCCGTTACAGCCGTAGTCCTCGCAGCTTGCGTCGTCTCTTTCTCGACGAGTTTGTGAACGACCTCGAAATTGCCGGCGATCAAGCCGTTGACGCAACC
>Ga0114978_10000970_pt1 | contig 24069 bp, 18 predicted proteins | sample S_140212_EF_Meta_FD_87027 | JGI IMG/M metagenome (GOLD analysis project Ga0114978, IMG submission 87027) | Freshwater microbial communities from Lake Simoncouche, Canada to study carbon cycling - S_140212_EF_MetaG | ecosystem: Environmental > Aquatic > Freshwater > Lake | place: Lake...
CCCTGACCGGTGTTGCTGCCACAGGCGCGGTTGGTAGTGTGGTGCAGTCTGCTGCTGTACCTCTTGTGGGGGTAGAAGCGCAGGCCATCGTAGCGCAGGTTGTTGTTCCACTTAGCCCGTTGACGGCAACAGGTTCGGTTGGCACGGTCACTCAAGAACTTTCGATTGAGTTGTCTGGAGTGGCTGCGGCAGGGGCGGCGGGTTCGGTTGATTTAGGGCCAAGAAGTTTCGCGCTTACAGGCAACTATGCCCAAGGTGATGTCGGGGTAGTTATCGCGGTTTATTGGAAATTGATAGATGACATGCAGGTAGCTAATTGGCAGAATATAGGTAGTGGGCAAACCCCCGGCTGGTCTACAATTGCAGATACCCAAACCCCCGGCTGGGCTTTGATAGATAACGCAACGTAGGAGTTATAAATGACGGTTAATTACACAACCAATCTATCCCTTGGCCTGCCGGTCACCGGAACGGAATCAGGTACTTGGGGCGATGATGTAAACAACGCCATCACCGCTTACTTGGATATTGCCATTGCGGGCGGCTTGGCTGTTACTGTAACTACCACAGACGTTACCCTGACCAATACGCAGGGTACAAACACCGCCACTAACATTAGCTCAACCACAGGACAGTACGCCATCCTAAACGTTAGCGGGGCAATGACAGCAGCGCGTAACCTGATTGTCCCTAGCAGCAGCAAGTGGTATATCGTTAACAATGCTTGTACAGGCGGCTTTCTTCTGACAGTGAAAGGCACAGCCACTTCAGGCGTTACCCTAACCAACGGCGAAAAAGCCCTGCTGTTTTGGAACGGCACAGACTATGTGAAGGTTGCTACGTTAAATGGCACGGGAGCTTTCCCCTTGCCAACAGGTACGACTGCCCAGCAGCCAGCATCTCCAGTAACCGGCACAGTCCGCTACAACACAACAAGTAACGAGTTTGAAGGCTACAGCGGCGCAAGCCCTTCGTGGAAGTCCATTGGTGGTTCTGCGCTGAGTAACGACACTACCACTGCCACTAACCTATACCCAGTGTTTGCGGCGGCTACAACCGGCACGGCACAGAATCTGTACACCGGTAATGCCAATCTGCTGTACAAGCCCAGCACGGGAGACTTAAGCTCCACGGCTGTCATTTCCACCAACGGCATTACTTTAAACGCAAACACCATTGCTACGAGTTACACTATCGCAGCGACGAACAACGGCCTATCGGCTGGCCCGGTATCGGTCAATAGTGGTGTAACGATCACAGTATCTACCGGCTCGGTCTGGACTGTTATTTAAGGATAAACCATGAGCGCAGTACAAATCCAAGGCAACGCAAGCGGCACAGGCACGCTGACCATTGCCGCACCTAATACGAACACTAACCAGACGCTGACGCTGCCTGACCAGACGGGTACGTTAATCGCAGGAACTAGCGGTGTTGCTGGGGAAGCAAACGGCGGCACTGGTACTACTACGGGGTACTACGGCTTCAAGAACCGCATCATCAATGGGTGGATGGCAATAAATCAACGTGTCTCAAGCTTGAGTACAAACAACACATGGAATTATTTTATTGACAGAATGTGGGGATTTAGTGGCTCAGGTACTGCGGCTACGTTTTCTCAAATTAGTTCAACTGGAGTAGCTGGATTACCTTATGGCGCAAGAGCGCAACGAACAGCGGCAAATACGGGAACAAGTGCCATATATACAGGCCAAATTGTTGAATCAAATAACTTGCAAGATTTACAAGGTCAAGCAGTTTCAATTTCTTTTTGGGCAAGAGCAGGCGCTAATTATTCATCCGCAAGCAATGCACTTTCAGTATTCTTACGCACTGGAACAACGGCAGACCAAGGTTTGACAGCCCTTATTACTGGTTGGGCTGGTGCGGCTGACCAAACCACGACAGTTACCCTCACAACTTCTTTCCAAAAATTTACAGTTACAACTTTTACTGTTGGAGCAACTGCACAAGAACTATCTGTATTTTTTGGATATACGCCAGTAGGCACAGCAGGTGCAAATGATTACGTTGACATCACAGGCGTACAGCTAGAGAAAGGCTCAACAGCAACGAGCTTTGACTACCGGCCTTATGGTACGGAGTTGTCGCTGTGCCAGCGGTATTACTCAATTTTATTAACTTACAGCACTGATTACAACATCCCAGTAACAAGGTCTTCTGCTACTGACTGCCAAATTTATTTGTACGCCCCAGTAACAATGCGAACAACGCCCACACTAGGTATACCAAGTGGTTACGGAAGAATGATTTGTTACGATACTTCTTTTTCATTAAGTATTGGCACAGTTTCCGCAATGTCTACAATTTATACTGCTGATAATAGATTTATAAATATTTTTATGACAACAACTTCCGTTAGTGGAACTGCTAGTGTGTTTGCTTCTTATGACACTTTTGGGACTACAACAAACATGACAGTATCTGCGGAGCTATAAAATGTACCAACTTGCATATATACAACGTCCAAATAGTCGTATTGAATATATTAAATACACTAATAAAAACGGGGAAATATTTTCTATTCCCATTAACCCAGAAAACTCCGACTACCAGCAGTACCTAGCTTGGCTTGCTGAAGGCAACACACCCGAACCCGCAGATGAGGTAACACAATGACTCTAGCAATTTCCGGCACAACCGGCATAACCCTAGCCACGCAGTTTGACTCTGCCAGCACCTTTGGCTACCGCAACCGCATCATCAATGGCGGCATGGTCATAGACCAGCGTAATGCGGGGGCTAGTGTTACTGCGACTGTTTCAGGCGGCACTTATGTGGTAGATAGGTGGGATTACATTGCAACTCAAGCATCTAAATTTACTATTCAACAAAACGCTGGTGCGGTTACTCCACCAGTAGGATTTATTAATTATTTAGGCATAACATCTTCTTCTGCATATTCAGTAATTTCTAGTGATTATTTTGCAATCAATCAACAAATTGAAGGTTTAAATGTTTCCGATTTAGGATTTGGTACAGCAAGTGCAAAATCAGTTACTTTGTCATTTCAAGTTTATTCCTCATTGACTGGAACTTTTGGCGGTTCTTTAAGCAATAGTGCTTTTAACCGTTCTTACCCTTTTACTTATTCAATTTCCACTGCAAACACTTGGACATCAATTAGTGTAACAATTGCTGGTGACACATCAGGTACTTGGCTTACAACAAATGGTATTGGTATAAGAGTTTATTTTGGATTGGGTAACGGTTCAACATATAGTGGAACTGCTGGTTCTTGGTCTGCTAATGGTTACACGTCAGCCACAGGTGCAGTCAGCGTAGTAGGCACAAGCAGCGCTACCTTCTACATTACAGGCGTACAGCTAGAAAAAGGCTCCACTGCCACCAGCTTTGACTTTAGGTCTTATGGTACGGAGCTTCAATTGTGCCAACGCTATTATGAAAAGTCATATTCAAGTAGTCAATTGCCGGGCGCATCATCCGTGCTTGCTGGAGCTTTTGGGGCGGCTGTAGCAGCTGTTTTAGCATCAACTGCTGGAGAATGCGGTAGGGGATTTAGATTAGGATTTGCGGCTCAAAAACGCACAGCACCAACAATGGTTTTGTACGATTATTCTGGAACCGCAAACGCGGTAAGGGTCTATCCTACTGATAATATGCGGTCTGGAGTTACAGCACTTAATCAAGTTACTGATTCTGGTAGTTCTTTGAATATTTCTTTTGATGCTACTTCAGCGCAAGCTATTACAGCAGCAAGTTTTATTGCTTTTAATTGGACAGCTTCTGCGGAGTTATGAACATGAATTACAAACTTGTAAATGGACTTGACGGAAAACTTGCTGGCGTGTTTGAGCCGACAGTTGGGTGCATACCCATCCATCCTGACAACACAGACTACCAAGCCTACCTAAAGTGGCTGGCCTTGGGCAACACACCTTTACCCGCAGATGAGGTAACACAATGATTCATTTTGACCAAATAGCAAATCCACCAACGCCTGTTTACAGACCCATGTGTGTTGCTTGCGAAGGGCGTGGTGTAGTGCCAAGTCTAAAGTCGGTGCAATGCTGTGAGCAATGCAACGGCACAGGTAAAGAAAACACACCCGCAGATGAGGTAACACAATGACCATCGTACTCAACGGCACCACTGGCATCCAAAACGTACTTGGCAGCGCAGCAGCCCCTGCCGAGTCCAACACGACCTCTAGCAACACGGGTCTATACTTCCCCACGTCCACCACGCTAGGGCTGTCCACCGCAGGCACAAACGCTGTCTACATAGATGCAAGCCAAAAAGTGGGGATTGGGATAACTTCTCCAGCGGCAACTTTAGATGTAGTTGGTAATATTAAACTAAATAATGTACTAGCTATTAGAAATAATACTGGCGCATCTTTTCCTACTGGTTATGGCTGGGAAATATACAACGCAGATGCCACAACCAATTATTTACAATCTTACAACCGCACTGGTACTGCGTTTATGAATAGCGTTTATAACGCTTTGTCACATCAGTTTTATAGTTCTGGAAGTGAAACTGTTCGCATAGATAGCTCAGGTAACGTAGGGATAGGGACAAGTTCAAACGCTACAAACGTAAAACTTCAAGTAGCATCTCCAACAAACACAGTTACAAATAGCAGGGGAAACGCTTATATTTATACAACAGAAGCTGCTGGTATTGATAAAGGCGCACAACTTACTTTGGGTGGTCAGTGGACAAGCGGAGAAGTGCCTTTTGCTTCTATTGCGGGGCGTGCAGAAGCTGCTGCTGGCGCAGTCCAAGGTTATATGCAGTTTGGGACTATTAACTCGTCTGGTGTATTAGCCGAGCGTATGCGTATTTCGTCCGCTGGTAACTTAGGTATTAATAATACTTCGCCTACACAAAAACTATCTGTATCAGGTTCTTTAAACGCCACCGCTGGAAATCAAATTATTGCTGGAGCAACAGCAGTATATGGTGACGGGTCTATTGGTACACCAAGCCTTCAATGGAATGCTTTTACGGGGGTTGCGTCTGGCGCTGTCAGTATTGCAGATGGAACAGGAAGTTTAGGATCAATAATTTTTAGAAACCCAAATGGACAGGTTGGTAATATTGCTACTTCTGGGTCTGCTACTTCTTACAATACATCTTCAGACTATCGTTTAAAAGAAAATATTGCGCCGATGGTTGGCGCTTTGGCTGTTGTAAACCAGCTTAAACCCTGCACATACAACTGGAAAGTAGATGGCTCCAGTGGTCAAGGCTTTATTGCTCACGAACTTCAAGCCGTTGTCCCAGATTGCGTTTCAGGTGAAAAAGATGAAGTAAGTGCAGACGGAAGCCCTAAACATCAAGGCATTGACACCAGCTTCTTGGTTGCAACCCTGACCGCAGCCATACAAGAACAGCAAGCACTTATCACATCCCTAACCGCCCGTATCACAGCACTGGAAGCACGATGAACTCGCCAGAAATTGACCCTGTACGCTACGGAGTCCTTTGGCAGAAGGTTCAGGACTACGAGCGCCGTTTTGATGAGATGAGCGCCAAGATCGACAAGATGGAAACGTCAATCGATAAGCTGGTTGAGATGGCAAACCAATCCAAAGGCGGCTTCTGGATGGGCATGGTTGCCGTGTCTGCTTTTGGTAGCGTGATCGGTTATGTAAGCCATTGGCTTGGTAAATCGTGATCCAAAATGATCGATCCAATCACCGCCTTTGCGACTGCACAAGCCGCGATAAAGGGGGTGCAGGCCGCGATCAAGATGGGCAAGGACATCCACGCCATTGGCGGGGAGATGATGAAGTTTTTCGAGGCAAAGGACATTGTCCAGAGGGAAGCGTCCAAGCCTAAGAGTAGTTTTGCAAAGTCGGATACGGCGCAAGCGTTTGAGATAGTCATGCAGGCCAAGCAGTTGGCTGATGCTGAGAGGGAGCTGAACAATTACATGGTGATGTCCGGTAACGCAGACCTGTGGCAGCAGTTGATGGTAGAGCGCAACAACATCATCAAGCAGCGTAAGGTAGAGGAAATATTGGCAGCGAATCACGCTAAGAAACGCAAGGCAGACATAGAAGAATTGTTGACCTGGCTAATTGGAGGTGCGCTTGCACTACTGTTGCTAGGTCTTTGTTTTTGGTGGACAACGCTACTTTTGGGGAAATAAATGCTGACTATTCTTTCTACTCTGATCTCTTTCCTGATGGGCGGCTTGCCCAAGCTGCTGGACTTCTTCCAGGACCGCAATGACAAGAAGCACGAGCTGGCGCTGGCCGCCATGCAGATTGAGCGCGAATTGGAACTTCGCAAGGCAGGTTTTGAAGCGCAGGAGCGGGTGGAGCAAATACACAGCGCCCAGCTTGAGATGGAAACCAACGCCAAGGCCAATGAGAATCTGGTCAACGCCCAGACTGCTGAGATGAACGCTATATACAAGCACGATGAAAGTTTAAACGATGGCACAAGCCAGTGGATGAAGAACCTGCGGGCCGGTGTGCGTAGCTTTATCACTTTAGGCTTCTTTTTGTTGCTGGTGTTTGTGGATGTTGGCCTGTTTATCTACGGCTACAACAACGGCGTTGCATTCCCTGATCTTGCTGAGAAGCTGTGGAACAGCAATACCCAAGCCTTGTTTGCAAGCATAATCGCGTTCCATTTCGGGGGCCGAGCGTTTGGCAAATGATTTGGACACTTGTGTTGGTCACAGGCATTAATATGAACTCAATCCTAGTTGTTGGCTACTTTGAGTACGAGGCCGCTTGCCAAAAAGCGGCAAAGGACTGGCGCGATCTGGGGTACAAGGTAGGCTGCGTTCAGACGGTGAAGAAATGAAAGTCTCTGATAAAGCCCTTGGAGTCATCCGCCACCATGAAGGTGTACGCCAACGCCCATACCGATGCCCCGCACGCCTTTGGACTGTTGGAGTCGGGCATGTAATCTATGCAGAACAAGGGCGTTTAAAGCTAGAGGAGCGCGATGCCTTTCCCCTGCGCCTAGAGGATGATCGTAAGTTCAGCATGGAGGAAGTCAATGGAATTCTTGCAGCAGACCTACAGCGTTTTGAGCTTGGCGTGGAACGATTCTGCCCTGTCCCTCTTACACAGGGTATGTTTGATGGCCTTACTAGCTTTTCATTTAACTGCGGTTTGGGAACACTCCAACGTTCAACGCTTCGCCAGAAACTACTTCGCGGGGATAAAGCGGGCGCTGCTGAAGAATTCTTGAAGTATTGCATGGGCGGGGGTAAAATCCTTAAAGGGTTGCAAAACCGCCGCATTGATGAACGTGCCCTATTTTTAGGATGACCGATGCCTTTACAAAAGCTTCAACTCAAGCCGGGGGTTAACCGGGAAAACACTCGGTATACCAATGAAGGTGGTTGGTATGAGTCCGATAAAGTACGGTTCCGTCAAGGCACGCCTGAGAAAGTTGGCGGATGGCAACGCATTTCAGGTAATACTTTTCTTGGGGTATGTCGTTCCCTTTGGAACTGGGTAACCCTAACCTCCCAAAACCTGCTTGGCGTTGGCACAAACTTAAAGTTCTACATTGAAAACGGCGGGGCGTACTACGACATTACCCCTATTCGGGGTGAGTACACCCTGACCAACCCGTTCACTACAAACGGGACAACCACCGTTACAGTAACCCATACCGCTGGTGGTTTTCTTAATGGTGACTACGTTACCTACTATGGCGGCACATCTGTAGGTGGGCAGCTTATTACTGGTGAATACCAACTTACCAGAATTAACGCTAATTCTTACACCATCACAATCGCTTCAGCAGCTACTGCGGCTACTGGTGGTGGAACAGTCTATGCTGTCTACCAAGTTAATACTGGCCCGTCTTATTCAACACCTTTAAGTGGCTGGGGTGCAAGTACTTGGGGTTCTGGAACATGGGGTCTTGGGGTTTCCGCTACTGATGCATTGCGTATCTGGAACCAAGTTAATTGGGGGCAGAACCTAGTTTACGGCCCCCGTGGAGCGCCGCTGTATTACTGGGATGCAGCTATTGGCTACCGTCAGCCTGAAATTACTTTAACCATTGCGTCCCCATGTGTGGTTACCGCTACCTCTGTAACGCTGGTAAACGGAACTCCCCTTACCCTAACTACAACCGGGGCTTTGCCAACGGGCTTAATACCGGGGATAACGTACTACGTTGCAAATACCAGCGGCGTTACATTTAATTTGGCAACATCTGCTACTTCAAGTGCAACGCTATCAAGTGTAGTTATTACCGGAGTGGCGGGTCAGTTTAGCTGCACCACCGCAAGTCTTACTTTGGCGGTTGGTCAGTCGTTAGTACTCAGTGGCGCATACGGCGGTACAGGGTCTATTACGGGGTACGTCAATCCAACAACGTATTACATCATTGCCACTAACGGTTCTACAACATTTACTTTATCCACCACCGCTGGTGGTTCAGGGGTCACAACCACGGCAGGTACGCCAACCGGCCTTACTTACACGTTATCAACAACCCTAAACACATCCGGCACTCAGTCAGGCACGCAAAACATTTCTGTGCGCGGCATGTTGCTGTCTTCTCTATCAGGGGCAGATGGCTACACGCCTTTATTCCAAAACACATTTAATATTTCCGATGCCAGCCGGTTTGTGATTGTGTTTGGTACAAATGACTACGGCAGTTCCATCCTTGATCCCATGTTGATTCGCTGGTCAGATCAAGAGTCCTTGACTACATGGTTCCCAGCGGTGACCAATCAAGCCGGTAGTGTTCGCCTGTCGCATGGTTCCAAAATTGTTACTACCCTGCAAAGCCGCCAAGAGATTTTGGTGTGGACTGACCAAGCCATCTATTCACTCCAGTACCTTGGCCCGCCCTATGTGTGGGGTTCTCAGCTTCTTGCAGACAATGTTTCCATTGCTGGCCCCAACGCAGCGGCTATGGCTTCTGGCATTACCTACTGGATGGGCATAGACAAGTTCTATAAATACGATGGGCGGGTTCAAACCTTGCGTTGTGATCTGCGCCAATATGTTTACAGCGACATTAACGCCTCGCAATATGACCAGATATTTGGTAGTACCAACGAAGGCTTTAACGAAGTCTGGTGGTTCTACTGCTCATCCTCAAGCACAACCATTGATAAGTACGTTATTTATAACTACGCAGAAGACATCTGGCAGTATGGCTCAATGGCGCGCACAGCTTGGCTAGATACCGGGCTAAGAAACTTTCCACTTGCGGCTACTTACAGCTATAACATTGTTAACCATGAAGATGGCGTAGACGATAACGAAACAGGCACTACACTGCCTATTGAAGCGTCCATTACTTCCTCTCAATACGACATTGGGGACGGAAATAATTTTGCCTTTGTGTACCGCATGATTCCTGACCTAACGTTCCGTGGATCAACTTCTGGCACAACCCCGCAAGTCACCATGTACCTACAGGGTTTAAACAACTCAGGCTCCGGGGTTACGCAGACGGGCAATGCCAATGTGGTGAATAGCGGGCCTGCACCTTCTGTAATTAACGTAGATGAGTTTACGGGACAGCTTTACATCCGTATTCGTGGGCGGCAGATGCAGATGAAGATTACCTCTAACACCATAGGCGTACAGTGGCAGCTTGGCGCTCCTAGAATTGACCTCAGACCTGACGGACGTAGGTGATATGGCACAGAAGAACGTAGTCGCCCCCAAGATGCCTGCTGCAACAGGGGATAAATACGACCCGGCGCTTATAAATCAGCTAACCAACATATTGCGGCTGTACTTTAACCAGCTAGACAACCCTGCCCCAATGACAGCCAGCACCCAGCGAAACGGTACAGACATTATTGCTGGCCTTAGTTTTTTTCCCACAGGTAACACTACCACTCCCAGCTTGCCAACCGAAGCTGATTTAGCCTATTTGAGGGTGGGCGATATATACTACGATACCTCGGCTAGTAACGTTTTGAAAGTAAAAACATGAGCCTACACACACTTGCCAACCACATGGCAGCAACAGGGCGCGGCCCAGACTCGACCCTTGTTCATATGTCACCCCGTGAGGTACAGGGGCTACAGGCTTTGGCTATGGCAAATGGTGGGTCTTTAACCATTAATCCTCAGACTGGTTTGCCTGAAGCTGGGTTCTTGGACAGCCTACTCCCCGCTCTTGCAGGATTTGCTTTAAACGCATTTGCACCCGGTGTTGGCACTGCGGTGGGCAGCATGTTTGGTTTGGGCGGCGCAGCCGGTACAGGGCTTTTGGTTGGCGGCATTACAGGACTAGCCACAGGAAGTTTGGAAAAAGGTTTGATGGCTGGACTAGGCGGTTATGGCGGCGCAGGTTTGGAAGGTAGTTTAAGTGCTGCGGGCGAAGCCGCTACGATGGGCCCCCCGGTTAGTGCCTCTGGGATTCCCGGCGCTCCTTCACCATCAAGCCCAATAGGAACAGTAGATCGCTTACAGGCAGGCGCTAATATAGCAATGGGTGCGCCCACAGACTTTGTAAAAAGTAATTTAATGAACCTTGGACTTGCCTCCGCACCAGTAGTGGCGGATGCTTTTGGTAACGAAGAAGAAACGACGGCACCCAAACAACAGGTGGGAAACCGGTACATGTATAAAGTAGACCCCGCAACAGGGCAGTCTTATGCTTACAAAACTTACACCGGGGATGAAATAAAAGATTCACCGCCAGTTCGTTTTGGCAATGCCAATGGCGGCTTAATGCAGCACTATGACGAGGGTGGGAGCGTTCCTAGAGATTTTTTAAAAGAACCAGTTCGTTTTGGCAATGTTACGCAAGCAGTTGACGTAAATGGTAACCCAATTCTTCCTACCACAAACGAAACACGTAGCGACTCCGAAAGGGCACAAGACTATTTAATGGGTAAAGGGCCAAACCCGTTCCTGTTTTACCATGCACCCCCTGCCCCAAGCTCAGTTGCAAAGGCCGCAGAAGCTACCAAGACTCTGCAAGAAGAAATTAAAGAAGATCAGAAACGCTATGGCGGTGGTGATCCGGCTGATCGGGCTGCTGCTATGGGTTCTTCCGTAAGTAACTATGCCCCAGACGTAAACAGCTACTCAAATGGGCTGGTTCACGCATTACTTAACCCTGTTGCAAATAATGCGCCTATTGTGGACACCACAGGATATGGAAGCGTTGCGGAGGCAGAAGCGGGGCAAAGGGCAAAAGTATTAAATGCAATTAACAACACTGATTTTTCTGGAATGGACAGAGGATCTGTAAGTAATGCACCGTCAACTCCGGCTACTAAAGAAGTACAAGACAGAATAAACAACACTGATTTTTCTGGAATGGATCGTGGTTCTTTTGGCCCAGACACTGGGCGTGATCCTTCTGGAGAGGCTCATGACAGCCATGACGGAACCGGTAGTTTTGCTCGCGGCGGTTATTTAAACCAACGCTACGCTGACGGCGGCGGTATTGCTGCACTGGCTGACGGCGGCATGTATAACCTTGGCTCCTACTCTGATGGCGGCAGACTACTGCGCGGCCCGGGCGATGGTGTGTCTGACGATATTCCTGCCACAATCGGGGAAAAGCAACCCGCCCGTTTAGCTGATGGCGAGTTTGTAGTACCGGCGCGTATTGTTTCTGAGTTGGGCAACGGCTCTACAGAGGCTGGCGCACGTAAGCTGTACGCAATGATGGATAGAGTTCAGAAGTCCCGCTCTAAGACTACGGGCAAAGACAAAGTTGCGGCTAATAGCCGCGCAGATAAATACCTTCCAGCATAAGGAACAATCATGGCTGATCAAACCGTAACAACGACAAACATACAGGGTTATCCGACAGAGACAATAAAAAAGTATTCTGAAAGCGCAATGGGTCGTGCGGAAGAACTTGCCGGTAGAAACTATAAAAGCTACGCAGACTGGGCAAAAGAACACGGCTTGCAAGGTGACCAAGTAGCCGGTTTTAATAAGCTGCAAACAGATGCATTTGCTGGCGCAGGAGACCTTAAGCAAAATCAATATTCGCAAAACGCAGCCGCCGGTCTTGAAGGTTTAGCTCAGCGGGCGGGTAATACAGCTTATAACCCAACACAATTTGGCAATCAGTTCCAAGCTCCCGGCGCATATCAGCCCGGTCAGTTTAATTACCAACAAGTAAACTCACAGGCCCAGAACGCACCTAAGATGGATGCCGCGCAGACCGGGTATAACCCACAACTGCAAAACTACCAGATGGGGCCAGCGGAACGTGTAAACACACAAAGTTTTGCACAGCCCGGATCCGCAGATGCATACATGTCCCCCTACATGCAGAATGTGGTGGATGTACAAAAGCGCGAGGCGGCGCGTCAGTCTGGCATTCAAGGAACTCAACAACAAGCACAAGCCGCTCAAGCTGGCGCTTTTGGCGGTGGTCGAGATGCCATTATGCGTGCTGAGCGTGAGCGCAATCTTGGTCAGCAGATGGGGGATATCCAAGCTCAAGGTTCGCAGGCGGCATATCAGCAAGCCCAGCAACAATTTAATGCGGAGCAACAAGCGCGTTTACAGGCCCAGCAGGCCAACCAGCAAGCAGGCTTAACTACTGGGTCGCAGAACTTAGCTGCAAATCTTGGTGTTCAGCAGCTTGGAGCGGGGCAGATTGGCCTTCAGACATCATTGGCAAATCTATCTAATCAGCAGCAATCTGCTGTGCAGAACCAAGCGGCTCAACTTCAAATGCAGGGCATGAGCGCCCAGCAAGCTATGCAAGCGGCACTGGCAAACCAGCAGGCGGGCCTGACAACGCAGCAACAGCAAGAGCAATCCCGTCAGTTCGGTGCTGGACAGGGAATGCAAGCCGCCTCTTTGGGGGCGCAGTATGGACTAGCAGGGCAACAAGAATCCGAACGCTCTAAACAGTTCGGTGCCAACTTGGGTTTGCAAGGTCTGCAAGCAGGCATGCAAGGCTACGGCGCGTTGGGCTCCCAAGGCCAGAATTTGTATGGGCAAACAACTGGCAATTTGCAATTACAAAATGCGTTTGGTACGCAGAAACAGCAGCAAGAGCAAAACTTAATAGATACAAGTCAGCAAAACTACGCGAATGAACAGAACTACCCATACAAACAACTTGGTTTTATGTCTGACATTGTTAATAGGCAACCCATTGGTAACCTTGGTTCCACTGTAACGCAGCCTGCTCCGTCGTTGGTAAGTCAGTTGGCAGGCGCGGGGACTGCGGCGTATGGGATGTACCAAATGGGCCAACCAAAAAAAGCCGCAGGCGGAGCTATCCACGCGCAACGCGGCGCGGGTCTAAATGACTTGGCAATGTATCAAATGAGCCGGGGGTAAAACATGGACATCGGTCAAATACAAGACGTAACGGACAGCCTAGCGCTGATGCCGGACGCAGCATTGCAAAAATACGCAATGATGAACAAGGACGATCCGTACATCATGTCCTTGGCTATGAGCGAGAACAACCGCCGCCAGAAACTGCGCACCGCGCAGCAGGGGCAGGCTGGGCAGATGCCTCAGCCCAAGGTGGTCGATCAGGCAATTCAGTCCATCAACCCGCCCCCAGCACCGCCTCCACAGGCAATGCCGCCCCCACAGGGCATGCCCCAAGCACAGGGTCAACTGCCTGAGCAACAAGGCATCGCGCAGCTACCTGCGCCTAATATGCAGGGTATGGCTGACGGCGGAATTGCGGGGTATGCTGTTGGTGGCGTTCCTGAAGGCGCAATCATTATGGGTAATATGTATAAAGACCCCGCTACAGGGGTTATGAAACCGCTACCGGAGAGTGATGCAATGCCTTTTGGTAATGTGCAAAGAAAACCGCAAGCAGTTCAAAATTCATTGTTTGACAAGTACATGGAAATGTTTATGTCCGATGAGGGCGTAAAAAACCGGCAAAAGCAACGGCTTAAAGAAGTAGATAAAACGTACCAAAACTCCCCCGAAGCAGTTGCTACGCCTACAGTATCTACAGTAAAACCCGCAGTACTTCCGCCTACAGACGCAGGTGCAGGGCGCGGTAACCCCCCAGCAAAACAACTGACCTCTGTAAGCGCCCCATTAAGTGAACGCGATGCGGCAGCAGCCAAAGCAGACTCAGGCTTGCAAAGCCTTTTGAAAACTGACACGCGCACCAGCCAAGCTGGGGCTCCCGAAACAGACCCGACCAAAATAGCTGCGGAGTACGCAAAAGTTCGGGATGCGTACACACCTCAAAACCGTTTTGGTAAAGAGATTGGTGAATTAACTACTGCTGAGCGGACAGCGCTTGAGCAAGAAAAAACGCAAGCCATAGCCGACATTGAAAAACGTGGCCCCGCAATGGCGGGTTATGAGACACGCCTTAAAGGCCGGGAAGAACGCCTGTCCAAACAAGAATCCGATTTGTCAGGTATGTCTATCATGGAGGCTGGCTTGGCGATCATGTCAGGCACATCCCCTAACGCGCTGGCTAATATTGGCGCTGGCGCTCAGACCGGGGTTAAATCCTACAAAGCTGGCTTGGACAAACTTGCCGAAGCGCGGGATAAGCTGGACGATTCTTTTGCCAAAGTTGAAGAATTGCGCCGTTCAGAAGGCATAGCCAACGATAAAGACCTGCGCCAGATGAGCAAAGGCATTGCGCAAACTTACGTCAAAGCTAAAGAGTTAGGCCTCAGTGCGCTTATGGAAGACGGAAAACTTGGGCGCAAGGAAGCCGAAACTACATTTACCACGATGGCGTCTAACCGTAAAACCGTCTTCGAGCAAGAGCAACAAAATAAACGTACTGGTATGGAACAAGCTGGGGCAAATGCCCGAGCGCTGTATCAAGCAAATGCGATGCCGCCAGAAGTTCGAGCAATTACAAACCTGTTAGGCGGCGGCAATTACGAAACAGGTCTTAGAAAAATGCAAGAAATTACCGCAGACAAGACGGGTCAGGTGTACGCCAAAATGTACCTTGACTATACAAATAACGCCAGCAAAATGGGCGTTGACCCAGTACCGCCAGTAGAGTTTGCAAAACAAATTAAAGGGGTTATGGCGGCAATGGCTCCGCAGGGCGCGTCTGTGGTTACAACCAAAGAGCCTATTACAACCGGAGTTCTGGCACGGCCCTAATAAGGCATAATGTTTTTAGCGTAACGCGGGTCGCTGCCGCACTTTCTGTTGAGTGATATATGCCCCAATACGTGAGACTTCCTGATGGTAATTTGTTTCCGCTAAAAGAGGGCGAAGACCCCGCATCGGCGTTAAGCGCAGCAGAAAAACTATATCCTCAAGCTTTTGGGTTAACGCAGAAAGCCCCCGAAGAACAGCCCAAGTCTGGGTTCATGCCCGCGCTCAAAGCAGGCGTTTCTTCTCTCAAGGGGGACATTGCCGGTTTAGCTGGGCGTGCGGGCATCATGGATTTGCCTGCTGCGGAAAAGTACCGAGCTGAACAAGAAGCCTACCAAAAGAAAACCTTTGCACCAACCCAAGAAGGTTTCTTAGAAGCCCCGTTTACCAAGATTGGTGAGTTGGCAGGCGGCTCCCTGCCATACATGGTGGCTCCGGCTGCTGCGGCATTTTTGGCTCCTGAAGGTTTAGCGGCTGCGGGTGCGGCGGGTCTTGCTTCTGCTGCGCAGTTCACCGGGTCGAACATATCCCGCCAAGTCCAAGAGGGCAAGAAGCTGGGCGAGACAGATGTAGTTAATGCAGCACTAGCCGCTATCCCTATGGCTGCGCTGGACACAGTGAGCTTAGGCATGATCCCCGGCATGGGTAAGATGTTTGGCAAGCTGGGCTTTAACCTATCAGAGAAAGCTGCGCAGGACTTAGCCAAGGAAGGCTTGAAGAAAACCGCTGCGGATTACTTGCTCACTACTGGTAGAACGATGGGGGTTGAGGGTCTGACCGAAGCCGGTCAGCAGGTGTTTGAGCGCATGCAAGCCGGGTTAAATATCAACGACCCCGAAGCACGCAAGGAATACTTTGACAATTTCATTGGCGGCGCGGTGCTTGGCGGCATCTTGGCCCCTGTGGGTCGCCGTGTGGAGCGCGGTGCGGAGCAAAGCCGGTTTGACAAACAGCAACGCGAAGAGCAAAAGAAACAAGCTGACGTAGCCCGAGTCGAGCAGGACAAGCTAGACGCAGCTACCCTAGCCACAAAACAAACGCCTGAGTACGCCCAAAAAGCACAAGCCGACTACGTTGCTGCTGAGCAAAGACAGAAAGAATTGGAAGGCCAGATTCACAAGGCCAGCAAGGGCAACAAGCTCACTGAGGATCAGAAGCAAGACAACCGCGAGACGCAGCAGGCACTTGCCGAGCACGCTACGGTGCTCAAAGATACAAACAAAGAGTACCGCCAGTACCGCCAGTTCCTGCCGAAAGAGCCTGCACCTGCGCCCGAGGCAATTAAAAACACAGAACAGCTCCAGCAAGTGGATATGTTTGGCAACCTGCCAACGCCCAAGACTCCGGAGTTGGATCTCCAAGGCAAACCGGTGGAGCGCACGGGGACTGCTGAAGACGTTCTTGCAAGAGAAAAGCAAGACAACCTGTATGGCCCCGAAAGTAAGCAAGCCCAGTTGCAGCAGACGTTTGACATGTACGATGCAACGGTTGGTAACCGGGGCAAGTTCAATGCGCCAGAAACGCTACTGGCTCAGAATGACCCCCGCCAGCAAGTACGCATGCTGGAGCAACTGGTTGCGCAGTTCCAGACACAGGCCCCAACACTTACGTTAGAACAGCTTCAAACAGCGCAACCAAAATTTGCGCAAGCCGTTGATGCTTTAGCGCAAGCCCGTGAGGCTGTAAAAAAATTACCAAAACCGGAAGAACAACAAATTGCCGTAGCACAAAAGCAATTGGCAAACGCGGAAACAAACGGCGATATTGATGCGCAAATTGCACTTCGTATAAAACTAAAAGACCTGCAAAGCCGCGTTGTTCCCAAGACGCAGCAAGAGTTTGAAATGCAGCCGTTTCAAGCAACATCTGAAACGCGGGAACAATTTCGTGATCGTCGCAGCAAAGAACTGGGCGACCAACGTGCAGAAACTTTGGCTCGTCTTGACGCAGAATATGACGCCGCATATGCAGAACACACCCGCAAATTAGGCGAGTCACAAGCGCTTCAACGTATTGGTGCACGCCCAGCGGGGGCTATTTCTGCATCACCACAATTTGATTTGTTTGAGCAGCCTTACCCAAACACGGGCGCGTCCACTGCATTAAACCAAGTCAAAAAAGTTTTGACGCAAGGCGAAGAATTACCTACTGCGGAAGAAACACAACCCGCAGGGCAACCTCAGCCCCAACGCGGCGGGCCAGCCCCATTCAAACTGCGCCCTCGCCAAGAAGGTACGGCAGAGCCAGTAACAGCAGCAGCAGCGCTGCGTGATCGGGTTAACCAGCTTCAACTGCGTGAAGACTTAAGTGATGAGGCTTACGCATTCCTGCGCCGAGCAGACGCCAACATCGGTGAGAAAGACACGGCAATTGGCAACGAAGCGTCCCTGTTCACTATGCTCGACGAGCAACTTGGCAAGATTGAGCGCGGTGAGGAAGGGGTATACGGTGAAGGGGCTCCGACTAAACGTGCTGAAACTACCGCTCGTGGTGGAGAAGGTAAGGGCGCTATGGCTGAGGCTTTACGCGAGTCAGGCGCAGCTTTGCCTTCTACGGTTACGGGACTTCCCGGTAGCGTAACTACGCCTACGGCGGCGGAAAAAGTTAGTAGCGGTTTTGCTGGAAGAACGTACAACCTCAGTGATAGTGAAAGAACTAAAGCGCTTGCTAAAGTTAGAAAAGAAAAATATGAACAGCTTGTTGGCGAAGGCGTTCCTAAAAATGAAGCGGCGCGTCGAGCCAGTTTAATTAAGCAAGAAGATGTTGCACAAGGCGTTATGACTAGCGCCGGGCCAACTGTTGTGGGCGTACGGGGTCGTGCTGAAACGGCCCCCGCAATGAATGCTGACCAAGCGCTCAAAGCAGCTATAGCAGCAAACCCTAAAGCCGCACAGCAAGCTAATGTCCAAAGAGCAGCAAAGCAACTTGAAAATATCGGAACAATGCGCGGGCCAAGCGCCAAAGCCAAACCACTGTCTCTGCCACGAGAACTGGAAACGCACCTGCGGGTTAAAGAAGAACTAGCGCAGTCAGAAAAAGACATTGACCAGATGTCCCTTTTTCCTGAGAAGGAAGTACCCACAACCGCACTGGGCCGCGCTACCCCCGGTATGTTCCGCCGTTTTCTTGACAGCAAAATTGTTAAAGAGATGCGCGAAGCTGAAGCACGCACCAAAGTACATAAGCAGCAAGCGCCAAAGGTCACGTACTACTTTGGCTTAATCAATGAACTGGAAGCCAAGCTCAACGCATTGGTTACAGAATCTGACTTGCGCGGCACAGCCAAGAGTATCCTCAAAGACAACGACGACGTTGTAGCCTTGCTCCAGCAGTACGGCAAACTTAAAGCCGACCCGATGTTCAGCAGCATACTTGCTATGACATCGGTGGACAACGAAAAAGAAATCAAAGCGCTCACCCAAGATGTAGCCGTATACACAAAGACTCTGGCTGAGTTGGACAAACAAGCTGCTGAGGCAAGGCAAGCGGTTGCTAAACGTAAAGAGCAAATTGACAGACTAAATAAAATGCTGTCAGGCGTTGCCCCGCTGGAAACAAAACTGGAAGCGGCAACTGCGCAATTAAGGGAGCTTCAGAAAAAGGGAGCCGCACCCGCACCAGAGAAAACGCAAGCGTACAAAAACGAAATTGCAAGTCTCAAACGCCAGATAGAGTCCAAACTTGGGTTTGGTGAGATTGGGTATGAAGCCCCCGCGTTTGTTTTTGGGCAGGAAGACACCCAAACAATAGTGATGTTTGAGGCAGCGCTTAAAAAAATTAAAGACAACCGCGTCTTGGTAGACACGCTTCAGCGGCAAAACAAAAAACTACGGCAAGAGATGTCGCAGTTTAGTAAGCTGCGCACAACGGCAGAAAACACACAGGCAATGCTGGCAGACTTGCGCAGCACGCTAAATAGCGTGTCTAAAACGCAAGACAACATTGACAAGATACCTGCGGTCATGGATGCACAAAAGACCCTGTGGGATTTAGAACATAGTGGCAAAGACCCCGAAGTGTTGAAAAAGGAAATTGCTCAAGCGCAGGTTGACTTGCGTAATGCCGTTGTTGCCAAAGAGGAAGCAGACGCAGCAAGTAAAGAAGCTGCCAAGAGCCCTTCCACTAAAGCATACGAACAAGCTGCCGCTGCGGTTAAAAAACGCCGTGCAGGTATTGAGGCTCAACTTGCTACGCTGCGTGACCAAGCACGGGCACAGCGCACAAAAGAAGAAAACGTCCGACTGTATGGAGCAAAACAAAAAACTGCTTTGCCGGGCGGCATTTCTGTAGCGCCAATAACGTCAACAACGTACGCAGGCAAAGTACAAAACCAAATCACCAATGCGGCAATGGACAACATTGACGCGATTGAAAAAGAAATTAACGAGCTAAAACAAGAACTAGAAGACAAACAAAAAGAAGGTCTTCCCGGCAAGCCACAGCAAATGCAAATTATGCGTTTGGAATCTGCGCTGCAAGAAGCCAACGAGTTTTACAACGAGCAACTAAAGACCGAAGGTATTGCCAAGTCCAACAAAGAGTACGCAAAACAAATCCTTGCGTGGCCTTTAAAGAAGTTGAAGCTGGAATTGGGCACGCTGGAAAACCAAGCCAATGCGTTGGAAGACAAAGTTAAAGCAGCGCGGGCGGAGTCTCTGTCTCATTTTGAAAAACAAAAGGCTAAAGAAGCAGGGCTAGTTACGTTTGCCAGCCTGCCACCCGGCAAGTACCCTGAAGTCAGCAAAGTAAAAGTATCGCAGTTGATACCAAGTGAACGTAACAAAACACCGGGGGGCGCACGTTCCAGCCCCGTCTTTGCTTTTAAAGGGCAGGGCGCTGCTTTCCGGCAAACGGAAATACTCCGGCTCAAACGCGACTCAGTTGCGCAGCGGATAGAGCAAGTGGAAGCCTTGGAGCGCCAAGGTAAAACGGCTGAAGAAACAGAGACACAAGCGCCTCAACGCAAAGCATCGGAGCGCGGCAACGTAGCCCCATCAAGTGTGACGCGCACTGGCCCCGTGACACGCGGCGTAACCAGCAACGTGGCTAAACTGACCGAGAGCAAGCGCTCAGGCAGACCAATAAGCAATAGGCAGCAACAACTAGAACGGTTGCAAGCCAACATAGACGCGGCGCAGATAAAAGCCAACGAGGCAGCAATTAACTGGAAAAAAGCAACCGAGGCGTATGAAGCATCAAAAGGCCAGCCTGCGCAAGTTAGGGAAGACGCAAAGGCTGCGTACGAAGCAGCGGACAACAGGTTGGAAATTAGCCGCAGTAATCTTGATGCAGCAAAAGCACTGCTTGAAGCCGAAGACATTACAAAAGAGCAACAGGAAAAACTTGGTGCAGTATCTGAAGCTACTCAAACGTTTGAAAACGTAACAAACGAGCGTCTTGACTCAAGCGAAAGCAACCCTATCCCAAAAAAGACTCCAGCGGTTCTTTCACCCACTGTTAAGAAAACTGCCAAAGAAAGCCCAAAACTTTCTCAACAAGATATTGACGATGCGGTTGCAGCTAAAGGTAGGCAGATCGACAAAAAATATGGCACAGAAATGGACACATCTAGTCCATACCACGGAAAGACATACGCCGAAGCAGCGCGTATTGCCGCAGAAAAAGCACGCAACCCACTTAGCAAAAAATTGTTTGACATCCTTGCGGAAGTCCTCGGTAACGCTTACTCGGATGACATGCATGGGCGCGTATACGTGACGTCAAAAAAAGGCATTGAAAAATCAGCCGACGGAAAAGAACGCCCTGTAGCGGGGCACTACAACCCCGCACAAAACTACGTTTTAACTATTTCTACAGCAGGATCACCGCACGCAACCAAAATTTTGTTGCATGAGTTATTGCACGCTGCAACATCTCGTGGGTTATACACAAACAACGCTTTTAATGCACGGGTTGAGCATTTAAAAAATACCGTAGAAAAGTGGTTGCAAACACCAGAAGGAAAAAAATATTTCCGCGCTAATAAAGTTGCGTTGGTTGGGTTTACTACTAAAGGCGTGTACGGACTTACTAATACGCACGAGTTTTTAGCAGAAACTTTTTCGCACAAAGGTTTTCAAGATTTACTTGACCAGATTCCTTCTGAAACACCCAATAAATCTGTGTTGTCGCGTCTGGTTGATGTTTTTGCTGGTTTCTTCCGGTTCTCCAAACCTAAAGAACGATCTTTGCTCAACGATGCTTTGGAAATTACCGAAGAAGCGTTTGCGGAAAACAAACCGTTAAATGAAATGCAACGGTGGCAAAAAACAAGGGAGACCAACGAAGTACTTAACGCGCCAGATTACGCCTCGGACGACGCCCTGTCCGAACTGGCACGGGATACCGTTGCGCAGGACAAGACCTTCTTTGAAAAACTTGGCGGCAACAAGATGCTCCAGTTTGAACAGAACACAGTCGATATGCGTGCGGGGTTGAGTAAGGCTATGGAGCTTGGGGCCAAGCAGCTTGGCGACTCTCGCCTGTTCCAGCAAGCTATGTACAGCGTGCGCAAAGCTGACCAGAAGATGCCGCTTGTGCTGGCGGCTCTGAGCGATGGCCCGTTGGAGACGTACACCGATGACAAGGGTTTCAAGGGTGTGCGTACCACCAACGCCAACAGCGCCAAGGATATCTTTGCATCTGTCTCTGACATCCCTGACCGTTACGGCGACGGGAAAGCCAAGATGGGGCTGGCAACGGCTTACATGATTGCGCAACGTGCTGCCAACAAAGGGTTGACCAAGCTGGACTTGGGGGCGCTGGGGGTTACGCAAGAAAAATTGGATGCTGCCATGCGGCAAGTGGACTCCGACAAGCAGCTTAAAAATGCACTGGAGCGAACCCGCAATCTGTACAACAAGTACAACGAAGGCATGATCCGCTTCTTGGCATCGACAGGCGCTATCACCAAGAAGGAGGCCGACAGTTACCTGAAAGAAGGTGACTACGTTCCTTACTACCGCGTCAACGACAACGGTATTGCGCAGCTTGTGCTTGGTGGGGACAAGACCATCACCATTGGCGACATCCGCCACCAGCCGTACCTTGCCGAACTCAAAGGCGGCGAAACCAAAATACTGCCGCTGGACAAGTCACTACCGCGCAACACCATGCTATTGGTGGACATGGCTATGACCAACATGGCTACCCGCAATGTAGCCTACGCTATGCAAGCTGCGGGTAAAGGCCAAGGGGAGTTTAGCGCCCGTACAGGTAAGGTCACGGACTTGATGTCAATCAACCGGGGCGATGGGCCAACTGACCCCAGCGTTATTCGCTGGAAACAAGAAGCTGACCCCAACAAGCCCGACGACAACGGTAAGCGTTGGCTGCGGGTGCAGACTAATGACACAGTATTTGGTGGCATCCCCGCTGAGCTTATTGTCAAGAGCCTTGAGGGCGCAAGCTTGACGCTGCCCGCGTTTCTGAAGCTGGGCTCCATAGCCGGGGACTTCCTTCGCGCTGGTGTGACGCGCACCCCGGTCTATCTGTTGCGCCAGTTGTTCCGTGACCCGTTTGCGGCTGCGGCTACCGCTGGTTTGGACTACGGCCCACTCAAAGCCATCTACAAGGCGGGTAGTGAGTACCTGAAGATGAACACCGGGCAGAGCGAAACTGCCGCCAAGCTGTTGGAAAAGGGTTTGATACAAAGCGGCATCTTCACTGGCGACCCGGATGACCTTTCCAAGTTTGCCTTGCAGCTTGCAAGTGGCAAAGACATGAATGCGTTTGAAAAATTCTTTGCAATGGCTGACCGCCAAGCAATGAAAGCAGACGCCGCTACACGAGCGTTGGTATACGACAACGCAATTGCCAATGGCTTGTCCGAAGTCGAAGCTGACTTTGCCGTCATGGAGTCGATGAACTTTCACAAGCGCGGCATGGCCCCCGGCATCCAATACGCCAGCCGCCTGATACCTTTCTTCAACTCACAAATCCAAGGCTTGAACGTGTTGTTCAAAGCAGCCTCGGGCAACATGCCTTTTAACGAGCAACTGAAGATTAAACAAAAGTTCTACAACAACGCCATGCTGCTCATGGGTACTGGCCTTGCCTACGCCATGCTGATGGACGACGACGAGTACTTCAGAAACGCCAAGCCTAGAGACAAGTACAGCAACTTCTTTGTGCATGTACCCGGCATGGAAGAGCCGCTGAAGCTACCAATTCCGTACGAGTTTGGTTGGTTTTTCTCCGCTGCCGTGGCGGCTGCGGATGCTATGAAGGCTGAGACAGATGGGCCACAGCAGCTACGGGCGCTGCGTGATATGTTTGTGGGCGCTATCCCCGGCTCCTCGTCTTTGGGCGTGCCGCAGATCGTCAAGCCATTGGCAGAAGTTTACACAAACAAAAACTTTTTCTCGGGGTTTGAAGCAACGCCGTTGGAGTCTGCGCGGTTGCAAAAGCTGTCCCCTGAAGCACGCTACTACGCCAACACGACTGAGCTTGCCAAGCAACTGAGCAAGATAGCCCCTGTCCTGTCGCCAATTCAGATCGAGCACCTTGTGTCTGGCTACCTTGGCTCTTTGCCTTTGATGGCAGCAGCGGCTACCGACAGCCTATTTAAAACTGGCGAAACCGTTGAAGCGCCTACCCGCAGGCCATCGGAGATGCCGTTGATTGGTAGTTCTTTCCAACGCAAGTACGGCGGGGAGGATGCTGATGTGGTGTACAAGCTGGCTACCGATGCGTTGCAAAAGAAAGCGACATTTGATAACTACCGCAAGACCGGCAAGCTCGAAGATGCCAAAGAGTTCCTTGCCGACCACCGCGCTGAAATCATGGTGGCTCCGATGGCAATGCAGTATGAGAAGTTCATGGGCACGCTGCGCAAGCAAGAAGAAATTATCCGGGGCTCCAACATACCAGCGGATAAAAAACAAGAGCGCATCGACCAGCTTAACAAGCAACGTCAGTTACAGTCTGAACGCTACGTGCAGGCAATCAAACGGGCCGAGGCGGCAAGCGGTAGAACCACACCCCAGTAAGGCCGCTGCGGATACCGGCTTGCGCTTTGGCATCAAACAGG
>Ga0114978_10000971_pt1 | contig 24062 bp, 38 predicted proteins | sample S_140212_EF_Meta_FD_87027 | JGI IMG/M metagenome (GOLD analysis project Ga0114978, IMG submission 87027) | Freshwater microbial communities from Lake Simoncouche, Canada to study carbon cycling - S_140212_EF_MetaG | ecosystem: Environmental > Aquatic > Freshwater > Lake | place: Lake...
GACCAACTACCTATAGACCCTGACAATTTTGCCGGCTTTCATAACTTGCCACGTAAACTAGAGGCACGTAGAACTATGTTGCGAGGACAATGGCCGCAAGGTGGTTGTCAATATTGTCAGCGTATTGAATCGGCAGGCGGCACTAGCGATCGTATGTATCAGTTTAATAGTGGCCGGGAAGGAGAATTGCCGCCACCAGAGTTAAGCACTGACCCCGTTGCTATAGAAGTAACTCCCACTATACTAGAAGTGTACTTTAATAATACTTGTAACATGAGTTGTGTATACTGTAACAGTTGGTTGAGCACCAAGTGGGAAGAAGAGAATAAAAGATTTGGTGCGTTTCATCAAGGAGACGTTAAGTTTGGTTATCCTGTTAAAAATAATCCCAATTACGAACGTATGCTTGCAGACTTCTGGAAGTATCTAGAAGATCGAGGCCGCCATATACGTTACTTTCAAGTGTTGGGTGGAGAACCTTTCTTTCAACCTGAACTAGATACCTGTATAGAATTTTGGGATACGCACCCTAATCCTGATTTAACATTTAACATTGTCACTAACTTAAAAGTTAATCCTAAAAAGTTTCGCAAGTATATAGATCGTTTTGAACGTATGGTTGCTGATCAGCATATTAGAAAATTACAGATGTCGTGCAGTCTAGATTGCTGGGGCAAAGAACAAGAATATGTCAGGCAAGGATTAGATTTAACAGAGTGGCAAGAAAATTTTGAGTACATGTTAACTAAAGATTGGATACAGTTATCTATTAATTCAACTATTACCGGATTAACTATTAAGACCATGCCTGAGTTCATTGAAAATCTAGTACGTTGGAATCAAGTTCGCCCTAAAGACAAAACCATACAGTACAGCTTTATGAGTGCTGTACAACCTGTACAAATGATGCCAGACATATTTGGACCAGGTGCATTTGATCAAGAGTTTGAACAGGTGTTAGAACTTATGCCCCGGGATAGTAGCAGAGAACACTTAGCGGGTGTATTTAAACAAATTAACAGTAAAACAAGAGATGTAAAACGTATTAATGATTTAAAAGTTTATCTAACTGAATTAGATAGGCGTAGAAATACTAACTGGAAGGAAACATTTCCTTGGTTAGATCAAGAGTGGACATAAGGAGATAAACATGTCACGTATATTAATAATGGGATTACCTGGATCAGGCAAAACAACCTTTGCCGGCAAACTAAAAGAGTATTTAGAAGCACATGGCGAAATGAGTTATAGTCGTGCATTGATGCAGGACACTAACTTAAATTGCGAAGTAACTTGGTTTAATGCCGACGACATTCGCCGCAAGTATAACGATTGGGATTTTAGCAATGAAGGACGCATACGTCAAAGTATTCGTATGTTTCAGTTTAGTATGGAAGCGCAGGGCGATTATGTTATTTGTGACTTTGTGTGTCCATTGGTTGAAATGCGTAATAACTTTAAAGCAGACTGGACTATCTGGATGGATACAATTGATAGCGGACGCTTTGAAGATACCAATAAAGCATTCATTCCACCTGACCACTACGACTTTCGTATTACAGAACAAGATGCAGACAAGTGGGCTTCTTATGTGGGCAAACGTATTGTTAAACAGCAACGTCGTCCGCAATTTGACTGGCGTAAAGAAACTGTGCAAATGCTAGGACGTTGGCAACCGTGGCACAAAGGACATCGTGCGCTGTTTGAACGCCTATTAGAAAAGACAGGACAAGTTATTATTCAAGTGCGTGATGTACAAGGATGGCAAGGCTCAAACCCTTTTGAAGTAGAAAAAGTCAAAGGCTTTATTAGACGTGACCTTGATCCTTTATATCAAGGCCAGTACGATATACAAGTAGTACCTAACATTGTACACATTGGATGGGGTCGTGGCGTTGGCTATACATCAGGAGAAGAAACGTTTGATGAGTCAATTACAGACATCAGTGCTACAAAAATTCGTGAAGAAATGGGATTGAGATGAGTGATACACCAGTTCGGAGTTTTGCCAAAGCAGTTAGTTGGCGAGTAACTGGTACTGTAGATACGTTTTTAATAGCTTGGCTAATAACAGGGCAACCTGTTATTGCCTTAAGTATTTCAGCAGTAGAAGTTCTTACAAAGATTATTTTATTTTGGTTCCATGAGCGTGTATGGAACCGCATTGGCTGGGGGCGACAGGAATAGCTTGTCTGGTATTCAAGTCTACTGAGTGCGGCTTGTCAAACTCATAGAACCGACTGATGTCGTGAAATCCTTTGATCAAGTGTTGCCATTCTCGACGCAGTACTGTTCCTGAAGTAAACAACTTATAGTTATGATCTAATATAGGTTGCATACTTAACAGCATGTGCATTAGGTCTTCTTCACTTAGTGCTTTAAGTTTATTTAAAATTTCTGTCACAGCCCGCATACGCTCAATAGGATCGCTAATAGCATCATATCCTTCGTCCCAGAAATCGCCAAAAGTAATAAATCCATAGTCACGTAGGTATTGTAAATTGCCCTGACATCCTAACAGGATGAATGGCATCCTGAGTGCAATAGGCTTAAAGATTTTTTCAGTTAGGTGTGTTTTCTTTTGCCAGTAACAAGTTTCTGTTACTACAAACAAAAAGCTACTCATTAATTCTTTAGTGGGAGTCAACAACATACTTTGATTAGGTATAGCTTCACCCTCAAAGTCAATACGCAGGTCTGGCATTGCGGCAATGTTGGTAATAGCTTCTTCAACTAATGCCGGGTCTAGATTTAAATTGTCAATGCCCTTGCGTAGATTTTCATCATACATGCCGCCGTCGGGGCAATCTTTGCTGTAACTAACATAGCCAAAGTCAAGTAGATCGTTTTTGTACAGTTCGTTAATAAACAAACTGCGATATACTCGCTCATTGCTGGTTAATCGATTAAGGGTAATATAAATGCTTTTGAGTTGTCTTTCAGCTACGGGTATAATGTTAGGATCAAACTCACACCCGCGGTACCAGTCGCTTGCGGCAAAGATATGAAAGAAGTAATCCATGTGTGCAAAACCAAAACGTTCGCATATGATATCTTTTTCTTTGCTGTCACGTTCGGTGCTAACTAATATATGTGGTCCCACAGTATTGTGTTTAATGTAAGCAAACAGTTCTTGGTTGTATGTTGAATGCAGTGGCTCTTGATCATAAAATATAAACAATGGACCGCGACGATTGGGAGGATCAATATCATTCCTGATAATTTCTATGTTTTCTGGTTGAGTTGATCCAAAAGGATGTAGGTAAAGTACCCTGGCATCTGCTATAATGTCTTTTAGATACGAGTATACGTTATTATAATGATGAGCAATATTATACATGTTTGATGTTTTCTATTATGGGCCTAAGCCTAATCTATTTGAATTTGAGCAACCTGCTGACAGCTTAGAAGCTGCCGCGGCATTAACTAGAACTGGCTACTACTGGTATATTTATGGGGGCAATGATTACTCAAACTTTGATTTTGATTATAAAGCATTACCCTGGCAAAGTCAATACACGCACTCGTGGCCCAATCAATGGTACCAATATGGCGGTACATATCTAGCACATCCAGATACTGTAGCCAATGATGAATATCATTTTCACGAGCAAATGGTTCCAGTAAAACCCAACAAAAATAAGTTTAAAGTTTTACGTGATGTAGAATTTGATTGGTCTTGGGAACCGCACCCGCTGGACCCACCTTACATATATGTGTTTGGTAATCAGTGGTATCCTGGTGAGCGTATGCCCACAGTAGAATATCACGCACCAGGTGCTCGAGAACGCAAGTACTTAGACTATCCACGTGCTACACTACCTGAACGACATGATAACCATTGGCATACTCTAATAGACTGCGAGTGGGATTACTCGTGGGTGCCCGACCCACACGACCCACCGTACATATATGTATTTGGTAATCAACACTGGGCAGGTGAGCGTAGTGCTAGTGTAGAGTATCATGTGCCTGGCGCAACTGAGCGCAAATTTATACAAGACTTACGTGCTGAACTAGGTACATTAGATATATTCTTCCTGGACAAGGGTAACGACACAGCACAAACACGTTTTGAAAAACTACAGGCTGTGTATCCTGCCGTAGTCAAAGTACGCTACATCAACAGCTTGTTAGACACTATACACAGATGTACTACTAAAACCAAAACTAATCGTTTCTGGGTCATCAGCAGTGAGTACGACTATACTGGCTTTGACTTTAGCTGGCAACCAGAGCCATGGCAACAAGGCATGACACATGTATTCCCTAGCCAACATCAAAAATGGTCTGATACATTCTTAATTAACAAGTGGGAATTTGAACGACACGAAGTTTGGGCCAAGAATTTAGAAGAGTTTCCTAACTTAAACTTTGTCGCCAATCAAACAGTCGTCAAGCCAGACAATACCTATAACATTTACTATGTTGATCATGGCAATCCAGGTAGCCAAGAACAGTATACTGCATTACGCGAACGATTACTCACAGACATTGTCAAGACACGTTTTGTACACAACTATCTAGATACCTTTAAACGTATTATGTCTACTGCTACCACGGAATACGTATGGATTATTAACAGCATCTGTGAGTATTCGTTATTTGATTTTACCTGGGAACCTGAGCCGTGGCAAAGTGAAATGATTCACGTATTCCCAAGTGATAGGCAAGACCGTGGAGACACGTTCCGTATACATGTAGAATCGTTCAAACAGCAAATGATTGATTTGGAATTACTAGATTGGTTTAATGTTATCAACTACTGCGACGACCAATCAGTACATAGAAAGCCCATACCAAGACATCGTTATTATACAGATGACCTAGTGACTGAAATTAAAAACTACAATTTTGAAACTCCTTACGTGCTATTTACTAACCAACCAGATTTACACATAGGCATTGCCCCTTGCTTATGGAGTCCAAAAGACCGAGTTGTAATGCGTTGTAGTCGTGCAGGTGCTACTGCGATAGTACCCCGAGATATCAAGGCCAATTTGCGTACACAAATATACGATTATCCTTACATTGAGGTGTCGAATTACCAAGTTAACGACTACTTATCCGCCGGTAGATTCCCACAGTTGGACATAGTATTCATTAGTAATGGAGAACCAGACGAGCAAAAATGGTATGAGCATACTTGCTATATGAGCAACAATGATGTAAAATGGGTACGTGGAATAAATGGACGAGTTGCCGCTTATCAAGAAGCCGCACGTCAAAGTGAAACTCCTTGGTTCTTTGCTGTGTTTGCTAAACTAGAAGTTCTGGGCGGGACATTTGATTGGTTTTGGATGCCGGACTATTTTCAAGAACCTAAACACTATATCTTTAATGCACTTAATCCTGTAAATGGATTAGAGTACGGACACCAGGGTATGATTGCTTACAACAAGAATTTAGTGCTGGCCAACAACACGCCTGGCATTGACTTTACCCTGACACAGCCGCATGAGTCGGTGCCTATACTGTCCGGCATAGCACATTTTAATCAAGATGCCTGGATGACATGGCGTACAGCATTCCGCGAAGTGGTTAAACTAAAATATTTTATGTCTACCGAGCCTACTGTAGAAACTGAACATAGACTCAATGTCTGGTGTACAAAAGCAGAAGGCAACTATGCCGATGATTGTTTAGCCGGAGCCAAAGATGCTGTGGCCTATTATAATGAAGTTGGGGGAGACTACGAAAAGTTAAAACTCAGCTTTGAGTGGGCCTGGTTGCGCGAAAGATTTAATGCAAGTACGCAACAATAGATTCTACTACATGTTCTACTTCGCTGTCTGTTAGTTCAGGGTAGATAGGTAAACTCAAACACTCTCTAGTAAAAGCACTTGAGCCACGCATAGAATCAGTGGCGTAATCTATGTGATCCCAACCTACAGCGTGTTCAAACAGGGCTTTGTTATAGTGTATCCTTGTTTCAATGCCCTTGCTTTGTAAGTGTGTTTGTAATCCATGACGCTCAGTCAAGCGTATAACAAACTTATGCCATGAATGTTCTACATCTTGCCCCGGCAATGGTATATCAAAATAATCAATTAGTTCTTCAACATAAAAATTGGCAATTTCTGTGCGACGTTGTTGCCATTGATCGAAGTACTTTAACTTGACTAACATCTGGGCACAGTCTGCTTCTGACATTTTGCTGTTAGTACCTGGGTAGTCGTGATTGTATTCTTTGCCATTGTTACGCAAATCTAATACCAATGCCGCGGCATGAAGATCATCTGTTAAGACCATGCCGCCGGATCCGTAATTGCTTAGATTCTTTGTAGGGTCAAAACTTAATACACTGATATCGCCCAGCTTTCCACTGGGCACTCCTTGGTATGTAGCACCAAACGATTGTGCGGCATCCTCAATGATTTGTATATCGTCATTGAAGAATTTGGCAATGTTTTGTAACTTATAGTAGTCTAAGATATTGCCAAACAAGTTAACGTACATGATTGCCGCAATGTTTCCATTCATAGCATAGTCGATACTGTCTATGTCTAGTAACACACGTTCGTCTACGTCGCAAAACACAGGTTTATTTTTAGCCATCAATACACTATTAATGGTAGCAACAAAACTAACACCGGGAATCATAATCTTTTGATCTTCCAATCCCAGAGCCTGTTGTGCAAATATAAGAGCCTGTGTGCCAGAGTTTACTGCTACAGCATACTGACGTTGACAACGTTTTGCTATTTGAAGTTCAAACTCTCGAGTATACACACCGTCTAATACTTGTCCCGAACGGTACACGCGGTCAGTGGCATCTAACAGTTCATCTCGTAATACAAGATACTGTTTTTTTAATCCAAAGAATTCTATATCAAATTTTGTCATGCCAATATGGTGATTCAGTAAACCATCGATAATATTTGTTGAAGCCTTCCTCAACTCCCACCGCAGGCCTGTATCCCAGGACCTGAACGGCACGCTCAATACTTAATCTTCCACGTGATGGAAAGTCTAAGTCCTTGCCGCGTATTTCTATAGTGCCGCTACCTGCTATACGAATAATAAGTTCTGCGGCTTCTGTAAGATTGTGTGTATATGGATCACTGCGAGTAATATTGAAAACTTGGTTGTTGGCTTCTGATTTAGTTGCACACAACACAATACCTTGTGCAGTATCTTCTACATAGGTAAAATCCAATACTTCTCCGGCACCGTTAACTTTAAGTACACGACCTTGTATAGCAGATAGCATAAACTTACTGACCACACGATCGTTAACATCATACTCACCGTACACAGCACTGGGACGAACGATAACATGATCAAAGCAACCACGACGTGTGTAATCTTCAACTAATTTCTCGCCCATGTATTTCATAATGCCATATTGTCCAATTGGGTCGCATACAGCATCTTCAGTTACGCCATTAAAAAAGGTACCGTAGACCATACTGCTACTTACATAAACAAACTTGGGAATTTTATAGCGTTTGGTAAGTTCTAATAGATTAACCAATCCAGTACCCATTACTTCTGCACCCCACACAGGGTCAGCACTGACTACTTTTTGTCTTGGAAAACTGGCTAGATGTATAACTGCATCTGTTTTAGATGCAAAATTACCGAAGAATTCTTTAACACGTTCATGCCCACATAAATCTATGTGATGTACACTAGCATCAATGCGTCTTGTTCTAGCATCGTATAGATACGCTAATTCATCTTTTGGCACAAAACCATAATCAGTTACGTTGTCTAAAATAAAACAATCATGACCTTGCGCTTCTAACTGACGTACTACATTATGCCCAATGAATCCAGCACCACCAGTTACAATGAATTTCATACTGCCATCTCAGCTCGAATTGCATCGTGTGATTGATAGCCCACAAGTTGAATATCACTCATGGTAAACTGGGCGATATCTCGTACAGTCTTATTAAGGAAAAGTTGTGACGCAGGTAATGGTTCACGGGTTAATTGTTCTTTTACCTGCTCTACATGATTTAAGTATATGTGTGCGTCGCCTAAGCAGTGAACAAACTCCCCCACATCTAAGTCACACAAATGAGCTATAATATGTGTAAGCAAACTATAGCTCGCGATGTTAAAAGGTACACCTAAAAACATGTCACAACTTCTTTGGTACATCTGACAACTTAACTTTCTGTCGTTACTAACATAAAACTGTGCAAAAGCATGGCACGGCGGCAGGGCCATTTGATCTAGTTCACCGGGGTTCCATGCGGATAGTATGTGTCGTCGTCCGTGTGGTTCTTTCTTAATACCTTCGATTAACTTGGTTAATTGATCGGTTTCTTTAATATGCAGGGTGCCACCGCGATTGAAACGATTACCAAAATCATCTTGATAAGTTTCTTTCTTATGCTCAACTGGTGTGCGCCAATGGCGCCACTGTACTCCGTACACACGACCTAGGTCGCCATCAAATTTAGCCTTGGGTTTCCAGTAGTCAGCTAGAGCATTTGGAGTCCAGATAGTAGTCTTGCCATCTGCTGTACCATGAGTAATTTCTGCTAGCCTACGTTCATCGCCTGAGCCTTCAATCATCCATAATAACTCGCCCACACAGGCACGCCATGCTAGTTTTTTAGTAGTTATTGCGGGAAATGATTCTGCTAGATTGTATCGCTGTTGCATACCGAACAGGCTAATAGTGCCCACACCGGTACGATCGTCTTTGACTTGACCTTGCTCAAGTACTTGTTTTAATGCGTTTAAATAAACCTTCATATGTTGTAAATACCGATTGAAAATCTTTGCTGACGCTTGCACCTGTTTGGCGAAGTCCCGATAAAAACTCTTTTAAGTTAATCCTTGTATCTACTTTATACGAACCTTTGATGTGTGTCAAGTACACTTTGTCCAAGACTGGTTTAGCTTCAAATAACAGTTCAACTCCCCCGATAACAAATATCTGTTTGGTTGGATGTCTGGCTTCTATTTCAAGTAGCTCATCTTGTATATTACCGCTAAATGGATTAGCGTACATAACAGGACGATGTGTGGCAACATATACAGTACGGTTAGGTAAAGGCTTGGGCATTTTTGGATCGTCCCAAGTCCGACGTCCCATTACTACTACATTGCCTTCAGTTAGGTGTCGAAAGTGTGCCAGGTCTTCGGCATTGTGGGACCATGGCAATGAGCCATTGAGCCCCATACCTCCAAAGAAGTCGGCAGCAAATACAGCATTAATCATAAGTTCTTTAGTAAATTATCTGTGAAAGGTTGTATTACTTTTGCTACGCTGTCCACACTGATATGAAAGTCAACATCTTTAATGATATCATCCAGTGCTTCTAGTTTAGCATTTATTACTTCTTCGACTACAGCAGGATCAGCGCCTTCTTCTAACATCTCGGCGATGTTAACATCGACACTGGTTCCATCTTTAAGATTTACTGTAATGTAGCGTAATACACCAATTGGAACTTGCTCTTTTTTAACTTCTTTGAGCAAGGCTTCCCATTTGGCTTTAGTGTTTAAATTAAGCCGCTTGCTTTTTGGCTGGCGTGGCTTTTTTGGCTCTTGTTTTGGCATTTTTCGCAGGTGTTAGTGATCTTGCTTCTTCTGTCAATCGTTTAGCTTCGGCTAATAATTGCTCGGCTTGTTTTTGCATAGCGTCAGCTTGTTTTAAACGATCTGCTGCCAAATCATCATCAGACAATACACCTTTAATATATGCGGCAGCACTTGCAGTACTGTCAACATCAATATTGGTACGACTTAGATTTTGATTGTTTGGTGGCATACCAACTTCACGACCTTCGCGAACTTTTTTCTTGCCTGTGTAACCTGCGTCTCTATCAATGTCAGATAGACGCTTGACTGCTTCTTCACCTTTTTCCATTTCGTCTAAGATGCTGTTTAGTTCATCTAATCGAACAGAGCTTTTAGCAGTAGGAGTAATCAATACTTGGCTTGTTGGAACCTTCTTGATAAATCCTTCGCGATGCAATACTTCTAATGCATTGCGTCCGTCGCCCATAACGGTACGGAATAATACATCGCTAAAGTCTTTGGCGTTTTGACCAATTGTACTTTCCAATGCTTTCATTACTTCGTCGTGAATCATACGTGGTAATGTATCGCTGTATGATAACAAGCACATATGGTCTTCACCGGGTGTCTTGCGCCATAGAACGACAACTTTTTTGCTGTTGTGTTTACCGACATGTTTAATCATTTTAATTTCCTTTATTATTCAGCGGCAGGTGCTTGAGCATCTGCGCCTGCTTCACTAGCTGGCTGTAGTGCGCCACTTTGTTGCAGGAACTTAACTAAACGTTCATACAAACCACCAACCTGAGTCATCTCTTCTGGCTTAATGGCACCACGTGTGCTTGCTAATTGAATTACTTGTGCGGCCAGCAACAAGTCAGCTAATTGTAGCTGTACTGGTTGTTCTGTTGCAGGCTCGCTGGCTTGTTGTTCTACTTGGTCTGACATAGTATCTCCGGTGTAATAATCTATGCATATATTTACTACCTGTAGCCAGACCGGAAATTTTTTTTTAGAACAAATCGAAATCGTGTTTGTTAATTTGATCCAAAATTAAGCCAAACATACTGGCTTCTCCTGGGATTTCGAACGCTGCACATTTTGAGAAATTAACGTGATTGTTTGAGTCTTTGATGTAGTAATCCCCAAACCAAAAACGCCCAGAAAGATTCGCCCAAATCCAATCCTGGATGACCTTTTCTGGACCTTTGAGTTCAAACTCAACTCGGGCAAAATGGGGAGGACAATGATCTACTTGCCTGAGTCCAAATACTGCTAGCGGATTAGGTTCACCGTACTTGAGCATTGTGCTCCTCGATCTTAGTACGAGTTTCGTCACTGAGCTCGCCTTCAATCATTGTATATTTGGTATTGCCTTGTTTAATTTCAGGCAAAGTAATACGCTCTTTAAGTAGATCTTCTGCATCGCGCACAAACACTTCTGTGACGTTGTACTGTTTGGTGTACTGTGCAATTTCCACACTACGCATAAGATCGTCTAAGGTATTCTCTAACTTGAGCATACGAATCTGTAAGTCCAATGCCAGCTGACGTGCGGCCTTGGGTTTAAGTTTTGTCGGGTCCTGAAATTCCATCTTCTGTCTCTCCATATTTAATTGCCTCAATAGTTCCTGTACCTTCTAAATCTTTGACAAACTGTGCAAAGATACCGGAAGTATATCCACTCATGCCCTGCATGTGTTTACCGCATTCGTAAATACTACCACTGTGATTGATAAACTCATAGTGATGTTCGTGCTCAATAGTTTCGGTAATACCCGAACTCAGTTTCCATCGATCACTACCTAAGTAACCACCAAACCAACTTGCTAACACCTTGCGATTAACTTCGTCGCTGTTGTTGTACTTTAATTCCACAACGACCCAAAGGTCTGGTCTATAAAGGTTGTTCATTTTGCTCTCTCTGCAATATCTTTGTACCCTGCCCAAGATGGGTGAATACCGTCTGGTTGTAATCGTGTAATAGGTAATACTGTATCACCGTAAGATTTAGCAATCTCATGTACAATGCTTTGAATCCGTTCAATTGGTACATTGCTGGCTTTTAAATTACCAGCCGGCAACACCCAATATACATTTTTAGCACCTACACGTTGACGCATTTCAAACAGTTCATCATAGGTCTTTACACCATTATGGTCATTTGAACCTAGACTGATAATAACTGTATCAGCATAGAACGAACCTTTATACATGCGATTAAACTGCCAGGTGTTAATACCGCCTTTGCCTTGCAGTTCGCAATGAGGCGCAAACATCTTAGTACCTACTGCAATACTATCACCAACAATAAGACATTCTAACACTTTATTCTCCAAATTAACTCTGTAAGGTATCCCACATTAGCGTGGGATCGTTTTTTGGTACTGTAGCTATAGGTTCAATCCAACGGGATTTTAACGCCAACATAACATAGTCCCTGACCTGTTTTGGACAGTCAGCATTGATCTGAATGCCCGCACGACTTGCTACATACAAAGACCCTATTAGGTGAAAACTTGGATCACCTTGCTTTAAGGTAACCCAAGTGCTGTCAAATGATTTACCGAATGTGGTAATTTTGCCAGTCTCAACAAGTTTGACAGTCTCACGCAAAGCGTCAGTAAAGTTCATTTGCCTGCGTCCTCGTAATGTGCAAACACACCAAACTCTGGTTCTGCTGACTTGTTACCTTTGATGATCCATACGGTGTCGCAGTACGTTTCAACATCTTGTGGGCTCCACCCAAAGAAGCAGAAGTCAGTAAACATAATCAATTTCTTGGGCTCAATTTCATGCTCTTTAAGCCATTCCCAAACGCAATGCGGGTCAGTACCGCCACCACCACCTGGCTCAAACGATTCAATTGATTCTAAGTTATCGCTAGTAAAGACCTCAGTGTTGTGAACCTGAGTATCCCAACCCATGACATGGATGCGGTACTCGTCATATGATTCCATAATACCTTTGATCTCTGACAAAAAGATTTTAAGATCGTTGTCAGTAATACTACCACTGGTATCAATACCAATAACCACGTCAATCTGCTCGCCGGGTTTCATACCTGGCATAACAGCATCCATATGCCAGCTACGACGGCTGGGTTTTGCCCAAGTGTAGTCCGATTTAACAGTAGACTCAATTTGTTGCTGTAGCAACTCGCGCCAATCCATAACAGGATCAGTTAAGTCTTTAATCATGCGCTTGACGCCGCCGGGCAAGTTACCTGCACCAGCTGCCTGTGCGGCAGACAGTACGGCATTTTTAATCTCGTCACGGATTTCTTTCTTTTCGGCTTCGCTCAGACGTGGACGGCCATTACCTGGTTTGTCTCCATTGCCTTCGCCATCACCATCTTCATCTCCGTCGCCATCCATGTGCTCGTCCAACAAACGCTTCATAAGCTCGTCAATGTCAATCTTGTCGGCGTTTTCATACAAGTCGTCATAAACTTCTTCTGCTGACATACCTTTGTATTTGGCGTCATACAAGGCTACGGGAATTTTGTCTCCTACCCGTTGTTCTACCAAGTCCCAGTTTACACAATAGTCATCGGCAATGTTCCACAGCTTAGGGTCGCGATTGCCCCGACGCCCCATATGGTCATATACGGCATGCAATACTTCATGCCCTACTAGGAACTCTAATTGCTTGAGTGGTAGTGAGTTAACAAATTCGCTATTGTAGTAGAATTTGCGTCCGTCTGTTGCGGCAGTGGGGCACCAAGCATCTGAGTTAACTAGAGTCATACGGGTAGCTAGGTTGCCAAAGAACGGGGCGCGGAGTAACAATCCAATACGTGCGGTAATCAGCTTTTCACGTGCCGCCTCATCTACTTTGGGATCTGTTACTGTTACTGACTTGCTTTTTTCTGCTAATGTAGTCATTGAATGCTCCTAATTATTCACTATACATATATTATAGCATTTTGGCCTATAATTGTCTGTTGTTTTTATGCAACAGACATCTACTATGCCCATCTTAATGAAAATGCAGTGGTTAAAAAAAGGAGGGCTTACGGGGTTGCCCCTAGCCTCCTGCCTGTGAGAGCAACCGTTTACTTACCGCCGGCAGCGATAATGTATTTGCCGTAACGCTTATGGAACTCGTCAAAGTTTTTCAGCTTACCTGGTACCAGTGGCAGGTTGTATGTAGTAAGTGCAACACGAGCACCCATAACAACCAACTCAGTACCAAAGTTATCCATCATAAAGCGGAAGAAGTTATCGGCCATTGAGTGCCAATCTTCCATTTTAGCTTTACCAAGTTTAGCATACGCATCTTGCAATTCGTAGCACATGGACACAGTCAACGAGTACATAGCTGACACTTCTTTTACTTTGAGCTCCTTGACCTTACCTGCCAAGATTTCGCTTGGGTTAGGCATGTTGGCAGCATGTTTACGGTGCGCCATAAACTTAACACCAAGACCGTCACCAATGGTACCGGCAATCAAGTCAGCCAATTCAGCATCAGTAGCCTCATCGTCGTACAAGAATTCTGACACAAAGCTCCAGCTACGTGGAGTAGCAAAGGCACGTGAACTTGAACGTGGATTAAAGTCCATTAAATCGTTCTTAGCAAAGCCAATGTAACCTACCACATCTTTGTGGATACGATGTTGTACAGCCCACTCGTTCCAGCTGTCATAATCGCTACGTACTTCTAAGTGAACAAAACGATTTGCCAAAGGCATTGGCATACGATAGCTTACACCCTTGTCGCTTTCGCGGTTACCTGCGGCAACAATTACAACATTGTCTGGCAAGTGATAAGTACCCAACCGACCGTTAAGGATCAGCTGATAAGCCGCGGCCTGTACAGCAGGAGGTGCTACGTTCATTTCGTCTAAGAATAACGTAATCATGGGATACTGTTTAGCCATTTCGGCTGTTGGCAGTTCAACTGGTTCTGCCCAATCCATCTTGCCATTCTCTTTGTTATAAAAAGGAATACCACGCAAGTCTGTTGGATCCATTTGACCTAGACGCAGGTCAATCATATGTCCGCCGAACTCTTCGGTCAAGTCGGCAACCAACTCTGACTTACCTACACCTGGAGGACCCCAAAGAAATACAGGACGCTTAACTTTGAAAGCACGTTTCAGACGGCTTTTTGCTTCTGATACCGTTACGGTACGATTTTCACTAACACTCATCACAGGCTCCTAACAATTGGAATTAAAATGTTTAAATTACTTATTACAAAAACAATTATACAATATTGACAATTAACTGTCTAGCAAATCAACCGCGGTAGTCTGCTGAAATTTCTTTTGTGACAGGATTGTACGACACAATCAAATCAGCGTAGGCAATGCTACCGGTGTTATGTGTGTCGAGGTACATAGCATCGTAAACAAAATTCATAATACTGCCGTGTGCCGCAACACCCTTGAAATGAGTATTAAGGATCGGCTCATTCGTGTTATCGTGCCCGGCATCCAGCAACAGCTCGGTCATTTGGTCAGCACCAATGCTCATCAACTGGTCCAATTTGTCTTTGGTAATCATGTATACTGCTCCTTAGATACGGCTTAGGTTAATTACACGGCCTGGGTAGTCATTATAGCTGACACGTACAGGTACCAACACAGAGGTACCAACACGGCTACCGCGCCCAGTTTCTTCAAAACGCTTGCCATCAAACTCGTCTACCAACACGTGGATTTTGAAAGCATCATACCCATGCTGGTTGGTGCGCTCAATAATGCGCCCTTCAACAAAACAGTCTGGGCGGCCAAACATTGGCTTGAAATCATAAGAACGAATAATGTCGTTTGCTTGGAATTTTTCTGCTTTCATAATCTGCTCCGTTTCATTTACAATACAACTATTATAGCATTTTGGCAATTTTGGTACAACCTACTCTAAGTCTGAGTGTTGTTTATACTCGACGATTTCTTCGCTTAATTCTGACTTCATTTCCTGCAACTGCTCGACCATGTACTCCATTCCGTCAACTTCTTTTAACTCAGCAATAGCACGAGCGATGTTGGCTTTGGCCATTTCCATTTTGATCAAGTAATCCATTTCTTACTCCGTTTTGTTTAGTGTGTAAGTATTATGGCCGAAATGCCATTTACTGTCAACCTAATTCTGCAATGTACGCTCTTACTAAAGCCAAGGCATTTCTGTTTGGACTGCCCACTACTGCTCTATTTGTCCATCGACCGCCTATGCGATTGTAAATACTTGCAAACGTACCGTCCTCAAACTCTAAGTGCCATTCTACGTCAGTTTGATTACGTTCTTTAAACTCTTGACAGGGCTTACCAAAGATCTTCTCTAGCGTACTGTAAGAAGCATCAACATAACCAAGTTTAAAACTACCAGCTAACTTACTGTAGTCTGTACAACGCTGAAATCTGATCTCGTCTGATACCATAATTTAACTCCGTTTCATTTACAATACAACTATTATAGCATTTTGGGCATTTTGGACCAACCAAAATCAGCATTTTAGCCATAAAAAAGCCCCAAAAACGGGGCTAAAAAGTGTTGTTTTTATGCAACATTATAGTACTAAGTGTTGAAAATAACTATAATGTTTTTCCAGTGTCCACATAGCAGGGTCAATTACAGTACCATCATGTGTTTGGTATTCTGCTTGGAATACGTTAGTATATCGCTCAAAGGGCAACCACATGTTAGGGGTTTTGCTAGCCCAGCCCGCATCTTTTAAGGCCATGTGTTTAGCACGGCTTAGTCTTACAGTAGGAGGATTAAGAGCTTGAACTACAGTAATACGTCCGGCTAATAGTAAGTCGCGAATACGGCTTGCCGGGATTAAATGCTCAAAATCACAGTCCTCATCTGCACCAATTTCGTGGTAGTGCGCTTTCATACCGTCACGTTGTTGAATACAGTACTCGTGATAGCGACGCAGGTAATAATCAATATCATTGCGAATTTCACGCAACAACTGTTGATCATTAACTACTTGACTGTAATCTACAACTAGTCGGTCTAGGTTCTTTTTACAGTAAGCGGCAACTGTTTTATAAGTTTCTGCGGTACGAGTAGTCTTGCCGTAATTGGGTGCAATAAAACTGTCTAGAGATTCTTTAAGCATTTTTGTATTCTCTAACATTATAGTTAGTATATTCGAATAACTCTTCGAACACATTAACCGGTTTTGACTTTTTTACAGAGTTTGATGCTCTTCCTGTATTACTAGTTTTAGCATAATCGCCTGCTCTCATACCTTTTTCTTGATGACAGTTTAAACATAACTCTTGTAAATTATCTAACTGATTATTAGTACAGTCTCCGTTTATGTGGTCGATATGAAACTTACCTCGTGTATCTTGTATTTTACTGTGATCGGTTGAGCACGGGAATCCTAATTTTCCATTATGGTTACTGCAACAATACTTTTTAAAATCAGTTATCCCATATGGTAAATTGTATCCTTTATAACTAGACTCGTGACACAAACTGCATACTGCCCTATATCGAGTTCCGTGGGCACCAATTTTACCACGCGACGGAATTTGTAAATTATTACAACCAATATTAGCACATTTTTCTCTTTGTCCGTTTGCCATATTATGCTACCTCCGGGAATAAGCCAGGTACGAAATTACCAGCTTCAATACCCACTTTACTACCTTCCCCGTGATATGGCAAGTTTAACTTACCGCCGTTGTGAATATGTAACTCACGCATAAAGTTAGCCATAGCCATTGGAGCAGTCCAACCTGCACCAGGATGAGTATGTTCCCATTGTACCTTGGCCTTATCATGTGCAAGACGTGAACTCTTAAAGCTAGTTTTAACGCTAACCAATAAAGTTTTCATCCAATCAGCAGGCATGTTAAGATTAGGGTTGGTGCCAATTAGCCGTTGCAATTCGTACAAGCCAATAAACACACCTTGATCAATTTCTTCTTGTAATGGAAATACTTCTTTGATTGCGCTTAAAATACTGTGTAGTACTTTGCCGCTCTCATCAATTTCAATGCCCTTTTGTGCATACTTAAAGTGACTCATAAAATAGTCGTTGTCGCCACGTAAAGCAGGACTGCTACGGGAATTTTTATCTTGTAAATCAATCCCAAGCGAATCAAATTGATCTTGCATTGCACGAGCACGTACAACCTTAATATCACGGCTACCATTTTTAAAACGCACCAGTGCATTGCGATGCAAGTCGCCTGGAGTTAGACGTTTAACGCCAGTGTCATTGAGCATTTCGAAAGCATAACTGGCAAAGTTCTTGTCGTCTGTTACTACCACAGCACAAGGAACTTCTACAAAGCCCAAGATTGCCGCGCTGATAGTACGATGTTGGCCATCATATGTGTTAATTCGATCGGTGTGAACTAGTCGACAAGCAGAAACAGGACTACAAATCTGGCTGTCCCATTTCTTCATAATGTTGATAATATGCTTATGTAGCACGTCACGTTGAACTTCGTAGTCAATCCAAAGATCGGCAATAGGTACCATGTTGCTTAGTGGGAATGAACCACAGGCTCTAGACGCATAGCGCCAAGCGGCAAGGTCTTTGTCGGTTACGTTATAGTGGGCTTTGAGTTGGAGTTCGACTTCTTGAGCCACGTCAGATAATTTACGTGTGAGGCGTTGTACCATTTTAGTTTTCCTTTTTACCCAAACAATATGGGATCAGTTAATAAATGTACTGCTATTTGTAACTATACAGTATAACCTGTATAACGTCAACTATTTTGGTTAAATTTAGGTTAGTGTGTACTAACTTGTTGATTCTAAGTTATCCAAATAGGCCTTAAGATTGTTGCCGTGTAAGGTCAGCATCATGGCCTCACTTTCTTCGAACACTATTATTTTCTGGCGTTTGAGCAAGTAGTAAGGACCTTGGAATAATCGTTCTAACTGTAAGATGTTTTGGTTGGTTAGTTCTTCTTCAAGTTCAAATTTATAACTCTTAAGATCAAGATTGCTTTTAACAAACTGCAAGCCCGCTAAGGTAAGTCGTAGACTGTTATTGTCAGTGGGATTGGTCCAGATGTTCATGCGATGTTGATGGTGGTGGCCAACGGGCACGTCAGCTAATTCAAAAAAGATTTTACTTAGCTGACTTTGAGTGTACCGCTTAGGGGAAAATTTTGTCACCGGCTTTGAGCAAGTGAACGCTGAACTTGTCGGTCTTAAACAAGGTGTTGAGTTTCTTGCAAAGATTAATAGCATGACCCGGATTACTGAAACTTACCTTCTTGTACTTAGGGCCAGGATACGACACAAGTATATTATGTGTCTTGAGATTGATAGATTGATTGTTGTAAAAGACCGCCCAGATACCGTCAGAGCTCAATACCTGCTCGCTCTTATAATTGGTTTTGTTCACATGGTCCAACAACACAGTTGGTTTAGGTCTGCTCATTTAATGATCCTCGATACGCAGTTTATTTATCTCAATATATACGCATATTTAGTTAAAATTTACCACCATCCATGCTAATAGCAACAGTTGGCTCGTTAGTAGCAGAGTTGGCTAGATGGCTAATTGTGGCCATCAAATCATAGATTTCGGCGTGTAAACCGCGAGCTTCTTCAGCATTTAGTGTAAGAACCTTGCCATTACTTTGATTCATGGCTCTGACCTTATCGTTAAACTTTTTAATCTGTAATGGCAAATTATTGTCCATTTGCTTCCTTCATTGCTTCTAGCATACGATCTTGTGTCTTAAACGGACCTTCGTATTCGTAGCGATTCAATGTAATTAACTTAGGGCAATAAGCACGAACCCAAGTACTGCTAAACTTAATAATGTAATAGCCGGCACAAAAGAAACTCTTGCTTTTAACACCTTTGGTGTATATAGGCAAGTAACGCTGTACATCTAATACTTCGTTGTTGGGCTGTGTGTTGGTTGGAAAGCCATAGACATCATAAACATCTTGTTTGATCTTCTTAGGCTTTTCTGCTTTGACAAAGGTGATGTTGTACTTGGTACTGAGCAGTTTGATGCTGGGAAACATTTCACGTTGGTTGTCGTGTACATATACAACACCGCCTTCATCACAGGCCTGTATGTTACCAATCTTGGTACCTTGGGATTCTACAATCCAGAATTTATTCTTTACTACGGGTTTTGCAATCATTTCCATACAATTAATCCTATCAATATAATATACACAATCTGGTGCGCCATTTGGTCAAGGCCAAGGTGGTTCCAGAATTGTGGAGTGGTAATATCACGGTTACCGTAATTCATTTTGGTCCAATCGGTGTGATAGTGTGTGGCAAAATCTAATACGCCAATGGCAAACGCCACTGGGGCACTAACAAATAGGCTAAAGATAACAGCAGTGGCCAATCCATGTTTGCCACTGTGCCATATACCCGGCCAGTCGCCGTATATGCCTTTTGATTTAACTTCTTCCATTGATTGATTGACAAAATCAATATACCAATGTTTGATTTGCAATAGTAACAAAATTAGTAATGCAATTTTAATGTTGATCATTTTCTATATGCCTCTGCGTTGGCCTTCCTGCAGGCCTCTTTGACTTTAAGGGGAATGTCTGGACTAATTTCAGCAATAGTACAGTTATATACCACAACACCATTTCTGGGCCAGTTGAGTATTGCAAATATACTTGCAACAGTCATAATTAATACAATAACAGTAGATAGATTAAAGAATTTCATTTGTTATCGGTTACTTCTACTTTCTTCATCGACCAAGTGCCGTTGTTGTTGTCAATCCACTCAATGGTATCGCCTTCTTTCCATCCAGCGCCATCTAATAGATCTTGCGGTAATGGCATAACTAAATCGCCACTGCCATCATCTGCTTCTTCGAGCGTGATAGTCCAACGTGTCATGTTATTCTTTTTCCGGATAACTTGCTTCTAAGAAGCGAACAAAACTGTCAGACATTTCTGACATCTTAACTAAATCATACTTGCCGCATAGTTTTAGGAAATGTGCTCCTACCATGGGGCGACCAAGTGGTACTGCACCTGCTGTGATAGTTTCTGTAATTTTAGCTTTGATATCTGCAGGTTGTGCAGACAAATCAACCAGAGTTACGTTACGATTATAATCATCCAAAACCTTGTGTTCAACGTTGTTATGATCAGTCCACCGCTGTAGCATCAAATTATTCCACGCAAAGCCTTTCGCATCTTTATCTGCAAATGCTTCGGTGAGCCCGACTTTATTTTTACTTCCAACCGTACGGACCCCAGGGTACGCACTAAACACATTGTCAGTGGGATCTCCCCGCATACACTTTTCGAAAAGAATCCAGCTAGGATCCGGAATTGTTTTTGCTTCCTTAGTTTTTTTATCGATGACTGCTTTACCTTTTTTGTCGAAAATACCTTGTATAGTATGGAGTTCATCTGCAATTCCGTTATATTGATTTACGTTTTCTGCTAGTAATTGATGAAAGTCTGTATCGCTAGATACAATAGTATGATGGTCTGCAGGATGAGCTTGAATAAAACCAGCAATTAAATCATCTGCTTCTAATTCGGGGTGTTGTAAAACTGTGCAGTTTGTCTTGTTAGCAAGGTAGTCTTTGAGAGTATCAAAGGTCTCCCAAAATAACTTATCTTCTTCTTGTTCTTTTTCTGTAAGTGCCGCACGAGCTACAGTACGGTTGGCCTTGTATGGTGTATAAAAATCTTTGCGCCAACTACGTCCTTCTAAACAGAAAATAACGTGGTCTGCTTTTTGATCTCTAAAACTCTTACTAACACTATTTAGCGTAACGTGAATGGCAAAACCAAGCCGATCCCAAGTATCAGCCTGACGGTGTGCGGCGTGTCTAGCACGAAAGAATGTGTTAGCTGTATCTACAAGTAAGTAACGCATGAATTTCCAATTAAAGTTATATGTTATAATAGTAGCATATAATTATTTAATGGTCAACCTAACTTACTTCCGTTTTACCGTTTCCTAGATCTTTACGGTCTACGTTGCGTGGTCGGTTATCATATGGTTGGTTGGCTTCCCACTGCTCGAAATTTTCAGACAATACGTTTTTGCATACATCAGCAAACCAACGGTCTACAATAACGGTTTCTTCTTCTCCGGCCTTTTGCTGATATCCTGCACGAACCAAATTGGTAATAAATTTGTCATTCCAATCCAATTCAAATGCGCCATTGCCAATGTTTTCTGGATCTAGCTCTACACTAAGAATAGCCACATAAGGTTCGCCTGCTTCTGTCGCGAGATCTTTAGCAGATTTAGCGGGTTTCTTAGCACGTTCTTTTTTAAGCTGTTTAACAGCTTCATTTGGAACTGGCGTCAACAGTTCTGGACTCTTAAACATATTTTTTAATTTGTCGAACATATCATTCCTCTTCAGGTACTTCAATCCAGGTGTAATCACCTAGCCATTTTACTGCTACAATATACTTGTACCACACAGGAGCACCAGCTGACCAACCGTTTGGTCCCATGCCACATAGTATAAGTTTGTTTTGACGTGTATCTTGTACTAACCAGTATGTCTGGCCATGTGCTACCTGGAACTCGTATTTAGCCGCATGAACCATGTCGGTAATATCTAATCTGCGCTTTAATTCTGAGGCCTGTTTTTGTAGTACATCAACTAATTCCATGATCCTGTTATACTCTTGATTGGCATGCATACGTGCCACGTTCAGCATGACATCTTTTTGTTTTTCAACAGGAACTAGATCAAACTTGGGTCCACCAGCTTCGGTAGGGTATGTACTTACGTTACGATTAAAGAAAGCAACTAAAGTATTGCCTACAGTAATATCAAAACTTTCACGTCCGTCTGTTACGTTAGATTTCTTTTCATCCATGTTTTAATTTTAATATAAGCATTTCTGTGGTACTGTACCAACGGTACCAAACAGCAGGATCTCCTGGACCGTGGATAACAAACACAGCACGATAGGCTTGTGTGAGCCACAACCAACGACCGCTAACATGACAACGTCTTGGACGTAGTGACCATTTAACTTCTGTGTCTGCACGTTCTAAAAAACGTTCTTCACTATAGTTTTCTGGTCCAGCAATGCTAATACTCTCTGGGATCGGCATTACTTGCCCCACCCGTTGCCCCACAAATCTACGTGTAAGCGTGGACTGTAGTTAAATCCGCGCTCACAGCAGATATTGGCAATGGTTAATTTGTTAGCATCATATGGCTCAACAATACCGCCCTGTGGCATCAAATATACTGAGCCTTTGAATCCGTCATGTCTAAATGCATCAACAGCTCGAACAGCTTCATCAACATGTTCAACTGTTTCAACAACAAACTTAAGATATACATGCCCGTATGTTTGATAGATATTGACAATCTTAGGCTTAATAGCATCTTCCCAAGTTTCTCCACTAGCACTTAGTTTGGCACTTACACTAAATGTAACTTCTCGACTAGATTTTTCATCTGCCCAGTCGATTAAGAAATCACGGAAGTCTTCGTGTAGTTCTTGAGTACCATTAGTTTCAAATGTAATGTTCTTTAAGTCTGCCATACGTGGATGACTTAGCAATTCTTTATATGCACGTTGCCAACCCAGCAATGGCTCGCCACCTGTGATAACCAAGTGTACATCATTTCCATTGTTTTGCATCCACTGATTGTTAGGAGTTAATGCCAACATTTTTTCTACCAGCTCTTCGGTGGTATGTGTTGGGCTCAGATGTTTAAAGTCTGGATGCCAACTTGCATAGCTATCGCAACCTGTGGTTACCAAGGGTAGTTCTAAGAATGTTTTATACTTGTCTACTACTCGACCAACTTCGTCTGCTTCTGTGCTTTTTTCACCAGGCTTGCAACCAAACCCACTACAGGTAAAGTTACAGCCATATGTTCTTAAGAAAACACTAGGCACACCAATAAAGCGACCTTCGCCTTGTAGACTATAAAAGATTTCGCTGACTTTAATCTTCATATATACTCGAATAAATTTTAAGTTTGTTTACTTTGTTTTGTTTTGCCAAGTCAAGATTCTTTTGTGTAATAACACCTTGATCCAACAAGATATCAACCATGGCTAACATATCACCAATTTCCATTTCCAGCTTGGAACGATGTACCATACCATCTTTGTGCATGGCATCAATGCCAAAGCGAAAACACTTGCTTACTTCTTGAATAACTTCAGCACATTCTTCCTGCAATATAACCAGAGTTTCATTAATTTTATTATTCATCATGCAAATAAATCCTCATTCCATTCACGGTGTCCTTCACGGAACGCCATATTTGATTGTGTTTCACGTACTTCTACTCTGTAGCACCACAAACGATCTGCTTCTGCCTGTCCCCACATGTCAGGAATATACACACCATTGACATACCGGTACAATTGATCAGCAAGCCCTTCGCACCCTAGTTTAGGCAGTATAGTCAGCTTGGCCATGTTCTTTGATTCAAGTAACTTGTATGTTTCTAGTTCTGGATCATCTTCTGCTACCAGTAAGGTATGGTCAAATTGGCTTTCTAATACGTTCTTTAATTCTTTTAATCCACCGTAGTCTGCTGCCCAGTTGCGTACATCCAGGTCGTTGGTGCCAAAGTAAAACTTCATACTAAAGCTGTAGCCATGTATTAAATTACAGTGGCTATCTGCTCGCCACTGTCTGTAGGC